>WNGF01001110.1_pt1 | contig 39656 bp, 37 predicted proteins | sample 5400641 | NCBI WGS metagenome assembly WNGF01 (sample SAMN13153371, study PRJNA577476) | soil metagenome | isolation source: 80 cm soil or saprolite under grassland replicate 2 | place: USA:California | collected 2016-06-15 | reverse complement strand
CACCCTCGCCACGTCGGCCGGGGGCATCTTCGCCGGGGGCGACGTCGCCTTTGGGCCGCGCAACCTGATCGACGCCATCGGGGACGGCCGGCGCGCGGCCGCCTCGATCCACCGGATGCTGGGCGGCGGCGAGCAACCGGCCCACCGGTTCCGGCGGGAGCTGCCGGTGATCGCGCTGCAGCGGCCCGTCCTCGACTACGACGCGGTGCCCCGCCAGCCCGTCCCCTCGGCACCGTCGGACCGCCGGATCGGCGTCGCGGAGATCGAGCTGGGCTACACGGCGGAGCAGGCCCGACGCGAGGCCGCGCGGTGTCTCCAGTGCTTCCTGAACATCTGGCTGGAGCCGGATCTCTGCATCCTGTGCGGCGGCTGCGTGGACATCTGCCCGGAGGGCTGCATCCGCATCACCCCCGTGGAGGAGATCGACTCGCTCGACGCGCCGGTGCCGTCGAGCGCGCTGATCATCCAGGAGGACCGGTGCATCCGGTGCAACCTGTGCGTGGAGCGCTGCCCCACCGGGGCGCTCTCCATGGTGGGGTGGGAAGAGGGGCACGACGGGCCGCACGACACCCTGGCGGCGATCGGGGCGGGGACGTCGTGAGCGCCGAGAGGAACGGACCGGACCCCTCCAGGAGGAGCGCCCTCCTCGATGCGATCCTGCACCCCGGGCGGCGGTACCGGCAGAGCGAGCTCTACCGGTCCGTGGTGCGGCATCCGGCCCCGGACACGCCCCGCGGGCGCGCCATGACCTCCTTCCACAACTTCTTCCTCCACGTATACCCGGTGAAGGTCTCGCGGAGGACGCTGTCGTTCCGCTCGACGTACCGGCTGGGATTCATCGCAACGGTGCTGTTCTTCGTGCTGTTCGTCTCGGGGATGTACCTGATGTTCTTCTACGTGCCCTCCGTCACCGAGGCGTACCTGAACATGCACGCGCTCTCCACCTCGGTGGCCTTCGGCCAGCTCGTCCGGAACGTGCACCGGTGGTCGGGACACCTCATGGTGCTCGTCGTCTTCCTTCACCTGGTCCGGGTGTTCTACTCGGGCGCCTACCGCCGCCCCCGGCAGTTCAACTGGGTCATCGGCGTGGGGCTGCTGCTGTGCACCCTGGCGCTGTCGTTCACCGGCTACCTGCTGCCCTGGGACCAGCTGGCGTACTGGGCGGTCACGGTGGGCACGAACGTCGCCGGATACACACCGCTCCTCGGGGACCAGGTCCGCCACCTGTTCCTGGGCGGCCAGGACGTGACCGGGGCCACGCTGCTCCGCTTCTACGTCCTGCACGTCTACCTGGTGCCGGGCCTCCTGGTCCTCCTGCTCGGCGTCCACATCTGGCGCGTCCGCAAGGATGGCTTCGCGTCCGACGATCCGCCCGGGGGGATGGAGGAACCGAAGGCGAAGGCGGAGGAGAAGGAGCTTGCCCATGTCGAAGGCTGAGGAGGAGCCCCGATACCGCCTGTTGGGCGTCATGCCCCGCGAGATCGAGGGCCGTCCCAAGCAGGAGCCGGAGGACACCGTGTTCACCTGGCCGCACTTCCTGGTCCGGCACGCGGTGGTGGCGGGGGCCACGGTTGGGGTGGTGTTCCTGTTGTCGATCCTGTTCAACGCGCCGCTGAAGGACATGGCCAACCCCAACCTCACCCCGCCCGTCGCGAAGGCGCCCTGGTACTTCGACGGGCTCCAGGAGCTCCTGGCCCACTTCCACCCGATGGTGGCGGGGGTCCTGGCCCCGACCGCGCTGGTCGCCTTCCTTGTCGCGGTGCCGTACCTGGACCGTTCGCGCGGCCGGCGGCTGCGAGACCGGTCCTTCGTCGTGGTCGTCGTCACGGTCGTCCTGGCGGCGGCAGTCATCCTGACCCTGATCGGCACGCTGTTCCGGGGGCCCGAATGGACCTGGGTGTGGCCGTGGGACCACCTCTACCTGGAGCTCTGACATGACGGACGCGAACGCCGATCCGGACGAGGCCAGCGGCATTCGGCGCAACGAGCCCGGGGACGCCGGTCGTCGCAAGTTCCTCGAGTACTCCTGGAAAGTGCTCGCCGCGGGGCTCGTGGTCGACGGGGCGTGGACGTCCTACGACCTCCTCAAGCCCTCGGCCGCCGCAGGGTTCGGGGGCATCGTGGACGCCGGTTCGGTGTCGGACTATTCGGAGGGCACGGTCCGGTATTTCCCGACGGGCCGGTTCTACGTGACGGCTGCCGACGGTGCGCTCGTCGCGCTGTTCCAGAAGTGCCCCCACCTGGGGTGTCGCGTCCCGTTCTGCGACAGCTCCGGGAGATTCGAATGCCCCTGCCACGGGAGCGTCTACAACGTTCGGGGCGAGTACGTGCAGGGACCCGCCCCCCGTGGGATGGACCGGTTCCTGATCAAGGTCCAGGGGGACAAGGTGCTCGTCGACACCGGGCATCTCGCCGAGGGGCCCGCCCGCGGCGTCTCCTCGATCCCCAGCGATGCGAAGGGCCCATCCTGCCTCGGGGAGTCTGGGGGCCAGGCATCTGGCGGTGGGATGAGCGCGGCCGAGCCTCCCGAGGGGACGTCCGGATGAGTTCGGCCGGCGCCGGACCATTCCACGAGGACGCGAAGCTCCGGAGGAGCCTGGGGCACTGGCAGTGGGCCGGGCTCGTCGTGTTCCTCCTGCTCGTCGCCTCGTTCCCCCTGTACAAGGCGGTCGAGTCCGGACGCCGGGACGATGCCCTCGCAGCCCGGCAGACCGCTTTGGTGACCACCGGCCACCGGCTGTGGAACCTCGACTGCTCGTCCTGTCACGGTGACAGTGGCCAGGGCGTGGACGCGCCGGCGCTCAACTCCAAGCAGTTCCTGGAGAGCGTCTCGGACGACCAGATGCACCACATCGTCCAGTCGGGCGTCCCGGGGACGGAGATGCCGGCGTGGTGGGACGAGTTCGGCGGCCCCCTCACCGACGACGAGATCGCCGCGCTCGTGGCGTACGTCCGTTCCTGGGAGAAGACCGCGCCCAGTCGACCGAACTGGCGCAACCCCGGCGGGCACATGTAGGGGGAGCGCCCATCACGTCACCGTGAAGTCCTGGTGCATCCCCATCCGGTAGTGCCCGGGGAGGTTGCACACCACGGCGTAGTGCCCGGGGGCCAGGTCGATGTTCAGGGTCGCGGTGGTCCCGGCCTTCATGTCCCCGGTCTCCCCCACGTTGGTGACCCCGGGGCCCTCCTCGTCGATGCGGTCCTTCTCCCCCTCGAACGACACGATGGGGAGGTCCCCCGCCGGGGTGTCGGTGCGCAGGACCACGAACTCGTGGGTCCTCGACCCCTCGTTGGTCACCGCGAAGGTCACCGGACCCTCCGCCGCGGTGGCCGAGGACAGGTGGATGTACATCTCGTTCGGGGAGGTCTCCCCGAGGCCCACGGTCACGGCGCCCGGTGCGGCGGACGGAGGCGCGGACGGAGCGGCGGACGGAGACGGGCTGGGCAAGGGAGCGAGCGTCGTCGGCCCTCCCTGTCCGGACGAGTTGCACGCCGGGAGGAACATGGCAAGGCCGGCGAGCGCGAAAAGCGCCGTTCGTGACGTGCGGTGGCCCCAGGGCCCGAGCGAACGTTCCGTGGATGCGGTCATCGAGCCTCCAAGAGACGGATGTGGCAACTGTACGCGCCTCGGCCCGGGTGGTACGGGTCGTTCGGCACATCCCACCAGGTCCCTTCGGACCTATGCCGGACGGGACGACGCTCGCCGGGGAACGACGGAGGCCACCCGTAGAATCGAGGCGTGCCACCGACGTCCCCCCGCCCAAAGACCCGCCCCGAGGCACCCGTGGCCGAGGCGCAGGATGGGCTCTCCCCCCTGCTCGAGCCCCTGAACCCGATCCAGCGGGAGGCCGTGCTGCACACGGAGGGGCCGGTCCTGATCGTTGCCGGCGCCGGCTCGGGCAAGACCCGGGCCCTCACGCACCGCGTGGCCTACCTCATCCGGGAGCGGGACGTCTCGCCGTACGCGATCCTCGCGATCACCTTCACGAACAAGGCCGCCCGGGAGATGGTCGAACGGGTGGAGGGGCTCCTGGGGACCCGGATCGCGAAGGGCATGTGGATCCTCACGTTCCACTCGTCCTGCGCCCGGATCCTCCGGCGCGAGCACAACCATCTGGGGCTCCCCAGCACGTTCAGCATCTACGACGAGGGCGACACGGAACGGGTGCTGACGCTCGTCCTGCGGGACCTCCAGCTGGACCCGAAGCGGTGGCCCCCCCGGGCCATGGCCTCGGCCATCGGCAAGGCCAAGGACCACCTGCTGTCGCCGTCGCAGCTCATGGAGCAGGCCGGGAACTTCTACGAGCGTCAGGTGGCCGAGGTGTACGCGGGCTACGACCGCCGGGTCCGGGCGGCCGGCGCACTCGACTTCGACGACCTCATCTCGGAGACCGCCCGGCTGTTCCGGGACCACCCCGAGGTCCTGGAGCACTACCAGGAGCGGTTCCGGTACATCCTCATCGACGAGTACCAGGACACGAACCGGGCCCAGTACCACCTGGTGAACCTGCTCGCGGCGAAGTACCGGAACATCTGCGTGGTCGGCGACGCCGACCAGGGCGTGTACTCCTGGCGGGGCGCCACCATCCAGAACCTCCTCGACTTCGAGCGCGACTACCCCGACGCCGCGGTGTTCCTGATGGAGCAGAACTACCGCTCCACCCAGAACATCCTGGCCGTGGCGAACGCCCTCATCGAGCACAACGTCCAGCGCAAGCCGAAGTCGCTGTGGACGGAGGGGGCGAACGGGGAGCTGACCGTGCGGTTCCGGGCGGACTCCGAGCACGACGAGGCCGCGTTCGTGGCCCAGGAGATCGAACGCCTGGTGGAGGCGGAGGGGTACCGGTATCGGGACGTCGCGGTGTTCTACCGGACGAACGCCCAGAGCCGGGTCCTCGAGGACATCTTCATGCGGGGGGGCCTGCCGTACCGCGTGGTGGGCGGCGTCCGGTTCTACGAGCGCAGGGAGATCAAGGACATCCTGGCCTACCTCCGGCTGCTGGTGAACCCGCAGGACCTGGTCAGCGCCCGGCGGGTCATCAACACGCCGAAGCGGGGGATCGGCGACGCCACGGTGGCGGCCGTCGAGGAGTTCTCCCGGGACGAGGGGATCCCGTTCCTGGAGGCGTGCCGGCGGGTGGACGAGATCTCGGTCCTGGCGGCCCGGGCCAAGGGCGCGGTGCGCGGGTTCGTCGAAGTCATCGACCGCCTCCAGGCGCTGGTCCAGGGCGGCATCACCCCGTCGCAGCTGGTGGAGGCGACGGCCCGGGAGTCCGGGTACCTCGCGGAGCTGGAGGCCGAACGGACCGTGGATGCCCAGGGCCGGATCGAGAACATCCAGGAGCTGTCCGGCGTGGCCACCGAGTTCGAGGGCCGGGGCGGGGAGACCGTGGCGGACTTCCTGGAGCAGGTGGCGCTGGTCTCCGACGTCGACCAGTACGACGAGGACGCGTCCACGGTCACGCTCATGACCCTGCACATCGCCAAGGGGCTGGAGTTCCCGGTGGTGTTCATCGTGGGGATGGAGGACGGCGTGTTCCCGCACTACCGGTCGATGACCGACTCGGCGCAGCTGGAGGAGGAGCGCCGCCTGGCCTACGTGGGGATCACCCGGGCCAGGGAGCGGCTGTACCTCACACACGCCTGGAGCCGGTCGCTGTTCGGATCGCTCTCGTACAACCCGCCGTCCCGGTTCCTGTCGGAGATCCCCCGGGACCTCGTGCGCCAGCTGGAGCCCCGGACCGGCCGCCGGGAGGTCGTCTCCGAGGTCCGGGGGGGCCGTCCCCAGCCCGAGGTCCAGCCCGGCGACACCGTCCTGCACGACAAGTGGGGTGAGGGCGTCGTGATCAGCGTGAGCGGCACGGGATCGGACGCCCGGGCCACGGTGGCGTTCGAGGACGTCGGCGAGAAGCACCTCATGCTGGCGTTCGCCCCGCTGAAGAAGCTCTGAGGCCGCGGAAGCCCGCCAGGCCGAGGGGGCTTCGTTACACTCGGGCGGATGTCCACCGAGACCGGCGAGTCTCGTCCTCCCTTCGCCGAATCCCAGACCACAGAGGCTCCGGGCACGGTGGAGTCCGGCGCGCCCTCGCCCGGCGGCGGGGGGAACGGGAGGGGATCGCGGCACCGGGCCCTCCGGGCCAGTCGGCCGCGGTCCCGCCTGCGGCGCTGGCTGCTGATCGGCGGGGGCGTCTTCCTCGTGCTCCTCGCGGCGGCCACCGTCGACGCGTACCTCCAGGCCTACTCGGCCGTGAACGACCTCCGCGGGGTCGCGGACGGCCTGGCCGGCGCGCGCAACGCGCTCGGGAGGGGCGAGATGCCGAACGGCGACCCGTTCGGCAAGGCCCTCGACGCCACCGAGCGCATCCAGGCCGACCTGGCCCATGCCCGACCCACGTTCGGCTTCGTGGGGGCCATCCCGTTCCTGGGCCGGCCGGTGGTGGCGGTGCGCCAGCTGGCGGTGGCGTCGGAGGAGGAGGCGAAGGCCGCGGTGGGCGCGCGGGACCTCATCGACGACATGTCCGGCGGGGCGTTCTCGGCCACCGGCGGCGACTCTGGGCAGGGCGACCGGACGAAGTGCGCCGACGAGCCGACCAAGGAGGCCAAACAGGCCTGCAAGGAGGCCAGGGACAACGGCGGCTCCACCGAGCCCGGTGGTCCCGCGAGCCCGTTGTTCGCGAACGGCCGGTTCGACCTGGCGGCGCTGGAGTCGTTCCGCCCCCGGGTCCAGGAGGTGGTGGACCGCCTGCACGCGGCGGAGCGGGCAGTGGAGGCCGTCCCCACCGCTCCGTTCATCTCGAAGGCCACCGATCTGAAGCGGGACCTGCTGGCCGAGGTCCAGCAGGCCGAGCGGGTCGGCGACAGCGCGCTGCGGGGGATGGCGCTGCTCCCCGCCCTGTTCGGCGAGGACGGGCCCCGGCGGTACTTCGTGGCGTTCGGCGACCTCTCGTACATCCGCGGGGCCGGCGGCTCGACGCTGGCCTACGCCATCCTCACCGCCGACGACGGGGCCATCTCGATCTCGCAGTCCCAGCAGGTATTCCGGAACCTCGACGACCAGACGAACGTGCCGGTGGAGGTGCCGCCCGACAACTGGTACCTCACCGGACCAGATCCCCTGAAGGACCAGATCCGGCTGGGGAACGCGAACTACTCGCCCCACTTCCCGTCGTCGGCCGTGGTCATGGCCCGGATCTACGAGCAGCTCACCGGCGAGCACCTGGACGGGCTGATCCAGGTGGACGCGGTGGCCGTTGCCGACATGCTGAAGGCCACGGGGCCCCTCGAGGTGCCCCTGTGGGACGGCGAGATCAACTCGAACAACGCGGCCAAGATCGCGTACATCGACTCCCACATCCGGTACCAGCAGGGGCCGGAGCGCAAGGACCTCGCCGCGCAGATGGTGGCGGAGGCCTGGAGCCGGATCGCCGACCCCCGGGACGGGGCCCAGCTCCTGGCGTCGGTGATCCAGCTGGGGAACTCGCTCGCCGGCAAGCACCTCCAGGTGTGGTTCGCGGACCCGAACGAGCAGCGGGGGGCCGAGGAGCTCGGGTGGGCGGGCAACATCGAGCCGGCGGACGGCGACTACCTCTATCTGGCCGAGGACTCCCAGAGCACGGACGCCCTGGCCTTCTTCACGAAGACGACCGTGCAGCACCAGATCGCGATCCAGGACAACGGCGACCTGAAGGTCAGGACGGTGGTGAAGATGGGACTCAACGTGCCGCCCATCGACCGGGTCCGGCCCATCGTCTCGAAGCACGGCGACAACCGGAGCACGCTGTTCAACCTGTACATCGCGGCCGGCGCGACGCTCGACTACGTGGCCCGGGACACCGGGGTGGCCCACTTCCGCGTGCACCACGTGCTCCGGCACACCGAGGCCGGGAAGCAGGTGCTCTCGGCGTTGCTGGCGGCGCCCCCCGACGAGCCCACCGACCTCATCTTCGTGTACACCGTGCCGCACGGGATCATCGACGTGGACGGCCGCCGGGTGCTCCGGCTGACCATGCAGGTCCAGCCGAAGGTCATCCCGGACGAGCTGGTCCTGGAGGTCACGGCGCCGGAGGGGACCGGCTTCGGCGACCTCCCGAAGCCGTTCGTGGTGAAGGGGCGCACGGTCCATCTGACGAAGACCGCGGACCGCGACTTCTCGATCGAGATCCCGCTCTCGTAGTGGCCGCCGTCGACGGTCTCGCGTTCACGCCGGTGCTGGAGCAGGCCCGCCTGGTCCTGGAGGGCGAGGTCTCGCCGGTGGACCTGGTGGAGGCGTACGCGCGCCGGATCGAGGACCTGGACGGTCGAATCGGCGCCTACCTGACCCTCTGTCTGGGCCGGGCCCTCGAGGAGGCCCGGGCGGCGCAGGAGGCCGTGGCGCGCGGACCCGCGGGTCTCGGTCCGTTCCACGGCGTTCCCATCTCGATCAAGGACCTGTACGACACCGCGGGAGTCCGGACCACGTACGGCTCCGGCGCGTACGCCGACCACGTGCCGGTCGCGGACGAGGAGTCCGTCCGCCGGATCCGGGCGGCCGGGTTCCTGGTCATCGGCAAGACGAACACGCCGGAGTTCGGCAGCGTGCCGTGGACGGAGCCCCGGGCCTTCCATCCCTGCCGGAACCCGTGGAACCTCGAACGGACCCCCGGCGGCTCCTCGGGGGGCGCGGCGGCGGCCGTGGCGGCGGGCCTGTGCCCGGTGGCCCAGGCCAGCGACGGCGGTGGCTCGATCCGGATCCCCGCGTCCGTGTGCGGCGTGTTCGGCATCAAGCCGTCCCGGGGCCGGGTCACGGCCGCGCCCGGCCCGGCCCACATGCTGTCGCAGCGCGGGCCGATCGCCCGGACGGTGGCCGACGCCGCGGCCCTGCTGGACGTGATGGCGGGCCCCGCGCCGGGCGACCCGTGGTGGGCCGAGCCGCCGGCTCGTCCGTTCCTGGCCGAGGCCCGAGACGAACGGGACCCCGACCGGTTGCGGATCGCGTTCACCCCGAAGGCCATCGCGCCGGTGGACGTGGCGGCGGCGAACGTCGGGGCCGTGGAGGAGGCGGCGTCCCTGCTGGAGTCCCTCGGGCACGAGGTGAGGGAGGAGGCCCCGCCGGCCGGGGAGGACCTGCTGTACCGGTTCCCCGTGCTGTGGGCGGTGGCCATGGCCTCCCGCGAACCCCGCCCGGACCTCGATCTGGTGGAGCCGTTGAACCGTGAGCTCATCCGGATGGGCGACGCCACGACCGCTGCCGATTACCAGCGGACGTGGGCCGACATCCAGCGTTCGCTGCGGCCGGTGGGGGAGTTCTTCGAACGCGTCGACGTGCTGCTCTCGCCAACCGTGGCCACCGGGCCGCCCCTGATCGGCGAGTTCCGAAACGACGAACAGCCCCTCATGGAGCTCATCCGGGCCGGTTCGTTCACTCCGTTCACGAGCCTGTGGAACGTCACCGGCCAGCCGGCGGCCTCCGTGCCGTGGACACTCGATCCCGACGGCCTGCCGGTGGGCGTCCAGCTGATCGGACGGATGTTCGACGAGGCCACGCTGATCCGCGTCGCCGCGCAGGTCGAACGGGCCCGCCCCTGGATTGACCGCCGGCCCCCGATCGCCTGACACTTCGCCCCGCGATGGTGCGCGGGCGTCCGCGGTCGTCGGGGAGGAGACACCATGCGAACGGGAGAGGCGGGGAACGAGGCCCTCTCGCCGCTGTCGAGGGCGATCATCAGGGCGTCGGCGGTGGCGTTCGGGGCGCTCGGGGTGGTGCTGTTCGTGGCGCCGGCGTGGTCGGCCGAACGGTTCCCGTGGGGCGTCTCCGACTTCGTGGCCATGACCATCGGGGGGTGGTGCATCGGGAACGCCGTGCTGGCCTGGCAGGCCGCGCACATCTGGCGATGGCGCTCCGTGTACCCGAGCCTGATCTACCTGTGGGTGTTCGGCGTGCTCCAGGCCGGCGTCCTCGTGTGGTTCAAGGACAAGGTCGACCTGGGCGTGGCGCTGGCGTGGCCCTACGTCGGGACGCTCGCGCTGGCCGTTGTGGCCGCGGTCGTCGGCATCCGCGACCTGGTCCGCCTCCGGCCGTCCCGGGGCCCGGAGGGGATCCCCGCGCCGCGGTGGGTCCGGGGCCTGTGGGCCTTCTTCGCGCTGTTCGTGGGGTTCCTGGCGGTGGTCGCGGCGCTGGCGCCGAAGGGGGCGCTGAACGGGCGGGTGTTCCCCGAGCCGCTCACGCCGTTCACGTTGCGGGCGTTCGGCGCGTTCTACCTCTCACTGGTGCTCGGCACCGTGGCCCTCACCCGGGCCCGGACGATGGGCCCCACCACCACGTTCCTGTCCGGTGGCCAGGGCCTGATCGTGCCGACCACGGCGGCGGCGTTCGTGTACCTCGACCGCTTCCACGTCGGGGTCCACCACCTCCAGGCGCTGTACATCGCCGCGTACCTCGGGGCGTTCGTGGCCTCGATGCTCGTGTTGGGGTGGGAGCGGCGGGCCAGGCGGTCGAACCTGGCGCCGTCCGAACCGGAGGTCGCGCTCACGAGCTGACCGCGGCCGGCGCCGTCTTCTCCCGGGTTCGCTGCCGTGTCGGACCCACGGGGTACCTTCGTTCCGGGCCTCGCCCCCTCGGGCCTCGTCTTGTCGAACGCACGAGGAGGGGGAGACAATGCCCATCGATGAACGTTCAAGGCATCGGCTGTACCTTCGCCTGGAGGAGGTCCTCGGGCCAGAGGAGGCCACTGTCCTGATGGAGCACCTGCCGCCCGTGGGGTGGGCCGACGTCGCCACGAAGCACGACCTGCGAGAGCTGGAGGACCGGCTCACCACCCGCATGGAGGCTCTCGAGGACCGGTTGGGGCTGCGGATGGAGTCGCTCGAGCACCGGACGGATTCGAAGCTGGGTCAGCTCGAGGCGCGCATCCTTCGGACCACCGTCCTGGCGAACTCCGCGTCGATCCTCACGGTCGCCGGGATCGCCTTCGCCGCCGCGAAACTGCTCTAGGAACGCGGTGCCAGACCTTCGGCCGACTGGCCACGCATCGTATGCGTCCGGGGCCAGCGCCGCCCCCTTGGGTCGCCGCACCGCCGTGCTTGAGAGGCCTGGAACGGGGTAAGTTCGCGACGCTCCAGGGCACCACCCGCTTCGGCGCCCGCGACCGATGAGGGGGACTGTATGTCGAGGAAGCTCCTCGCCGCCGCCGCGGCGGCCTGGCTGCTCGTGTCCGCGAATCCCGCCGCCACGGCTCCGGCGCCGGCGACTGCTGCGGCGGCCACGAAGATCCCGTTCTCCATCGACCCGTACTACGAGGCCCGGGTCGAGAACTTCTACACGACGCAGTTCCCGTCGCGATGGACGAACCAGGTGTCGGGCACGGCGTGGCGGACGAGCCACGACGCCGCCGCGAACTGGATCCGGGACGAGTGGTCACGCCTGCTGAAGCCGTTCGCGTCGGAGGGCGCGTTCGCCGAGCTCCGGCCGTTCAACTTCACCGACCCCAATGGCGGCTCCGACAACCAGGACCCGTTCGGGATCGTCGGGCCGGAGTCGAACGTGATCGCGTTCGTGCCCGGCGCCGATCCGGTGCTGCGCAACCAGATCGTGATCATGGGCGGTCACTTCGACTGCGTGGACGTCGTGGTCGACGGCGGGCTCGACTGCGGGATGCAGATCCCGGTGGTCACGGCGGTGCTGGAGGGGCTGGCCCGGTACTGGCAGGCCAACGACCTCCGGCCCCGGCGGTCGCTCGCGCTGTTCGCCATCGACGGCGAGGAGCAGTGCCTGTGCGGCTCGGTGCACTACACGACGGTGGGCTCGCCGAACGCGCTGTTCGAGCACCTCGAGCTGCCGCCGCAGATGTCGGTCGTCGCGTACCACGACACCGACATGGTGGGCGCGAACTACCCCAACCGGATGTTCGGTCTGTCCTCGAACGACTTCATGCCGCTGAACGTCTTCTCGGCGCCGGCGGAGGAGAACCCCGAGCGCCTGCTGGGCCCGTTCGCGTCGTACTACGCCGCGATCGCCAACCCGGCGTTCCTGGCCAGGTTCCGGTTGTACCGCGAGGCCATGCTCCGCCAGCGGGACCGGTTCTTCGCCGACATGCACGCGAAGTATCCGACGTGGACGTACCGGGACGGCGTGACGAAGCCGCTGTTCACCGATGCGCAGAAGAAGTACATCAACATCGTCGACGACCCCCTGGACCGGTCGGACCACACGATCTTCATCGCGAACGGCATCCCGGCGGACATCAACATCGGGTTCAGCGACCCGTCCGCGGCCCCGCCGGGCTGGATGCCGTACCACCACCCCGGGGAGACCCAGGAGGAGGTCGAGTACTTCCGGAGCGGGCGGATGGCGCTGAACGCCGACACGCTGCTCGGCTACGAGGCCACGGCCGCGTGGATCGCGTACGAGGCCGGGGCGGGCGAGGACTCGCCGGCAACGGAGCCGTTCTTCGTCGGCGAGACCTCGCCGGGCGGACTGCCCCCGATCGAGGGCGTCCAGGTCGGGATCCAGGGGCGCGACCTGCCGGCCATGCCGGCGAACCAGGTGGCCGGGAGGTGGACGGCGCTCGGGACCGGCGACACGATCGTGCGGGCGCTGGCCATCGACCCATCGAACCCCAGCCGGATGTACGCGTCGGCCCAGACCCGGGGCGTGCTGGTGTCCTCCGACGGCGGCGCGACGTGGCGGCGCAGCAACACCGGCCTGGGAGGGTTCGCCTCGCCGTGGAGCGTGACGATCGACCCGGCGAACTCCCGGCGGCTGTACGCGTCCACGCAGCACGGGGGGGTGTTCCGGTCGGACGACGCCGGGCGGACGTGGGTTCGGACGACGCGCGCGGCGGACGCCAGGAACGGCGACGTGTCGTTCGTGGCGCCCCAGCAGCCGTTCGTCAACAGCACCGACATGCTCCAGGACAACATCGCCATCGACCAGAAGCACAGCCGCCCGGGCGGGACGTGGGTGTACGGCATCAACCAGTGCCTCCACCAGTTCGCGCTTTCGGGGCAGGCGTGCTCGACCCGGGCGGACTGGCCGGAGAAGGGCTACGACCGGTACGGGACGCTCCTCGAGTACTACCGCTACGCGAGCGACGCGGCCGTGATGGACGGGGGAACCGTGATCGCGTCCGGGTTCAGCACGTACATCACGCCCGGCGGGACGTTCCGGACCACCGACGGCGGCCGGTCCTGGAAGTACACGTGGCAGACGTCGTCGGGTGGGTCGCCGGGCGACTCGAACCTGTGGCGGGTCGTCCGGGCCACGCCGACGCGTGCCTACGCGTCCGGGACCGGCGGCGTGTTCCGGACCGACGACGCCGGGCTCACCTGGAAGAACCTCCAGGCGCCCAGCAGCGAGGTCCGGGCCCTGGCGGTGGACCCGACGAACTCGGACGTGGTGTACGCGGGCTCGTGGAACGCCGACGGCGGGGTGTTCGTCACAAGGGACGGCGGCTCGACGTGGAAGCGCATCTCGAACGGGCTCCCCGACCGAGCGGGCATCGCGCAGCTGGCGGTCGACCCGTCGAACCGCAAGCGCCTGGCCGCGGCCACGTACTGGTACGGCGTGTACCTGTCCACCGACGGCGGCTCGACCTGGAAGATGGCATCAGCGGGCATGCCCGAGATCGCGCGCCAGCGCCTCGACGACGTCGACTTCGCCGCGAACGGCACCCTGTACGCGACCTCCCACCACGGCATCTACCGCTTCGCCGCAGCGTAGGAGTCGCTACAGGGACCAGTCCACGGGACGCTCGGGCTCGTAGCTGCAGAACGTGCCGGTGCGGATGGCGTTCGAGAGGTGGCGCCACAGGGGCTCGTCGTGCTTCCGGATCACCTTCAGGGAGGCGCTGATGGCGTTCCGCACGTTGACCCTGGCGCGTTCGGCGGGGGAGGCGGCGCGGCGGGAGCGGCCGCCCAACCCGACGGCCGACGACAGCTGGTCGGCGATCGCGTCGATCTCCCAGCGCGCCTTCCCCGCCCGCTCGGGGTCGTTATTCGCCTCGGCCTCTTCCAGCTCGCTGCGAAGGTCCTCCAGCCTGGCGCGGTAGGCTTCGCGGGCCCTCGCGTCCAGCACCTCGCCCGCGTCGCCCGGCCTCGCGGCGGTGAGGCCGTCCTGGGCGACCGAGACCGTCGTCCGCGCGCCCCCGCCGGCACCCGACGCCGCCGTGACCAGGTCCATGACGTGCACCTCCACGCCCGGCCGGATCAGGAGGTGGGCGATGTACCGGAGGCCCTTCGCGTCCTTGAGCCGGGCGACCGTGCCGCCCAGGCCGACGGTCCAGAACTCGCCCTCCCGGCGGAACATCCCCGACGGGACCGGTGACCGGTCCGGACCGACCGCCGCCGAACCGGGAGCCGCCCCGAGGAGCCCCTCGGCGTCGTCCACCGTCTTGCGCATCCCGACTTCCCGTCCGATGTCGAGGGCCTCGCGCACGAGCTCCTCGGCGCGCGTCCGGTCCGCCGGGTCCCCCCGCCGCAGGAGCATCTGGCCGTGGTACAGCAGCGCGTGGGCCTCGAACGGCCGGTTGCCCGTCCGCCGGTCCTCCTCCTCGGCGTGGACGAAGTGGACCTCGGCGTCCTCCCACCGTTCCAGCGTGGTGGCCAGGACCCCCAGGAAGAGCGAGACGGGGCCGAGGACGGCGGCGGCCGGCCCGATCACGACGTGCCGGTCGGCGAATGGCAGCAGCATGCCGTACAGCACCCCGGCCCGGTCCCGGTCGTCCAGCAGGTGGCAGGCGTGCGCCGCGTCGACGAGGGCCGACAGCCACGTCACGTCCCGGGGGACCCCGGCGAACCCGTCGCGGGCCACCGCCTCGAAGTCCGTCCGGGCCTGGGCCTCCCGGCCCATCAGCGCGGAGGCCTGGGCCAGGGTGCACTGGAGCGCGGGGAGGTTCGGGATGGCGTGGACCATCCCTCGGACCGCCCCCTCCACCTGGTCGATGACGCCGCGGTGCAGGCCGATGCAGAACACCTGCATCGCGTAGCCCATCGTGGCCCACGTGGAGTCCCCGGTCATCGCTCCCCGCCCCAGCCGGAGGGCGTCCTCGGCCAGCCGCTCCCCGTCGGTGAACCGGCCCTCGAGGATCGCGTCCATGCCCAGGCAGAGGGCTGCGAACCACTGGGTCGTCGGGTCTCGGAGCTCGTCGCCGATACGGCCGACGAGGGCGGCCTCCCGCCCGGCCTCCACCATCCGTCCCGCCTCGAGGAGGTCCATCACCCGATACACCCGGCCCAGGCCCTCCAACAGCCGGTTCCCACGGCGGGAAGCCAGCCGGATGACCTCGTCGGCCGTCGTCATCCGCTCCTCCAGGTTGTCGGGGGTCCACGTCGCCCAGTGCCGCGCCGACAGGGCGTAGGCGAGGGCGTCCGGATCGTCCCGGCGGCGAGCGAGCTCCACAGCCTCTGCGGCGAGCTCGGAACGCCGCGACTGGGTTCCCGCCGACCAGTACAGGTGCGCGGCCAGCCGGGCCAGGATCCGCGAGCGGAGGTCGGATTCCATGCCGTCGAGCGCGGCCAGGGCCTCCTCCAGCAGCGCGATCTGGGGCTCGTTCGGGATGCCGACCTCGAGGCCGAGCATCACCACCACGGAGCCGGGTCCCAGGGCGGCCCGGCCCAGCAGCTCCGGGTCGCCGGCCCGCCGGGCGGCTTCCACCGCCTCCCGGAAGGCCGTGCTGGCCCCGGCCTCGTCCCCCGAGCGCCACATGGCGTCTCCCAGGCCGAGCAGCATCTGGGACCGCATGTCGTCGCCGCCGCCCAGCAGCTCCAGGGCCTGGAGCGCGGACTCGTACAGCCGGACGGCCTCCTCGTACGCCAGCAGCTCCACCGCGCGCTCGGCGGCCATGCGCGCGTACGCCACGGCGGCGTGGAGGTCCCCGGAAGGCGCGGCCTCCAGGTAGTGGTGGGCCAGCTCGTTGAGGTGCACCGGGGAGGCCGGGCCGTACAGCTCCTCGAGCGTCTCGGCCACACGCCGGTGGTACCGGACGCGCTGGATGGTCGTGAGCTCGGCGTACAGCGTCTCCCGGACCAGCGCATGGGAGAACCGGTGGTGCCCGATCGCGCCGGGGACCTCCTCGACCAGCCCACCGGCCCCGGCCTCTTCGAGGAGCGACAGCAGCTCGTCCGGTTCGACCTCGGCCACTCGCGCCAGGAGCTTCGCCCCGAAGTCCCGTCCGATCACCGACGCCACCCGGAGGATCGCGTTGCAGTCCTCCGACAGCCCGCCCAGGCGCCGGCCGATGACCTCCCGCACGCCCTGGGGGACGGCCACGCTCCACGTCCCGTCCCCGCCCGGCTCCAGTCGGTTCGCGGCCAGCAGGCGGACCACCTCGGCCACGAAGAACGGGTTCCCCTCGGTCATCTGGTGCACGGTCTCGACGAGCGCGGCCGACGGGATCGATCCGGCGGACGCCTCGATGAGCTCGGCCACCTCGTCGCCGGAGAACCCCCGGAGGGCCAGCCGGCGGGCCATGGTCAGCCGGCCCAGCACGGGGCTCAGCGGGTGCTGCCGGCCCAGCTCCTCGGCCCGGTAGGTCCCCACCACGAGGACCGGCGAGGACTGGATCTCCCGCACCACGAACTCCAGCAGCAGGAGCGACGGCTCGTCCGCCCAGTGCAGGTCGTCGATGACGATCAGCAGGGGAGCGCGGCGCGACGCTGCCCGCAGCAGTGAGGAGACCCCGTCGAACAGCCGGAACCGGGCCCGCTCGGGCGGGAGCGCCGACAGCGACGACGGCGCCTCGACACGTTCGCCCGCCTCCTGGAGCAGCTGAGCAAGGGAGTCGGCGGAGGGACCCTCCTCACCCGGCTCCGCGCCGGCCGCGCCCGAGCCCGAGGCCTCCTCGCGGAGGATCTCGACCCACGGCCAGTACGCGGGGGTTCCCTGGCCCTCGAAGGCCGACCCCCACCGGACGGTCACGCCCCGATCGCGGGCCAGGCCGGCGAACTCCTCGGCCGTGCGCGTCTTGCCGATGCCGGGCTCACCCACCAGCAGGGCCAGGCCGCCCCGGCCCGCGACGGCGTCGTCGAGCAGGGCGGACAGCTCCGCCATCTCCTGCTGCCGGCCGACGAACAGCCGGCCGGGCGTGCGTGGTGCGGGCTGGGCTCTCTGCGTCTCCACGGATCCACCCCCCCGGGCACCGGGGGCTCGCCAGTGTAGTCGTTGCCTTCGGCCCAACGATGTTGCGCGTTCCCGAACGCCAGATGGTCGGTGCGCCCCGCGTCGCAGGAAAGGTGGGAGCAATGAGCGCGATCGAGACCCGCAGCGCCCAGGCCATCAGGCCGGTCCCGACGCCGCCGAGCCCGGCCGAGGCCGCCGACACGGACGTCGTGGCCGTCGTCCTCGGCGACGGGACCGTCCGCCCCGTCGGCGGCGGTTCCGATCCGGTGGGGTCGGCCTGGGAGTGGCAGACCGGGCACATCTCCGGCCGGAACTGGATCCTGTGGTGGGAGCGCCGCCGCTGGCCGGCCGAGCCCGCGCCGGCCATACCCGCCGCCGCGCCCGAGACCCGAGGCCCGGCCGCCGCGTAGCTCCCCTTCCACGGCCTCCCGGATCCCGGCAGAGCCCGGTTCTTGGACGAACCCCTCCAAACCCGCACGGGTCCTCCGCCGGGCGGGCCGAAAGCCCTTGACACCCAGCTCCAAGGGGTCTGGAATCGGACCGGGCAGCAGCGAGGTCGCTGCCACGTGGCGCGGGGCCTGTCCGCAGCGCAAGGGGGGCCGCCCCGCGCCGGGGTGGAGGTTCGCATGAGAGGGGGCCGGAGCTCGGCCGGCCGGGGGCGCAGGTCGCCGGCGACGCTCATCGCCGCACTGTTCATCGTGGGCTCGCTCGCGGTGGCGACGCCTGCGGCGGCGGACCCGTCGCCGTGGGTCCAGGCCTCCGTCAGCGGCGACTTCATGTACGGCTGCAACTTCGCACCCATCGCCTCGGCCACGGTCACGGTCAAGGATTCGCCCGGCGGCGCGCAGCTCCTCAACACCGACGTCCCCACGGACGGGGAGGGGTGCTTCGACTTCGATCCGGGCCAGTACGGTGTCGACCTGGCCCCCGGAGTGTTCATCTCGGTCACCGACGGATCGAGCACCAAGGAGCTCACCCTGGTCCCGCTCTCCGTCGACCTGGTGGACCCGGCGAACGACATCGTCACCGGCACCGCCTCGCCCTCCACCGCAGTGACGGTGTCCGTGGACGACTACGACGCGTTCCACGAGGAGCTGGTGGTCACGTCGGACGGCTCGGGGGATTGGGTGGCGGACTTCGGAGCGATCGCGGTCGACATCACCCCCTTCCTGCACGGCGGGGCGCAGATCTTCGACGGCGACGGCGACGCGACCACGGCGCAGCGGGATCCCGCCAGGGTCGACGGCGACATCACGTTGGACGCCGTCGAGGGGTGCGGGTTCGTCTCGAACGGCTCGGTGACGGTCACGATCAAGGACGCCCCGGGCGGCACCCAGCTGTTCAGCGGCCCGGCGTCCACCGACGGCGACTGCTTCTCCATTGGACGGGACCAGCACGGGCAGGGCCTCGCTCCCGGCATGTTCGTCTCGGCGACCGACGGGATCCGGTCCAAGGACGTCACGCTGGTGTCCGTCTCGGTGGACGACATCGACGCGGTCGCCGAGACGGCGGCCGGGACCGCGCCGGCGAACGCCGACGTGGACGTCGGAGCGGAGGTCCAGGACGGCTCGTCCGACGCCTCGATCCACGTGACGGCCGACGGGGCGGGCGCGTGGGCGGCCGACTTCTCGGGCGTGTTCGACCTGACGGCCGGGGTCACGGTCTCCGGGACGGTTCATGACGGAGACGGTGACGGAACCGTCGCTTCGCGGCGGGTCCCCTCCATCCGGGCCGACCTCAGCTCGGAGGAGATCGGAGGCGACGGCTTCACTCCGAACTCCTCCGTGACCGTGACCGTGAAGGACGCTCCTGGCGGGACGGTCCTGTTCAGCGGGGAGTTCCCCACCGGCGGAGTCAATGGATTCTTCGGCAACGGCGGGTTCATCCTCTTCGGCCAGCAGCACGGCCAGCACCTCGGACCCGGGATGGTCGTCTCCGCGACCGACGGGACGCACAGCGACGAGTTGACCATCGCGGCCCTGGCGATCACCGCGGTCGATCCCGGCGCCGACAAGGTGACCGGGACCGCCGCCCCGGGCGCGCAGGTGGTCGTGCGGGCCGAGAGCCCCACGAGGGGCGCCACGAAGACGGTGACCGCGGACGGGACCGGGGCGTGGACCGCGAAGTTCGCCGGCCTCGTGGACATCGTGAACGGGTCGGCGGCGCATGCCGAGATCAGGGACCTCGAGGGCGACACCACGAACGCCGCCGCGCTGGCCCCGTCCATCAACGGGAGCCTGCCCTCCGATCTCGTCGACGGATGTGGCTTCGGGCCGGGGGATCCGGTGACGGTCACGATCAGGACCGCCTTCGGGGGGACCACGCTGTTCAGCGGCGCCACGCCCGCCGACGGGCTCGGCTGCTTCTCGATGAGCCGGGCCGTGCACGGCCAGGACCTCGTGACGGGCAGGTTCGTCAGGGCCACCGACGGCGTCGTCGCGAGGTCGACGACGCTGGCGACGCTCACCGCGACCTTCGACTTCGCGACCGACCTCATCTCCGGAACGGCTCCTCCCGGCGCCGAGGTCGAGGTCGGGTTCAGCCTCCCGGAGCGCGGAGACGGCATGACCGTGACGGCCGACGGCGGCGGCGCCTGGACCGCCGACTTCGGCGACCAACTCAACCCGGGGGCGCACTTCGAGGTGCGGGTCCGGGACGGCGTGGGGAACTCGACCGTCGTCGACAGGACCCCCGCGACCATCGAGGCCCACCTCGGGACCGACGAGGTGAACGGGTGTGGGTTCCTGGCGAGCTCGTCGGCCACCGCGACGATCAGGTCCTCGCCGGGCGGCTCGACGCTGTTCTCCGGGCCGGTTCCCACCGATGCCGACGGGTGCTTCGCCCTCGGTGAGCCCACGCACGGCCAGGACCTCGTTCCCGGGATGTTCGTCGACGTCACCCAGGGAGCGGTCTCCGTCGACCACACCCTGGTCGCGATCACCGTGGACTCCCTGGACCAGGCGAACGACCGCGTCATCGGCACCGCGCCGCCCGACGCGGTCTTCCTGGGGGTTCACGTCGAAGACTCGGGCGGCGGCGCGGACGTCGTCACGCCCGTGAACGACTCGGGGTCGTGGGTGGCGAACTTCGGGGTGGGCTTCGACGTCACCGCGGCGACCACGGTCGAGGCCAGCGTCACCGACGAGGAGTTCGACGAGGACGTCACGGTGGCCGAGCTGGCGCCGCCGGCCTGTTATCTCGACGGGACCACGCTGAACGTGGGCGCCGGAGCCGTCACGCTGCACCGCTCGGGCTCGAGCTTCGACGTGACCGGCGCCGGGATCACGGACCCGACCTGTGGCGGCGCGACGATGACGAACGTCGACACCGTGCTGGTCGGGGGCGACGCGGGGGCGCAGTCGCTGACGATCGACCTCGGCGGCGGTCCGCTGGGGCCCGGGGCCACAGCGGAGGGCTCCGGCACGTCCGAGATCGAGATCATCGCCGCACTCGGCCCGGAGGACTCCCTCACCGTGAACGGGGGCGCCGGAGCGGACACGGTGGCGGTCGGGGCCTCGGGGGTGAACCTCAACGGCGACAACGACGCCGACGTCAAGCCGGCCGTTCCGGCGACGCCCGCGTTCTCCGCCATCACGGTGAACGGGAACGCGGGGAACGACACGATCTCCGCGACGGGCGGCTCCGGCACTGGGCCCGCCTACCCCAGCGCCATCACCCTGAACGGCGGGGCGGACGCCGACGCCCTCACGGGGAGCGCGGGTCCCGACTCCCTGGCCGGCGGGGACGGCGACGACCAGCTCACCGGCGGGACGGGCGCGAATACGGTGGCCGGGGGCACGGGCGCCGACCGCCTCGTCGAGGCCGGCGACGTGAACTTCACGCTGACGAACGCCCTGCTCACGTTCGGGCCGTCCACCGATGCGCTGTCCGGGATCGAGCTGGCCACGCTGACCGGCGGCGCCGGGGCGAATACGCTGAACGGGTTCGGGTTCGGGGGCCAGGAATCGCTCTTCGGGCAGGCCGGCACCGATGTCCTGATCGGCGGGGGCGGTGCCGACACGCTGGCCGGCGGTGACGGCGACGACCGGCTCTCCGGGGCGGGCGGCGTGAACACCCTGAGCGGCGGCGCGGGAAGCGACGTGGTGGCGGAGTCGGGCGACGTCAACTTCAACCTGTCGAACACGAACCTGACGTTCGGCTCGGCCGTGGATTCGCTGGCCGGCGTCGAGCGGGCCATGCTCACCGGCGGCGCCGGCGCGAACACGCTGACCGCGCCCGGGTTCAGCGGGGCCGCCACGCTGAACGGCATGGGCGGCGCCGACCTCCTCATCGGCGGCAACGGGGCCGACACCCTGATCGGCGGGGACGGGGCGGACACGCTGACGGGCGGGCGGGGGGCCAACACCGTGAACGGCGGGGCCGGCAACGACCAGCTGTCCGAGACGGGGGACGTCAACTTCACCCTCAGCAACGCCGCGCTGACCTTCGGGTCCGCATCCGATGCGCTGTCGGGCGTCGAGCGCGCCGCGCTCACCGGGGGCGGCGGGGACAACACGATCGACGGGTCGGCGTTCGGCGGGATGCTCACGCTGAACGGCCAGGGCGGCAGCGACCGCCTGATCGGCGGCCCCGCGCCCGACGCCCTGAGCGGTGGCGGCGGCGCCGACGTCCTGGCGGGGCGCCAGGGATCGAACACGATCTCGGGCGGGGCCGGCTCCGACACCGTCGTGTACGACTGGTCCGGGGCTGGTGTCCGGGTGAACCTCTCGACGGGCTCGGCCTCCGGATCGGCGTTCTCCGACCTCCTGTCGGCCATCGAGAACGCCGTGGGGTCGGCCTTCGCGGACGCCCTTACCGGCGCGGGCGGGCCGAACGCGCTCCGGGGCCTGGCCGGAAACGACACGATCGACGTTCGCGACGGCGTCCGGGGGAACGACATGGCCGACGGGGGAGCGGGCACCGACCGGTGCCTCTCCGACCCGGGAGACGCCAGGATCTCCTGCGAGTCCTGATCCGCCCCGACCGCGCCCGCCGGCGTGCCGGCGCATGATGAGTGCGGAAGGAGGCAGGCCATGCAGGTACAGGACGTCATCGCGCAGGCGCGCGACACGCTCACGGTGAAGCGGGTGTTCGGCGAGCCATAGAGCGGAACGGGCTGACGGTGATCCCGGTGGCGAGGGTGCAGGGCGGCGGCGGGGGTGGAAGCGGCGAGAGCCCGGACGGAACCGGATCCGGCTCGGGGGGCGGCTTCGGCATGAGCGCGCGACCGGTCGGGGCGTTCGTCATCCGGGACGGCGAGATGACCTGGCGTCCGGCTGTCGACGTGACCCGGATCGTTCTGGGGGCCCAGGTCGTGGCCGTTGTGGCCCTGCTCACGCTCCGCCGCATCGTCAAGATCAGGTCCAAGGCCCGCAGCTAGGCCGCAGGGGCCGCGTCCGCGCGGCCGCCCGCTATCACATGCCCGGGGTTCCGCGAACCCGTCGCCCGGCCTGTTGACACGCGGCCGCCGTTCGGGCTGTGTCAGGGAGTGGGGTTGGCGCTGGACGAGGACCTGGCGTTCGACGCGCTATACGCCGATGTCGGCCCGCGGCTGTGGCGGGCCGTGCTGGCCTACACGGGCGGCGCGCGCGACCTCACCGACGACGTCGTGGCCGAGGCGTTCGCCCGCACGCTCGAACGAGGCGCGGCGGTCAGGGACCGGCAGGCCTACCTGTTCCGGGTGGCGTTCCGGCTTGCCGCCCGGGAGCTCGGACGACAGCCGACGGTGGGCGAGGTCCCCGATGCCGGGACGTGGGACGACCCCGGGCTGGCCGAGGTCTTCGACGCGCTCCGGGGCGCTCTCGCCCGGCCAGCGCGCCGCGCTGTTCCTGCGGTACCAGGCCGACCTCCCGGTCCACGAGGTGGCCAGGCTGATGGGGACATCCTCCGGCGTGGTCCGGATGCACCTGATGCGAGGGCGGCGGCGACTGGCCGCCGAGCTGGGAGACGACGATGACTGAGCGCTGGCGGGAGGCACTGGATCGACTGGGGCGGATCGGCCCGGACCGTGATCGCATCAGGTCTCGAGCCGAGGGTGGGCCACGGATGCCGGCGCCCGATCCGGGATCGGGTCGCCGGGTCGCCGCAGCAGTGCTGGCCCTAGCGGTGGCGGCCGGGTCGTTCGCCCTCGTGTTCTCAGTGTTCCGCGGCGGCGGATCCCGGGTGGGGGCGACCACGCCGGCGGGGCCGACACCTGCCATCTCCACGTCGCCGTCCACGACCGACGCCGGAATCCCTCCGCCCGGCGCGGTTCTGTACCCCGAGTCGATCTGCGATGTCCCCGAGTTCGACCCGGACGTCGCCCTGCTGGTTGGCCAGGAGTCGGTTGAGTACCCGAGGAGCGTTCTGGAGGCGCCGGGTGGTCCGGCCTCGTCCCTGGAGGGTCCGGCCTCGGACGAGCTGCGGGCCCACCTGGAGACTCCGGCCGCGCGGAATGCGCCGGCCGACGGATGGCGGGTCCTATGGTCGTCGGGGTCCGAGGTCACGTTCGGCGCACCGTTCGGCGAGGGGGAGTGGTGGGTCGACGCGTTCGAGCACCGCGAGGGCGGGTGGCGCGTCTTCGACGAAGAGATCGCCAAGCAGCGGGACACGCCCGCCCAGCGAGGCCACGGCATGGAGCTCCGATGGGACGGCCCCTTCGCGGTGGAGCACGGCGCGTGGAACGACCCACTTCGGCTGGCCAACGAGCAGGCCTTGGCGTGGACGGACCCCAACGACCGGTTCGTGGCCGTCCCGCACGTGTTCGATCTGTCGACCGGCCGGGAGATCGGCCCCGGCGCCGACCCGATCGCGGCGCAGGGCGGTCCCGCGCGCCTGGGACGCGGCGAGGCCGCAGAGATCCCGGTTGCCCTCGGCGCGCTGGTCCCGTCGCTCTCCCCCGCCACCTATCCGATCGTGGCGTGCGTCCCGGACCTTGGGCTGGCCTCACCGGTCGGATCGCTCGAGGTGGCCGACGACGCATCCGTTGCCGACGTCGACGTCCTGACCTACCACTCGAACGGGGTGAGCATGGACGCGCTCGCCGGCGGCGAGTTGACCGTCCACCACGGCTGCCTGGCGCTCGCCCGCGAGGTGACCGATGCGGGTTGGACGTATCTGATCCTGCCGAACGGGTACGCGCTGGTCCGACGGGGCGATCGGGAGGTGCTGATCCGCCCCACTGGCGAGGCGGTCGGAGCGATCGGCGACGATGTCAGCTTCGGTGGCGGGGGCGTGCTGTGGACACAGCGCCTCACGGACGCGGTGATCGGGGGAGTCCCGAAGGCGTGCGGCCCCGGAACCGGCGGAGGGTACTTCCTGGTTGGCAGCTGACACGTGTTGCCTCGCAGCGCATGGGCCGCGTCACCGAGGACATGGTGGCCGAGATGGTGCCGTGCGGACCCGACCCGGAGGCCCACCTCGAGCAGATCAAGAGGTTTGTCGACGCGGGCTACGACCACGTCTACGTCCATCAGATCGGCGACGCTCAGGAGCAGGCGATCGAGTTCTACCGCCGCGAGGTCTTCCCCCGTCTCGACCGGATCGATCACGCCGCCTGAGACTCCCTCAGTCCCGGGAACCGGACGGCGTTGCATCGGCCCCATCCCGGCATATGGAGCCAGAAGGCGAGCGGCGTGACCGGCGTCGCGGAGAGCTTCGACCGCCTGGCCGGCGAGTCGGCGTCGAGCGGCGTGTACCGCATCGGGTTCGTGACCGACACCGATATCTCCGTGGGCGGCGACGACGTCTCCCACACGCCGATCGACCGCGTCGACATGAACGGGACCCGCAGGGGGAGCAGTACACGATCGTGGCGGCGGCCGCAGGGACGATCCGGTACATCGTGGATTCGAACTCGGAGCCGACCGACGACAACAACTACGTGTGGATCGAGCACCCGAACGGGGAGTGGACGAAGCACACGCACTTCGAGACCGGGGCCGTCACCGCGCTCGGGCTCCACGGGAACGACGTCGTTGCCGCCGGCACCGAGGTGGGATTCGAGGGGGACGTCGGTCACGCGTCGGGCGAGCACCTGCACTTCGAGGTCGCGGTCCCCGACGACCCGGCGAACCCGATCACGGGCGGCGGGTTCATCATCGGCCAGAACCGGATCCCGCTCATCTGCGGCATCCCGTGCAACATCCTCATCAGGGGGAGGTCGACACCGCGGCCCCGTGCTGAACCGAATCGCTTGGTCTCGCCTCCGCGTCTGAGGGGCAACAGTGTGGTCGGTCCTGGGCGGCATCGCGCACGCCACCGAGCGCATCCGCGTGGGCACGGGCGTCACGGTTGCCGACCATGGGACCCACCGGGCGATCGTCGCCCGGGAGGACGCGATCGAGTCCTACCGCCGCGAGGTCCTCCCCCTCCTGAACGAGATCGACCGAGCGCCCCCGGCGGCCGGTGCCGGCCGGCCCGGGTCGCTGGGGTCCGCTGGGCGTAAGGTGGACCCATGATGTGGGGGCCCGACAACGGGTGGTGGTGGATCGGCGGGATCCTCATGATGCTCGTGTTCTGGGGAGGGCTCGCCGCGCTCGTCGTGTACTCGATCCGTGAATGGGGCCGCCGAGGCCCCTCAGGTGCCCCTGGCCGTCCGTACCGCTCCGACGCACGAGCCATCCTCGAGGAACGCTACGCCCGCGGCGAGATCTCCAAAGAGGAGTTCGAAGAGCGCCGTCGCGTTCTCGACTCCACCTCCTGACGACGGCGCGCAGGTTCACCGGATCGACACGACCCGGTCCGTCCGCCAGGTCCGGGGGGCTCGAGGTCGGCCCAACGGAGGCGCCCTCTTCGAGATGGACCTGGTCGATCAAGCGGAAGGGGTGCGTCGTGGCCCAGTGCGAGGCGTCCCACGTCATGAACGCACCGTTACCAGGTCCCCGTTCTTGGCCGAGTTTGGGGCCCGGTTCCGGGGGGTACCAAGCGATTCGACTCTCCACCCGCATCGCCGTAACGCGAGGAGGTGCCCCCCCATGCTCGCGTTCGTCCGCCCTGCACTCGGCATCGCCGTCGTGGCCGCGCTCGTGGCTTCGGCCGGACCGGCCGCCGCAGCCGGCGCTCCCGACGTCCACAGCGCGAACATGTCCCACATCGGCCACTCGAAGTTCTCCGGCACCACGAACTCCGACATGGCGTTCTGGGGCCATTACCTGATCGCGGGGACCTACGCCGGTCCGAGGATCCTCGACATCAGCCGCCCCGCGAACCCCCGGGAGATCTCCCGCGTGCGGTGCAACGGCGGCCAGGGCGACGTCTCGGTGTGGAGGAACCTCATCTTCGAGTCCGTGGACAGCGACCAGACCAAGCCGACGTGCGACAGCTCGAACGAGCCGTTGGTGGGGCAGCCGCCGGGGTTCGAGGGGATCCGCATCTTCGACTGGAGCGATCCGGCGCACCCGAGGTTCGTCACGGCGGTGCACACCGACTGCGGCTCCCACACGCACACGATCGTCCCGGACCCGGCGCACGGCCTCGTGTACCTGTACGTCCAGTCCTATCCGCTCACGGGGCAGGACGGGGGCTGCAACGTCCACACGTACGACTCGGTCGTGAAGGTTCCCCTCGCGGATCCGAAGCGGGCGTCGGTCTCGCACTTCGACACCGGGCCCTCCCAGGGCTGTCACGACGTCCAGGTGTTCATGCCGTTGCACGTCGCCGCTGCCGCGTGTCTCACCGAGGGGCAGATCTGGGACATCCGCGATCCGGCCCATCCGGCGGTGATCCAGCACCTGTACAACCCCGCCATCACCATCTGGCACTCCGCCGCGTTCAGCTGGGACGGCAAGGTGGTGGCGTTCGGCGACGAGAACCAGACCTACGAGGCATGCCAGGGCGGAGACACGCCCGTCGGGGCGATCTGGTTCTACTCGATGCAGGGCACGACGGCGTCGCAGCAGGTGGGGTGGTACGCGCTCCCCCGCGCGGTCTCGAGCGACCCCGACACCGAGTGCACCGCCCATAACTTCAACGTGGTGCCGGTGAAGGGCCGCAACATCATGGTCTCCGCGTTCTACTCGGGCGGCGCGGACGTGATCGATTTCACTGATCCGACGGCGCCCAGGGAGATCGCCTACTACCAGATCCAGGGGAAGGTCCCGGCCGACGAGTGGTCGACGTACTGGTACGACGGCCACGTCTACTCGAACGACATCAATCGCGGGGTGGACGTGTTCTCAGTGTCGTCGCCGCTCCTCGCCGGGGCGAAGACCTTCCCCTACCTGAACCCGCAGACGCAGACCGCGGCCGAGCATCGCGCCGTTCTTCGTTCGTCGGAGGCCGTCCCTCCGCCCCCCCGTGCTGACCGCGGCGTCGGTTCCGGTTCACCGCGGCCGTGAGGCGCTGGGCGAGGCGACGAAGGCATCGGCGCGGCGCCGTTGGGTCGTTCGCACGTCGGGGCCGCCGTGAGCGACATCGCGGTCCAGCAACTCGTTCTCGACCCGCAGCACGGCCCGCTGAAGAGGCTCGTCCAGAACTCGCTCGAGCGTCACCGCGATCTCGTGAGCCGAGTGTCGGTTCACATTCGTGACCGCTCGGGGACGCCATCGGCGCGGGCCAGCTCGATCCGATTCGTGAGCCTGAACCTCCACGGCCATCGCCACCGCGTGGCGCCCACCAACCGAAGTGGGGAGCCGTGTGCGCGCTCGGCCGGATCGGGCATGTTCCCATGCAGTGGGACGGCCCCGGCCCGGAAGTCCCACACCAGCGCACGACCATCTGGTCGCAGCACTCGGGCGATCTCGCTGAGCCCGGCGGTGGGGTCGGCCCAGTGGTGCATGGAGAGCGTGCTCACGACCACGTCGAAGGTTCCATCGGGGAACGCCAGCGAGGCTACGTCGCCGACGAGGAAGGACGGGTCACCACCATGGTCCTTCACCGAACCGGACGCGTTGGCTCGGGCGCGCTCGATCATGGCCGGATCGAGATCGACCCCGGTCACGTCGAGCCCGGAACGACGAGCGAGCAGGATGGACAGGTGGCCGGGGCCGCATCCCACCTCGAGCACCCGGGCCCCGGCCGGAGCAACTGCCACGACGTCGGCCGCGATGCCTTCGAACAACGAACCGAGCAGGAGCCTGTGGCTCATCGTGTCGTAGCGGGTGGCGTCGCGGATGAGGATCCCCCCACGCACACGGCGGCCCATGGAGCCGCGGACGTGCCGCCCGACCACGACTGCGCCGGCCGCCGCTGCCACTCCGAGCAGGACCACCAAGGTTCGGGGCCGGGCGGTCATGGTGCTCGCGATGGCGGCCGCGCGAAGAAGTGGTCGCCGTCGCGCAACTCGACCTGCGCGTCGTCGGCGACCTGCTCGTTTCCACCTCGAACGCGGCGGTAGAGAGCGAAGCCCGCAGGCACGCCGGCGGTCTCCTTGATCTGCCTTCCCGTCACGAGCTCCGTATCGAAGACATGCCGGTTCTGGACGATCACGGTGATGCGGACACCAGACGACCCGCTGACGCGATCGGCGTCTTCCGCATCCAGCATGGCCGCGATCTCGTCCGAGCTTCCGTGGAATGAGGGCGACGGCATGGTGCTAGCCGACGTCGCGGTGCAACGTGGCGAACGCGCCGGCTCCTGCCGTGGCCGCCGCATAGATGGCCAGCACCGCGAGTCCGACCGCCGGCGGGAGCAGGGTGCCCGGCTCTTGCCCGCTGATGGCCGCGGCGGCCGAGCCGGGGAGGAACTTGAAGATGTCGCCGAGACCGACCAGATCGCCGACCAGGAGACCCTCGACGAACAGCAGCCACGCACAGATGCCAACCACCGTCGGCACCTGGTGGCGAATGACCGCGCCCACGCCGACGCCGATCGCTGCCCACAGAGCGCCGGCCGCGGCGCTCCCGGCGACGAGCAGGATGTCGTCGCCCCCGTCGAGGCGTATGTCGATCCCTCGGGCTCCAAGGGCAGCCACCCCTGCACCGACACCAACGGCTCCCGCGACGAGCCCGAACGTAGCGCCGGCGAGGCCGCTCGCCGCGGCCTTCACCGCGATCACTCGGCCGCGCCGGGGGGTCACGAGGAAGGTCGGGCGGATCGTCCCGTGTCGGATCTCGCTCGTTATCGAGAGCGAGCCCAGGAGGGCGGCGAACAGTACGCCCAGGAACTCCCCCCGTCCGAACACCGTCAGCTGATGCTTGCGACCGGCGAGCGTTTCGGCGGGGAGCAGGCTGTGCAGCACCACGGCCAGCACGACCAGGCCGATCAGGGCACCGAACAGGCCGAGCCCGGTCCGGGTCGAGCGAAGCTTGAAGAGCTCCGCGCGGAGCTGGGCGCTCACGGCGCCGCCCTCGTCAGGTCGAGGAAGACCTCCTCGAGCGTCGCTCCGCGCTCGGTGAGCTCGTCGAGCCGGCCCGTCGCGACCAGGCGGCCGCGGTCGATGATCACCACGTGGTCGACGGTCTGCGCGGCCTCGGCCAGCATGTGACTCGAGACGAGCACGGTCCGACCCTGCTCCGCGAACCGGCGCAGGAAGCCCCTCAGCCAATGAACCGCCGCCGGGTCGAGCCCGTTGGCGGGCTCGTCCAGCACGAGCAGCTCGGGGTCGCCGAGCAGCGCCGCGGCCAGCGCGAGCCGCTGCCGCATCCCGAGCGAGTACGTCCTCACGCGACGCCCGGCGGCTGCTTCGAGCTCGACCAGGGCGAGGACCTCGTCGATGCGATCTCCCGAGATCTCCGCCGCCAGGGCGAGGGCACGCAGGTGGTCGCGTCCGGACCGCCCGGGGTGAAGGTCGCTCGACTCGAGCACCGCGCCGACCCGACGCGCCGGTTCCTCGAGCTCCCGATAGCGGCGGCCGAAGACCAGCGCCTCGCCCTCGGTCGGCTGGGCGAGCCCCAGCAGCAGGCGCAGCGTCGTGGTCTTCCCGGCGCCGTTCGGGCCGAGGAAGCCGGTGACCGTTCCCGGGCGAAGCGAGAACGTGAGGTCGTCGACCGCGACCACCTCGCCGAAGCGTTTGGTCAGCGAGCCGACCGTGACCACCGGGTCGCGAGGACCGCTCCGGGAGGGAACGGGTGCTCCTCGTTCCTCCACGCGCTCCGTCACCGCGTCCCTCCTAATGGGCACCGGGCCCGACCGCGCCGCTCAAGTGCAGGAAGATCAGCAGCGCGATCAGGGCGACGGCCGCGACAACCGCGAGCACGAGGGCCCGGCGCGGCCGGTTCCGGGCCGCACCATCACGATCCGGAGGCACGCCGCTCTCGGACTCGGGGGAGCGGGGCGGGTCTGCCATGTCGGTCTCCACGGCTCGTCGGGTATCGGGACCAGAACTCCCGATGAGTTTATCGAGACACAGTGTCTACCGTCAAACCGTGGCGTTCGCAGCACGGCGTCCCGTATACTTGTGCGATGCCGAAGCTGTGGACCGAGACCATCGAGACGCACCGCCGGGAGGTCCGTGACGCGATCCTGGACACCACGGCGGCGCTCGTGGCCGAACACGGCGTGCTGTCCGTGACGATGTCGCAGATCGCCGAGGAGACCGGCATCGGCCGGGCAACGCTGTACAAGTACTTCCCGGACGTCGAATCGATCCTGCTCGCCTGGCACGATCGTCAGATCAGCGCGCACCTCGCGTATCTCGCCGAGGTCCGGGACCAGGCGGCTGGTTTCGGGGAGCGACTCGAGGCCGTGCTCGAGGCATACGCGCTCCTGTCCCGGCATTCCCGGGGGCACCAGGACGCGGGGTTCGCAGCGGTGCTGCACCGAGACGAGCGGGTCGCTCGAGCCGAAGGGGAGGTCCACCGGCTGATCCGGGACCTGGTGGCAGCGGCCGCGAAAGCAGGTGAGGTCCGGAACGACGTGCCGCCCGACGAGCTCGCCAGCTATTGCATGCACGCCCTGGGGGCAGCGACCCCCCACCGTTCGAAGGCCGCGGTTCGTCGCCTGGTGTCTCTGACCATGGCGGGGTTGCGGCCACCACGCTGATTCACGCTGGGGTGACCCCTATCCGGTGGATCGTTCCGGCAACGCCGGCAGCCGCACCCGGACCGTGAGGCCTCCGCCTTCCCTGGGGGAGGCGTCGACGTCTCCACCGTGAGCGTGCGCGACGGAGCGCACGATGGACAGCCCGAGGCCGGCCCCACGGTTGACCGATGCGGTCGAGTCGGCGAGTCGTTCCGTTGTCGGGATCCGGCGGAAGGGTTCGAACAGGCTCGGGATCTCGTAGGACGGCACGAGCGGCCCGGTGTTCTCCACGGTGAGGTGAACGCTCTCCGCGAGCGCGTTCGTGGCGACCGTGATCTCGCCCTCTCCGGGCAGGTTGTAGCGGATGGCGTTGTCCAGCAGGTTCTGGACGAGTCGCTCCAGCAGCACCGGGTCGCCGGTCACGGAAGCCGGTCGGAGATCGGTCCGGACGTGGATGCCGGCTGCACGGGCGGCGTCTTCGGATTCCGCGACGATGTGGCCTGCGACGTCGGAGAGGTCCACGGGGGTGGGATCGGTGATGCCCTGCTCGCTGCTGGCCAGGGTGAGCAGGCCGTCGATCAGCCGTTCGTGGCGCTCGTTGACGGCGAGCAGGTTCGCGCCGAGCTGGCGGACCGTCTCGTCCGCCCGGGGGTTGTCGAGCGCGACCTCGACGAGGGTGCGGTTGATCGTGAGCGGCGTGCGGAGCTCGTGGGAGGCGTTGGCAACGAATCGCCGCTGGCTGTCGAAGGAGCGATCCAGCCGCTCGAGCATGGCGTCGAAGGTGTCGGCGAGGTCCTTGATCTCGTCGTCCGGCCCATCGAGGGAGATGCGTTCGTGGAGGCTCCGGTCGGCGACCCGTCGGGCCGTCGCCGTGATCTGTTGCAGGGGACGCAACGCCCGCCCGGCGACCAGCCATCCGAGCCCTCCGGCGGCGACACCGACCACACCGAGCGCGACGAGCGACGTGACGAGCATGGAGTTCAGGGTGCCCTCCCGGTCCCGTTCGAACTGGGCGCGCAGCTCCCGTGCTTGCTGATGGGCACTCCGGAGCGAGCCCGGTTCGGTGGGGTTCGACTCCGGGAGGTGCTGGATGATCCCGACCCGCGCCGTGACCTGACGATCGAGGGCCTGTCCCATGAAGAAGTACATGAGACCGACCAGCGCCGCCCCCGCCAGGAAGAACGCCCCCGCGTAGAGCAGCGAGAGGCGGACCCGGATCGTGGAACGCCATCGGCGGTGCGGGTCGGTCATGAGATGCGGTACCCCGTACCGGGCACCGTGTCGATGACCGGAGGATCGCCCAGCTTCCGGCGCACCATCATGATGGTGAACCGGACCACGGCGGTGAACGGGTCGATGTGCTCGTCCCACGCCTTCTCCAGCAGCTGCTCCGCCGAGACCACGCCGCCCTCGGCCCGCAGGAGCTCGGCGAGGACGGCGAACTCCTTGCGGGACAACTCGACGGGGAGGCCGTCGCGGGTGACCGTTCGGCGATGCTGGTCCAGGCGGATGCCGGCGCGTTCCAGGACCGGAGGGGCGGCGGGTCGGGCCCGTCTGCCCAAGGCCAGGATCCGGGCGGCCAGCTCGGCGAAGGCGAACGGCTTCGTCAGGTAGTCGTCCGCGCCCAACCCGAGTCCGGCCACCCGCTGGGGGACCGCGGTGGCGGCCGTGAGCATCAAGATCCGGGTATCGGCGCCCGAGTCGACCACGGACGTGCACACCTCATCGCCCGAGACGATGGGGAGGTCGCGGTCGAGGACCACCACGTCGTAGTCGTTGACGGCGAGCCGCTCCAGCGCGGCCTCACCGTCGTAGGCGACGTCCACGGCCAAGGCCTGCCGGCGCAGCCCATCGGCGATGGTGTCCGCGAGCAGCCGCTCGTCCTCGACCACCAAGACACGCATGATCCCATCATGCCTGGTCAGGGCGTTAGGGGGCTGTGAGGACAGCCCTCACGCCGGTCGAACGCCCCGAGGTGTCGGATAGGGCCGTCACGTGGCGATCGAGGAGGCGACATCGATGACGGCGACACCGAGGGACGGCGGAGCACGGGGGCCCGTTCGTGCTCCCGACGACGATGCGGTTGGATCTCCATCGCGCTTCGGCCTGCGCCTGCGGCTGCTGGCGGTGATTGCCGCCGCCGGCATCGTCGCGGCCGCATGCGGCTCCAGCGGCGGCGCCGACGCCCCAGCCCCGAGCGCGACGGTGGAGGCGGCGCTCCTCGCGTTCTCCCAGTGCATGCGCGAGCAGGGCATCACCGACATGCCCGATCCGATCGTGGACTCCGACGGGAACGTCCGGGTCCAACAGCCGCCGGGCGGGCACGGCTCCGGGGCACACGATGCCTTCGCGGAGGCCCGGGCCAAGTGCGACACGTACCTTCGGGGGGTCACCCAGAGGTTCAGCCACGGCGACGTCACCAAGACCCAGGACCAGTTCCTGCGCCTGGCCCAATGCATGCGCGATCGCGGGATCGACGTCCCCGATCCCGACTTCAGCGGGGGCGGCCACGACCCCGGGGCCGAGTTCCTGGACGCGATCAACCGCTCGGATCCAGCCGTGCAGAAGGCGCTGCAGGCGTGCGAGCGACGTGTCTTCGGCTCGGGGGGCATCGGTCACGCTGGGGGTCACTAGCGATGGCCGTTCGCCGCCGGCGGAGGAGGCGTTGGGCGCTGATCGTGGCGGCCTTGCTGGTCGGCGCGGGCGGCGGATGGCTCCTCGCCCCGCGCTCCACGGACGGGGCGGGCGGCACCGGCGCCACCCCGGCGACGTTCGGGAAGGTCGTGCGAACCGACGTCCAGGCGAGAACCGACCTCACCGGCGGGCTCGGCCACGTGGCCGATCGCACGATCGCCTGCCGACTCTCCGAACCCGAGGGCGGCGCGACGCTGACCGGCCTGGCGGCCCAGGGAACGACGGTCCGACCAGGTGGGATGCTGTTTTCCGTCGACGAGCGACCGGTCGCCCTGCTGCTGGGACCGACGCCCGCCTGGCGAACCCTCCGAGTGGGCGTGGTCGGGACCGACGTCAGCCAGCTCGAACGCAATCTCGAGTCGCTGGGCTACGGCGGTCTCACCGTCGACGACACCTTCACGTCCGCGACGGGCGCGGCGGTCCGGCGGTGGCAGCGCGATATCGGCACCAGGGCCGACGGCGTCGTGGACCTCGGCGAGGTGGTGTTCCTCCCGAGCGCCGTGCGGATCGATCAGGACCTGCTGACGCCGGGGGACGCCGTGAGCTCCGGAACCCGGGTGCTCGCGGTCGGACCGATCGCTCCGGTGGTGACGGTCGACCTCGAGCCCACGCAGCTCTCGCTGGTCTCGGTCGGAGATCGGGTGATCGTCCGGCTCGCCGGCGGCACGGAGACCCCCGGGACCGTGGTCTCGGTGGGACAGGAGGGGGCCACCTTCGGCGGGCCCCAGCCCGGCGAGACAGAAGCGATTCCCGCGACCGTGTCGCTCGAGCGTCCCGCGGACGCCGCCGGGCTCGCCGGCTCCTCGGCGACGGTCAGCGTGGTCACCGACACCAGCGAAGACGCGCTCGCGGTCCCGGTGACCGCGCTCCTGGCGGTTCCCGGCGGCTACGTGGTCGAGGTCGACCGCGGGGACCGCATCCGGGCGGTGACGGTCACGCCCGGCCTCTTCGACGGGATCACGGGCCTGGTCGAGATCATGGCGACGGGGCTCGAACCGGGCGACCGCGTCGTCGTGGCAGAGGCCGGAGCGTGAGCCTCTTCGCCCGCGGCCGGCCCGAAGAGCCGCCGACCGAAACGCCCGGCACCGGCGGGGTCATCGCGCTTCGCGACGTTGTCAGGGACTACGCCGGCCCCCCGCCGGTGCGGGCCCTGCACGGCGTGAGCCTGCACATCGCCGATGGGGAGCTGGCGGCGATCGTGGGGCCGTCGGGATCGGGGAAGTCGACCCTGCTGCACATCATGGGGACGCTCGACCGGGCCACCTCCGGCCAGGTGCGCATCGCCGGGCGCGACGTGGCGACGCTCTCCGACGCCGAGTTGTCCGCGCTGCGCGCCAGGAGCATCGGGTTCGTCTTCCAGGAGTTCTTCCTCCTCGAGGCCGAGACGGCCCTCGACAACGTGGCCGACGGCCTGCTGTACACGGGCATCCCCGCCCGCGACCGCCGTCTGCTCGCGCGCGACGCGCTCGAGCGCGTGGGACTCGGGCACCGGATCGGCCATCCGGCCACCAAGCTCTCGGGCGGAGAGCGGCAGCGCGTCGCGGTCGCCCGGGCCATCGTCGGTCGGCCCGCGATCGTGCTCGCGGACGAGCCCACCGGCAACCTGGACAGCCGCTCGAGCGAGGAGATCGTCGGGCTGCTCGAGGACATGAACCGGGATGGGATCACGATCGTGGTGATCACCCACAACCCCGAGGTGGCCGATCGGTTCCCGCGACGCATCGGCATCCGCGACGGCGGCATCGAGGGCGACGCCACGGCGGCAGTCCGGCCCGACGCGCCCGACGCGTCCCGTCCCCTGCACCCTGGTGCCGCCGAGGGAGGGGAGCCGTGATCGGGGACCTCACCCCCAGCCGCCTCCACGCTGCCGACGCGGTCCGCACGTCCACCATCGGCCTGCGGACCAAGCGGACCCGTTCCCTGCTGTCCGCGTTGGGGATCCTCATCGGGATCGCGGCGATGATCTCCGTGCTCGGCCTGTCGGAGTCGAGCAAGTCCGATCTCCTGGCCCAGCTCGACCGGCTCGGGACCAACCTCCTGCGCGTGCAAGCCAGCGAAGGCCTCGGCCTGGGCAACGCCCAGCTCCCCGAGACCGCACTCGCCATGACCGGCCGCCTCGACGGCGTGGAACGGGTCTCGTCCCAGGTGGACGTGGCCGCGAACGCGTACCGGACCGGCTACATCCCCACGACCAGAACCGGTGGCCTCACGGTCAAGGCCGTCGATACCGGGATCCTCGGCACCCTGAAGGGGACCGTTGCCGAGGGACGGTTCCTGGACGCCGCGACCACCCGGTACCCGGTCACCGTCCTCGGGTCCGTGGCTGCCGAGCGCCTGGGCATCCGGGACCTCACCCGCCAGCCGCGGGTCTGGATCGGCAACCAGTGGTTCCCGGTGATCGGGATCCTCCACACGCTCGACCTCAACCCCGATCTCGACCGTTCGGCGATCATCGGCATCCCGGCGGCCCAGGCGTACCTCGGCTCCGACGGCGTCGCCAGCACGATCTTCGTTCGCACCGCACCCGGCTCGGTCGACGCCGTCCTCGGCCTGCTCGCCTCGACCGTCAACCCGGAGCATCCCGACCAGGTCGAGGCCTCGCGCCCGACCGAGGCGATCGAGGCCCGAGCGGCAGCCGCGAGCGCCTTCACCGAGCTCCTGCTCGGTCTCGGCGCCGTCGCGCTCCTCGTCGGGGCCGTCGGCATCGCCAACATCATGGTCATCTCGGTGCTCGAACGGCGCTCGGAGATCGGGCTGCGCCGCGCGCTCGGGGCGACCAGGCGCCACATCGCCGTCCAGTTCCTGACCGAATCGCTGCTGCTCGCCATCATCGGCGGTGTGGCCGGCGTCGCGACGGGCGGCCTCATCACCGTCGCGTACGCACGCATCCGCGGCTGGGGGGCGATCCTGCCGGCAGGGTATCTGGGTGCCGGGATCGCCACCGCGCTCGTGGTCGGCGTCCTCGCCGGCCTGTACCCGGCGCTTCGCGCGTCACGCATGTCGCCCACCGAGGCCCTTCGAACCGTCTGACGAGCATCTCGCCGGTCACGGCGGAGCCCGGTGCTACGCGGCATCAGGTCCGGAGCCTTCGAGGCCGAGATGCGGCGAGGCGTGGCAATGAGGCGGCGCATGGCCCGCGGACCCACCGCCCCGACGATCTGCCTGGTCCTCGTGGTGGCGTCCGGTTCGAGCGCCTCCGCTCAGCTGGACGGTCCCGGGTCGGCCGGGCCCGTCCGGTCGGCCTCGTCATCGACCCCGCGTCTCGTCTGGGTCGCGCTGGAAGGGGCGGGGGAGCTGGCGTCGCGTGCTCCTGCCGGCGCCCCCCCACGGCGCCTGTGGCGGGCCGCGGCGCTCGAACCACGAGCGGCCGACCGGGCGGCCGTCTGGGGTGGGTTGCCGGACCGGATCGTCCGGCGGAACCGGCGGGCAAGCCCGGTCCGATGCCCCGGGTCGGCGTAGGATCGAGCCCGGCATGGACCGCGGACGCATCGGCAAGCTCCGGTTCGGACGAGTCGCCTCCCGTCGGGCGGGCCGGACGATCGTCTCGGCGGGGTCAGTGCTGTTGTTCCTCGGGATCGCACTCCTGGCCACGGCACCCGCCGCCCTGGCGCACGAGGGGGAGGAGAACATCAAGGCCTTCACCGACGTTCAGGAGGCCATCGCCTTGCTGGCCGCCCACCCGAACGCGCTCGACATCGTCATGGACAAGGTCCACGACGCGCTGGAATCCGAGGATCAGTCCGGGGTGAACCCGCGCCTGCTGCGCCAGGCCGACCGGGCCCTCGAGGCCGGGGACACGCAGCGCGGGGAGATCCTCCTGGAGCAGTCGATCGGGGTCTGTCCCGGGCAGCCGGTCGTGGAGCCCGCCGACATCCCGCGCACCCCGCTTCCGCTCGACTCGCCGTGTCCCAACGTCCCCCACATCGAGGGGATCGGCTCCAAGCCGATCGGCGGCGTCGCGGAGCCCGTGCTGTTGGCGGCGGCGGGCGTCGTGCTCGTGGGGGGGGTGGCCCTGCTCAGGCTGATCCATCGATGACGACCGGCGACGCGACCGCCGAGCCTACGACGACGCCCGCGACCCCCGCGCCGGTGACGCGGCGCCACCGGTTCTGGGCGGCCCTCGACGAGCGGCTGGGGCTCTCGGCGCTGCAGTACCCCGTGCCGGAGCACTCGAACAGGCTCGCCTACTCCCTCGGTGGTCTCTCCCTGATCAGCTTCGTGCTGATGGTCGCCACGGGCATCGTCCTCACGCAGTACTACAACCCGGACCCCACTCAGGCCCACGAGAGCGTCCGCCGCATCATCACCTCGGTGAGCCTGGGGAGCTTCATCCGGGGCTTTCACTACTGGGGCGCCATGGCCATGGTCGTCCTGATCGGGCTCCACCTGCTGCGCGTGTTCGTGTCCGGGTCGTTCAAGCGCCCCCGCGAGGCGAACTATGCCATCGGCGTCCTGCTTGCCGGCATCACCGCGAGCCTGTTCTTCACCGGCACCGTCCTGAAGTGGGACCAGGAGTCGCTGGAGGCGCTGGAGCACAACATCGAGGTCGGGAAGCTCATCGGCCGGCTCGGTTTTTGGTTCTCGCCCTCGTTCGGCGGCGTGCCCCTGCTGACCCGTCTGTACATGGTGCACATCGCGGTCCTGCCGGCGGTGTTCAGCCTGCTGGTCGCCGCCCACCTGCTCCTGGTGAAGCGGCACGGGATGGCGCCGTCGCCGTTCCGCGAGGGCGTGGAGCCGGAGCCGACGAAGCCGTTCACGACGCACCTGGCCGAGCTCGGCGCGCTGGCGCTCGTTCTGATCGGCATCCTCACTGTCCTCGCCGTCCTGCTGCCGCCGGCCCACGGGCACGCCCCGATCGAGGGCATCGAGGTGACGAAGCCGCCCTGGCCGATGCTGTGGGTGTACCCCGTCGAGGACTGGGTCGGGGTGGCCGGGATCCTTTGGGCCACGCTCGCGATCTTCTTCATCCTGCTGATCGTGCCGCTCGTCGACCGGTCTCCGGAACGGCACCCCCGCAGGCGCCTTCCGGTCATGATCGCGGGCGCCGCTGTGGTTGTGGCGATCATCGTCATGATCATCTGGGCGGCGGTGCAGCCCGTCGCGTCCCACATCGGGATGGACTAGGTGCCTCCCAACATGGATACGGTGCGCACCGAGAGCGTTCCTGCGCCCCGAGCGCAAGGCCCGAGGAGCGCCGCGTACCTGGAGGGTACGCAAGCGACGAGCAACGCCGCGATCGGGGATGCAGGGACGCTCGAATGCCACCGTATCCGTGGCGGGGGGCACTGAGCGTGTCCCGCCGCACGGTCGTGATCTTCTACGGCGCCGTCGCGACGGCCGTCCTGTTCCTGGGGACGGTGTGGAGCGGGATCCACGAGGGGAAGGCACGCTCCGCGGGGGGAGCGGCGGTCATCGCGGTGGCCACGCTCGGCCTGCTCGCCTCGCTCCTGGTGGCCGGGCGGATCGTGTGGGTCATCGGGCGGGCCAAACGGCTCGCGAACCGCCGCAGCGGATCCGCCAGGTAGTCCCTCCCAGGGAGTCCGTCGGGGACCAGAGTCCAGTCCGCGGTGGGCCTGTTGGCCCTCTGAGGGCCTCGCCGAGATGGCGAATCTCTGTATGAGATGGGCACTGCCTCGATCCTCGTCGTGGACGACGAGCGGAAGATCCGCGACCTCGTTCGCTCCTACCTGGAGCGCGACGGCTACTCCGTGCTCGTGGCCGACACCGGCCAGCGCGGGCTGGAGCTGTCGCGATGCGGGCCGATCCCGACCTGGTCGTGCTCGACCTCATGCTCCCCGACATCACCGGGGAGGAGGTGGCGCGATCGGTCCGCGAGGTCTCCGAGGTGCCCATCATCACCGACACCTCCTTCCACTTCATCCGGTGAGGTGCCCGGCGGGACCAACCGAGAAAGCGATGCTGAAAGGCGTGCTCGCAGCGAACAGTTCGTGGTGCCGGGAAGGTCCCCGCGTCAGTCTCTGGGACGGGCTCG
>WNGF01001109.1_pt1 | contig 39657 bp, 50 predicted proteins | sample 5400641 | NCBI WGS metagenome assembly WNGF01 (sample SAMN13153371, study PRJNA577476) | soil metagenome | isolation source: 80 cm soil or saprolite under grassland replicate 2 | place: USA:California | collected 2016-06-15 | reverse complement strand
GCCGACCACCTGACGACACCCCGTTAGCACTCGCGGCCAAGACCGTACCGCGGCTGCCTAACAAGCGCTTGAAGCTGACGGCGCGCGTAGATTAGGGAATGAATCTTTCTTCAGCGCGCCGCAGCTTAAGCGCATTCCGTTAGACAGCGGCAATATATTTTCGGCGCGTGCGCCGTCCCCTCGGCCTCACCATTCTCGCTGCATTCTTCGCCTTCGGTTCGTTGATGGCCTTGCTCGCCTCTTTAGGGCTCCTCCTGCCAGGCCACGTAGTCGAACCTATGTGGCGGCTCAATCCCCAGGCGTACGTGGCACTCACAGCGCTCCATTCGTGGGGCGTGGTGCTGATGCTGACCGTCGGTATCGCGTGCGCGTTAGCGGCTATCGGGCTTTGGACGCGAGCTATGTGGGGCCATCACTTGGCCGTGGGCATTCTGGCGCTGAATCTCGTCGGGGATGTGCTCAATGCGGCTGTACGGGGCGACCTTCGTGCGTTGATTGGAATTCCCCCTTGGGGGGGTCATGATCCTGTACCTGCTTCGGCCTCGTACGCGGGAGCGGTTTCAGTTCCGTTCGGCCGCTGTCTAACACGCGCTTGAAGCTGACGGCGCCCGCCCCCAATGGCTCTGGATGCCGTCCTGAGCTCCGGTGTGGTAGGTTTTCATTTGTGAGCATTTCAGCTCGACGCCCCAGCGTAAGCGCCATCCGTTAGGCAGCACCACTGGAGGTATGCGGTGGCTTGGCTACCGAAGACCCGTGTATTCTGGCCCATCCTGCTTACGCTCCTCATTGCAGACTGTGCCTCGAAGGAGCTCGCGGAGACCTACCTTGCTCCGGAGCACACGCCTCATGAGGTGATAGGGAGCGTCGTCCGGCTCACGTTGGCGCACAATTTTGGTGGCGCCATGGGTCTGTCATTTGGTCCCTATTCGCGGATCGGCTTGGCCCTAGCGGCGCTTCTGGCTCTGTTCGTCCTCGGCCAGCTCTACGTGCGCACCTCCGCGACGGCCCGCTTGCGTGCCGCTGCGCTGGCCCTCGTGGTCGGCGGCGCCATGGGCAATCTTGGCAACCGCCTGCTCTCGTCACGCGGGGTGACCGATTTCATCGACGTGGGGGTTCGCTCGTGGCGGTTCTGGACGTTCAACGTCGCCGATGCCGGGATCACTATCGGCGCGGCACTGCTGATCCTCGCGTTATCGCGAGGGAATCGGCTCGGTGCAGGTGCTGCCTAACAAGCGCTTGAAGCTGACGGGGCGCGTAGATTAGGGAATGAATTCTTCTTCAGCGCGCCGCAGCTTAAGCGCGATCCGTTAGCGCGCACAATGTCATCCAATCGTAGGAGAGAGTTATATGAGAAAACTCATTGCGTCCACATTTATGTCACTGGACGGTGTCATGCAGGCGCCAGGAGCGCCGGAGGAAGATCCAACCGAAAACTTTACGTTAGGTGGTTGGACCTTCGCTTTCGGAGACGACGCAATGGATCTTTCTGCGGCAGGTTTCGATGGTAAAGATCGAGAGCTTGTACTCGGTCGCAAAACCTACGAAATATTCGAGGCATATTGGCCTTACCAAACAGAGGATAATCCGATTGCGAGGACGTTCAACGCGGCAAAAAAGCATGTGGCATCCCGCACGTTGAAGTCATTGCGATGGAACAATTCGTCGGTACTTGGCGGTGACGTCGTTTCTGCCATAACCGCGCTCAAGGAGCAGCCGGGACACGACCTTCAAATCATTGGCAGCGGCAATCTCATTCAGACGCTACAAGCTGCATCGCTCATTGATGAATACAACACATGGGTGTACCCCGTCGTTCTTGGCGGTGGAAAGCGACTGTTTGAAAATGGTGCAAGGGCATGTGCACTGCGGCTCGTGGCTTCGAAGCTTTCAAAAACTGGCGTTGTGATGTGCACCTATGTTCCAGCTGGAGATATTTCGCTTGGTATAGTTGGCCAAGCCGAGCCGAGCGCGAAAGAATTGATCCGGCGCCCCAAGATGGCAACAGATGCGACGTGACTATAGTGTCTACAAACTGTGCGCGCTAACAATGCGCTGCAGCCGACGTTTGCTGGCGCAAACGCGGCTGAGCTTAATACGTTAGGCCGCGAATCCCTTGCCGAGTAATTCTTGGCTTCAAACCGGTTCTGGTTTCCCCACTGACGGTACGCAGCTGAAGGTCGAGTACAGACCCGGGACGCAGTCGTCTCGGAACCATTTGATCAAGATCGGTTCGTTCCTCACTCGCGCGCTCGGATGTCAGAACCTTTTCCAAGGTTCACTCAACTTTCACGCTGCTGCTCCAGTCACTTTGCCAGAGCCGGCGCGCGTACGTTGTGGGGATGAGGACTGGCTTTTCGTTCCGGTAATCATCGAAGCAGCGGCCGTGGGACTCGCGGCAAGAAGGCCTCCGCCCGAGTCCACGGTCATCGTTGAGGTATTCGCCTGTGACCAGCTCGCGCCGAAGCTTGGCCTCCAGTATTTCGACGAGGTTGGCATCCGATTGCTGTCGGACAGATATCTTCCGCTCGCGGCCTAACAGGCGCCTGAAGCTGGCGGCGCCGCGGCCTCTGAGGTAATCATTTATTTGTGAACTTTCTCATTTGACGCCGCAGCTTAGGCGCGATCCGTTAGGCAGCCCCGACCCATGTTGCGCGATCACCCGCCGCCTGATGTGGATACCACGCTCTCCATAAGCCCTCGAGGCCTAGTGGGCGCACTGATGGTCGGGATCCTGATATTCGCTGCGATCGTGGCGTTCTGCTTCCTGGTTTACATGGTGAGCTCGCGGTTCCACCTTGAGTTCGACGCCACCTTTTGGACTGGCGCGGGGCTCGTGCTTCTTTCCTTCACTCTGATTCGACCGTGGTGGTTTTGGTACCATCCGAAGGCGCTGTTCGTCCGCAGCCTAATTACGGACACCGGCGCCACCTTGCTTTACGTGGCCCTCACGGGGTCAATCATCGTGACCGGCGTGCGTCGCCAAGTGGCGATTACCCGTGCTCGCCACGCATGCGCGCAGGGACTCGCGTCCGCGAAGAACGTACACGAGCGGCTCCGCGTGCTTTACGGGCACGGCGTCGATAGTTTGCCGCGCTCGGAGGACGAGCCGCGGTCCTTGAGCTGCGAGCGACTCTTGGAGCACGACTAGTATGTGCTCCGGGCTGCCGAACGTGCGCTTGAAGCTGGCGGCGCCCGTCCTCAATAAACCCGGAGAACCGCCGACATGCCGCGTGGGTAGAATTCTGTTTGTGAACATTCTCATGTGGCGCCGCAGCCTAAGCGCGATCCGTTAGGCGGCCCGAAGCGCGAACCGTATCAGCTCGCCGAGTGATCCCCAACATCGGAATGCTGCACATCAATTCCAACCAGCCCACCGACGCGGAAGTCGACCGCCTCGACCCATACGCTTTCATGGCCGTCATTGGGAAGCGGGTCATCCACCCAGGCGGCCGCCGTTCGACTCGTGAGCTATTCGAGATGGCAGTCCTGAGACCGGGTCAACGAGTGCTCGACGTCGGCTGTGGCGTTGCGACAACGGCCATTGAGGTCGCTCAGCGTTTTGGCTGCCACGTTACGGCGGTCGACATCGATCCGCTGATGCTGGCTCGCGCATCCGCCAATGTTCGCGCGTCCGGAGTCAGAACAGTGGTCGTCGCCAAGGCCGATATTCAGGCACTGGAGTTCGCTGACGCTGTCTTCGACCGCGTACTAATTGAAGCAGTCACAATGTTTGTCGATCGGCGGCTGGCCGTGCGCGAGGTTATACGGGTTTGTCGACCGGGTGGCCGCGTCCTCGATCACGAGTTCATCTATCGCCGTCCGCCCACAGCGGAGATTCGACGCATCTTCGAAGGGGAGGTCTGCCCCGGGATCCGCTTCGATACCGTCGCGGACTGGCTTGCGCTCTATGAGGCGGCTGGTCTAAGTAGTTTGCAACAGACGACCGGTCCCTTCTCCATGATGACACCGGTCGGCATGTTGCGCGACGAAGGGATCGGTAACCTTGTGGCAATGACAGTCCGCCTGGCCGCACGGCGAGCGTACCGGCGAAAAATGACGTGGCTGATGTCCCGGATGCTTCGTGTCCTCCCCTTCCTGGGATACGTTGTCCTCGTGGGGACAAGCCAACCGCCGACTTAAGCGCGATCCGTTAGGCCGCCTGACATCTGCCCATGACCAAACAAGAGAGGGAGCCCGTGGCAAAGAGATTCACCCTTGCGGCATTCTTGGCCGCGGCGATCCATGTCGCGATCCCCCTCCCGCTCGCAGGTCAGGCCTCCCTAGGACAGCTACGCGACACCACGCTCATCGTCATGCTGGGCACCGGAACCCCGCGGCCCCTGCCGGATGTGTCGGGGCCGGCGACTGCGATAGTCGTAGGGACGCGCGTGTTCCTGGTCGACGCTGGTCCAGGTGTGGAGCGCCGCCTCGCGGCGGCAAACCTCCCAATCAACGGGGTGACAGCGGCCTTCATCACGCACCTGCACAGCGATCATGTGCTCGGCCTACCGGACCTGATGTTCACGTCATGGGTGATGGGCCGAACGCGACCGTTCCCTGTCTACGGTCCCCATGGTCTCGCTGCTATGATCGACCACTTCTATGCGGCATTGAGCGAAGACATTCGCATTCGGACGGAAGGACTTGAGCACGCCGCGCCTGAGGGTTACCGCGTCACTGTCCATGAATCCAGCCCTGGTGTCATCTATGACAGCGGCGGCGTCCGGGTCACCGCGTTTCTCGTCCAGCACGGCGAGTGGCGTGAGGCCTACGGCTACCGCTTTGACACGCCTGGGCGAAGCATCGTCCTCTCTGGCGACACCCGGCCGAGCGACGACCTCGTGAGCATGGCGACGGGGGTCGATGTGCTCATTCACGAGGTGCAACCAGCCGGCCTCAGGCAGCTCGCGAATCGCCCCGACGTGGACTGGGTGACCTACATCAGTCAGTACCATACCACGTCAATTCAGCTCGGCGAACTGGCTGCTCGAGCACATCCCAAGCTGCTCATCGTCTACCACAACGGTCGCCGCCGCCCTGCGGACCAGATCCTTGCAGATATTCGGCGCTCATTCTCGGGCCGGGTAGTGATTGCTGATGATTTGGAGCGCTTCTAAGCCCGCCCGACCCGGCCATGACCCCCATCGAGGTCAGGCGGCCTAACCTGCGCTTGAAGCTGTCGGCGCCCGGTCTTAGGAGGAATTGCGTTTGTGCGCCAGCGACGTCTCTTGGTAGTCTCAATCAACGTGGCGCCGCCGGCGGTCGGCGCCGCAGCTTAAGCGCGATCCGTTAGGCAGCAGGAGCGAATGCGGGTTGCATATGATCAGAGTTCTCCTCGTCATTAGCTCGGCCGTTGCTGTCAGCGGAGTGGCACGCGCACAGACCCCGCAGCCGCGCCGTTTGGTCGACGAACTCCGGGTGCCCGTCCGATATGCGACGGTATTTGGACAGCGTCTAGCGTACTACGAAGCAGGGCCACCGCGAGCACCAACGCTCGTGCTTATTCCTAGCCTGGGCTGGGACGCCCACGCATGGGCACAGAATCTGCCAGCCCTCGCGGCCAAGTATCACGTTATCGCGGTCGACCCTCTAGGGCTTGGCCGCTCCGACAAGCCTCTGATTGACTACACAATGGATACCTGGACCGACGGGTTTGCAGAACTGATGCGACTCAAGGGCATCGACCGCGCGGTCTTTGTGGGGGCGGTGATGGGAGGCGCGCTAGCGGTTCAGATGGCACTAGACCACCCGGAGCGCGTGGCAGCGATTGTCGTTGCGGCGTCCAATACTGGACCGGGACCTCACGAGGGAGGGATTCGGAACCCGAGTGGCTATGCTCCTAGCTTGGCCGCAACGCGTGCGAGCCTGCTCGACGCATTCTTCGATTCCACCCTGGTCACGGATTCTGTCGTACGCGCTCGGCTCGTTTCCCGGCTCGCCGCCGGGGACGGCTACACGATTCAACGTCACCTCGCTGATCATCGAGTTCCGTACGCGCCCGCTGAGCTCGCCCGGATCACGGTCCCAGCCTTGATCGTGTGGTGCCGCGAGGATCGAATTACGCCGCTCTCTTGGGGTCAGGATTACGCCGATGCGCTGCCTCAAGGAAGGCTTGCAGTGCTGGAGCGGTGTGGTCACTACCCGAACATCGAGCAGCCGGAGCAGTTCAACCGGACCGTGACTGCGTTTCTTGATTCGGCAGCTGCAGCTGGGACGCTCAAGCCGCGCGTGCCAGAGTGACCGCTCCGCGCGTGGATCGATTGACTGCTGCCTGACAAGCGCTTGAAGCTGGCGGCGCGGGTAGATTAGGGGATGAATTTTTCTTCAGCGCGCCGCAGCTTCAGCGCGATCCGTTAGGCTGCGACTCGATCTATGAATCCAGACCAGCCGTCGCAATCCCATGAACGCCACATGGACGTCGAGCGCGCGCAAGCCACGTTGCGCACTATGAGCGACAGTGAGCTTGCCGAGCTGCACGCCCAAGCGCCGGAGGCTCTGAAGCTCGGAGCCTGGGAGGTCGTGGACCAAGAGATCAAGCGTCGTGCTCGGGTCAAATTGCGCCAAGCATCGGGGGCCCATTTGTTGCAAGAGCATCTTGATGAGGAACGGTATCCGGCAATCCGAATCAACGTCATCCTGCTGAAAGGGCTGGCCGTCGTAGTGCTCGTGGCGGGTGTCCTGGGTGCCCTTGTTGAATCCGGCCAGAACTGGCTTCTCACCTTGGCGTTTCTAGTCGTTGGTTTTGTCGGGGCGGTATCATACTGGGCTGGTGCTGAGCTCTTGCTTGTCCTTCTGGATATCGAGGCCAATACTCGTGCCCTTCGGCGCCCGTCGTCTGTGTAGAATTGCATTTGTGAGTATTCTAGCTTGGCGCCGCGGCTTAAGCGCACTCCGTTAGGCGACCACGGAGGAGCAGATGCCTCCGCTGTTGAGTCTCTCCGACGAACGCATCGCCGACGAGGTACGCCGGGCAGGGGAACGAGCGCTCGACGATCTCGAGTGGCGCCGACGGGTTCGCATGCTGAGCCTGGATTGCTTCTTCGTGTATCTCGACGGCCTCCTTCTGACGTTGGCCAGCCTCCATTTCACCGGAGCTCTTGCCCAGATCGCTCTCTGCTCCGGCCTTCTCATGGGGAACGCGGGCCCTTTCGCGTTCGTATCCTTGGTCTGGGCGCAGGAGAACGGTTGAGGGGCTAACAAGCGCTTGAAGCCGCCAGCGCACGTAGGGGTATGTGTTCTTTCACCAGTCCGCCGCAGCTTAGGCGCGATCGGTTAGGCAGCGGGTCTCAATCGCGGAGAAAACCTAGAAGCTGAGCGTAAGGACAGGGAAGTAGGTGTCGCAGCGGTTTGCAAAATTTGATGCGCAGGCTGATAACGTTTCGGTGTGGCCCGACTGCGCCGTCAAGGTCCACGACACACTAGCCAATCCCCCAGTACCAGACGTTATCTGCGACGGCGTCGCGATGCCCGTTGAGACCGTGAATCGTACAAGGGCTCCATGGACAGCTACTCCCCCTGTATCCGTCACCTGGACCGTTTCAGTCACGTACAACGTGGGCAGACAACAAGTGTCTGTGTTGTTGGTTAGGGGACTAACAAAGAATTCCTCGTACGCAGGTCCCGTTCCATCTCCGCTGCATGCCCCTGTCAACACTACCAGAACCATCAGCCGCCAAGTCGCCTTGTTCATGATTGCCGCCCAGCCAGAGGTGGACTCGATGGATTCTGTGGCTTGTTGAGCAGCAGGTCAAGAAGGTTCTTGGTAGGACTGTGAGTGGGTATTGCCGCTGCCTAACACGCGCGCCGAGGCCTGCATGAAAGCCCTCAGCAGATTCGTCGAGCAACTCACAGAGCACGCCGCGAAGCAACCAGGCTGGGGGCCTTTGCTGATCTTTTTCAAGTCCGTCGGGAAGGCGCTTGAAGCTGACGGCGCGCGTAGATTAAGGAGTGAATCTTTCCTCAGCGCGCCGCAGCTTACGCGCGATCCGTTAGGCGGCAGCCCCCGCTCGGGATAGCGCCTCCTTGCCCTCGCTCGAGCAGTTGCGGCATGAAGAGCTTGCCCACGCCGTGGAGCGTGCTACGGCGCGACTTCCGTTTTTTGCGGCACGCGAGCGGCTGTGGGCTCGAGTTCTGACCAAGGATGGGCTTGACGGCGAGATGCAGGTGTTGGAGGTCGATTTGGATGGGGGTCTTCTCAAGGGGTTGGACCGCCATGGCGCGCCGATCCAGGTGACTCTGAGCAGCGTTGCCGCCGTCTGGCAACGCCGTCCTCGCGTTGGGCGCTCTGTGGTTGTCTGGCTGAGCGCGATGCTTACGGGCGCAGGTGCTGGCGGGCTGATCGCCCCGGGCGACGCGCTAAGTCCAATCGGAGGGGTTCTCGGTGCGCTGGGTGGCCTAATGTCGGGAGCGCTCCTTGCCTGGCTCATCGAGGATCGGGAAGCAATGTACGAGTGGAAGCGGCTCTATGGGCCTGCCGCCTAACAAGCGCTTGAAGCTGACGGCGCGCGTAGATTAGGGAATGAACCTTTCTTCAGCGCTCCGCAGCTTAAGCGCGCTCCGTTAGGCCGCGGCACGGTACTGGATGGTATGCAGCAAGGCCAGTTGGTATTAGTGATCGGAGGGACCCGGGGCACCGGGCTCCTGATCGTTGAGTCCCTGGCCCAGGACGGCTACCGCGTTCGAGCGCTCGCACGGCATCCGGGTGAGGCGGCGCCGCGCTTGGGCTCTGCCGCGGAGGTCGTTCCTGGCGACGTCACCAGGCCTGACACGCTCCCGGCAGCGGTGAAGGATGTCGCGCACCTCATTTTCACCGCCGGGGTTGCAGTCGGTCCGGCGCGCGAAAGGCTCATCGTCGCAACGGAGTACGAAGGCGTCCGCAACACGTTGGCATCCGCTCGGCGCGCGGGCTTCAGAGGCCGCTTCCTCTACATGACATCCATTGGCGTCACCCGACGCTCTCTCAGCGCTACGCTCCTCAATCTCGTGAAGGGGAACACGCTCCGCTGGCGGAGGCGCGCGGAAGAGGACATCCGCGCGAGTGGCGTCGACTATACGATCATTCGGGCGGGTTTCCTCCTGAACAGCCCAGGCGGGAGGCGGGCCATCGAGGTGAGTCAAGAGACCCACCCGCTGTCCCCGAGATACCGGATCGCTCGCGCAGATGTGGCGGAAAGTTTTGTACAGGCTCTGAAGCACCCGAGCACTTCGAGAACCACGTTCGAAGTCGTGTGGGGTCGGGGTGCGCGCCGAGAGACTTGGGACATGCTGCTGCGCCGGCTGAAGCCGGACGGGTGAGTCGGCCGCGGCCTAACAAGCGCTCGAAGTTGGGGCGCGCGTAGATTAAGGAATGCATCCTTCTTCAGCGCGCCGCAGCTTAAGCGCACCCCGTTAGGCTGCGCGCATGATTCCAGAGCATCTCTCACCTGATCGCTTCGCCGCAGCGGTTGCAACGCGCCTTAATAGCGTGGTTCCAGCTGGCTTGTCGGTAAGGGCCGAGGGGGCCGGGGTCACCCTCTACGATCCCCAATCTTGGGGCGCCTCATTGGCTGCGGACTTTCTCGCCGATGAAGATGGGCGCTCTATTGTCGAACGGGTCGAGACGGTCGCCTACGCGATTATGAACTCGGTCCAAGACGAGGTGATGGAGAGTACGAAAGAGCAGTGGCCAGTGGGGCCGAGGGGCGCAGCCGAGCCGGGGGCGCGAGTCATCGGCGAGCAGCTGCACCTCTGGTTTGGGGATGAGGCTGCCCCAGTGCTTCGCCTCGAACCTGTTGATCTCCTCGAGCTCGGCGCCGGCGCACCCTGTTAGGCAGACCCAGTAAGGCACTTGCCAATGGCAATTCGCTCGATCGGATCGTTCCTCGACTATTGGCGAACCATTCGCGGCCGTACGCGCCGCGTCGTGGCTTGTATTCCTCCAGACCGCATCGAGTGGAGCCCGCATCCCGGCAAGTTCACCTTCGGCGACCTCGTGCGGCATCTCGCTGCAATCGAGCGCTATATGTGCGCAGAGACAGTGGCGGGACGCCCCAGCCGCTACGCGGGATGCGGCCGCCATCTGGCCGAGGGCTTCGAGGCGGTTGTGGCTTTCCTGGATCGTCTGGGGGTGGAATCGCAGGCGATTTTCGGGACGCTGACGGATGCGGACCTTGAACGAAAATGCCTCACCCCAGCCGGCACCCCGATCACCACCTGGAAGTGGTTGCGGGCCATGGTCGAGCACGAAGCCCACCACCGTGGCCAGATCTACTTGATGCTCGGCCTTCTGAACGTCCCCACGCCCCCGCTCTATGGCATGACCTCGGAAGAAGTCCAAGCGAGGTCTGCCTAACAAGCGCCTGTCGAGCTCATCGCTCTCGACGGCCTGATGATCGGTCGGGCCACGCACGAGCCGGGATATAAGTGGTCAGTGGATATGGCGCCGTCCGTCGGCACGTCCCGCTGCTACCTTGAGCACGTCGGGCTTGTTCTGCAGGGGCGGGCGACAACGGCCTTCGACGACGGGCGCGCGTGGGAGCTGACGCCCGGCACGCTGTTTTCTCGGTGACGGATACTACGCCAAGTGACAGTCGGGGATTTGTGAAACTACTCGTTCGGCGCCGCAGCTTGAGCGCGATCCGTTAGGCGGCTGTTCAAGCTCCAATGGTCTCACTTATCCCGGCGCTTCTCACCGTAGCTGCCGTGGCCGCGTCACACGGTGTACCCATCCGGGTTCACCATGCCCCAGCCCGGCGTCCGATCTATGAGTGGCTCGTTGCCGAGGGAGTCACCCTGATCGGGTCCGGCGACTTGATGCGTGACCGCGAGTTGCTCCTGGAACTCTCTGCACGGCACCGCGGCTTAGGTGCGATCCGTTAGACAGCGCGATGAATGTCGTTCTGCAAAGTACAGATCGCGTGCTGATCGAAAGTGTTCGGCTTGCGTTGGCCGCCGAGGGCATCGATATCGTCCTTAATGACGAGTCAGGCGCCGCACTCCCATTCGTTCCCGTTAGAGTTCTCGTTTCTAGCGCAGACTTTGCGCGGGCTCGAGAGATCGTACGCGATCTAGTGCCCACGGCCGCGGCGTCGGTCGTTCAGCCTTCAGCTCGACGGATCTGGAACATCGTACTCTTGGCCCTGGTAGCATTGTTTCTGGTTCTTTGTGGCAACTTGTTAATTGGTTGAGCGGAGTGGCCGTTAGGAGGCGACATGTACAGAGTGCTTCTGGCTTCTGCCGCGTTGCTGCTTCCGTCCTCACTGGCCAGCCAGAGACTCGCGCCCGTGCCGGCGTACGCAGCCGCTTCACTTCCGCCACCGTCCGTTGCCGTGCCCGTCAACAGTCTTTTGACCGCCGCGGCGATCCCCCGCACATACTGGCTCGAGGGTGGCGTGATTGGTGGGATCGGCCTTGGCGGGCAATTTCGCAAATCCGGGCACACGAACCGACCACCTTCCTGATGCCGTGATGTCCCGGTGCTCAGCGACGACCCATCGCAAGGCACTCTCTATGCGCTGGCTGCTTTCCTTCTCTTTGGTCTCGACCATCACAGTGCCCACCGCTGGCCGAGCACAAGTGGCCCAACGCGTGCACAATGAAATTCTCGAGACTCCCACGACCCGCCTCGAGCTCATCGGGCTCAAGCGCTGGACACTCGCGATGATTCAGGATTCGCTGGCGCGGTACGCGCCCGGCGACTCCCTCACCTCGCACGCCTGCGCCGCAATTTTACGGGGGAAGCTGGGGTTCGCCGATGCGGCCGCGCAGTACTACCCGCCGGGACTCGAGGGCCAGACGAAGGGTTACTTCGCTGTGCCCGTTGTAGAGCCGCAGGATTCTGCGCGCGTTCGCTACAGGGCACGCCCGCGCGACTCGGTCCCCGATCGTGCGGACTGGGCCGTGGCCCTCGCCACATTCAGGCAGCACAATCAAGTCTTTCAGTCCGCGATCCAGTCGCCTCCATTCCTCCTGGGCCGGACGCACCCGGACAGCGTCGAGCCGGAACTCGCGGTGGCGCGACCGCTCCTCGAATTCCTGCGCGCGCATCGCACCGACCCCGACCGGCAGCGTGCCCTATGGACACTGGCGCACGACGCCGGCATCTACCACCGGGTAGTCGCCGCCGTGGTCATCGCCGGGTTCGCAGCAAGTGACTCCACATGGTGGGCGCTGGCGGATGCGCTCCGCGACCAGGACGGCATGGTGTCCGCCACAGCAAGTCAGGTGCTGAGCACACTGTCACGCAGCGCCGCGAGAACGGTAAACTGGGCGCCAGTGACCGATGGAGTACGTGCGGTTCTCGATGGGACGGATCTCTTCGCGCACAATGCCTTGCTCGATGCTCTCGCCGCGACCAAGGTGGCCCCGGCTCTGGCGCCGGCGCTGCTGCGCGGGGGGGGCGAGCTCGTCCTCGCGAAGCTCCGCTCCAGGACCCGATCGCCGCGCGTGCGGCGCACCGCTTTCTCGCGCAGGTGAGCGGCCGCGACTTCGGTCAGAACGCGGCCGCATGGGAGACCTGGATCCGGAGCCTCTGAGAGGAATGGTACTCTTTAGCGAACGGGGGGCCACATGAAAGGCATTCGTTTCCTTATCCGAGTTGCACTCGTCGGTCTGCTACCTGTCCTCTTCCACATGCAAGGCTGTAAGGAGCCAGGCTCGGTCGACACCGTCAGCGTCTCGTTGACGAACGCGCAAACGTACCAATACCCAACCGTGAGCGGGGATGAAGAGAGCGCAAGGATCTCGATCCAGCCGACGCATTACACCGTTAGTGAGATCCGCCGCAATGCGGAGACCAACTGGGTCGCGACGTTCGTTTACCAACCGACGGCCGGATTCGTCGGGTCGGACTACGCGGAAATTCAAATCATGACCGGCTCGAGGCGGGAAAACTAGTGAGGGCCAGGACCAACCAAGTTCCTTGAGCAAATGAGTTCTTGCTGCGCTTCGTTCTTCGCTGCTAATCAGCGCCAGTTCAGCGATGCCGTCGCCCGACGTGATCTCAAGCGCTACCGGAGGCAAGGGCCCGATCAGACGACGCGCCTGCTGCGGGATGCAATTCTCGGGGCAGGGCGGGGCTGGACGGTATTGGATGTGGGCGCCGGTATCGGCGCGCTCGCCTTCGAGCTCCTGGCCGCGGGTGCGGAGCGGGTGACCGCTGTGGAGGCGGCGCCGGCCTATGTTGCCGCGGCGCGGGAGGAGGCTGGTCGGCGCAACGTCGCGGATCGGCTTGACCTGGTAAACGGCGACTTCGTGTCCGTCGCGGGAGACGTCATGCCGGCCGACGTCGTGACCATGGATCGCGTCGTTTGCTGCTACCCCGCCTACCAACCCTTGCTCGAGGCGGCATTGCGCCGCAGCCGGCGTCTCCTGGCGTTCTCGTACCCGCGCGATCGGTGGTATGTGCGGGCCGCCGTGGGGATGCAGAATCTGAGCCGCGCCCTGTTTCGGAATCCCTTTCGGGGCTTCGTGCATTCGGCGCGCGCTATGGAGGCCTTGCTCGAGCAACATGGTTTCGTGCGGCTGCGGCGTCACGAAACGCTGAAATGGTCGGCCGATCTGTACGTTCGAGCGGACGCCGCCTGACGCCATGGAGCTCCAGTGCGGAGTCTGCCTGTTGCGCCCGTGGCGCGCGTCAGATGCGGCGCCCATCACGCGACACGCCAACGACCGCGATGTCTGGCTCAACCTGCGGGATCGCTTTCCTCACCCCTATCGTGCGGCTGACGCTGCTGCGTACATCCGATCCGTGGAAGCTCAAACGCCGCCTACCAACTTCGCGATTGTGGTCGCGGATGAGCCAGTCGGTGGGATCGGCCTGCGCCGGGGGGAGGACATCGAGCGTTGCGGGGCCGAGATTGGGTACTGGCTCGGGCGCACGTACTGGGGCCGGGGCATCATGACGGCTGCGGTGCGCGCCGCAACGCACTACGCCTTTTCCTCTCTCGATCTGCTGCGCGTCTTCGCATTGCCGTTTACCGATAACGCCGCTTCGGTCCGAGTTCTCGAGAAGGCCGGGTACGTGCGGGAAGGCGTGCTGCGCTCGAGCGCAATCAAGGCCGGGCAGGTTCGTGACCAGTATGTCTATGCCGCGGTTCGGACGGACGGTCGCTGAGCGGTATGCCTGCCAGTTCGAGCTTCCGTACCTTTATCGTTGATCAACTGAGTCGTGTGGTGCCGCAACTTCGCGCACGCAGCATGTTCGGCGGCGTCGGCATCTACGCTGGCCAATTGTTTTTTGCGCTCATTGCCGATGACACGCTCTACTTCAAGGTGGACGATTCCAATCGGCCCGACTTCGAGCGGTTGGGCATGAAACCGTTCCGGCCATATGGGGAGGACGGCGAAGTCATGCAGTATTATGAGGTGCCTGCCGATCTCCTCGAGGATCCCGAGGCTCTCCGCCCGTGGGCAGAGAAAGCCATCGCGGTGGCGGCTACGAAAAGGAAGGGGAAACGGGAGCGTGACTGAAGAGTACAAGGCCAAGCTGCAGGCGCTGCTGCGGGCCTATGCCGAGCGCGCGGCAACGGTGCCGCCGGCGACCAAGACGCCGCAGGATCAGGCGGATCGGCGGATGTGCGGGGAGCGGCTGCACTCGATCGTGCGTCCCGTCCTGGACACGATAATGGCCGAGCTCAAGGGCGCCGGGCATGAAGCGTCGGTGCGGGAGCACATCGAGCGAGACGACGCCTACCCCAGCGTGGCCCTCTCCTTCACGCCGCGAGCCGGGCTGGCCTCCGCACTCATCTTTCGCTACGACCCCCGACACGGCATCGTCGTGCAGCGCGAGGTCAAGCACGCTCCCTGGAAAGGCCGGCCGCCGACCGCCGGGGGGGACCGTCTCGGCACGATCGGCATTACCGCCGTGTCCGCATCCTGGGTCGAAACCAAGACGCTGAGCTTCATCGAGGCCGTGCTGAAAGCGAATTAGCGCGCCTTCTTGACCTCATTCCACAATCCATCCAGCTCCTCGAGACTGGCCCGTCCCATTTCCAATCCGCGTTCTTCGGCGAGCTTCTCCACCTGCTCGAATCGCTGCATGAACTTGAGATTGGCACGCTCGAGCGCCTGACCGGCCTCGATCCCCAGCTTGCGCGCGAGGTTCACGGCCGCGAACAGGAGATCGCCGAGCTCGTCTTCCACCTGCTCCCGCCGCCCCGTTCCTTGTTCCTTTTCGAGCTCAGCGACTTCCTCTTTCACCTTCGCCATCGGACCGTTCGCATCCGGCCAATCGAATCCGATGCCGGCGGCTCGCTCCTGCAACCGGTAGGCCATGAGCAATGGAGGAAGGTTGGGCGGCAGTCCCGCCAGTGTGCCGCGCTTCCCGCCGCTGCGGGGCTCACGCCGCTTGACGAGCTCCCACCCTGCATGATCACTGGTACTGATGCGCCCGTCGCCGAAGAGATTCGGATGCCGGCGCCACATCTTTTCTTCCAGCGTCCGCGTGACGACTTCGGCGTTGAACTGCGAGCGCTCTTCGCCGATGACGATCTGAAACGCGAGATGCAGCAGCAGGTCGCCCAGCTCGTCGCGCATCGCTTCGGGATCGTCGGTTTGGATCGCGTGATCGAGCTCGAGCGCTTCTTCGACCAGATAGGGACGGAGCGTTTGCGGGCTCTGCGCGCGGTCCCACGGGCAACGTTGCCGCAGTTCGCGCACGAGTCCCAGAGCACGTCCAAGCGCTGAATCGCCTTGCATTTAGCCTCCGGGCCGGGTATCATACCCGCGCCTGTGAGCGTGTCAACGAGCGGCGAGGCCTGGGTGGAAGTGGACGTGGAAGCCCTCGTCGACAACGCCCGAACGGTAGCAAAGATAGCAGGCACACGGCTCCTCCCTGTCGTCAAGGCCAACGCGTACGGGGTCGGAGCCGCCCTGGTATGTAAGGCCCTCGAGCAGCTCGATCCCTGGGGCTACGGCGTGGCGACGATCGAAGAGGGTGTCGAGCTGCGTGCGGCCGGCATCACGCGGCCGATTCTCGTCTTCATGCCCGCACGCGCGAAGCGGTTCGACGAGTACGAGCGTCATCAGCTGACGCCGGCGCTCGGCGACGGGGGCAGCGTGCTCGAGTGGACCACGCGCAGCGACCGCGCCTTCCACGTCGAGATCGATACGGGAATGGGCCGCGCCGGCGTGCGCTGGGACGAGGTGGACGAACTGGGCGAGGGCGTCGACACGCTCTCGTTCGAGGGATGCTATACCCACTTCCACTCCGCCGAGCGCAACGACGGCACGGCCGAGCGGCAGCTGGAGCGATTCCTGACCGCCGTCGGCCGGTTGCCACGCCGGCCGGCCATGTTGCATGTCGCGAACAGTGCGGCCGCCCTGCGCGGCAAGCAGTTCGCGCTCGACCTCGTGCGGCCGGGGATATTCCTCTACGGCGGAGTCGCCGCCGCAGGCGTGCCGGCGCCGCGTCCGGTCGTCAGCGTGCGCGCGCGCGTGGTCAGCGTCCGGCGGATCCGCAGCGGCGAAAGCGTCAGCTACAACGCGAGCTGGGTCGCTGTCCGTGATACGGTGGTCGCGACGCTGCGCATCGGCTACGCCGACGGCATTCGGCGTGACGCGGGGGTCAAGGGCAACGGTCAGGTGCTGTTGCGCGGCAAGCGGTGTCCGATCGTCGGCGTCGTGCAGATGGACATGACGGTCGTCGAGACGGGACCGCTCGAGGTGCAGGTGGGCGACGTCGCGACGTTCGTCGGCGAAGAAGCGAAGCAGAGCATCACGCTGGAAGAGTTCGCGGGCTGGAGCGGCGAGGTGCCGCATGAGTTTCTCACCGGGCTCGGAGCGCGGCTGCCGCGCGTCGTGGTATGACGAAACGCGCGGCGATCATCGTGCTCGATGGGCTCGGCATCGGCCCAGCGCCTGACACCGCGGCCTATGGCGACGCGGGATCGGACACGCTGGGCAACGTGGCCCAAGCGGTAGGCGGGCTGAACCTGCCCAATCTCGAAAAGCTGGGGCTGGGGATGGATCGTCCCATCGAGGGACTGGCGCCCGGGGTCAAGGCGGCGGCGGCTCATGGAGTGGCGCAGCCGGCCTCGGCGGGGAAGGACAGCACGACGGGACACTGGGAGATCTGCGGCGTGCTGTTGAAGACAGCGTTTCGGACGTACCCGAAAGGATTTCCCGTTCCACTGCTGGACGATTTCGGGCAACGCACGGGACGCGGCTGGCTCGGCAACAAGGCGGCGTCCGGGACCGCGATCATCGACGAGCTTGGCGCGGAGCATCAGCGGACCGGCAAGTGGATCGTCTATACTTCCGCGGACTCGGTGTTTCAGATCGCGGCGCACGAAGCGACGGTGCCGCTGGCTGAGCTGTATCGGGCGTGCGCAGTCGCGCGCGAGATGCTGCTGGGTGAGCACGCGGTCAGCCGTGTGATCGCGCGGCCGTTCGAAGGCCGGGCCGGGGACTACCGGCGGACGCCCCATCGCAAGGATTTTTCGATCGCGCCGACGGGCACGACGCTGCTCGACCGGCTGGCGGACGCCGGTGTGGCGCGCGTCGGCATTGGGAAAGTGGACGACCTGTTCGCGGGACGGAACATCAGCAGCGAGCATACGCCGACGAACGGCGCTGCGTACCGGCTGATCGAGCGCGCGCTCGACACGCTCGATACCGGGTTCGTATTCGTGAACGTGATCGAATTCGACCAGACGTGGGGGCACCGCAATGACGTGCCGGGGTTTCATCAGGGTCTCAAGGAGCTCGACGCCTGGCTGCCACGCCTGCTCAGCCGGTTGCGTCCGGACGATCTCGTGATGCTTACCGCGGATCACGGCAACGATCCGACGACGCCGTCCACGGATCATTCACGCGAGGTCGTGCCGCTGCTCGTCGTGGGACCAAAGGTGAAGCCCGTGCCGCTGGGCACGCGCCAAACCTTCGCCGACCTCGGTCAGACGGTGGCCGACTATTTCGGCCTGCCGGCGCTGGCGGCCGGGACGTCGTTTCTGCGCGAGCTGACGGCATGAAGGAGCTGGTGCGGCAGGCGCGCGACGCGATGCGACACGCGTGGGCGCCCTACAGCGACTTTCACGTCGGCGCCGCGATCGAGGCGGCCGATGGGAAGGTTTACGTCGGCTGCAACGTCGAAAGCGCCTCGTACGGGCTCACGATCTGTGCCGAGCGAATGGCGCTCGGGGCGGCGGTGGTGGGCGGGGCGCGCAAGCTGCTGCGCGTCGTCGTGACCACCGAAGTGGATCCTCCGGCGGCACCCTGTGGCGCCTGCCGTCAATTGCTGGCGGAGTTCGGCCTGGATCTGGAAGTGATCGCGGTCGGGCCGTCGACGGAGCGGCACTGGACGCTCGCCGCGCTGCTACCAGATGCCTTCACGAAGGAGACGCTGGACCGGTGACACGGCGACTTGCGTGGCTGTTCCTGCTTGCGGCGGCGGCCTGTACCGAGGAGGCGACGGCGCCCGGCGACTGTCCCAACTTCTGTCCGGGCGGACAGATCGTCATCCACGACACGATGTTCACCGACATCATCGAGCGGGACTCGGCCTTCAGCGGCTACGTTGCCGGTTTTCAAGCGGCGGCGGCGGCAGCGGCAGACCTGCCGGGCGTGCAGAGCCGCCCGTTCTTCCTGCTGCGAGCGATGATCACGCGCGTGCAGCCCAGAGCGGCGGATACGACGACGGTCCCGATCGCGATCGATTCGGCGCGGCTGCGGCTCTCGATCGTGCGGCGCGACAAGAACGCGACGAATCTGCGGCTGCGCTTGTTCCAGCTGCCCCTGACGGTGGATTCGACGTCGGATTTTGCGTCGCTCGATCCGTATTTCAGTGGACCGGTCGTGGACAGCGTCAACGTCTCCGACCTGCTCGCGCGCCCAGCGATCGGCGATACCGCCACGGTCCGGATCTGGGGTGACTCGATCCGCACCGACTCCGCCGGCCACGTGTTGCAGATCTCGCGCGCCGACTCGGCGCTACATCTCTTCTTCTCGCTTGACACCTTACAGGCACCGTTCAGCGAACCAGATTCGGGGAAGCTTGCCTTCGGCGTGGAAGTCGCTGCCGATTCTTTGGCGAGCATCCTCATCGGAACGAATGAATCGGTCAGCAACGGCGCAGTCATAAAGTGGTTCTATCATTACAGCGTTCCGGATACGTTGCCGGCGCCGGACAGCGTGGCGCACGACTCGTCTGCACGTGCGCCCAGTTTTGACGGCTTCGTATTCAATCCTCCAACCGCGCCGCTCGATTCCAATCTTGCGGTCGGCGGAATTCCCTCGGCGCGCAGCCTGCTGCGCGTCGCGATCCCCGCTTTCCTGCATGACAGCATCGATGTGGTGCGGGCGACCGCGATCCTCGTGCCGGTGGCCGCCGTGCAGGGAACGCCGATCGATTCGTTCATCATCCGGGCGCGTCCCGTGCTGACCGATCTCGGCGGCAAATCGCCGCTCAGCACCGCGACGTCGGACTGGGCGCACGTCGTCATTCATACCGGTTCCGGTTCCCCCGACACGGTGCGCATCGAGCTCACCAACATGGTGCGCACCTGGGTCGCCGATACGACTCGGCCCACCGCGTTTTTCCTTAATCAGCTGCCGGAGGCGACGTCCTTTACCGAGATCCGGTTCTATGCGTCGCGCAACCCGGCGTTCCGGCCGGCGCTGCAGGTGACGTACGTGAAGCGCTTCCCGTTTGGTGCACCGTGACGGCCGGACGGCCGGACGGCCGGACGGCCGCGAGCGTCGTGGTCCTGGCGGTACTGTTGGGCGTCGGGCCGTCGGGTCGTCTGGCCGCCCAAGATTCCCAGTTCGGCATCCGCGGTCTCGGCACGCCCGGGAAACCGGAGAGCGTCCGGGCGCGGAGCACGGGCGGTGCGTTCGCCCCGTTCGACGCCTTCTCGCCGCTGATCGAGGCATCGCTTGCCGACGTGCGCCGCATGAGTGCCGGGGTCACGAGCGGCGCCTCGTGGCGGTCGATCGACGCCGGCGGCACCACCTCGACCCTGCGCGGCACCCGCTTTCCCGCGCTCGTCATCACCGGACCGCTGAACCGGCGCATCGTGATCGGCGGCGGTTTCGCGACGTATCTCGACCGCACATTCGGCGTGATCACACACGACACGATCGACCTGCGCGGCGTCCCCCAGCCGATCACGGATGAGATCACGAGCGACGGCGCCGTCACCGATTTGCGGGTCGCCGCCGCCACCCGTCTCAGTCGCCTGGCACTGGGGCTGGGGTTTCACTTGCTCACCGGGTCCTCCCGTGTCATTGCCACGCGTAGCTTCGCCGACACGGTGAACTACCGTACCTCGAGCGCGCGTGACGAAGTGGCGTACGGCGGCGCCGGCGCTTCCGTCAGTGCGCTGCTGGATGTGGGGCACGACTTGCGGTTCGCCGGCTGGTTCCGCTCCGACTCCAAGCTCCGCGCCGATGTCGGCGGGCGCACGGTGGCGGAGAATGATCTGCCGATGTCCTACGGCGCCGGCGTTCTGTGGCGGGCCGGCGCGCAGGCAGGCATCGCGGGGTCAGTGGCATGGCAGAAGTGGGCCGGAGCAGGGCCGAACGCCCACGACACGTTCAACTGGTCTGCCGGAGCGGAGCTCGGCCCGGGCGGCTCGCTCTTCCGCGTCGGCGTGCGCGGCGGACAGCTCGCGTTCGGTGTCGGAACGACTCCGACCGAGTTCGGATACTCCGCGGGGCTCGGTCGCCAGTTCTCCGGGGGCCGCGGGCGCCTCGATCTCGGCCTCGAGCGCCTCGAACGCAAAGGCACCGGCCTGACCGAGCGCGTGTGGACGTTCCTGCTGGGGCTCACCGTGCGGCCGTGAACGTCTACTTCCACACCTTCGGGTGCAAAGCCAACCAGTACGACACCGAGCGTGTGCGCCAGGCGTTCGACTCGCGTGGCGCCGTCGTCGTGGATGATCCCGCGCTCGCCGACCTCGCCGTCATCAATTCCTGCACCGTCACCAGTGAAAGCGAAGTCAAGCTGCGCCGCTTCGTGCGCCACGTCGCGAAGACCGCTCACGCGGAAACGATCGTGATGGGATGCGCGGCGGCGTTGGACGACGGCGCGATCGCCGCGTTGCCGGGCATGCGGGCCGTGGTGGCGAATGCGGATCCGGATGACGTGTTACGCGCCGCGGGGTTCGCGGATGTCGGGGCACGACATGTCGTGCCCGTACAGCGCGGTGGCAAATCCCGTGCGTTATTGAAAATCCAGGATGGCTGCGACGAGCATTGCACGTTCTGTGCGACGACGCTCGCACGCGGCAACAACCGGTCGCGGCTGGTCGCGGACCTGGTCGAGGAAGCGCGGGCGCTGGCCGAGCAGCACGCGGAGATTGTGCTCACGGGCGTGCATATCGGAACTTACGGCGGGGAAGGGGGACGGGGGAAGGGGGACGGGTCGTCACTCGGCGAGCTCCTGGATCATTTGATAGCTGCCGTTCCCTCCGTTCGTTTCCGTTTATCCAGTGTCGAGGCCACCGAGGTCGACGACACCCTCGCGCGCCTCCTGATCGAGGCCCCTCGGCACTTGGCGGCGCATCTGCACGCACCGCTGCAGTCGGGCTCGAACCACGTGTTGAAGCGCATGGGCCGGCACTGGTACTCGGCGGAGTCATATCGCAGGCGGATAGAGTGGCTCGCGGAACGCCTCCCGGTGTTCGGACTCGGCGCCGACGTGATTGCGGGTTTCCCCGGTGAAGCAGAAGACGATCATCACGCCTCGCTCACGCTGTTAGACGCCTTGCCTTTTACATATCTCCACGTCTTCCCGTTCTCAGTCCGGCCGGATGCACCGGCGGCGAAGCTGTCGGGGCAGCGGCGGCCCGAGGTCATTCGCGCGCGCGCGCGCGAGCTGCGCGAGCTGGGCGAGGCGAAGGCTCGAGCCTATCGCGCTCACCGCAGAGGGCAGAGGGCTGATGGCATCGTCACCGGCCGGGTCAAAGGTCAGATCGAGGTGATGACGGAGGATTATCTCAGCGTCTATCTTGGTACGGATGACTGGGACGGGCGCTCCCGCTTCGATGTGACGGTCAACTAATGCCGCGCGTGTACATCGAGACCTATGGCTGCCAGATGAACGTCTCGGATTCCGAGTTGATGTTCGGCGTCCTGCAACGCGAGGGCTACGTGCGCACCGACGATCCGGCCGAGGCCGACGTGCTGCTGGTGAATACGTGCGCCGTCCGCGATCACGCCGAGCAGCGCGTGCTGGGGCGCATGGGGGAGCTGAAGCGCTACAAGCGGCCTGGTGACGTACTGGGTGTCGTGGGCTGCATGGCGCAGCGCCTCGGTCCCAAGCTTCTGGAGCGCGTGCCTCAGGTGGATCTCGTCATCGGGCCTGATGGCTACCGCGGGCTGCCCGAGCTGATCGCGCGGGCGCGCGAGGGAGAGCGTGCCGCCGACGTGGCGTTCAAGGGCTGGGAGCACTACGAAGACGTCCCGCCGGTCCGGGACAATCCGATCTCGGCGTTCGTGACGGTGCAACGCGGCTGCGATTATCGGTGCACCTTCTGCATCGTTCCGATGACGCGTGGCCCGGAGCGCAGCCGCAAGTTGGCCGACGTGGTGGGAGAAGTCAGGCGGCTCGTGGATGTGGGCAGCACCGAGGTCACGCTCCTTGGGCAGACGGTCAACAGCTATCACGACGGCGAGCACGACTTCGCCGATCTGCTGCGCGCGGTCGGTTCCGTGGACGGCATGCGGCGTCTGCGCTTTACCTCGCCCTATCCCACGGACTTCACCCCACGGGTGCTTGCGGCCATGGCGGAGACGCCCGCCGTATGTGAGCACGTCCATCTTCCCGTGCAAAGCGGCAGCTCGCGCACGCTCAAGCGCATGCTGCGCCGCTACGACCGCAAGCGCTATCTCGACGTCGTCGCCGCGCTGCGGACCGCCGTGCCCGGCATCGCCCTCTCGACGGACATCATCGTCGGATTTCCGGGCGAAACCGAAGATGAGTTCCAGGAAACGTTGTCGCTCGTGGAGCAGGTGGGGTTCGACGACGCCTATACGTTCAAGTACTCCGTCCGCGACGGCACGCCCGCGGTGCGGATCAAGGATCATGTGCCGGAAGAGATCAAGACCGAGCGCATCGGCCGGCTCATCGCCGCGGTGCGGCGGGTCGCCAGGCAGAAGAACATCGGCCTCGTCGGTACGACGCACGAGGTGTTGGTCGAGCGTCCCGCCAAGCGCGGTCACTTGCTGCAGGCCCGGACGCGGACGAACAAGATCGCCCTGCTCGAGGGTCCGGACGCCTGGATCGGCAGCTACCGGCGTGTGCGCTTCACCGGCACCACCGGCTCGACGTTCACCGCGTGGCCCGTTGAGGACTTTGCTGTTCCCGCCAGGCCAGGGGCTGAGGTCGCGTGGCAGTAACGAACGTGGCGATGGAGGTCGTGCTGCGGGAGTATCAGAGCCTGCGCGAGGGGTTTCCGAAGTTCTGCGGCTGCGATACCTGTCACAGCGACGTGATCGTCTACGCGCTCAATCGCCTCGCCCCGCACTACGTCTCCACCCGCCAGGGAGAGATTCTCACCGAGCTGACGCTGGCCAGCGACCAGGAAAAGGCCAAGCTCGACGTCGCCCTCCTCGAAGGTTTTCGGAAGGTCGCGGCCGCACCGCGCTGCGGCGCAAAACCGACGCAACTGTAGCGTAGGTCGGCGGTGCGCCCGCCGATCCTGTATCTCACTGTCGCGTTCGCCGCCGGGCTGGTCACGGCGCTGAATGCGTACGCGGTGAGCGCGCCGTACGCCGGACTGCTCGTGCTGGCCGGGGCCGCCGTGCTTTCGCGACGCGCGCCGGCCGGCGCAGCGGTCGGCGTTATGCTGGTGGCGGGTATGCTGTGGGGCGCGGCGGCGTTACGCGAACAACGCGCCTCATGCGCGGGCGGGTGGAGTGCCCCGGGGCCACGCCCCGGGGCAACACCCGTGACCCATTCCGTCGTTGTCCAACTGACCGACCCGGTGCCCGCAAGCGGTGGCGTCACCGAAGGTGTCGTGCGCGCAGGTCCGTGCCGCGGCGCACTGACTGTTCGCTGGCCTGACGGCCATCCAGCCCACGGTGGCACAACCTGGGTTGTCGCGGGCCGATTCCTCCCGGACGCGAGAGGCGGCATTCTCGTCGCCCGGCGCGTCCGCCAGCTCGACCCCGTGCGGCGTGGTCGAGGCGCGCTGCGCGACCGCGTCGCTGAGCGCAGCCGGCGCCTCTTCGGCGCACAGGCGCCGCTCGTCGACGCGCTGGTGATCGCGCGCCGTGCCGAGCTGCCCGCCGAGCTGCGCGAGCGCTACACGCGCTCCGGGTTGGCGCACCTGCTCTCGATTTCGGGATTGCACGTCGCGTTCTTTGCGGCCTGGCTCAATGTCGTGCTGGTGCGGCTGCAGCTGGGCGCGCGGGCGCGCTTCGTGGCGGGCACGTTCGTCATGCTCGCCTACGTCTGGCTGCTCGGGTTTCCCGCGCCCGCAACACGGTCGGCGGTGATGCTCGCCATGCTGGACATCGCGAAGCTGCGCCAGCGCGTCGTCGCGCCCCGGGGGCTCGTCGCGCTCGCGGCGCTGTGCGTCATGTTCGGCGATCCGTGGTCGGTGCAATCGGTCGGTGCCTGGCTCTCGGTGGCGGCGGTAGTCGCGGTGATCTGGGCGGGCCGCGCCACGGAGCGCCATGGTACGGTCGTACGGCTCCTGGCTCCCGCGGCGGCAGCGACGCTGTTCACCGCACCGATCACGGCATACACCTTCGGGACGGTCGCACCCATCGGTGTGTTGGCCAATCTTGCCGCCATTCCGCTGGCCGGCCTCGCGGTGCCGGGCCTGATGGTGGCGCTGCTCGTCTCGTCGACCTGGCTGGCGGCCGGTGCGGGGTTGTGCCTGGCGCTGCTCGATGTGGTGGCGAGAGCGGCGGCGGCGCTCCCGGGCGGGCATTTCATCATGATTGCCGGCCCGCGCGCCGCCGCGATGTGGCTGGGAGTCCTCGCGGTGGCGTGGTGGTTGTGGCATTCGCCGCGCCGCCGCTGGGTGATCGCGGCGCGCGCCTCGCTTATCGCGGCTATCCTGTCACTCACGGCGGTTGTTTCCGCCTTTACCCGCCTTTCAGATTGCCGCTGCCTCACCGTAAGTTTCCTGGACGTCGGTCAGGGAGACGCCGTCGCACTGCGCAGTCCGGCCGGCCGGTGGCTGCTGATCGATGGTGGCCCGCGCGGGCCACAGGGGGATGCGGGGCGCCGCGTCGTGGTGCCGTTCTTGCGTAGTCACGGCGCGTCGCAGCTCGCGGGTGTCGTGGCCACTCACGCGCATCTCGATCACTTCGGCGGTCTGCCGGCGGTGCTCGACGCGTTCGACCCCGCCTTCGTGCTCGAGCCGGGAGAGCCGGTGCCCGACGCCGCATATCTCGGCTTCCTCGCGGCAGTCGAGAGCGACGGCGCGGAGTGGCGGGCGACACGACGCGGTGACCGGCTCGAGCTGGATGGCGTCACCGTCGAGGTGCTGAGTCCGGACTCGGCCTGGGCGGGGAGCCAGACCGATATCAATGAAGAGTCGGTCGTGCTGCTCGTGACCTATGGAGCGACGCGCCTGCTGTTGGCGGGGGATGCGGGGATGCCGACGGAGGCGCATCTGGCGGGGCAGGTCGGCCACGTGACGCTGCTCAAGGTGGGACATCACGGGTCGCGCGGTGCGACCTCGGACCGCTGGCTCGATGAGCTGCGGCCGGCGGAGGCCGTGATCAGCGTGGGGGCGAAGAACCGCTACGGGCATCCCGCACCGGAGACGCTCGCCCGGCTGCGCGCGCACGGCGTCACCGTCCTCCGCACCGATGAGCGGGGCACGATCACATTCACCGTCTCGAGTCATGGCACGCTCGCAATCACCGACGTCCGTCATCACGATTGAACGCTTCATCATGGAGCAGGAACGGCTCCACCCCGAAGCCACGGGGGAGCTGTCGAACCTGCTGTACGACCTCTGCCTCGCCGCCAAGATCATCTCGCGCCAGGTGCGCCGCGCCGGCCTCACCGACATCCTCGGCGAATTCGGCGCGATCAATGTCCAAGGCGAGGTGCAGCAGAAACTGGACGTGTTCGCCAACGAGACGGTGCGCCACAGCGTCGAGCACACGGGGCGGGTGTGCGTCGTCGCGTCAGAGGAAGACGAGCACCCCATTCCCGTGCAGGTGCGCGAGGACCGCCGCGGCGGCAAATACGTCCTCATGTACGATCCGCTCGACGGCTCGACCAACATCGGCGTCAACGTCTCGATCGGTACGATCTTTTCGATTCATCGGCGCACCGCCACCAAGAAGGGTCCTGGCTCGCTCGCCGACTGTCTCCAGAAAGGGCGCGCGCAGGTCGCCGCCGGCTACATCCTCTATGGTTCCAGCACGATGCTCGTGTACACGACGGGCCAGGGCGTGCATGGCTTCACGCTCGATCCCACGATCGGCGAGTTTCTGCTGTCGCATCCCGACATCCGCTCGCCGGACGTCGGCCAGTACTACAGCGTGAACGAGAGTCACTGGAACAAGTGGGCGCCGGGGATCCAGCGCGTCGTCGGCGCATTCAAGAACGGCGACGGCGGGAAGGTCGAGGCGAAGAACGCGCGCTATATCGGCTCGCTCGTCGCCGACATTCATCGTAACCTGATGTCCGGTGGCGTTTTTCTTTATCCAGCCGATACCGTGTCGCCGGAAGGGAAATTGCGGCTGCTGTACGAAGCGGCGCCGCTCGCGTTCGTGGTGGAGCAGGCGGGTGGTGCGGCGACCGACGGGCGCGGCGACATTCTCGACATCAAGCCCACCGCGTTGCACCAGCGCACGCCGCTCATCATCGGTTCCAAACAGGACGTCGCCTTCGCCCGCTCGGTGCTCGCCGAGTCATGACGCACGATTGGGAGCCGCGGTCCCTGAAGGATTTGAGTGCACCGGGGGAGCCGCCGTTCACGCGTGGCATCTACCCGACGATGTACCGCGGCAAGCTGTGGACCATGCGCCAGTACGCGGGCTTCGGCACCGCGGAGGAAACCAACGCGCGGTTTCGCCATCTGCTCGACGCGGGCCAGACCGGGCTCTCCGTGGCGTTCGACTTGCCGACGCAGATGGGGTACGACTCCGACCACCGCATGGCGGAGGGGGAGGTGGGGCGGGCCGGCGTGGCGATCGACAGTGTCGAGGATCTGGAGCGGCTGTTCCACGGCATTCCGCTCGACAAGGTCTCGACCTCGATGACGATCAACGCGACCGCGGCAGTTCTGCTGGCGATGTACGTCGCGGTGGGGGAGGAGCAGGGCGTGCCGCTCGATAAGCTCCAAGGCACGCTGCAAAACGACATCCTCAAGGAATACATCGCGCGCGGCACCTACATCTACCCGCCCGAGCCGTCGCTGCGGCTTGTGGCCGACGTCTTCCGCTACACCTCCGGCAACAAGATGAGCTTCAACCCGATCTCCATTTCGGGCTATCACATGCGCGAGGCGGGAGCGACCGCGGTGCAGGAGATCGCGTTCACCTTGGCGAATGGCCTGGAATACGTGCGTCGAGCGCAGTCCGCCGGGTTGCAGATCGATGATTTCGCCCCGCGGATTTCGTTTTTCTTCGCCGCGTATACCAACCTGTTCGAGGAGGTCGCCAAATTCCGCGCGGCGCGCCGGCTGTGGGCGCGTCTCATGAAGGGGGCGCCGCTGCGCTTTCACGCGCAGACCGGCGGAGCGACCCTCACCGCGCAGCAGCCGCTCAACAACGTCGTGCGGGTGGCCATTCAGGCGATGGCCGCGGTGCTGGGCGGCACGCAGTCGCTGCACACCAACTCGTACGACGAAGCGCTGGCGCTCCCCACGGAGCTGAGTGCGACACTCGCGCTGCGGACGCAGCAGCTGCTGGCGCACGAAACCGGTGTGCCCGACGTCGTCGATCCGCTGGGCGGCAGCTTTTATGTGGAGACCCTGACGGACCGCATCGAAACCCAGGCACGGCAGTTGGTGGAGGAAGTCGAGGTTGGTGGAGGGTCTGTAAAGGCCATTGAACGGGGATTCTTTCAGGAAGCGATTGCGCGCAGCGCCTACGAGCAACAACGCGACATCGAAGCGGGAAGGCAGGTCGTCGTGGGCGTCAACGAGTATGTCAGCGACGAGCCGGCTACGCCGATCGCGGCGCCCGACTATTCCGGGCTCGCACAGCAGCAACGGCGTCGTCTGGCGGAACTACGCGAGAAACGGGACACGGGAAACGTGCAACGTGCGCTCGGTGCAATCGACGCGGCCGCGCGTGAATCCAACGCCCCCCTCATGGAGCCCATGCTTGACGCAGTTCGCGCGCGCGCCACACTCGGCGAAATCAGCGACGTATTCCGGGCGGCCTGGGGCGTGCATGACGCGCGCTGACTGATGGACCCGCTCGCCGGAGGAACGATGGCACGCAAGATCGTGGCTCGCTTGATCGTCGCGTTGGTGCTCGGCGCCGTCGTCGGCTACGCGGTAGGCAAGAGCATGGCGAGCGATGCGGCGCGGGGAAACAGCCTCACGCTGAAGGAGTACGTCGCCGATTTCGAGAACCATAAGAAAGAGCTCATCAAGAGTGACCTGCCGATGCCGTTCTCGGTTGTCCTGGGCACGCTGCTGATCATGCTGGTATTTGGCTTCTACGAGCTGCTGGTGTTTGGCGTCGACCGCTTGCTCGGAGCGCTCGATCGACGCAGGAGCCTGGCCGATCAACCCGGCACGCCGCCGCCTTGGTAGGGTCTTGATCACGGGGGTTTACTATGCTCTTCCTGCTGCTCGGGATTGCCGCTTCGCTCCAACAGGTACAAACGGGGTTTCTCGACCGCACCATCACCGTCGCCGGCCGCGCGTATCGCTATCAGGTCTACGTCCCGGCCGACTATCAAACGAAGCCGACCTGGCCCGCAATCCTCTTCCTGCATGGGGCAGGGGAGCGGGGCAACGACGGTCTGCTGCAGACGAACGTCGGCCTCGGTGCCGCGATTCGGCAGAATCCGTCCCGCTATCCGGCGATCGTGGTCCTGCCGCAGGTGCCGCCCGATTCGCAGTGGGTCGGGACTCCGGCCGACATGGCTGTCGCCGCGCTGCAGCAGACGCTGCGCGAATTCCACGTGGATCCGAATCGCGTCTATCTCACCGGCCTCTCGATGGGCGGACACGGGACGTGGTACGTCGCCTACCGGCATCCCGAATTATTCGCGGCGATCGTTCCGATCTGCGGCTGGGTGCGGGACTTTCCGCAGTTCCGCGGCTCGGTGCCCGTCGTCCCGGGCGACAGCGCCGCGGTCATGCCGGGTTTGGCGCAGCGCCTCGCGAAGGTTTCAGTTTGGATCTTCCATGGCGAGGTCGACCAAGTCGTCAACGTGAACGGCTCACGTGAGCCCGCGGCTGCCCTGAAAGCGGCAGGAGTGGATGTCCGCTACACGGAGCTGCTCGGCCTGAACCACAACTCGTGGGACGCGGCGTACGGGTCCGACGAATTCGTCCGCTGGTTGTTCGCGCAGCAACGTCGCTAGCCTAGCGGCCTCCCCTGGCGGGGTGCCAACTTACGGCAACTCCTCGAGAGGATGAACGCGATGAACCGGCGCGAAGTACTGCTCCTGCTCGCCGGGACGGCCGCGCTACCCGATGAGCTGTTGGCGGTCGGGCGCGCCGTTCACAAGCGAGTCCGCGTTGGAGAGCTGCGTGCGTTGAGCCCCCACCAGAACGAAACCGTCGCCACTATTGCCGAGCTGATCATTCCCAAGACGGACACGCCGGGTGCGCGCGAAGCGGGTGTGCCGGCGTTCATCGACGTCATGCTTGCCGATTGGGGGGATGAGGAGCAGCGCCAGACCTTTGCCGCGGGGCTCGCGAACGTCGACGAGCGCTCGCGCGCCCTGTTCGGCAAAGAGTTCATCGCGTGCAGCCCCGAGCAGCAGACCCAGATCCTCACCGATCTCGATGCCGAGCTGGCGAGACTGCGCGATACCAAGGCTGATACCTCGAAGAATTTCTTCCAGGGCCTGAAGTGGCTCACCCTGACCGGCTATTACACGTCCGAGGTCGGCGCGACGAGCGAGCTGCATTTCCGTGTCGTGCCCGGCCACTACGAACCCTGCTACCCCCTCGAACAATGAAAACCTACGACGCCATCGTAATCGGCTCCGGGATGTCGGGCGGCTGGGCGGCGAAGGAGCTGACCGAGCGCGGCCTGCAGACCCTCGTGCTCGAGGCGGGCCGGCCGATCAATCCCGAGACTGACTACGTCGAGCACGTGCCGATGTGGGAGATGAAGTTCCGCGGCATGGGCGATCGCAAGCGCCTGTCCCGCGAACAGCCGATCCAGCAGCAGTGCTACGCCTGCGACGAGATGGCCTACAAGTTTTTCGTGAACGACCTCGAGAATCCCTACACCACCCCTCCCGACAAGCCGTTCTCGTGGATTCGCGGCCGCCAGGTCGGCGGGCGCTCGATCATGTGGGGCCGGCAGGTCTATCGCTGGAGCGACCTCGACTTCGAGGCCAACGCGCGCGAAGGCATCGGCGTCGACTGGCCGATTCGCTACGCCGACATCGCGCCGTGGTACGACTACGTCGAGACATTCGTCGGCATCAGCGGCCAGGCCGAAGGGCTGCCGCAACTCCCCGACGGGAAGTTCCTCAAGCCGATGGCGCTGAACTGCGTCGAGCAGACGGTGCGCGAGGCGGTCGGGCGCGCCTGGCCGGGCGAACGGATGGTCACGATCGGCCGCTGCGCTGTCCTAACCGAAGCGCACAACGGTCGAGCCGCGTGTCACTACTGCGGGCCCTGTCACCGCGGCTGCATCACACGCTCGTACTTCTCCAGCGTCAACGCGACGCTGCCGGCCGCGCAGGCGAGCGGCCGGCTGACGCTTCGTCCGTATAGCGTCGTTCACAGCATCACCTACGACAAGCGGCGTGGCCGGGCGACGGGTGTGCGCGTGATCGACGGGCAGACGAAACACGCGCTCGAATTCCAGGCACGCATCATCTTCCTGTGCGCGTCCACGATCGAATCGGCACGGATCCTCCTGAACTCGGGGAGCGGCTTTGCGAATTCGAGCGGGCAGGTCGGGAAGAACCTGATGGATCACATCATGGGGGGCGGTGCCAGCGGCCGGGTCGATGGGCCCGCCGATCGCGACTCGATCGGAAATCGCCCCAACGGGATCTACGTGCCGCGCTTCCGCAACGTCGGGGGAGGCGCCAAGTCCAAGTTCCTCCGGGGCTACGGCTTCCAGGGTGGCGGCGGCCGGTCCGACTGGGGGCGTGGCGCCGAGCAGACGGGGTTCGGGGCCGACTTCAAGAAATCACTGCGCCGTCCCGGTCCCTGGGGCTTCAGCTTCTACGGCTTCGGCGAAATGCTGCCGCAAGAGGAGAACGCCGTCGAGATCGACAAGAACAAGATGGATGCCTGGGGCATTCCGGTCGCGCGGATCAGCTGCGCGTATGGCGAGAATGAGAAGGCGCTGGTCCACGACATGTCGATCACGGCCGCCGAGATGCTTGCCGAGGCGGGCGCGCACGAGATCCAGCCGTTTACCAGCGACAACTCACCGGGCCTCGTGATCCACGAGATGGGCACCGCGCGCATGGGGAAGGATCCCAAGTCGTCGGTCCTCAACGCGCACAATCAATGCTGGGATGTCCCGAATCTGTTCGTCACCGACGGCGCCTGCATGGCGTCGACGGCGTGTCAGAATCCATCGATTACCTACATGGCACTCACCGCGCGTGCGGCGGCTTTTGCCGTCGACGCGATGAAACGACACGAGCTATGACACGAGGAGGCAGCATGGATCGCCGGGAATTCGTCCAGACCGTGACTAGTGCCGGCGTCGCGATTGCGTGTTCGGGAATACCCCGCGCGCCGCACGCCGCACGTCTCGATAAAGTCGGCCTTCAGCTCTACACCGTACGCGATCAGATGAAAGCCGATTTCGAGGGCACGCTGGCGCGCGTGGCGGAGATCGGGTACAAGGAAGTCGAGTTCGCCGGCTATTTCGATCACACGCCCGCAGATGTCCGCGCGATCCTCGACCGGCACGGACTCTCGGCGCCCTCGACGCACATCTCGTTGGCTGAGCCGGATGCGTGGAAGGCCTCACTCGCTACCGCAAAAGCGGTCGGGCACGAATACATCGTCGTCCCCTGGATCCCGCAGGAAAAACGCATGACGCTGGATGGTTGGAAGCGCGTGGCGGCCGACTTCAATCGCGCAGCGCAGGACGCACACGACGCCGGCCTGGAGTTCGCCTATCACAACCACGATTTCGAGTTCCCGAAGATGGAGGGGCAGGTCCCTTACGACGTGCTGCTCCAGACGACGGATCCGAGGCTCGTGCAGCTCGAAATCGACCTGTACTGGATCACCAAGGGCGGGCAGGACCCGCTCACCTACTTTGCGCGCTGGCCCGGCCGCATCCCCCTGGTGCACGTGAAGGACTCCGCCGGCGCGCCCGAACACAAAATGGTGGACGTGGGGCAGGGGAAGATCGACTGGAAGAGAATCTTTGCGAAGCAGGATCAGGCGGGGATCAAGCATTTCTTCGTCGAGCACGACCAGCCGCCGCAGCCGTTCCAGGATATCGCGGCGAGCTATAACTATCTGAAGAACTTGGAATTCTAGATGAGCGTCGGATGGGCGGATCGGCGGATTGGCGGATGGTGACTCGACGCGACGCCATAGCACTCGGAGCCGGCAGCGTGGCGAGCCTCGCGTTTGCCCGCGCCGGCGATCCGCCCATCCGCCCATCCGTCCATCCGCCCAATAGACTCAAGCAATCCGCGTCCCGGTGGTGCTACCGGTCCATCCCGCTTCCTGATCTCTGCAAAGCGGGAAAGAGCATGGGCCTTGCCGGCATCGACCTGCTTGCGTCCGACGACTGGCCGGTCGTCCGCGGGCACGGTCTGGTCTGCTCCATGGGGTACGCGGCGCTACGTGACGATTTCATTCCGCGCGGCTTCAACGACCCCGCGAACCACGATTTGCTCGTCGGCGAGCTGGAGCGCGCGCTGCCGCTCGCGCAGCAGCACGGCGTTGCCAACCTCATCGCGATGTTCGGCAACCGGCAGGGACGCAGCGACGCGCAGGCGACCGAGGCGTGCGTGACGGGGCTCAAGCGGATCGCGCCATCGGCCGAGCGCTACGGCGTGACGATCTGTGTAGAGCTGCTGAACAGCAAGGTCGATCACAAAGACTACCAGGGCGATCGGACGGCCTTCGGCGCCGCGATCATCGAGGCGGTAGGATCGCCCCGCGTGAAACTGCTCTATGACATCTACCACATGCAGATCATGGAAGGCGATGTGATTCGCACCATCCGCGAGCACGCGAGTCATATCGGCCATTTTCACACCGGCGGCGTCCCCGGCCGCCACGAGATCGACGACTCCCAGGAGCTGAACTACCACGCCGTTGCGCGCGCGATCGCCGACACCGGGTTCACCGGGTTCGTGGCGCACGAGTTTGTGCCGACGCGCGAGCCGCTGCGTTCGTTGCGCGAAGCGGTGGAGATATGCTCCGTCTGAATTGGCGGGACTGGCTCCGTTACTCGCTGATCGGGGCCGGCGTGGGAGCGGTAGTGCTGGGGATCGGCGGGCGGCTGGCGATGCGGGGGATCGCGGTCCTCTCGGGTGCGCCCCCGTCGTTCACGGTCGGCGGCAGCCTGCGTGTCGTGCTCATGGGCGCGTTGAGCGGCCTGGGCGGCGCCTGGATCCTCAAGATTCTGCGGTTCTTCCTGTCGAAGCGCTGGCTGATTCAGACCATTCTCTTCTACGCGATCATCGTCCTCATCACCCTCAGAGGGCTGAAGCCGGTGGATGCGCAGCGCCTCGTTCTCTTCCTGCCGGTGGTGCTGCTGTATGCCTTCCTCGTGCGAGTCCTGACCCGACGGCGGCGGACCCTCCCCGCAGACCCGGTGGTAGAAGAATTGTCATGCGCCTGATGCTCGTGGTCTTTGCAATCGCGGCACTGCTCACCCCGATCGCCGCCGAGGCACAACACCTCGATTCGCGAACGTTGAGCTGGGCCCGCACGAACGGCCGGCCCATTCTCCCGACCCAGCTGGTTCAACCCGACGACTATCGCCTCGAGGGAGCGATCCTTGGTGGCGTCTTCTTCGCGGTCGCCGGGGGATGGGCGCTGCACGAGGCGTGCAGGACCCAACCGGTCCCGATTGAACCGGGGCAGAACCGCAGCTGTACGGGCTCGACCGCGGGGGGTGCGGCGGTGGGTGCCGCGTTAGGCGCAGGTCTAGGCTACGTGGCCGGTCGGTTGACGCACAGGCGGTAGCCAGGGTCTACAGGGAGCGTATGCTCCCGACAAATACCCGCCCGCTGGCACGGCTCGCGCTGCTCAGCTTCCTGCTGACTTTCGTCGCCGCTCGAGTCGTCAGTTATCTGATGCGTGCCTGCCGCATGGCGGGCTTTTACTTGCATGTGTACGGCACCCACGTGCATCATCTCAATTACGGCATCTTTCTGCTCGCCGGCGTGGGGGCATACCTCTTGTTTGACCCTCGGCCGGCGGCGGCTGCCCCCGGTGCCGCCGTGACTTATGGCATCGGACTCGGACTCACGTTTGACGAATTCGGCCTGTGGCTGCATCTGGGTGGCGACTACTGGCAACGCGCCAGCTACGATGCCGTTATCGTGCTGGCCACCGTCCTCGCCCTGGCGAGCTTCGCCCCGCCGGTGCAACACTGGCTGCCGCGGAAGCGGGTACAGGCATGAAGAGGAGTCATCGTGACGACCAGCCGGCTCGACTTGTTGCTCGGCATCGCCATCGGCATCGTGATCGCCTGGCTCTATTTCCTTGTTTGGAAGGCGCGCTATAGCGCCGCGATTCGCGAGAACGCCGTGCAACGCAGCCTGGCGGTCACCGCCGGCAAGGTGCACGAGCAGCTGGTGCCGTATCTCCCCGAATTCGGCTTCAATCCCAAAGATGCGCGGTTTCTTGGCAGCCCGGTCGATCTCGTCGTCTTCGACGGGCTCGCCGCGGGTGAGCTGCGGCGGGTGGTGTTCCTGGAGGTGAAGACCGGTGGCGCGGCGCTCACCGCGCGCGAACGCCAGGTCCGGACGGTCATCGAAGCCCGCGAAGTCGCGTGGGCCGAGCTGCGGCTCACGCGAACCGAGGGCTAGGCGCTACATTGGTGTCGCGCACACACCGGGTGATACCACTCAACCAGCGAGGCGATCGTGCGGGACATCTTCTGGGGCGCAGTGCTCATTGCGATCGGGTTAGTGCGGGGCGATTCCGTGTTCCGTGGCGATTTCACGATCCTGAGCATCCTGTTCGACGCCCTCGGCGTGTTCTTCATCATCCGCGGCATTATTCGAATCAATAGGGCCAAACAGGGCGCGGCGCAGCCTCCACCGTCAGCACCCACGCCTCCGCGTTGAGAATCGCCAACATCGGGCCCGCGGAGCGGCGCAAACGCCGCTGCTTCGGGCACGTCGGCCTCGGCATCAGCATCGCGATCGGTGCGGCACTGATCCTCGGCCCGGTCGCGCGACCGTGGCGGTTGGCGCTGTTCGTGCCATTGTTCGTTGCCGCCCTGGGGTACTTCCAGGATCGTGACAGAACTTGAGTGAGGCTGGCGTCGCGCGGTCAGCGCGATTTGGATACGGGCCCGCAGGCAATCTCCGACGCCGCGGAGCTGACACAGGTGCGGCGCCGGGCGCGGGCCGTGTATCTCAAGTCCTTCGTCGCGGCCGCGGTGCTCACCGGCTTCGCATTCGTCATCTAGCATGAAGGTGATCGCGGTGATGGAGAAAACCCGACGGCGGCAGTAGTTTCGAGTGATGGCCAAGCGCCGCCAGAGCTACGAGTCCGACGACATCATCGTCACCTTCGACCCCGACGTGTGCATCCATTCGGGCGTGTGCGTCAGGGGATTGCCCGACGTGTTCGACATCAAGCGCAAACGGTGGGTCCGGCCGGAGCTGCAGCCGGCCGACGTCGTCGCCGCCCAGGTGATGCGTTGCCCGTCGGGCGCGTTGCAGTTCGTGCGCAAGTCGAAGCCGGACTGACCTCGCGATGCCCACCTACGAATACAAGTGCCCCAACGGGCACGTGTTCGAAAAGAGATTCCCCCGCATCACGAGTCAGCGCCACGCGAAATGCCCCGTCTGCCGCAAACGCGCGGAGCGCCAGATCTCGGGCGGGGCCGGCGTCCACTTCAAGGGCTCCGGGTTCTACGCGACCGACTACAAACGGCCCGCGGGCACATCGGAAAAGGCGGACAATACGGCGTCGCAAGCCGAGAAGACGGCGAAGACCGAGAAGCCCGCTGAGTCGCAGCCGAAGAAAAAAGACACCAGCTCCGACAAGTGACAGCCCACGACACCATCCGTGCGGCGCTGATCCAGGCAGCGGCGCGACTGGGCGCGCCCGCGCCCGAGGTAGCGCTGGAGCGGCCGCGCGATCCGACGCACGGCGACGTCGCCACCAACCTGGCGTTGACGCTCGCCAAGACGCTCGGCAAAAAGCCGCGCGCCATCGCAGAGCGCCTGGTCGCCGGGCTCGAGCTGCCGTCCGGTCTGGTGCGCAAGATGGAAATCGCGGGTCCCGGCTTCATCAACTTCTTTCTGGCCGACGCGCAGGTCGTCAGCGCACTCCCCAAGATCCTGGCGGCGGGCGCTGATTATGGAAAGAGCGACGTCGGACATGGCGCGCCGATCAACGTCGAGTTCGTATCCGCGAACCCGACCGGCCCGCTGCACGTCGGACACGGCCGGCAAGCCGCCCTGGGCGACGCCATCGCGGCGCTGCTCGAATGGACCGGGTGGAAGGTCAGCCGCGAGTTCTACTACAACGACGCCGGCGGCCAGATCATGAACCTGGCGCGCAGCGTGCAGGCCCGCGTGCGCCAGGCGCGTGGTCTCCCGGCCGAGATCCCCCAACAGGGCTATCAGGGCGAGTACATCCGCGAAATCGCCGAGCGCTATGTCGCCGCGAACCCGCGGGATCGCGACGCGGCGGATCTCGACGCTGTGCGCCGCTTTGCCGTCCAGGAGCTGCGCGCCGAGCAGGACCGCGATCTTCAGGCATTCGGCGTGAAGTTCGACGTCTATTTCCTCGAGTCCTCGCTCTACACGACCGGCAAAGTGGACGAGACGATGCGGCGGCTGGTCGCCGCGGGCCACACCTACGAACAGGACGGCGCGCTCTGGCTCCGGACCACCGATTTCGGCGACGACAAGGACCGCGTGATGCGCAAGAGCGCGGAGAAGGGGAGCGACTACACCTACTTCCTGCCCGACGTCGCCTATCACGTGACGAAGTGGGACCGCGGATTCCGTCACGCCATCAACGTGCAAGGTTCCGATCATCACGGCACCGTCGCGCGCGTGCGCATCGGCCTCCAGGCGCTCGAGATGGGTATCCCGCAGGGATATCCGGAGTACGTCCTGCATCAGATGGTGACGGTGATGCGCGGCGGGGAAGAGGTGAAGCTCTCCAAGCGCGCCGGCAGCTACATGACGGTCCGCGACCTGGTCGAAGAGGTCGGCCGCGACGCCGTACGCTACTTCTATCTTATGCGCCGCGGCGAGACGCATTTCGTGTTCGACGTCGATCTCGCCAAGAGCCAGACGGACGAGAATCCGGTGTTCTACGTGCAGATGGCGCATGCGCGCATGATCGGGATCTTCCGCGTCGCGGGGCGCGACCCGACCAGCGTGCGGGCGGAGGGGACGGACCTCAGCGTGCTCACGCAGCCCGAGGAAGCCGATCTCATCAAGGCGCTGGCGGACTTTCCCGCGATGGTGGCGGGCGCCGCCGCGGCGCGCGAGCCGCACCGCATCACGGGATATCTCGAGGGGCTGGCTCGACTCGCGCACGCGTGGTATCACAAGTACCGCGTGCTGGGCGAGCCGCAGGAGTCCGCCCGGCTGGTGCTCGCGCGCGCGGTGCAGCAGGTGCTGGCAAACGGTCTCTCACTTTTGGGGATACGCGCCCCGGAACGGATGTAGCGTGGGTCTGCTCGTTGTCGGCTCGATTGCCCTCGATTCGGTCATCACCCCCTTCGGCGAGACGGCCGACACGCTCGGCGGTGCGGCGGTCTTTTTCGCGATGGCTGGCGCCGTGCTGCACCCGGTCCAGGTCGTCGGCGTCGTCGGCAGCGATTTTCCCGAGGCGCACCTGAAGAAGCTCGCGGCCCGCGGGGTGGACCTGGCGGGCGTCGAGCGGCAAGAGGGGGAGTCGTTCCGCTGGAAGGCCCGCTACTCCTACGACCTCAATTCCCGCGAAACGCTGGAGACGCGGCTCGGCGTGTTTGCGTCGTTTCAGCCGCGCATTCCGGCCAAATTCCGGGACGCGAAGTTCGTGTTCCTCGGGAACATCGACCCGGAGCTGCAGCTCAACGTGCTCGATCAGGTGAAGCAGCCGCAGCTCGTCGCCTGCGACACGATGAACTACTGGATTCAGGGCAAGAAGGACCTCCTGCTGGAGCTGCTGCGCCACATCGATATCCTGATGGTGAACGACTCCGAGGCGCGCGAGCTCTCGGGCGACTGGAATGTCTATCGCGCCGCGCACTGGATCCTCGGCCGCGGGCCGAAGATGGTGGTGATCAAGCAGGGAGAGCATGGCGCACTGCTCGTGGACCCCGACACGACGTTCAAGGTGCCGGCCTACCCGCTGCAGCAAGTCTTCGATCCGACGGGGGCGGGCGACGCGTTCGCGGGCGGGTTCATGGCGCACGTGGCGCGGACGGGCGACCTCACGTTCCCCAACCTGCGTCGCGCGATGGTCTACGGATCGGCGCTGGGGTCGCTCGCCGTGGAAGCGTTCGGCGTCCAGCGCCTGGAGAACATCACGCTGCAGGAGGTGCGCGGCCGCGTGAAAGCCTTCCGTGACCTGGTGCACTTCTCCCTGGATGGTGAGGAGTGAGCAAGTACGCGGCCGCCGGCGTCAAGCTCGACACCGCTGAGGAAGCGAAACGGCGGATCGCCGAGCTGGTGCGCGCCACGCGGACACCGCTCGCGCGCGGCCAGATCGGCGGGTTCGGCGGCATGGTCCGGGTGCCGGACGGCTACCAGAAGCCTGTCCTCGTCATGTCGACCGACGGGGTAGGGACCAAGGTGCTCGTCGCCGCGGCTGCCGGGATCCACGACACCGTCGGCGAAGATCTCGTCAATCACTCGGTCAACGACATCCTGGTGCACGGCGCCACGCCGCTCGCCTTCCTGGATTACATCGCGACCGGCAACCTGGTCCCCGAAATCGCCGCCCAGATCGTCGCCGGCGTGGCGCGCGGCTGCCGGGCGCACGACATGACGCTCGCGGGAGGAGAGACGGCGCAGCTGCCGGATCTCTACCAGCCGGGACACTACGACCTGGCCGGATCGATCGTCGGCGTGGTGGAAGAGGACAAGGCGCTCCATGGCGACCGCGTGCAGCCCGGTGACCAGCTCATCGGATATGCGTCGACAGGACTGCACACCAACGGCTACACGCTGGCGCGCAAGATCATCTTCGAATCGATGCAGCTTCGCCTTGACGCCCCGTTCCCGGAGACGGAGCAAACGGTGGGGCAGGTGCTGCTCGCGGTGCATCGCAGCTACGCGGCCGCGCTGCGCCCGGTGCTCGGCGACGTGCACGCCCTCGCCCATATCACCGGCGGCGGAATCCCGGGGAACCTCGTGCGCGTGCTGCCGGCTGGTACGGATGCCGTGGTCGATGCCGGCAGCTGGCCGTGGCCGCCGCTGTTCCGTGTGCTGATGCGCGC
>WNGF01003934.1_pt1 | contig 39674 bp, 37 predicted proteins | sample 5400641 | NCBI WGS metagenome assembly WNGF01 (sample SAMN13153371, study PRJNA577476) | soil metagenome | isolation source: 80 cm soil or saprolite under grassland replicate 2 | place: USA:California | collected 2016-06-15 | reverse complement strand
GAGCAGGGCTGGCTCGGGCTGACGTATCCCGAAGCCTATGACGGCATGGGCTTGGGCCTGGTCGACCTGGTCGTCCTGATGGAGGAGATGGGCCGCGCCGTCGTGCCCGGGCCGTACTTCTCCGCCGTCCTGCTGGGCGCCGGGGTCATTCTCGAGGCCGGCAGCGACGCGCAGAAGAAGGAATGGCTGCCGAAGATCGCCGGTGGACAGGCGCGGGTGACGCTCGCGTGGATGGAGCCCAGCGCGGAGCTCGGCCCCGACGGTATCACGCTCGCCGCCGCTGAGAAGGGCGGGGCCTACGTCCTGTCCGGCAGCAAGCTCTTCGTCCCCGACGCGCACACGGCCGACGCCATCGTCGTCGCGGCGCGCACGGGCGGGTCCGGCGCCAACGGGATCTCCCTCTTCCTCGTTCCCAAGGGCGCCAAGGGGCTGACCGTCACGCTGCTGCCGACGATGGACCAGACGCGCAAGCTCTGCGAGGTGACGCTGAAAGAGGTCAGCCTCGCAGCGGCTGCCCGGCTCGGCGAGATCGGCGGCGGCTGGACGGCGGTCGCCCGCGTCCTCGACCGCGCGACGGTGGCGCTCTGTGCCGAGATGTGCGGCGGAGCCCAGAAGGTCCTGGACATGACCGTCGAGTACGCGAAGATCCGTCAGGCCTTCGGCCGCCCGATCGGCTCGTACCAGGGTGTCAAGCACAAGGCGGCGGACATGCTGGTGGACGTCGAGAACAGCAAGTCCATCACCTACTATGCCGCCTGGGCGATGGACGAAGGCGTGCCCGAAGCGCCGCTGGCGGTCAGCATGGCCAAGGCGTACGTCTCGGACGCCTACCGGCGCGTCTCCGCCAACGGCATCCAGCTTCACGGCGGGATCGGCTTCACCTGGGAGCACGACCTCCATCTCTATTTCAAGCGCGCGAAGGGATCGGAATTCACCTTCGGGGATGCGACGTTCCATCGCGAGCGAGTTGCCCAGCTCGTGAACTTGTAGCATTCTCGAAGTGATGATCGGTCGGGTCCGCCAGAAGGTCGGCAAGTGGATCCATCGCGAGGCCGAAGAGGCGTCGTCGCCCACCACCCTGCTGTACGCGGACCACGAAGAGATCCAGGACATCGCGCGCCAGATGGCGCGGACCAAGGTCGAGCTGGACCGGTCCGTGTTGACGCTGCGCAGCTGGGCGCGCGACTTCGGCCGCCGGCTGGCCGAATCACGCGGCGGTGTCCCCCGAGCCGACGAGCTGCGCGCGCTGGGCGAAACCGTGGGCGGGCTCGCCCATAACTTCAACAACTCCCTCGCCGCCATCCTCGCCTACACGGAGCTCATGTTGAAGGAAGCCCAGGCGGAAACGGCCCGGCGGCGGCTCAGCCAGATCCGCGACGTGGCGCTGGAAGCCTCCACGACCGTCCGTCGGCTGCAGGAGTTCATCTCGCGCCAGCCCCAGACGGCCTTCGGGCCTGTCGGGCTGCCGTCGGTCATCGCGGAGGCGCTGGACATGACCGCGCCGCGCTGGCGCGACGAGGCCCAGCGCCGCGGCATCGTCATCACCGTCACGCAGGACATGGAAGCGCTCCCGCCCGTCGAGTGCAATGCCTTCGAGCTGCGGGACGCGCTGGTGCGCCTCATCCAGAACGCCGTGGATGCCATGCCTCAGGGCGGCACGCTCGCCATCCGGGCCGCCAGCGAGGCGTCCGGTTGGGTCGTGGTCGAGGTGCGGGACACCGGCGTCGGGATGCCGCCGGAAGTGCGGCGGCGCATCGCCGAGCGGGCGCTCACCCTCGCGCCGGGCCAGGAGCCCGGCCACGGGCTGGATCAGGTCTCCGACATCGTGGAGCGGCACGGCGGCACCCTCACGATCGAGAGCGAGCGCGGCAAGGGAACGACGGTCCGAATCCGGCTGCACGCGAGCCGCTTCCAGATCATCCCGCCCTCGGAGAGTGCCGTCGAGCGGAACATCTCCCCGGAGCAGGCGGCGCGGGTGCTGCTCGTGGACGACGACCCGCGGCTGATCACGGTGCTGTCCGACATGATGCGGGACGAGGGTCATGCCGTCACGACCGCGACGAATGGCGACGAGGCCCTTGCCCTGTTCGACCCGAAGACCCACGACGTGGTGATCACCGATCTCGGAATGCCGAAGATGAACGGCTGGGAGGTGGCCGAGCGGGTCAAGGCGCGCTCGCCCGAGACGGCGATCTTCATCCTCACGGGCTGGGGCGAGGGCGTATCGGCGCACGAGTCGATGCAGTTCGTGGACCGCGTCATTGCCAAGCCCGTCTCCGCCGAGGCCCTGCTCGAGCAGCTCGCCGAGCTGCGCCGCTCCCAGCCCCCGTCGTAAGCCCACAGTCGAGAGGGGCGGGTCCTCTCGCCGCCGGCGGCCCTGCGCGGCACCACCCGCCCGTCCCTTGTTCTGACCGCGGGCGCGCGTGTAGGATACGTCTCCTCGTGGACAATGCCGCGTCCGGCTTCATCGGCGAGCCGCTCCGCGAAGGGCTCGGCGGCCGGGTCGCGCTGGTCACCGCCAGCGGGTCCCTGACCTATGCCGGGCTGGGTGCTCTGGTCGACCGCGCCGGGCAGGCGCTCCGCGCCCGCGGCGTCGAGCCCGAGCAGCGGGTCGCGCTCCTGTTGCCGGACGGCCCGGCGTTCGCCGCCACCTTTTTCGCCGCGCTCAAGCTCGGGGCGATCGCGGTGCCGCTCAATACGCGGCTCGGGCCGGCCGATCTCCGGGCCGTCCTCGACGACTGCCGGGCGAAGGTGCTGGTGGCCGATCCGGAGGTGCTGGACCCACTGCGGCCGGCGCTGAGCCGCGCCGCCGTCGGCGCCGTCACGAGCTTTGACGATCTGCTGAGCGCCGGCCCGGCGAAGCCGCTGGCCGCCGAGCCGGTGGGCCTCGACGCCATGGCGTTCTGGCTCTACACCTCGGGCACCACGGGGTTTCCCAAGGCGGCCGTGCACTGCCACCGGACCCTCCTGGCGTGCCGGCACTACGCGCGCGACGTGCTCGACGTCAGCCAGCGGGACCGCGTCTTCGCCACGTCCAAGCTGTTCTTCGCCTACGCGCTGGGCAACGCGCTGCTGATCCCGCTTTTCTGTCGGGCGAGCGCCTATCTTCATCCGGGATGGCCCGATGCCGACGCCGTGCGGGAGGTGATGGGCGCGCACCGGCCCACCCTCTTCTTCTCCGTGCCGACGTTCTACTCGCGGCTGCTCCGCGCCGAGCTGCCGCCCGATACCTTCCGCTCGGTGCGCTACTGCGTGTCGGCCGGGGAGCGGCTGCCCGCCGAGATCTATGGCGCCTGGCGCGAGCGCTTCGGCGTCGAGATCCTCGACGGCATCGGCGCCACCGAGACCGTCTTCATGGTGCTTTCCAACCGGCCGGGAGCGAGCCGGCCCGGCTCCTCGGGCATTCCGGTCGCCGGGACCGAGGCGCGTATTCTCGATGCCGACGGCGCGCCGGCCGCGCAAGGCCAGCCGGGCGTGCTCTGGGTGAAGACGCCGTCACTGGCGGCGGGCTACTGGAAGCGCCTCGACCACTCCCGCCGGACCTTCGTCGGCAAGTGGTTCCGCACCGGGGACGTCTACCATCGCGATGCCGACGGCTTTTACTACCACGGCGGGCGCGAGGACGACTTCTTCAAGGTGGCGGGGCAATGGGTGGCGCCGGCCGAGGTGGAGGCGGTGTTGTTGAGGCATCCGGCGGTGCTCGAGGCCGGCGTGGTAGGCGCCGAAGAGAGCGGGGGGCTCGTCAAGCCCTTCGTCTTCGTCGTTCCGCGCGACCCCGCCGTGACCGGGCTCGCCGACGAGCTGCGCCGATTGCTGGAGGGCTCGCTGCCGCCGCATCAGCGGCCGCGCGAGATCTTCATCGCGCGCGAGCTGCCGCGAACGGCCACCGGGAAGCTGCAGCGCTTCAGGCTGCGCGAGCAGGTCCAGCGGTCGCAGACCGTATGATCGCCCATCAGTTCATCGTCAAGGTGCGATGGAGCGAGGCCGACCCGGCGGGCATCGTCTTCTACCCGCGCTTTTTCGAGTGGTTCGACCTGGCGACGGAGGCCCTCTTCGAGTCTGTCGGCATGCCGTGGCCGACGCTGTTCCCCAAACACGGCATCGTCGGCGTGCCGATCGTCGAGTCGGGCGCCCGCTTCGTCGCGCCGGTGCGCTACGGCGACGAAGTCGTTATCCGCTCGACCGTCACTGAGGTCCGGCAGAAGACCTTCCGCGTGGAGCACGAGATCTCGGTCAAGGGGACCCGCTGCGCGACGGGCTTCGAGATCCGCGCGTGGGTCGGGCTACCCGAGCGCCCCGGCGGCCGGCTCCATGCCCGGCCGTTTCCCCAGGACGTTGCCGCCCGGCTCAAAGGAGAGCTCCGAGTATGAAACCCGAGGTGATCTTCACCAAGGCCGCGCCCAAGACGGGCTTCTCGGAAGGCACGGAATCGCCCATCGCCCAGGGGGTGCGATGCGGCGGCTTCCTGTTCGTCTCGGGCCAGGGCCCGCTCGATCCCACGACCAAGGCCGTCGTCTCGGCGGACATCGCCGAGCAGACGCGCGTGACCCTCGACAATGTCAAAGCCGTGCTCGAGGCGGGCGGCACCAGCCTGGTCAACGTGGTGCGCGTGGGCGTGTACCTGCGCAATATGGAGGATTTCGCAGCGTTCAATCGCGTTTTCAAGGAGTATTTCGCGGGCGTTCAGCCGGCGCGCACCACCGTCGAGGCCGCCCCCCCGCGCAAGGGCGTCAATGTCGAGATCGACGCCATCGCGTGGGTCCCGTAGCCATGCTGGCCGGCGTGTTCCTGACCGTGCATACGCCGCGGTACTGCACGCCCGAAGCGGCGTTCGAGGGCAAGCTGGCCTCCGAGGTCTTCCGGCCCGTGCGGGACGGGCTGGTGGCGCAGGGACGCGAGGTCGCCCGCGCCCGGCTCGATACGGTCGTTGTCAACTCCTGTCACCTGATCGCGACGTTTCCCACCGTGGTGGACGGCACCCCGCGCCATCAGGGCGTGCTCACGGCCCAGGAGGCGCCCGAGCTCATCCACGGCGTGCCCTACGACTATCCGGGTGATCATGAGCTGGCCGTGCGGCTCATCGCCAAGGGCAAAGCCGCGGGCCAGCAGTGTGTGCTGGCCGATGACCCGCATTACCCCCTCGATTACGGCACCGTCATGCCGATGGTGTGCTACCTCGACCCCGCCCAAAAGCTGCCGATGATTCCCGTGTCGGTATGCCTGTCGGCGGACCTCGAGGAGTCTTATCAGTGGGGGCGCCACATCGCTCAGGCGGCGCGCGAAGGCGGCAAGCGGGTGGGCTTCGTCGCGAGCGGCAGCGTCTCCCACAAGCTGGTTCGAGGGCCCGAGAAGGGCCCGCGCCCCGAGGACGAGGCGCTGGATCATCGCTTCGCCAGGCTGCTCGCGGCGGGGGAATACGAAAATCTCTGGGGCTGGCTGCCCGAGTTCGCTCGAACCACTCAGGCCGAGATGGGCGGGCGGCACCTGGCGATGCTGCTCGGGGCCGTCAGGGACTCCGGCCAGCACTTCACCGCCACCGTCCATGCCTACGGGCCGTCTTCCGGCAGCGGCAATTACGTGATCTCACTGCTGGCGGCCTCCTGAGGCGGGAGCCGATAGAGTGTCTGGCGGGTTTCCTTGGTGCAAACAGGGGACCCGCGGGGGGTTTATCGGCGGACGGCTTCGGTGTAGTCTTGTGGGGCTCCGGCGACCCTGTTCGAACGGGTCGCCGCAGGCGCTACCCCGGCCGCGGGCTGGATCGTCTTGCAGTGCTCATACTGAGGAGGAAGACACGATGAATCAGCTGACGCGTCGGAAGTTCCTGGCTGGTGCCTCGATGGGAGCCGCGGCCGCGGCGGCCGGCCCCTGGGTGCTCAAGGCCCGCGCGCAGGGCGGACCCATCAAGATCGGGGTGGTGCTGCCTTACACGGGGGTTTATGCCGTGCTCGGCGAGAGCATCACGCAGGCGATGGAGCTCGCCTTCGCCCGCGAGAACTGGACCGTGGCCGGGCGCAAGATCGAGATGATCAAGGAAGACGACGAGATGAAGCCCCCGGTCGGCATCCGCAAGACCGAGAAGCTCATCGACTCTGACAAGGTAGATATTCTCACCGGACCGGTGCACAGCGGCATCCTGATGGGAATGCGGGACAAGGTCCACAACTCCAAGACCATCCTCATCGTCTCCAATGCTGGCGCCGATGCCATCAGCCGGGAGCGCTGCTCGAAGTGGATCTTCCGCACGTCCTTCTCCAACTGGCAGCCCAATCAGCCGATGGGCGGCTGGGTGGCCAAGAACGTCTCCAAGGAGGCGTTCCTCGTCGCGCCCAACTATCAGGCCGGCAAGGACATGATGGAGGCGTTCAAGGAGACGTACCTGCCGGCCGGCGGCAAGGTGGTGGCCGAGGACTACCCCAAGCTCGGCGAGACCGACTACGCGCCCTACTTGACCAAGATCCGCCAGTCCGGCGTCAAGGCGGTGTACTGCTTCTTCTCCGGCACCGACGCCGTCAACTTCGTCAAGCAGTTCGACCAGTTCGGCCTCAAGCAAGGCGTGAAGCTTTGCGGGGCGGGCTTCCTCACCGAGCCCGACGTGCTGCCGGCCCAGGGCAAGTCTGCCCTTGGCGTCATCACCGGCCATTTCTACACCCCGCTGCTCGAAAACCCGACCAACCAGAAATTCGTCAAGGACTTCCGGGAGAAGAACGTCGGCAAGATGCCCGATGGCTTCGCCTGCCAGGGCTACGACACTGCGGAGGTCATCATCCGCGCGCTCAAGGCGGTCAATGGCAATACCCAGGACAAGGACAAGCTGGTTGCGGCCATCGCCAAGGTCGAGTTCGACAGCCCGCGCGGCCGCTTCCGCTTCGATCCCAAGACCCATAACGTGATCCAGCCTTTTATCTATGTGCGCGAGGTTCGGGAGGTGTATGGCGGCCTCAACAACGTCCCCATCGACAAGATCGCTGACGTCAGAGATCCCGGGACCGGCTGCACCTTGCCTGCCTGACCGAGCGAGCGGGGGGCCGGGCGGTGGCGCCCGGCCCCCGCCCCGTCCCTGCCCGTGCCTTTCCTCCTCGACCTCTTCGCCCAGGCCCTCAATGGCCTTTCCTACGGCGTCCTGCTCTTCCTGCTCTCGGTGGGACTGACCCTGATCTTCGGCATGCTCGACGTGGTGAATCTCGCCCACGGCTCCTTCTACATGCTGGGCGCCTATGCCGGTCTCACGCTCATCGGGGTGACAAATAATTTCTGGCTGGCGCTGGCCGTCGCTCCCCTGACGGTAGGCGTGATCGGCGTGCTGATCGAGCGCGGCTGCCTCCGCCCGCTCTACCGGCGTGGACCGCTCGACCAGGTGCTGCTGACCTTCGGCCTGATCTATCTGTTCGAGGACCTGGTCAAGTGGATCTGGGGCGGGAAGATCCGCTCGATCCCGCCGCCCGACCTGTTCTCGGGCTCGGTGACGCTCTGGGGCGCCACGGTACCGTCCTATCGGCTGTTCGTGATCGCCTTTGGCCTCGTGATGGCGGTGATCCTCTGGCTCCTCATCGAGCGGACGCGGCTCGGGGCCATTATCCGCGCCGGGGTGTTCGATTCCGAGATGGCGGCGGGGATGGGCAGCGCTGGCGGGGTTGTCGGGCGTGATCGCCGGCCCGATCCAGTCCGCCCAGCCCCCGATGGGCGCCACCATCCTGATCCCGGCCCTCATCGTCGTAGTCGTGGGCGGGCTGGGCAGCCTCAAGGGATCCCTCGTCGGCAGTCTGATCATCGGCCAGGCGGAGACCTTCGGGAAAGCCTGGCTGCCCGGCGCCTCCATGCTCATGATCTATGTCGTGATGGCCGCCATCGTCCTGCTGCGCCCCCAGGGGCTGTTCGGCAGGCCGTTGAAGTGATTGCTCGCCTGATCCTCGCCGCCGCGCTCGTCGCCGCCCTGGGGATCTTCCCGCTCTTCGCCGGCAACTATCCCGTCAAGCTGCTCCAGGAGATTCTCATCTGGGGCATCTTCGCGATGAGCCTCGATCTCTTGATGGGCTACGCGGGCATGGTGTCGTTCGGCCATTCCGCCTTCTTCGGCGTCGGCGGCTATGTCGCCGCGCTGGCCCTGCTCAAGTCGCCCGGTCCGCTGTCGGCGCTGCTGCTGCCGGCCGTGGCGGCGGCACTGGCCGCGCTCGTGATCGGCTTCTTCTCGATTCGCGTGAGCGGGGTCTACTTCATCATGCTCACGCTGGCCTTCTCCCAGATGTTCTACGCCGTCACCTTCCAGGTGGCCTGGCTCGGGGCCGAGGACGGCATCGTGGGCGTTCCGCGTCCCGCGGCGCTCGGGATGGACACGGGGCGGCCGCTCCAGTTTCATCTCTATCTGGTGGCTGTGGCGGTCCTGGCGGCGCTGGCGCTCTGGCGGATCGTGCGCTCGCCGTTCGGTCACGTGCTGCGCGGCATCCACGAGAACGAGCCGCGGATGGAAGCGGTAGGCTATCCCGTCCAGCGTTATAAGCTTCTGGCGTTCGTGATCGCGGGCACGGTCGCCGGGCTGGCGGGGTCGCTCTACACGCAGCAGGTGGGCTCCATCACCCCGGACGCGTTTCTCTGGATCACCTCGGGAGAAGCGCTGCTCATGGTGATCATCGGTGGCACGGGCACGCTGGGGGGCGCCGTGCTCGGGGCGGCTGCCTTCATCCTGCTGCAGAGCCTGGTGAGCTCCTATACCGAGCGCTGGATGCTCATCCTGGGCCTGACCTTTGTGCTCCTCGTGCTCTTCGCCCCCGGCGGGATCGTCGGCGCCCTGCGCGGACGCATCGGCATCCGCTCTTGAGCGCTCCGTCGCTCTTGATGCTCGAGCACCTCGCCCGCCGCTTCGGGGCGCTCAACGCGGTCAACGATGTCTCGCTCGCCATCGCGTCCCGGGAGCGCCGCGCCATCATCGGGCCCAATGGCGCGGGCAAGACCACGCTGTTCAACCTGATCACGGGACACCTGGCGCCGAGTGGCGGCCGTATCCTCTTCGCCGGAGCTCCGATCACGGGGTTGCCGCCGCACGCCGTCGCGCGGCGGGGAATCTCCAGGTCGTTTCAGCGGACGAACCTGTTCCTGAAACTGAGCGTGAGGGAGAATCTGCGCCTGGCCGCCGCCGCCGACGGGCGGGGCAGCTACAACCTCTTCGGCTCCGTGGGACGCCTGCGCGCCCCGCTCGACAAGGCGGGCAGCATCGCCGAGGCCGTGGGCCTCGCGCCGCGGCTTGAGGAGCTGGCGGGGCGACTGTCCTATGGCGAGCAGCGCCAGCTCGAGGTCGGCGTGGCCCTGGCGATCTCGCCCAGGCTCCTGCTGCTGGACGAGCCGACGGCCGGCATGTCGCCCGAGGAGACCCAGCGCATGACACGCATGCTCGAGGGGCTGCCGCGGGAGATCACGCTGCTCATCATCGAGCACGACATGGACGTGGTCTCCTCGCTCGCCGACCGCGTCACCGTGCTGCACTATGGCGAGGTGCTGGTCGAGGGCACCTTCGCCGAGGTCAAAGCTGATCCGCGCGTGTACGAAGTGTACCTGGGCACCGCATAGGCGATCTGGCATGGGCGTGGTGATCGGAGAGTTCGTTCACATGAAGCGCTGGGTGAGGCCGGGGGGCCGCTCTCACCGGAACCGTATCTTCTGCGTGTCGGTGTGGCAGAGGACGGTACTCCCGTGGCCCGTGAAGAGCGGGCGCAGCGGGGTGTAACGCAGCGTGTTCCGGGAGAGCGGCCCCCCGGCCTCGCCCAGCGAATCGTCCTCGAACTTCCGGGGCGGGACAATAGACTGAGGTGAGTATGCTCGAAGTGGACGGCATCCACACCTACTATGGCGAGAGCCATATCCTTCACGGCGTCTCGCTGCGCGTCGGGGCCGGCGAGGCCGTGGCCCTGCTGGGCCGAAACGGCGCCGGCAAGACCACCATGATCCGCAGCATCGTCGGCTTCACGCCCCCGCGCGAGGGGCGCATCGTCTTCGCCGGCGAGCCCATCGAGCGGTGGCCCGCCCATCGCATCGCCCGGCGCGGACTTTCCCTGGTGCCTCAAGGGCGGCGGATCTTCGCCCCGCTCACCGTGCGCGAGAACCTCCTGTTGGGCGCCCGCGCCCACGGCTGGACGCTCGACCGCGTCTTCGAGCTCTTCCCGCGTCTCCGTGAGCGGGCGGAGCAGTCCGGCGGCACGCTCTCGGGCGGCGAGCAGCAGATGCTGGCCATCGCGCGCGCCCTGCTCACCAATGGCCGGCTGCTGCTGCTGGACGAGCCCTCGGAAGGATTGGCGCCGCTCATCGTGCGCGAGATCGGCCGCGTCGTGAAAGGCCTCAAGGGCGAGCGGCTGTCCATCCTGCTCGTGGAGCAGAATTATCACCTGGCGCTCCAGGTGGCCGATCGCGTCTACGTGATGAACAAGGGACAGATCGTGTTCGAGGGCCCACCCGCCGGACTCGAGTCCAACGAGGACGTCAAGCGGCGCTATCTCGGGGTCGCGTAGTGAAAGCGCGGGCGGCGGTCCTCTTTGCGGCCGGGCAGCGCCTCGAGATCCATGACGTCGATGTCGAGCCGCCACGCGCCGGCGAGGCGCTGGTGCGGATGGCCGCCTGCGGGATTTGCCATACCGACCTGCACGTGATGACCGGCCACGTCCCCGCGCCGCTGCCGGCGGTGCTGGGCCACGAGGGCGCGGGGGTGGTGGTCGAGGTGGGCCCAGGCGGAGGCTCGCTCAAGCCCGGCGATCATGTCATCCCCCTCTGGCGTCTTTCCTGCGGAGTCTGCGAGTACTGCAGCGCCGGCCGCCCCGCCCTCTGCGCCGAGGGGCTCGAGGTCCGCCGCACCGGCTGCTGGCCCGATGGCTCCACCCGCTTCTCCCTCGGCGGCAAGCCGCTCAAGCATTTCTGCGGGGTGGCGAGCTTCGCCGAGTACTGCGTGCTGCCCGAGCGCGCGCTGCTGGGGATCCCGAAGGATCTCCCGCTCGACCGGGCCGCGCTGTTGGGCTGCGCGGTGGTCTCTGGCGTGGGCGCCGTGTTCAACGCGGCGCGGGTGCGCCCGGGCAGCAGCGTGGCCGTCTTCGGCGCGGGCGGCGTCGGCCTGAACGTGGTGCAGGGCGCCAGGATAGCCGGCGCGCGGCAGATCATCGCCGTGGATCTGCGCGCGAACAAGCTCGAGTGGGCCCGGGACTTCGGCGCCACCCATACCGTGGACGCCTCGGCGGCGGACCCGGTCGAGCAGGTCCGCGCCCTCACCGGCGGCAAGGGCGTAGACTACGCCTTCGAGGTGATCGGCACCCCCGCCACCATGCGCCAGGCCTACGACTCGCTCGCCAAGCGCGGGACGGCCGTCATACTCGGGGTGACCCCGATGACGGCGGAGATCCCGGTGCCGGCGCTGCCGCTGGTCTTCGAGGAGCGGACCCTGACCGGCTCCATCTACGGGGCCGGCCAGCCGCGCGTGGAGATCCCCCGCTTGATCGACCTCTATCGGGCGGGCCAGCTCAAGCTCGACGAGCTGCTCACCCGCGCGTTCCCCTTCGAGCGGATCAACGACGCCTACGCGTCCCTCGAGCGGGGCGAGCTGGCCCGCGGCGTCGTCACCTTCTGAGCCAATGGGCTGGATCGATCCCGATTTCCCGAAGACCGCCACGCCAAGCGACCTCGTCGGCCGCGTGCTTGGCCTCAATCCCGGGCTGTTCACGGGACCCGGAACCAATACCTATCTTGTCGGCCGCGCCCGGCCCATCCTGATCGACACAGGCGCGGGCGTGCCCGAGTACGTTCCGTTGATGGCAGAGTATCTGCGCCGCCGCGGCTGGACGCGGCCCGAGCGCGTCATCCTCACCCATCGCCACCGCGACCACATGGGCGGCGTGGCCGACCTGCGCCGGCGATTCGGCGAGCTCCCGGTGGCGAAGATGATCTTCAAGGATTCGGGCCTGCCCGCGGGCACCGCCGACCTCCGCGACGACGAGACGGTCGAGGGGGATGAGGTGACGCTGATCCCGGTCCACACACCGGGGCATGCCTCCGACCACCTCTGCTTCTATCTGAAGGAGGAGCGCGCGCTGTTCACCGGCGATCTCATCCTCGGCGGCTCGACCTCGGTGATCCCCGACGACGACGGAGACCTGGGGCAGTATCTGGAATCGCTGCGGCGCGTTCAGGCCCTCGACGTCCAGCGCATCTACCCGGCCCACGGTCCCGTCATCGAGGACGCGCAGGCGAGGATCCAGGAGTATCTCGACCACCGGATGCTCCGTGAGCGGCAAATCCTCGAGGCAATGGGCGCGGGCACTCGCACGATCCCCGAGATGGTCAAGGTGATCTATGCCGACGTCTCTCCGGCCCTGCATCCCGCCGCGGCCATGTCGGTCCACTGCCACCTGCGCAAGCTCAAGCAGGAGGGGCGGGTCGGCGAGGAGGTCATCGCGGGCGCGCCGTCGCGCTGGATCCTGCGGTAGGGATCCTACGGGAAAGCGGCTCGCGCGACGGCCTGATCGAGCGAAAGGCGGGTGGTTCTGCTATCTGATCGAGTGCGCCGACGGCACCCTCTACACCGGCATCACGACCTCAGTCGACCGACGGCTCACGATGCATAATTGCGGCCGGGCATCGAAATATACGCGTGGCCGACTTCCAGTCACGCTGGTCTACGTCGAAGGGCATCCCAATCGGTCGTCCGCCAGCCGGCGCGAGCTTCAGGTGAAGCGGATGTCCCGGGCACGGAAGCGGGCACTCGGCGCGCTCAAAGTGGTGTCCGCTTTCCGCTCCTGAGTCCGCCCGTTCTCTCGGTTTTCGCTGGGCTGCATCTCTGCTCGCTCGCCGGTCCCTGCCGCATAACGCCCAGGCTCAGCGGCCGCGGTGCGAGCAACGCAAGCACGCCGTCCGCTGCAGCCTGAGGTTGGGTGGCTCACCAGATCCCGGCAGTGAGAAGGGGACGGTCGCTCCCCCAACCCCTCGCCCCGGCATCAAAAGCTGATCACACTAGATTCGGAGATCAGGCTAGCAAACTTGATGGGATCCATAAACGAGGCGTTCAACGTCTTGAGGTCCGCTTCAGTCACCCCACGGGCGACGGAGCAGGCGCCTCAGACAAATACCGGGACATTCCCTTTAAGCACCTTGTCGATCAGCTCGGGAAGGGGTGGAAACCCAACACCATGAACCGTCTTCGCAATCGCCTCCTTTGCCAGATAGACCCCTTCTCCAACGAGTCCGATCGTAACCTCCTTGCGGGCACCTAAAGCCCCCACTGCTGTGATGAACACCAAGCTACACTTGGTGGGATCATCCGTCGCGTGCGTGGCGACCGCTAGTATCTTGGCCATCTTCCTCCCTCCTTTGTCCTTTACACATTTAATCGCTGGTTGGCTCCCGCAAGATCGAACCTCTCTCAGCCACACCTCCTTCCCGTTTTGCTAGACCTTCTGGATGATAAACCGGAAGACAGGCTTGTCTCCGTCGATCAGCTCACAGGGGTATCCCAGTTCTCGCATGAGCATCGGGATCGTCTGCTTGGCAGGGTAATAGTCTGTCACGACCTCGAGCAGTTCCCCCGCAGCCATTTCGTCGAGGGTCATGCGTGTATCAAACGTCGGACCGGGGCAGACCTTGCCCCGGAGATCAAGGCGACGCTCGATCTTCTCGGCACCCATGATGCACCGCCTCCCCATTTGCGATGGTGCGATTTCGTTCGATTCCCCTAACGGCGGCGCTCACCGGCCGGCGCAGCCGGCCCGCCGAAGCGGCTGGTTAATCTGTACGATACGGCATCCCCAGCCGATTTCTCAGAGGACCTCGATTTCAACGGCGTTGGTTGGTGACTGGCGAATCGTACAGCCGACCGGAGAGTGGGCGTCCGCCCACTGCACGATCTCTCTCAGCTGATCCGCCGTCGCGTCTGTGGCGCCAATCTTGACGTGAGTTCGCAAACCAAAAAGCCCGGCAGAAACGCTGGCGTCGGTACCGAGCAGCCCCCGACTGTCTGACTCGCTCGAGACAGAAACCTCCAACGACGTCAGGGCCACGCCGACCTGGGCGGCCCGCATCGCGATCATCGTCGCGTTGCACGAGGCCAGCGAAGCCCTGAGAAGCCAGCCCGGGTTCGGCGCCGAGCCCCCTCCACCCAGGGCTGGCGCCATATCAGTTGACAGCCTTTCGCCGTGCGAGCCCGTCACTTGGAACTTCAATCCGCCTTCGAGCACCGCAGTGGCTGAAGGATTCTTCGAGCGTGCCTTCTCCGGGTGCTCGGCGAAGACCTTGGAGAGCTTCTCGAGCGCATCGTGGACTGACGTAGTAGCCATAGCGCCCTCCTTTGGCAGGCCGCTCCCGCCCTGGCAGGCTAATACCGGCGCTCAGCGGCCGGCGCTGTCGGCCCGCCGCAGCGACCCGTTAGACCGTTGGAAGTTCGCAACATGCCCGTCGACCGGCGCACACTACTTAGGTATAGCTTCAATCACACAGACCGAAGAATGAGTAGGCAACACCGCCGTGAGCCTGAAGCCGGCCGCGTCGAGAAGCGCCTGGAACTGCGATCTGGTCCTCACATAGCCGCTTCGACTCCCGAAGGCCGCGAGCATGATGACGTCCATAGTCACAGTGTCCCAGAAGCCAAAGCCCTCCGCCGGCTCGTTCCCGGTAGGGATGACCCACTCGACGAGCAAGAGTTTGCCCCCTGGTGCGATTGCCTTGCGGCAGTTCCGGAGGGGCACGAGCGCTTCGTCGTCGCCCCAACTGATGACGAAGTTGGAAAGGATGTACGCGTCAGCACCGGGGGGCACCGCCTCGAAGGCATTGCCTCCGAGGAAGTGGCAGCGAGCAGTCAGTCCAGCTTTCTCGATAGCCTGCTGCGCCGCCTCGGCGAGTCGCGGGACGTCAAACACCGTGCCGGTCGGCTGGGGATAGACCTTCAGAAGCTCCACTAGGAGCGTGCCGTTCCCACCGCCAACGTCCACGATCGTCCTGAACTGTCCAAACTCGTAGGCCTCGATGGCCGGACGGAACCGGTACCGGATCCAACCGGCGCTTGTCATGGCTCGATCGAACAGCGAGCCTACCGCTGGGTTTCGCGTAAGATGATCGTAGAAGGGCATTCCGAACACGCGCTGACTGGCAGACTCGCCGGTCCTTACGGTCGCAAGGAGATCGCCCCACAGGGCATAGTGGACCTCAGCGTTGAGGATCACGCGGGACTGTACCGAATCAGGGTGGTCAGCCCGCAGGTATTCGCCGAGCGCTGTCAGGCCGAACTGACTACCTTCGATCTCCTCACAGACCCCCAGGCTGACTAGGCCGCGCAGGACACGCTGAAGCGCCACGGCGTCAGCCCCGACTGCTTGGGCAAGCTCCGTCGCGGTTCGGTGGCGGCCCCGAAGCTGGTCTGCGAGGCTGAGCTTCGCAGCGACGTAGAGGATCTGTGCGGACTGAGCGCCGAACGCGGCGCGGAGCAGGGGCGCAATGGGTTGCTGTGGATGTTCCAGTTCTGTCATTACTCAACTTCTCGCATTGCTACTGCGAAGTTAGACGCCGCTTACATGGTTATCTCTACTCACCGTTGCCGACGGCGGAAGAAGTCCCACCAGCCCCATGCGACCGCCACAAAACCGACCGCTACACCTGCGACGACAACCCCGAAAGCGATGTAGGCGAACGGATTGCCGGGGCCATAATCGATGACGAACCCGATCACGACGCCTAAGCCCGCCAAGACGAATCCGAGAAAGCCCAGGCGCATTGGCTTCGAGGAGCCCACAAAGAACCGATCGAGCCTTTAGCCCATATTCGCTTTATCGTGTGTCTGACGAGAAGCAGTCTTCTGCGACGCGTGTTTGGCGCACCGCTCCCCACCGGTCTTTCAGTGTTACATAGCGGGCCCGGAGCGGGCTACCACCGCAGCAGGATCACGAAGCTCAGCGTGGACATGAGATTGCTCAGCGCATGGGCCATCATGCCCGGCAGGAGGCTGCCGGTGCGCTCGTAGCCGATGGCCCAGATCGCGCCGCTCCAGGCCACGGCCGCGAAGCCGATCAGGCCATAGCCATGGGCGCCGGCGAAGATGGCGCCGGTGGCCAGCGCCGCGGGCCACACGGGCAGCGCCAGCCGCATCGTCGGATAGAGGAGGCCGCGGAAGATGAGCTCCTCGAAGAGCGGCGCCCAGACCACGGTGTCCACCGTCTCCATCACGACCGCGGCCGGCGAGCCCCAGAGCAGGCTCTCGAGGAAGCCATCGGCCCAGTGCGCGTCCGCGCCCGCCAAGGTCAGGAACAGATAGAGCACGGTCTCGCCGAGCAGTGAGAGCCCGAGCAGCACGATGCCGATCGCGACGATCCGCGGCACGCTGCCGGGCGCGAGCCGCAGGCCGAAGGTCGCGGGCAGCGAGAAGCCGTGAAAGCGGAAGCACCGCCAGATCCACCAGAGCGCGGGCAGGCCGGCCGTCGCGGCGAGCAGATCGAAGGTCACGAGCCCCTTGGGGAGGAACAAGGCGCCGCTCACCGGAATGGCCAGATAGCCGAAGGCGCCGCGCGTGAAGAGGCCCCAGCCGTCGGCGCTGGGCCAGGGAGGTGGCAGCGGCGCATTGGCCACTCGCTCGCGGCCGGGCCGACGGTGGGTCCGCCAGCTGATCACGCCGGCCAGCAGGACGAGGACGAGTCCCGCGCCCGTCAGCATCCGCACGCGGACGAGCAGCACGTGCCCTCGCGCGCGAATGGCGGCCGCCGCCTGGGCGCCTTCCGAGGAGAGGCCGGCGCGGAGGGCGATGCGCCGGATCAGCGTGTCGGTGAACCAGCCGCGCGCCAGATCGCTCCGGATCTCCTCCAGCAGCGCCGTCGCGGTGGCGGCATCGGGCGCCGCGTCCAGGTACGCGGCGTGGACCCACTCGGCCATCTGCTCGCCGTCGGGCTTGAGCGACTGGAGGCGCTCGTCTACCCCTGCGCCTCGCTCGAAGCGGCCGGCTTCGCCCATCAAGATCGCGCGCGAGAGCTCGACCGTCTCGGAGTCCACTGCCTCGCTGAGCTCATCGTAGCGCGCGATGGCGTCGTCCAGCGACTCCGGCTCGCTGCCGACCAGCTCGTAGAGCCGGCGCTCCCAGCGCGGTGCCCGCTGCAGTGCCTCGCGGAAATCGAGCTCGCGGCTCACCAGCCTCTCGAGCGAGGCCTCCGGCTGCTGCAGGCTGGCGAGCGGATTTTCCCAGCTGTAGTAGAAGGCGCCGATCAGGACGGCCGTGAGGATCGCGAAGAGGACGGTGGCCCAGGGGGCGAAGTAGCGGCGGGCGGCCGGCGGAGCTGGCTCCGGCGGCTGCTCAGGGAACTCCGCCGGCGGGAGATCGGGCATCCCGGCAGGCGGCTAGCGGCGGGCGGCGTCGATGAGCGCGGCGAAGAGCCGACGCGCGGGCTCGGAGTGCCCGACCAGCTCCTCGGGATGCCACTCCACGCCGAGGACGAAGCGCGACGGATCGGTGTCCTCCACGCCCTCGATGATCTGGTCCGGCGCCCAGGCGACGGCGGTAAGATTCCGTCCGAGCGCCTTGACCGCTTGGTGGTGCATGCTGTTCACCTCGATCTCGTCCGCGCCCAGGATCCGCGCGAGCCGACTGCGGGGCTCGATCTTGACCTTGTGGGTGGGCTGATCGCGCGGCTCGGTCTGGCTGTGCTGGAGCTGGGTGCCGGGCTCGGTGCCCACGTCCTGGAAGAGCGTGCCGCCCAGCGCCACATTGAGCACCTGGATGCCGCGGCAGACGGCGAGGACGGGCAGCCCGCGCTCGAGCGCGAAGTGAATGGCCGAGGTCTCGAGCGTATCGCGCGCCGGCGCTACTTCGTAGACGGTTGGATGCGGCGACTCGCCGTATCGCGCCGGATCCACGTCGCCGCCGCCGGTGAGCAGCAGACCGCCGAGCTCGCCGGCGATTCGCTCGAGCGCGGCGGCGCTGAGCTGGGGCGGCAGGGGAACGGGCACGCCGCCGGCCTGCTGGATAGCGTGCAGATACGCGGAATTGACATACGCCCGCTCGGGATGTTTGCCCACCGTGATAGACGTGCTGACGCCGATGAGCGGCAGGCGGCTCATGGCGCCATGTTACCATACGCCGCATGACGCTCGATTCGGCGCAGTACCAGCGCGCGCCCGTCCCGACGCTGGCCGGGCCCATGACCCAGGTGATGGGCCGCCGCTGGATGGTGTCCGCCGGTCACCCACTGGCCGCTCAGGCCGCCGCGCGCATTCTCGAAGCGGGCGGCAATGCCATCGATGCCGGCGTCGCCGCCGGCCTCATGCTGGGCGTGGTCCATCCCGACATGGTGAGCTTCGCCGGCGTCGCGCCCATCCTCGTGCACCTGGCGTCGAGCGGCGAGACCTTCGAAGTCTCGGGCGTCGGCCCCTATCCGAAGAAAGTCAGCGCCGAGGTCTTCCGATCCAGGCACGGGGGCCAGATCCCCGCCGGCGTGCTCCGCACCGTGGTGCCAGCTTCGCCGGACGCCTGGTGCGCCGCGCTCGAGCGCTGGGGCACTCTGAGCTTCGGCGACGCGGTGGCCCCGGCGCTCGAGTGCGCGGAGCACGGCTTCTCCCTCTCGGTGTTCTCGGCCGCCATGATCCGAAACAATGCGGAGCGCCTCGCCCGCTTCCCGACGTCGGCCGCGCTCTACCTGCCGGGCGGCGCGCCCGTTGCCGCCGGGCGGCTCTTCGTGCAGGCCGAGCTGGCCGGCACCATCAAGGCGATGGTGGCGGCCGAGATCCGGTCGCGCTCGCGCGGGCGGGCGGGCGCGATCCGGGCGGCGCGCGATGCCTTCTACAAGGGCGAGGCGGCGCAGCGCATCGCCGCGTTTCATGCGCGCGAGGGTGGGTTGCTGACCGCGGAGGACCTGGCCGAGTTCCAGGTCGACGTCGCGCCGGCGCTCAAGACCACCTTCCGCGGCTACGAGATCGCCGCGTGCGGATTCTGGTGCCAGGGACCCGTGCTGCTGCAGATGCTGAATCTCATCGAGCCGTTCGACCTCGCCGCGCTGGGGCACAATTCGCCGCGCGCCCTGCATCTGCTCATCGAAGCGATGAAGCTGGCCTTCGCCGATCGCGAGGCGTATTACGGTGATCCGCGCCACGTCAAGGTGCCGGGCGAGGCGCTGTTGTCCAAAGAGTACGCGGCGCTGCGCCGGGCGCTGATCCACGAGGACCGCGCCTGGCCGGACATGCCTGCGCCCGGCGATCCGGCGGCGATGGCGGCAGTGAGGAACGGCGCGTCCATGGCGCCCCCGCGCGGCCATTCTGGCTCGCTCGACACGTCCTACGTGGCGGTGGTGGATGCCGAAGGCAATGGCTTTTCCGCGACGCCCAGCGATCCGCCGGTGGACTCGCCGGTGGTGCCCGGTGTGGGCTGCGTCGTCTCGCCGCGCGGCTCGCAGGGCTGGCTCGAGCCGGGGCATCCGAGTGAGGTGGCGCCCGGGAAGCGGCCGCGGCTGACGCCGGCGCCCGCGATGGCGTTTCGCGACGGCCGGCTCATGATGCCCTTTGGCACTCCTGGCGGTGACGTGCAGCAGCAGGCCATGCTCCAGGTCTTCCTCAATATCACCGACTTCGGCATGTCGCCCCAGCAGGCCGTCGAGGCCCCGCGCGTGGCGACGCGCAGCTTCCCCGATTCGTTCTGGCCGCACGCCGCTTCCCCCGGTCGTCTCGATGCCGAGCGGCGCCTGGCGCCCGAAACGCGCACGGCGCTGGCCGACCTGGGCCATGCAGTGTCCGAATGGCCCGACTGGGACTGGCGGGCCGGCGGCGTCTGCGCGGTGCTCATTGGGCCGGACGGCACGCGCCTGGCGGGAGCCGATCCGCGACGCGGAGCCCACGCGATCGGCTGGTAGTACGAGCGCCTCGCTCCCAGGGAGGGTGTCGGCGGTGAGGGTTGTCGTCGCTCGGATGGCTGCGGTGACGCTCGCGTTCCTGGCGGCTTTCGCGTTCGCGCCTCTCGCCCCCGCTGAAGCTCAGGCGACGCTGTCCCTGCCCGGCACGCTGCCGCCGGAGCAGCGGGCGAAGCTGGAGCGTCTCATGAAGCATGCCTTCGCCTCGACGCTGATGGAGATCGAGCCTTATCCGGCGCGCGCCGAGGTGTTCGAGTACCTCCTCGATCATCCGGAGTTCGCGAGCCACGTCACGCGGGCGCTGCGCGCGGCGCGCTACAAGATCTGGCGCGAGGCGGACGGGATGTGGCTCGACGATGGCTGGGGCGTGAAGGGGCGATTCAATCTGGTGCATGCTGAGCGGGGCATGCGACTCATGTACGCCGCCGGCGCCTACGAGCAGCCGATGCTGCCCGACATCCGCGGCGACGCGCTGGTGGCCATCACCTATGACTTCCGCCCGGATGGGCGCGGACACACCCTGGCCACCACGAGCGTCAAAGCATTCGTACATCTCGACAGCCGGATGCTGCGCACGGTGGGAAAGATGGGCGGGCCGCTGGTTCAGTCCAAGGCCGATCGCGAAGGACGCCAGCTCCTCAAGGTGTTCGCGAAGGTGAGCCGTGCCATCGAGGACAATGCCGTGGAGGTGTACCGGCGGCTGAGCGAGCGTCAGGACGTGCCGAGGCCCGAGATGGAGGAGTTCAGGCGCCTCCTGAAGCTGCCCTGAAGCGGTGCGGCCTTGACGCCCCGTCCCGATCCGGCTAGGCTCGCGGCGCCGGGCTTCCGATGCCCGCGCCCGATTCCATGATTTGACCGGGACCCCCAACCCGATCGGCGAACGGAGGCAGTTATGACGACGCGACGCGGACGACTCATTGCCCTTGCCGTCTTCTCCCTGGTCCTGCTCCAGCCCATTCCCTCGCGGGCCGAGATCCTGGCCATGCTCAACTACGAGAGCAAGGCCGGGAACCCGCTCCGCAAGGAAGGCATCGCCATCATCGATGTGGATCCCGAGTCGCCGGCCTTCGGCAAGCTCCTGGCGGACATCCCTCTACCGCCGGACCTTGTCGCCCACCACATCTTCTACAACCGGGACCGAAGCAAGGCCTACGTCACGGCCCTTGGCAAGAGCGTGCTCCACGTGATGGACCTGACCCGGTTCCCGTTCCGGCTCAAGGCGGTGGACATCCCCGGCTGCGCCGTTCTCGAGGACGTGGTGGTCACTCCGGACAACAAGACCTGGTATCTCACCTGCATGGGCTCGCACAGCGTGGTCGTGGGCGACGCGGTGGCCGACCGTCCGCTCCGCACCATCGCGGCCCCCCACCCAGGACCGCCCTATATCCGCTGGCCCCACGGGATCGCGCTCAATGCGGGCCTCGACCGGCTGATCGTGACGGACACCGTCTCGCCCGACCTCAAGAGCGCGGGGGAGAGCGTCACCGTGCTCGAGGCCAGCACGGGCCGGGTGCTCTCGACCCACAAGATCACCATGAAGCCCCAGGCCAAGAGCGCGCCGGTCGAGGTGGTCTTCCACCCGGCCCGCCCCATGGCCTACGTCACCAATATGCTGGAGGCCGCCGTCTGGACGGGAAGGTGGGATGCGAGCCGCAAGACCTTCGACTTCCACGTGGCCGACGACCTCGAGAAGCGGGGGCAGGGCTTCCCACTCGAGATGGAGTTCAACGCCAAGGGCGACCGACTCTATGTGAGCGTCGCCAAACCGGGTGTGGTCAACGTCTACGACCTGTCGGACCCGGCCCAGCCGCGGTACCTCCAGACCATCCCCGCCGGGCCCGGTGCCCACCACCTGGTCTTCAGCCCCGACGAGAAGTACCTCTTCGTCCAGAACAGCCTCTTGAACCTGCCGGGCATGGACGACGGCTCGATCACGGTGATCGACGTGGCGCAGGGGAAGGCGATCCGTAGCATCAACACGCTCAAGGACGCGGGCTACAACCCGAACTGCATCGTCCTGCTGCCGCGGCGCTAAGCCGCCGGGCGGGCGCCGGGACTCAGCGGAAGGCCGGCGATCTCGGTCAGGAAGCGCTCAAGGTGCGCCTGGCGTCGCGCGCGGCGTCACGGGGCGGCGGGTCTCGCGAATCGACTAGCGATATCCTGCCAAAATTTGGCAGCAAATGTCGTAATTCAAGACCTGACCCCAAGGGCGGGGACGCCAGCCGGGGCGGGCGTCGGCCGCGTGCTCACCGGCTCTTCCCTGATGGCGAGGGCGAGCGGCACGGCGAGGAAGGCCATCAGCGCGGCCGAGATGAAGGCCCAGGAATATGAGCCCGTTGTCTGGAAGACCCAGCCGCCGATCGCCGCGCCGAGCGCGGCGCCCACCTGGTGCGAGAAGAAGATCCAGCCCGAGAGCGTTCCCACGGAGTAGCGGCCGAAGATGTTCGCCGTCAGCGTCGTCGTCGGCGGAACCGTGGAGATGTAGTTGAGGCCGAAGATCGCGGCGAAGATGTGCAGCGAGGGCACGTTCCAGACGTAAAGGAGAAAGAGAAGAGACAGACCGCGCACGCCGTAGTAAAAGGCCAGCGGACCCTTCCGGCCGAACCGATCGCAGATCCAGCCCGAGGCCACCGTGCCCAGGATGTTCATAGCGCCCATGATTCCCAGCGCCTGGGCCGCGTGCATCTCCGAGAAGCCGTGCTCCGCGGCGTGCGGCACCAGATGGGTGAGCACCAGGCCGTTGGACGTGTAGCCGCAGATGAAGAAGGTGCCCGCGAGGAGCCAGAAGGCGGGCACCTGCATGGCCTCGCCGACGGCGACACGACGGTCCGAGGGCATCGCCGTCATGCCGGCCGAAGGCACGCCCCGACCGGCGCCGTACGCCTGCAGCCCCTTGTCGGCCGGGTCATTGCGAACGAGCCAGAAGACCAGGGGGAGGGCGATGACGAGCAGGAGCCCGCCGAGCCAGAGGAAGGAGTGTCGCCAGCCGTAGTGGAGGGTGAGCCATACGGCGAGCGGAACGATGACGAGCTGTCCGGCTGACATCGCCCCGCCCAGGATGCCCAGCACCAGCCCGCGGCGCGATTCGAACCAGCGCGCGGCGACGGTGGCGCCCGTGGACATGGTGAGGCCGCCCGAGCCCAATGCCATCAGAACGCCGGCCGTGAGGTAAATCTGCCAGAGATAATGGATGCGGCTCGAGAGCACAGTGCCGATCCCGAGCACGACACACCCGAGGAGAATGACCCGGCGCGGACCCCAGCGGTCGGCGAGCCAGCCCCAAAATGGACCGATGGCGCCCAGCAGGAGAAGGGACAGGGCCGCGGCGCCCGAGAGCGAAGCGCGGTCCCAGCCGAACTCCGCCTCCATGGGCTTGATGAAGACGCCGAACATGGCCCGCAGCCCCGAGCCGCCCAGCATGACGAGGACCACGGTGCCGAGGACGATCCAGCCGTAGTGCAGCCTGCGGATCCGAGCGGTCATTGAGGCTCCTCATGCAATGAAGTTCCGCCCAGGCTACCCATTAGCACTTGAGATGGCAAGAACGGGCGCAGCGATTCCCTCGCTCCGAGCGCGGATTTTACCCACGAGCGCATGACACGGGCGGGTCCTGTCGCCGCGGGCGGCCTCGCGCGGCCGGCTCCGTCACCCACTCGCCCGAACGCAGCTGTTCAGCTGCGGACGGGACTCGGGGGGCCCACTTCGCTCGGCCGCGCGAGACCATCCCGCGGCCCCACCCGCCTGTGTCGGCATTCCCGTGGCGCGGGATCAGACTGAACTTCGTCCACCTGAGGTGGGGGGTGGGGCCGGGGCCGCTCTCATCGGGACCGTGGCTTCTGCGCATCGATGTGGCAGGCGAACCACCATTTCGCGGCCCGTGACGAGTCGCCGCATGGGGCAACAACTCAGCGTGTTCCGAGAGAGCGGCCCCGGCCTCGCCCGGACGCTATACGGGCTTGGCTTCCACGGTCTTGCTGAACGCGATCGCGCCCTTGCGGGCGTCGGCAACGACCGCGTCGCCTTCGGCGAATTCGCCATTGAGCAGGCGCAGGGCCAGCGGGTCCTGGACCATCCGCTGGATGGTGCGCTTGAGCGGCCGCGCGCCGTAGACGGGGTCATAGCCCTCGCGCGCCAGCAGCTCCTTGGCGGCGGGGGTGAGCTCCAGCGTGATGCGCTTGTCGGCGAGGCGCCGCGTCAGGTGGCGCGCCTGGATCTCCACGATCGCGGCGATCTCCTCGCGCCCGAGCGGCTTGAAGATCACGATCTCGTCGATGCGGTTGAGGAACTCGGGCCTCAGCGTCTGGCGCACGGTCTCGAGCACGAGCTGGCGCGTGCGCTCGGGCTGCGCCTCCTCCCGGAAGTAGTGGCTACCCAGGTTCGAGGTCATGATCACCACGGTATTGCGGAAGTCCACCGTACGCCCCTGGCCGTCGGTGAGTCGGCCGTCGTCGAGCAGCTGCAGCAGCACGTTGAACACGTCGCCGTGGGCCTTCTCGATCTCGTCGAAGAGCAGGACCGAGTACGGGCGACGCCTCACGGCCTCCGTCAGCTGGCCACCCTCTTCATACCCGACGTATCCCGGCGGCGCGCCGATCAAGCGCGCCACGGTATGCTTTTCCATGTACTCGGACATGTCGATGCGGATCATGGCGCGCTCGTCGTCGAACAGGAACTCGGCGAGCGCCCGCGCCAGCTCGGTCTTGCCGACACCGGTGGGGCCCAGGAACAGGAACGAGCCAATGGGCCGGTTCGGATCCGACAGCCCCGACCGGGCCCGGCGCACCGCGTTCGAGACGGCGATGATCGCTTCCTGCTGGCCGACCACGCGCTGCGCGAGGCGCTCCTCCATCTTGACCAGCTTCTGGACCTCGGCCTCCAGGAGCCGGGTCACGGGGATACCGGTCCACTTGGCCACGGTCTCGGCGACGTCCTCCTCGTCCACTTCTTCCTTGAGCATCTTGCCGTTCTTCTGCAGCGCCGTCAGCCGCGCGTTCTCGGCCTCGAGCTTCTTGTCCAGCTCGAGCAGGGTGCCGTAGCGGAGCTCGGCGGCCTTCTGGAGATCGCCGCGCCGCTCCGCGTCGGCCATGGTCGCGCGCGCCGCCTCCGCGTCCTCTTTGATCTTGCCGATGGCCATGATGGCGGCCTTCTCGGCCTGCCACTGGCTCTTGAGCCCCGCCGACTTTTCCTTGAGCTCGGCCAGCTCGGCGTCGAGGCGCGCGAGCCGGTCCTGGGACACCGGATCGGACTCGCGGGCGACCGAGACCCGCTCGATCCCCAGCTGCATGATCCGCCGCTCGATCTCGTCGATCTCGTGCGGCATCGAGTCGATCTCGATGCGCAGCCGGGAGGCGGCTTCATCGATCAGGTCGATGGCCTTGTCGGGAAGGAACCGATCGGAGATGTAGCGGTGCGAGAGCACGGCCGCGGCTACCAGCGCCGAGTCCTTGATCTTCACCTTGTGGTGGACCTCGTACTTCTCCTTGAGGCCGCGCAGGATGGCGATCGTGTCCTCCACCGAGGGCTCGCGCACCATGACCGGCTGGAAGCGCCGCTCGAGCGCCGGGTCCTTCTCGACATGCTTGCGGTACTCGTCGAGCGTCGTGGCGCCCACGCAGCGTAGCTCGCCCCGCGCCAGGGCGGGCTTGAGCATGTTGGCGGCGTCCACGGCGCCCTCGGCGGCGCCGGCCCCGACCAGCGTATGGAGCTCGTCGATGAAGCAGATGATCTCGCCGCCGCTCTCGGTGATCTCGCGCAGTACCGCCTTGAGGCGGTCCTCGAACTCACCGCGGTACTTGGAGCCCGCCACCATGGCGCCGATGTCCAGCGCCACCAGTCGCTTGTTCTTGAGCCCCTCGGGGATGTCTCCCGACACGATGCGCTGGGCCAGGCCCTCGACGATGGCCGTCTTCCCAACGCCGGGCTCGCCGATCAGGACGGGATTGTTCTTGGTCCGGCGCGAGAGCACCTGCACCACCCGGCGGATCTCCTCGTCCCGGCCGATGACGGGATCGAGCTTGCCTTTGCGCGCCAGGTCCGTGAGGTCCTTGGAGTACCGCTGCAGGGCCTGGTATTTCTCCTCGGGATTGGGGTCAGTCACCCGCTGGCTGCCGCGCACGTCGACGAGCGCGCGGTAGATGGCCTCGGGTGTCACGCCGGTGGCCGCCAGGACGCGCGCCGCGGCGCCGGCCTTCTCCTGCGCGATGGCGATGAGCAGGTGCTCAGTGGAGCAGTATTCGTCCTTGAGCCGCTGGGCTTCCTCCCACGCGCGATTGAGCACGCTTTCGAGCCGCTCGGAGGCGTACTGCTTGCCGGCGCCCTTGACCTTCGGCAGCCGACCCAGCTCGCTCTCGACCTGGCGCGCGACGGTCTCGGGCCGCGCGCCCAGCTTGCCGAGCAGCGGGCCCACCACGCCTTCCTGCTGCTGCAGCAGAGCCAGCAGGAGGTGCTCGGGCTCGATGACCTGGTGGCTGTGCTGATCGGCCAGGGACTGCGCCGCCTGCACGGCCTCCTGGGCCTTGACGGTGAATCGGTCGAACCTCATTGTTTCTTCTCCGCTCTCAGCTCTTCATAGAGCGCCTTCTCGCGCGCCGTGAGCCCGCTTCCAACGGTGACCTGCACCCGCACGTACTGATCGCCGGTGCCGCCGCCCTTGAGCCGCGGCATCCCGTAGCCGGGAAGCCTGAAGGTCCGGCCGCTCGACGTCTCGGGCGGGATCTTCATCGAGACTTGGCCCTTTAGCGTCGGCACCGAAACCTCCGTCCCCAGCGCCGCGTCGGGGGCCGACACCGGCAAGTCCACGTAGAGATCATCACCCTTGCGCTCGAAGCGGCCGTCCGGCTTCACCGTGACGCGAAGGTAGAGATCGCCGCTGCCGCCGCGTCCGGCTCCGCGGAGGCCTTCTCCGGCGACACGAACCCGCGAGCCCGTGTCCACGCCGGCCGGAATCTTGACCTCGAGGTTGCGGCGCCCCTTAGACCAGCCCGTGCCGCGGCACTGGGCGCAGGGCCGGCGGTTGACATGGCCGGCGCCGCCGCAGGCCGTGCAGGGCTCGTCCAGCTCGAGCGAGATCGCCCGGCTGACGCCGCGGAAGGCTTCCTCGAGCGTGAGCTCGATGCCGGCCTCGACATCGCCGCCCCGCATCCCGGTGCCGCCGAAGCCGCCGCCCAGATCGCCGAGGTCACCGAGCTCGACTTCCTGGAAGCCACCCTGGAACGGGCCGCCACCCAGATCGCCGAAGATGGTGCGAAAGAAATCCGAAAAGCCTCCGAAGTCCCCCGCACCCTGGGTGAAGCGCACGCGGCGCCCTTCGAAGGGCGAGCTGGGCGTAGCGCTCCCAATCCGGCCCGAGCGTGTCGTAGCGCTTGCGCTTCTCGGGATCCGACAAAACCGTATAGGCCTCGCTGATTTCCTTGAAGCGCTCGGCCGAGCCCTTGCTCACGTCTGGGTGATGCTTGCGGGCAAGCTTGCGGTAGGCGGTCTTCACCGCCTTGTCGTCGGCGTCCCTCGGTACTCCAAGAATCTTGTAATAGTCCTTGTATTCCATACGCTTAGACAGGAAAGCGGCGCCCGGACCGGTGGCGTCCGCGCCGCTCTCACGCCTTTAATTGTAGCAGACGGGCCGGGGTGCCGCGGGTCCGGGGCTACTTGGGGCGACGGATGGAGCCCACCGAGCTTGCATGGGCATAGTCGCGGCCGCGGCCGTCGCGAACCGCGCCTTCCAGGAACACCGTCGAGCGGCCTTTCTTGAGCACCGTGCCCTCGGCAAGCACCGGCCCCTCGGTGATGGGGACCAGGAAATTCACGGTGAGCGCTGAAGTCGTGAAGAATTCGCCCGAGTCGAACAGCGTGTGGGCCGCCATGGCCATGCACATGTCGAGGTAGGCCGTGACGATCCCGCCCTGGACGGCGCCGCCCGGGTGCTTGAAGTCGTCCTTGACGGCGAACTCGACCTGAATCCGGCCTTCCTCGACAGAGAGGACACGCGCGCCCAGCAGGCGCGCGATGGGGGCGAGCCGGCTACCGTCCGTGATCAGGCGGCGCAGCCGCTCGACCCCCGCCGGGCCCGGGACCACCGTCTAGCCCTTGGCGACGCTGAACGCGACGTAAAGCGACTGCTGGCCGCGCTGGAGCAGGAGGGTGATGCGATCCCCTTCCTTGAGATCCTTGGTGGCGCGCTCGAAATCCTGGAGACTGCGCACGCGCTGACGATTGACTTCGCGGATGACGTCGCCGCGCTGCAGGCCCGCCTCGGCCGCCGCGCTCTCCTCCTCCACGCCGGCAACCACCACGCCATCGACGCCTCTGAGATTCAGCTGGCGCGCGACGTCAGGCGTGATCGGCCGGACGTCCAGGCCGAGCAGGGTGCGGCCCTTGTTGGTGGACTTCAGCGCCACGTTCTCGTCCGGTGTCTCGCCGATCTTGATCTCGACCGTCTTCTGGCTCTTGTCGCGCCAGATCTTAATAGGAACGGCCTTGCCGGGCGGAGTCACCGAGACGACCTTCTGAAGGTCCTGCGGCGTGTCCACCTTTTTGCCATCGAACTCTTGGATGATGTCGCCCGCGATCAGGCCGGCCTTGGCCGCTGGGCTGTCCTGGACCACGTCGGAGAGCAACACGCCGGCGGAGTCCTTGAGGCCGAAGCCCTTGGCCAGCTCGGGGGTGAGCGGCTGGATGGATACCCCCAGCCAGCCGCGCGTGATCTTTCCCTTGGCCACGAGCTCGGTGTAGATCCGCTTGGCCAGGTTGGACGGGATCGAAAAGCCGATGCCCACATTGCCACCCGAGCGCGAGAGGATGGCGCTGTTGATGCCGACGACTTCACCGGACATGTTCACGAGCGGCCCACCGGAATTGCCGGGGTTGATCGCCGCGTCGGTTTGGAGGAAGTCGTCGAAGGCGCCTTGGCCAATCTGGCGGCTCTTGGCGCTGATGATGCCGGCGGTGACGGTTTGCTGAAGCCCGAAGGGTGAGCCGATGGCGAGCACCCAGTCGCCGACCTTGATCTTATCCGAGTCGCCGAGCGTCGCCGCCGGATAGGGCGCCCCCGCCCCCTGGAGCCGCAGCACGGCGAGGTCGGTCCGCTTGTCGGCTCCGAGCACCTTGGCCCGGTGCTTCTTGCCCTCCGCGGTGACGACTTCAATCTCCGTGGCTCGATCGACGACGTGGGCATTCGTGAGCACGATGCCCGAGGGATCCACGATGACGCCCGAGCCGAGGCTGCGCTGCACCCGCTGGCTTTCGGGAATCTCGCCGAAGAAGCGTCGGAAGAACTCGTCGCCGAAGAACTCCTCGACGGGCGTGCGCCCGACGGCGCCGCGGGTCAGCGTATTGATATTGACTACGGCCGGGGCCACGGATTCCGCCACCTGTGAGAAGCTGCCCGAAGGCACGGGCAGGGCCGCCGGGATAATGCGCCCCTGGATCCCGCTCGGCAGCTGGGCCCGCGAGGGCTTGGCCAAATCGACGGCTCCCGCTCCCCAGGTCCCGAGGCCGGCGCCCACGACCAGCGCGAAGAGAACCGTGAACACGATGGTGCTGCGCTTCACCAGGATCATCGCTACGCCTCCACGGGCTCGCCGGCCAGGAGCTGCCGAAGCCGGTCACCCTCCAATGTCTCTTTGAGCTTGAGCTCCGCCGCCGCTTCGACGAGCACCCGCTTCCGGGACGTGAGCAGGCTGCGCACGCGGTCGTAGATCCGATCGATGATGGCGCGGGTCTCGTTGTCGATCCGACGGGCCGTCTCCTCGCTGTATTCCCGCTCCTGGGAGAGGCCGGAGGACCTGAGGAAGACGGCCTGCTGGCTGCCGCCGAAGGTCATGGGACCGAGCTGCTCCGACATCCCGTACTGCATCACCATGAGCCGCGCCATCTCGGTGGCGCGCTCCAGGTCATTGTGCGCCCCGGTGGAGATCTCTCCGTAGACCACCTCTTCCGCCACCCGGCCGCCCAGCAGCACCGCGATGCGATCCTCGAGCTCGCTGCGGGTGAGGAGATAGCGGTCCTCGAGCGGCAGCTGATAGGTGGCGCCCAGAGCGGCGACGCCGCGCGGGATGATGGTCACCTTGTGCACCGGGTCGGCATTGGGCAGCGACGAGGCGACGAGGGCATGGCCGATCTCGTGGTGGGCCACGATGTCGCGCTCTTTCTCGGAGAGCACCCGGCTCTTGCGCTCGAGGCCGCCGACCACGCGGTCCACGGCCTCTTCCAGGTCGGCCATGTCCACGGCGTCCTTGCCCTTGCGCGCCGCCAGCAGCGCCGCCTCGTTGATGATATTCGCGAGGTCGGCCCCGGCCATGCCCGGTGTGCGGGCCGCCAGCACGCGCAGGTCCGCGGTGGGCGACAGCGTCACGTTGCGGGCGTGGACGCGGAGGATGGCCTCGCGGCCCTTGACGTCGGGCTTGTCGACCACGACCTGCCGGTCGAAGCGCCCCGCCCGCAGCAGCGCGGGATCCAGCACCTCCGGCCGATTGGTGGCGGCCATGATGATCACGCCCTTGGAGGAATCGAAGCCGTCCATCTCGGCCAGGAGCTGGTTCAGCGTCTGCTCCCGCTCATCGTGGCCCGACATGAAACCGGTATTGCCCGCCCGGGTCTTGCCGATGGCGTCGAGCTCGTCGATGAACACGATGCAGGGGGCCTTCTCCTTGGCCTGCTCGAACAGGTCCCGGACCCGGGCGGCGCCCACGCCCACGAACATCTCCACGAACTCCGACCCCGACAGGAAGAAGAAGGGCACGTCGGCTTCACCCGCCACCGCGCGGGCGAGCAGGGTCTTGCCCGTGCCCGGCGGGCCCACGAGCAGCACGCCCTTGGGGATCCGCCCGCCGAGCCGCTGGTATTTCTTGGGGCTCTTGAGGAAGTCGACGACCTCCATCAGCTCGGCTTTGGCCTCGTCGACACCGGCGACGTCAGCAAACGTCGTCTTCAGCTCCTTGCGGTCGTAGATCTTGGCCTTGGAGCGGCCGAAGGAAAGGGCCTGGGTCGACCCGCCGCCCATGCGGCGCATGAGAAAGAACCAGAGGCCCGCCATGATGCCGAGCGGCACCAGCCAGCCGAAGATCAGATCCCGCCAAAAGGTGCTCTCGATCCGCCCGGAGAACTCCACGTGGGCCGCCTCGAGCTCCTTGACGATCTGGGAGTCCTCCATGGCGGGGATGCGCGTGGTGGTGAACAGCGTCGGGCCCGGCTCGGCGCCCAGAAAGTGGCGGAGCCGGTCGGCGGGACCGGGGACGGGTGCGGGGAGCGCCCCCGGCTTGAGCGTGCCCCTGATCTCCTTCTCCGTGAGCGAGACGCGCTCAACCTTGCCCTCCCGAACCAGAGTCAGGAACTTGCTCATGGGGATCTCGACGGTCCGGGGCGCCTGGAGCCAGCTCTGGACCATGAGCAGCACCATGAGCGCGATGAAGACATAGACCACCGAGAACTGAGCTTTCTGGCGAGTGGGCAATTTCATATGTTTTTCTCGGTTTTGATGCTATCGGAAGGCCCAGGGGCTGTCAAACTTGGGCCGTCGGACGACGTCCTTGGCTAATCTATTCGGGGCGCGAGGAGAGACAACGGCGCTGCCCCGCCCTCTCCGCGACGGGGAGAGAGCGGGGCGGCGCGGGATTCAGCACTTCTGGCCCTTCGGCGGCTCGTAGTTCTCGAGCTTGTACGTTGAGTTGAACGAGTCTTCCCACACCTCAAGCGGGACGCGCCCAACCGGATCCAGCCCGTCGTAGAGGGTGAACTTCGCCCGATTGGCGAACTCCGCGGCCGGCAGTCTCTTGGCCAGGAAGTCCTGAAGCGTGGCCTTGTCCACGAACAGCGCGAGGGTTTCGTTGACCGGCTGGACACCGGCCTTGTTGGCGGTGCCCGGCTTGAGCCAGCTCAGCACGACGGAGAAGCCGTCCAGGTTGGCGTCGGAGGCCACATCCTTGAGCGCCGTCATCCGGCGCAGCATGTCGACCCCGTAGCGGGAGAACATGGCCGACACGCGGCGATCTTGAGGCAGCGCGGCAAAGGAGCCGTCGTCACTCTGGTCCACCGAGATCCACACCGAGAGATAGCGGTAATCCGTGTCATCGCCCTTCCGGCGCGGGAAGCCGATCCCATTGGGGCGGACGCTCACCCACGGCATGCAGTTGTAGATCTGCTCGTAGAACTGGATCAGCCGCGTCCTGTACGTCTGGGCCAGCGACTTGGCCTTGGGCGTCGTGTACTTGTCGAGCGGAATCAGGGCGCTGTCCGACTGCGCCAGGGCAGGCGCCACCGACATCAGGACAAGCGCGGCCGCGAGCGCAGCCGAACAGCGCGTGAAGGTGCGCGGGCTCATTGGCATCTGGTTCTCAGCATCCTCCTAGTTCTGGAAAATCTGTTCAGGACTGACGGTGATCGCCTTTCCCCACCAGTTCTCCTTCCGCGCGGCCTCGATGTCCGTGCGGTACACCTTGGGGTTGGTGCCTTCCTTATTGTTGCGCAACGAGAAGAAGGCATGGTCGCCGGAAGCGAAGTGGGTCGTATGCTTCCGCCATTCAGACCATTCCTCGGACGTCGCGCATGCCCCGGTGAGAAGCATGACTCCCACGATGAGTGCGGCCCGAGCAATCGGTGAACGCATGGGCAGAGCCTCCTCTGGAGTGACCCGCAAGCAAGCCATTACCCACTACACGTGAAGTAGCAAATAGGCCATTTCCGACCACCGGTCATGATACGGACCTCGGCGGGGCGCGTCAATCGCCCATTTCTCCGGGACCCGCACGTTCGCGCGCCTTGGCGCTTGCGGCCTCGGCCGCCCTCAGGCATGCTCGCCTGAGGAGGGCACACCGCTTCCCTGACCCGAGCCGGGAATTGGCTGGGTGACCGAGCGAACGGAGCGCGCTTTGAGTGAATACCTGACGATTTTCGAGGAGCCAGTAGGGCTGCGTCGGCCCATCCTGATCATGGCCTTCTCCGGCTGGAATGACGCCGCCGAGTCGGCCACGACCGCCGCGCGCTACCTCGGCCAGATCTGGCCGTCGCGGGCCCTTGCGAGCATCGATCCTGAGGAGTTCTACCACTTCGGGCTGTCGCGTCCTCATGTTCGCTTCAAGCCGGACTCGCGGCAGGAGCGTGAAGTCGTCTGGCCGGCCACGGAGTTCTCCATCGCCCAGCCGGAGGCACTGGACCGGGATCTCATCGTCGGGGTGGCCATCGAGCCCCACCTGAAGTGGCGCACCTACTGCGGCGCCGTGCTCGACCTGGTCCGGCGCTGCGAGGCGTCCCTCGTGCTGACTCTGGGCGCGCTGCTCGCCGAGGTCGCCCATACCCAGCCCGTCCGGCTCGTGGGCGGCGCCTATGATCCCGAACTCGCGGCTCGTCTCGGCATCCGGCCCACGCGGTACGAGGGACCCACGGGCATCGTCGGCGTGCTCAATACGATTTGCCGCGACGAGGGGATCCCCACCGCCAGCCTTTGGGCGAATGTGCCCCATTACGTCTCCGGCATCGAGAACCCCAAGGCCGCCATGGCGCTGGTGCGCCGGGTGATCGGTTTGCTCAATGCGGAGGCGGATCTCTCGGATTTGAGCGCGGCCTCAGCCCAGTTCGAGCAGAACCTCAATGCTATCGTGGCGCAGAACAAGAAGATCGCCGATTACGTCCGCCGGCTCGAGGCCAAGCGCCCCGACGACGAAGGCGAGGAGCTACCGCCGAGAGCGGAGGCGGACGAGCTGCCGCCGTCGGCGGACCTGGTGGCTGAGATCGAGCAGTTCCTCCGCCAGCAGCGCCCCGAGAATCCCTGACCCTCCTGGACCGCGCGGGTCCTGGTGCCGCAGGCGGCCCCGCACGGCCGGCTCCATCACCCACTCGCCCGAACGCAGACTCAACTCAGCCCTCGCCTCGTGACGCTCGCGCCTAAGGCGCTTGCCGTCACTCGCTCGAACTGCCTTGAGCTGCGGACGGGACTCGGGGGGCCCACTACGCTCGCCCGTGCGGGGCCGCCTGCGGCACCACCCGCTCGGGGGCTCGCTGCGGGTCCCGTGTTTCCTTCGGCCATTGCTGGACTCCGGGTAAACTTTGTTCATGCGGTCCGTCCGCGTGTCGCGACTCTGCCTCGTTGTCCTGCTCCTCGCTCTGCCGTCCATCGCGGAGGGGGTGCAGGTGAGGGTGGTGCCGGCGCAGCCGCGCCAGGGCGACGTCGCGGTGGTCTTCGTGTCGGGTGCGCATCGCGCGCGCGAGGTCGAGGGTAGCCTCGGCGGCCGACCTCTGGCCTTTTTCCCCTATGGCGAGGAGTACGCTGCGCTGGCGGGGATCGATCTCGAGACCAAGCCTGGGAAGACGGCGTGGAAAGTGGGCATCGTGGACGCGGCCGGCAATCCCCGCAAAGCCTCGGGCGCGATCACGGTGCGCTCGCGGAAGTTCGCCGTCCAGCGGCTGACCTTGCCCAAGCACATGGTTGATCTCGATCCCGAGACCGAGCGCCGCGTGGTCGCCGAGGCGGGTCGGCTGCGAACGCTCTACGAGACGCTGAGTCCCGAGAGGCTCTGGCGCGGGCGATTCACGCGGCCCGTCGGCGGCCCGGGCTTGGGCAGCGGCTATGGCTCGCGGCGCATCATCAATAACCAGCCGCGGGCCCCCCATGCCGGTATCGATTTCTCGGCCGAGGCCGGCACGCCGGTGGTTGCCGCCAATCGGGGCCGTGTTGCCCTCGTGGCTGACTTCTTCTTCGCGGGGCGCCTGATCATCCTCGACCACGGCCTCGGGCTCTATACGCTCTACTTCCACCTCGACGGCGTGGAGGCGGCAGAGGGAAGCATGGTCGAGCGCGGGCAAACCATCGGCACGGTGGGGGCCACGGGGCGGGCTACCGGGTCCCACCTGCACTTCGGTGCCCAGCTCAGGCGCGCGCGGGTGGATCCGGCCAAACTCTTCGCCCTTCCCGTCAAGGACTGAGCGACGTCTCTCCGAGCGCCGGAGCCAGGATATAGCCGCCGCGCCATTGCCCGGGCTCGTCGCAGTAAAAGCGCATCGAGCCCGGCTCGAAGAACTCCAGCGCGACCGCCAGGGCGCAGAGCAGCGCATCCCATCGATCCTCGATGGCCTTGAGCTCGCGCCCCGTCATCCCGGCCCGCGGCCGATCCTCGATGAGCGCAGCCCAGGCCGGGTCCGACGTCGCGACATAGCGTCCGCCGATCGCCTTGGCGCAGCGCTCGACGAAGGGCCCCAAACCGTTCGACGCCCAGCGGGCGTTCGGGCCGAACTTGCGCTTCTTGTACTTCAGGATCTTGGCTCCCAGGAGGCGATCCAAGGTGAACACCCGCACCTGTAGCGCGTTTGGATAGACCTCGCGGATCGCCGGGCGTCGCGCCCGCGGCACGAAGTCCGGACCGAACGCTTCAAGCCCGTGGGCGGAAACAAGCTCTCGTGAAAACTGCTCCAGGCCCGGATAGCTCGGCGTGCTGTGCGTGTAGGCATCGAAGTAGCCGAAGACCCTGGAGATCTGGTTTTCGCAGTCCCGGCGGCCGCGGCCGAGTCCCAGCAATGGCGCATCCACGCCAACCACCGCGCAGTGCCGGGCCACGTGGCGCGCGATCCATCGGAGCACGGCGTCGTGGCTCGGCAGGCTCTGCGGGATCTCGCGCAGGTGAAGGGGAAAGCGCCGGCCGCCCAGCAGCGCCACGCCGGAAGCATTGCCGTCCTTCCATGCCAGATCGACGCCGAGAAAGCGCACGATCTAACCGGCGCCGCGTCAGGGCAGGCGCAGGCTGCCGCTCAGCACCGTGACGGCGTGGCCGCCGACCCGGACTCGAGCCGCGCGCTCCCGCCCATCGGTGCCGGCTTCGACGCGCACTTCCACTGTCAGCCGGCCGGGGCGGCCGAGAAAGTCACCCTGCTCGGCGGTGAAGACGGCCAGGCCGCGCTCGGGCCGGAGCCGCCCAGCCTCGAGCAGCCAGACGCCGATGGCGGAGTGCACCGAGCCGGTCACGAGGTCCTCGGGGACACCGTAATGGGGGGCGAAGAAGCGCGAGTGGGTGGCCGAGGCGGGCTCGAGGCCCTTTGGCGCCACCACACAAAAACCGCGGAGCTTGTGCTCCCCGCCGAGCCGCGCCAGCCGGCTCATATCGGGGGCCAGCTGTCGCAGCGTGCCCAGGTCATCCACGGGCAGCAGCACGTCGGTATCGGGCGTGAGGGCGGGCCGGGCCCAGTTGCCGAGCTTCGAGGCCGACAGCCCCAGCACGTTCAAGGTTTCGGCCAGCGGTCCGCGGAACGGCGAAAGCGCCGTGCGCGGGGGCTCGAGCCAGATGAGCGCCTCTCCCTCTCGCTCCTCGACTTCGACGCGCACCAGTCCCGAGAGGGTCTCGAACTTTACGCGACCCTCCGGCAGTCGGCCGGCCTCACGGAGAGCGTGGACGGCGGCAATCGTGGTATGGCCCGAGTAGCCGAGCTCGCGTGTGGGAGAGAACATGCGCAGCCGGCTGTCGGCGTCACTTCGCGAGGCGGCTGACACGAAGGCGGTGCCGGCCTTGCCCATCTCCGCCGACATCTCCTGCATCTGCGCCTCGGACAGTCCGTCGGCGTCCAGCACGGCCGCGGCCGGATTGCCCGCGAAGGGCCGGTCGGTGAACACGTCCACGTGGAGCACCGGAACGGCGCGGCTCACAGCCGGATCCGCTCGCGCAAGCGGCGCGCCTGCCGCCCCAGCGCCCGCGTTGACCACACGGTGGCCAGTGAGTGCGCCATGAGGCCATAGACGTGCACGCGCGGCACCTTGAGCGTGAGATCGGGATCGAGCCAATTCTGCGTGCGGGACAGCAGGTCCAGCGTGCGCAGCCCGATCAGCAGTGGCCATGCGCAGGCCAGCCGCATTCGCGTCTCGCTCTTCGGAATGGCGAAGGTGTACTGCCAGCCCGCTTCGTAGTGGTCCAGGGTGACATTGAGCAGGTCCACCAGCAGCGGGCGCACGGCGGGGCCGCAAGCCGGGTCGAGGAGATCGCGGGGCTCGAGGCCAAGCCGCGCCAGCTCCTGGCGGGGGAGATAGCAGCGGCCGATCCGCAGATCGCGCGGCAGATCGCGCAGGACATTGGTCATCTGGAGCCCCTGGCCGAGCCGGATCCCGAGCTGGCGCATCCGCGGCAGGTCCCAGTGTCTCAGCCGCGGCCGGTGCGCCGCATGCACGTCGGTCCAGAACTCGCCCACGCAGCCGGCTACCAGATAGGTGTAGCGATAGAGGTCCTGGCGCGTCTCCAGCGCGGCGAGCTTGCCCTCGTCTTCGCCCGGAAAGATCCGGAGATCCTGAGTCTGGCCCTCGATGATGGTCGAGAGCACGCGGCGGACGCGCTCACGATCATCGGGCTCGAGGGCGCGGTAGGCAGTGAAGCAGTCGGGCAGCCGCTCGAGCAGCGTCCGCTCCGCGGTCAGCGTCTGCGGTCCCGCGGCCGCCCGGGCGATCGCGGCAATCCGCTTGGCATCGGGTGCCTGCGCGTCGAGCTCGGCTCGCAGCGCCTCCAGATGCATGATGCGCGATCGCCGCTCGATCACTCGCGTGTCCGCGATCGTGTCGGCAGCCCGCGCGAAGAGATACGCGAGCCCGATGGTGGGGCGAACGGCTCTGGGGAGGACAGCGACGGACAGGTAGAAGGACCGGCTGACCCGCTTGAGCAGCGCGGAGGTGAGCCTCCTTCCGGGCACGGCTGCTAGTCCAGGTCCATCGGGTTGATAGGCGGGGCAGGGTCGTCTTTGGCCTTCTTGAGCCCTTCCTGGAATTTTCGGTCCAGAACCTTGGGCTTGGATTTCTCGGCCTTCATCTGCTCCTTGAAGGCTTCTTCGCGCTTGGCCGCGGCGCCCTTGAGCGACGAGAGCGCCTCATCCAGCCCCAAGCCGGATCGCTGGCGGGGCGGCGGCTCGTGGGCGATCACGGCTTCGAGCGTTGGATCGATGGTGAGCCGGCCTTTGCAGCACGGGCAGGTCACGATGAAGGTCGCCATGGCCCTCACCCTACCAGAAAACCGCCGCCGGGGCGCTGCGGCGGGGGCGAGGTTCCCCTCAGGCCTTGAGGTGTTTGTCGAAGAGCGCGAGGCAGCGCTTCCAGGCATCGGCGGCGGCCTTCGCGTCATAGCTCGGCCGGTAGTCGGCGAAAAAGCCATGCTGGGCGCCCGGGTAGATCACGATCTCGACGTTCTTGTTGTGCTGCTTGAGCAGGTCGCCGAACTTCCGCGCGTCCTCGGGTGTGGGGTTGGTGTCCTTCTCGCCGTAGAGGCCGAGGAAGGGCGCTTTGATGTCCTTGGCCAGGTCGAAGCCCGTCACCGGCGCGGGCGAGTCCGGATACGGCCGGGCCGGCGGACCATACCAGCACACCGCCGCCTTGATATCGGGATTAGTGGCCGCCACCTGATAGACCGTGGATCCGCCCCAGCACCAGCCGGTCACGCCCACGCGGTCCGCCCTGACACCCGGCCGCTTCTTCGCCCAGCCCACTGCTGACGCGCAGTCTCCCAGCACCTGCTTGCGGGGCACGGCCAGGACGATCTTGAGGATGTCCTGGACGTCCGGGATCTGGCCCACCCCGCCTTCTCGCTGGAACAGCTCGGGCGCCACGGCGTAATACCCCGCCTTGGCGAACCGGCGCGTGACATCCCTGATCCACTCGTGGACACCCCAGATCTCGGAGATGCACAGAATGATGGGGGCCGGGCCGTCTGAAGCGGGGCGCGCCTCGTAGACGGGCATCTCGTAGCTGCCGATGGAAACCTTGAAGTCGCCGGCCTGGATGCCGCTCGTGTCCGTGTGGACGGCCTGGGCCAGGACCTTGTCCACGGCAACCGCATAGGCGGCGATGGTCGCGCTGCTGGGCTTGGGCATTCGCCTTGGTGACTCTCGCTCTCTGTCGAAAGGCGGGCAGAGGCTATCACGCGAGGGCCAACCCCGCAAGCGGGTCGCGCCGACCTGCTGTATGCTCATGGCGTGGCCGATCTCGTCAACGAATTCTCCTGGTCCCGCACCCGGGACAATGCCTTCCAGGAGTGCCGCCGGCGCTACTACTACCAGTATTACGGCGCCTGGGGCGGGTGGGAGACCGGCGCCGACCCGCTCGTGCGCCGCCTCTACGTGCTCAAGCAGCTCGGCACCCGCCAGATGTGGGCGGGCCGGCTGGTTCACGAGGCGATCGAGCGCTCGCTGCTGGCCTTGCGCGACGGCCACGCGCTCTCCGAGGCGTCCCTGATCGAGGACACCGTGCGCCAGATGCGCGAGGAGTGGAAGGGCTCGCGCAACCGGGTCTACCGCGAGAGCCCGAAGCGCACGGGCCTCTTCGAGCACGAGTACGGCGTGCCGATCAAGGACAGCGAGTGGCAGGCCATCCGCGATCATGTCGTCCGCTGCCTGCGCAACTTCCATCGCCTCCCGCTGCTGGCCGACATCAAGCGCACGTCCACCGACCGCTGGATCCTCATCGAGAACATCGGCTCCTTCGGCTTCGAGGGCACCCGCGTCTTCTCCGCGCCCGACTTCGGCTACTGGAATCAGGCCGACCGGCTCCAGCTGGTGGACTGGAAGACGGGGGGAAACGGCGAGGGCGCTTCGCTCCAGCTCGGCGGCTACGCGCTCTACGCGCTCGAAGTCCTGAAAGTGGACCTGCCGCGGGTGGACCTGCTCGAAGTGAACCTGCGCGACGGCAAGGTGACGGCGCATCCCTGGGACGAGGTGAGCCTCGACCGGGTGCGCGAGCACATCCGGCTGTCGATCCGCTCCATGAAGGCCTATTTGAAGGATCCCGAGCTCAACCAGGCCGACGAGAGCAATTTCGAGAAGGCGGAAGAGCTCAAGATCTGCCGCTGGTGCAACTTCCGCGCGGTGTGCCGGCCCGAGCTCCCGCCCTTCGCCGCCGAGAAC
>WNGF01001181.1_pt1 | contig 39697 bp, 37 predicted proteins | sample 5400641 | NCBI WGS metagenome assembly WNGF01 (sample SAMN13153371, study PRJNA577476) | soil metagenome | isolation source: 80 cm soil or saprolite under grassland replicate 2 | place: USA:California | collected 2016-06-15 | reverse complement strand
TGGCGCCCGCGGCAATTGATACCAGAGCGCAGCAGCTACCGGTTGAGGCGCTCGTCGGTAGCCCGTTATCGGTAGCTGTCGCACCGGAACAACCGACAACCGACAGCGTGACTGAGCAGGTGCTGGCGATCGTCGCAGAGAAGACCGGCTACCCGCGCGATATGCTCGACCTCGACCTCGATCTAGAGGCCGATCTGGGCGTCGACACGGTCAAGCAGGCCGAGACCTTCGCGGCGGTACGCGCGGCCTTCGACATCCCGCGCAAGGACGACCTGAAGTTGCGCGACTATCCGACCCTCGCCAGCGTCATCCAGTTCGTCCGCGACAACCGGCCGGATTTGGCCCCAGAACCGACTGTCGTCAGTAGCCCGTCGTCCGTTGCAGCCGCTCCAGAACCAGTGACAACCGACAACCGACAACCGACAACTAACAACGGACAACTGACAACGGACGTGGTCACCGAGCAGGTGCTGGCGATCGTCGCCGATAAGACTGGCTATCCGCCCGAGATGCTGGAGTTGGATCTTGACCTAGAAGCCGATCTGGGCGTCGACACGGTCAAGCAGGCCGAGACCTTTGCTGCGGTGCGCGCGGCCTTCGCCATCCCACGCAAGGACGACCTGAAGCTGCGCGATTACCCGACCCTCGCCAGCGTCATCCAGTTCGTCCGCGACAACCGGCCGGATTTGGCCTCGCCTGTCGTTAGTAGCCCGTCGTCCGTTGCAGCCGCTCCAGAAACACGCACAACCACGGACAACCAACCACGGACAACCGACCACGGACAACCAACCACGGACGCGGACCGCGTTCCCCGCCGCGTACCGGTTCCCGCGCTGCGCCCACCGATCGATCTATGCAAGCCGACCGGTGTCGCGCTCGGTGAGAGTAGCCGCGTGATCGTAATGCTCGATCGCGCTGGTGTCGGCCGGGCGCTGGTCAACCGACTCGAGAAGCGCGACGTACAAGTGTTGACGATCGACGCCCAGCAGCCGAACGAGACCATTGAAGCACAAGTGCAGGCTTACCTGGCCGCAGGAACGGTCCAAGGCGTCTACTGGCTGCCGGCGCTCGATACCGAGCCGGGGATTGAGGAACTCGAGCTGGATGCCTGGCGCGAACTGAATCGCCAGCGCGTCAAGAGCCTGTACCTGGCGATGCGCGCGCTGTATGAGGCGATCAGCGCATCCGGCAGCTTCCTGGTAGTCGCGACACGCATGGGCGGGCTGCACGGCTATGGCGACGAGGGCGCAACCGCTCCGCTCGGTGGCGCGGTGACCGGCTTCGCCAAGGCCTATAAGCGCGAGCGTATGGATGTGCTTGTCAAGGCGGTCGACTTCGAGGCCAGCCGCAACGCTACACGGTGACGCTAGAGGAACGGCCGGCCGTGGATGGACAGCCGGGTATGGAGTTGACCAAGGATACTGTCTTCGTCGTCACCGGCGCGGCCGGCGGCATCACCAGCGCGATTGTCGGCGACTTGGCGCAAGCCAGCGCGGGCGTCTTCTATCTGCTCGATCTTGCACCGAAGCCGGAAGCCGACGACCCAAACATCGCATTGTTTCGCTCGGACAAGGAGGCGCTCAAGCGCAAGCTGATCGACGAACTGCGGGCGGCCGGCGAGCGGCCGACCCCAGTGATGGTCGACAAACAAATCCTGGCAATCGAGCGCGCCGAGGCTGCACTGCGAGCGATCGAGGCAGTTCAGGCGGCCGGCGGCACGGCTTACTACTACTGCGTCAACCTGCTCGATGGCCCGGCCGTCGCGGCGGTCGTCGACGACGTGCGCCAGCGCTACGGCAAGATCGATGTGCTGCTGCACGCCGGTGGCATCGAGATTAGCAAGGCGCTGGGCGCCAAGCCGCCACAAGAGTTCGACCTGGTCTTCGATATCAAGGCCGACGGCTTCTTTAGCTTATTGAAAGCTGCCGCAGGGCTGCCGATCGGCGCCACTGTCGCGTTTAGCTCGGTTGCCGGCCGCTTTGGCAACAGCGGCCAGACCGACTACAGCGCGGCGAACGATCTGCTCTGCAAGGTCATCAGCAGCCTGCGCGGCTGGCGCCCGGCGACTCGCGGGATCGTCATCGATTGGACCGCCTGGGGCGGCATCGGCATGGCCACGCGCGGCTCGATCCCCAAGATCATGGAGCTGGCCGGCATCGACATGCTGCCGCCCGAGGTCGGCATTCCAACGATCCGGCGCGAGCTTACCGCTGGTGGGTTCCGTGGCGAGATTGTGGTTGGGCAGCGGCTCGGCATCCTGGCCGAGGAGTTTGACCTAAGCGGTGGCCTAGATCTCGAGAAGGTCGAGCTGGTGCTGAAAGAGCGCGAGCGCCCCTACCTGATGCTCGGCCAGGTTAAGGCTGCGAAACTGTACGGTGGACTAGAGGTCGAGACAATCCTCGATCCGCAGCAGCAGCCATTCCTGTACGACCACCAGATCGACGGGGTGCCGGTGCTGCCAGGCGTAATGGGCACCGAGGCATTTGGTGAACTGGCTGAACTGCTGGCGCCGGGCTACCACGTCGCAGCGATCGCCGAGCAGTTCAGCAGCCCATTCAAGTTCTACCGGCACCAACCGCGCACACTCTATCTCAGCGCGACGATCCGCCCTGCGGCGAATGGCGATCTGCTGGCGCACACTGTGCTACGCTCGGTGACCGAGCCAGCACGCCCGGGCTTGCCCGAGCGGATCGATCTGCACTTCAGCGGCGTAGTCCGTCTCACCCTCGCATCCCTGCAAGCGCCAATCGTCAGTGAACTCCCCTCTCCTGTCGCAACGGGAGAGGGGCCGGGGGTGAGGGCGATCGACAAAGACGCGATCTACCGCGTGTATTTCCACGGCCCGGCCTACCAGGTGCTCGACCGGGTGCTGCTCGACGACGACCAGGCAATTGGCGTAATAGCCGATCATCTGCCGCCGAACACCTGCCCGGATGCGGCCGCTTCGCTGATGGCGCCGCGGCTGATCGAGTTGTGCTTCCAGACCGCCGGTATCTGGGAGATGGAGCGTCATGGCATGCTTGCGCTGCCGTTGGCAGTCGGCGCGGTCACCGCATACCGCCAGCCCGAGCACGCCGAAGGCGCGCGGCTCTACGCGCTCGTCACGGCCGTCGACGGCGGCGCGGCGTTCGATGCCCAAGTGGTCGACGAGGCCGGCAACGTCTATGTCGACCTAAAAGGCTACCGAACGGTTCAGATCCCTGGGAGCGTCACCCTTTAACCATTTCAAATTGTAAATTGTAAATTGCGTATTCGTGTCATTTTGACGCAATTTACAATTTACAATTTACAATTCCATGATTAATTGGCTCATACAATCGATTACGGCCCATCCCAATCTAACCCAGGGTCTGGCACCGGCGGGCCTACTGAGCCCCAGCGAGCAGCAGCGCCTGGCGGCGTTCACCGTCGCGAAGCGTCGAGGCGACTGGCTGCTGGGCCGCTGGACTGCTAAGCGCCTGCTACAGTCGTATGTGGCGCAGTGCACCGACGCTTGGCTGCCGCTTGACACATTCATCATCGACAGTGATTCCGACGGCGCCCCGCATGTGATTGTAGATTGTAAATTGCAGATCTCAGATTTTCCTTCCAATTTGCAATCTGCAATCTGCAATCTGCAATCCCTGATGTTATCGATCAGTCACTGCGATGGCCACGCTTTCTGTGCGCTCGCCGATCGCAGCCGGTTGGCGATCGGCGCCGACATCGAGCGGATTGCGCCACGTGCGCCGGAGTTTGCCGCCGACTACTTTACTTCAAACGAGCTGGCGCAGGTCGCGGCGAGCCCGGCGAATGAGCGCGACGCCACGGTCACACTGATCTGGAGCGCGAAAGAGGCGGCGCTGAAAGCGTTGCGGTTAGGACTCACCGTCGACACGCGCCGTGTCTCGATCGGACTGAGCGAGCATCACAGCGCAACACTGGCTTGGGCGCCGCTGGTAGTACGCAGCACGCTGCCGAGGGCCGAGGCTGTGGGTGGCCTGCATGGCTGGTGGCGGATCGTCGGCGAGTATGCGCTGACGCTCGCGCTATCTGGCTGATCGGCGCTGACGCAGCGGATGTCATATAAAATGCCGGAAGGTAGCCCGCTATCCCGCAATACTGAGGAATGGCGTTGAAATCGCCGGCACGGATCGCTATCAGATCGAACCGCTGGGAACGAACCGCCTTCGTCACCACGAAGGCAATCAAATGCGGCTAACTCCCGCCGTGACCAGAGAGATAATGGAGGCCTAAGTTCATGGAAATGGAAGCATACATCAATAAGCTGCGCGAGCGTAAGGCCGCCGCCGCTGGTTCCGAGAAAGACGCAGCCGCACAGCACAAAAAGGATCGGCTCACGGCGCGCGAGCGGATCGACCTACTGTTTGACGCAGGCAGTTTCACCGAGATCGATACGCTGGTGCTGCCACGTTACGACAGCTACATGGGCGGCAAGCAATCGCGCTATGGCGATGGCGTGGTCACTGGCTTCGGCCTGGTGAATGGCCGCCGCGTCTTCGCGGCCGCGCAAGATGCCATGGTCATGGGCGGATCGCTCGGCGAGATGCACGCCAACAAAATCGTGAAGGCCATGCGTATGGCGTTGGAATATGGATGCCCATTCATAGCGCTCAATGACAGCGGCGGTGCGCGCATCCAAGAGGGCGTCGACAGTCTGGGCGGCTACGCGCGGATCTTCGACGCAAATTGCGAGGCTTCAGGCGTTATTCCGCAGATCTCGGTGATTCTCGGACCATGCGCGGGTGGCGCGGTCTATTCCCCGGCGTTGACCGACTTTGTGTTTATGACCGAGAATAGCTATATGTTCATTACTGGGCCGAACGTCGTCAAAGCGGTAATGCAAGAGGACGTGAGCCAGGAAAACCTAGGCGGCGGCATGGTCCATAGCAAAGAAAGCGGCGTCAGCCACTTCCTCGCCAAAGATGACCGGCAGTGCCTGGCGATGGTGCGCGAGCTGTTGAGCTACCTGCCGTCGAATAACCAGGACGACCCGCCTTACGTGCCGCCGACCGACGACGCAGAGCGGCGCTGCCCCGAGCTGGAGCAGATCGTGCCGACAGACTCGCATAAGCCCTACGATGTGCGTCAGGTGATTGCCAGCGTCGTCGATGAGGGCAAGTTCCTGGAAGTCCACGCCCTATGGGCCGAGAACATGGTCGTCGGCTTTGCGCGGCTGAACGGCTGGGTGGTCGGCATTGTGGCCAACCAGCCGATGGTGCTGGCCGGTACGATCGACATCAAGGCTTCGATCAAAGCGACCCATTTCATTCGCATCTGCGATGCCTACAACATCCCGATCATCACGCTGCAAGATGTGCCCGGCTTTCTACCCGGCACGAACCAAGAATATGGTGGCATTATTCGCAACGGCGCGCGTATGATCTATGCCTACAGCGAGGCGACCGTACCGAAGCTGATGCTGATTCTGCGCAAGAGCTACGGTGGCGCCTACTGCGTGATGAGCAGCAAGGGCCTGCGCGGCGATCTGCTCTATGCCTGGCCAAATGCCGAAATCGCGGTGATGGGAGCCGAGGGCGCGGTCAACATTCTGTTCCAGGGCGAGGTCAAGGCCGCCGCCGACCCAGCGGTGCGGCGACGCGAGCTGGTGGCCGATTATGAAGAGCGCTTCAACAACCCGTATGTCGCCGCCGCGCGCGGCCTGATCGACGATGTGATCGAGCCGCGCGACAGCCGCCGGATTCTCATCCGCGCGCTCGAGCTCACGCTCTCGAAGCGCGAACGCCATGTGCAGAAGAAGCATGGGATTTCACCAATGTAGAACAATGAACAAAGAATAAAGAACAAAATACCGATGCGATGATCTCGATCTTGTTCTTTGTTGGTTGTTCTGGAGAGCTCTGATGTTCAAAAAAATTCTCATTGCAAATCGCGGCGAGATCGCCGTACGTATCGCGCGCACCTGCCGCGACCTCGGGATCGCCTCGGTTGCGCTCTACGACGACACCGATGCCGGCTCGCTGCACGTGCGCCTGGCCGATCAGTGCGTGCGACTCAGTTCCAGCATTGGCTATGTCGACCAGGGCGAGGTGATTCGCCACGCGCTCGCCACTGGCGCTGAGGCGATTCACCCAGGCTACGGCTTTCTGGCCGAGCAACCGGATTTTATTCGTGCTTGCCAGGATGCCGGGCTGGTGTTTATCGGCCCGCCCGCCAGTGTAGTTGCAACGCTGAAGGATAAGATTGCCACGCTCAGGCAGGCCGCGGAGGCTGGGTTCCGCACGCCAAGCCACTCGGCCGCTGCATACGACGACGACGAGATCGACGCGCTACGCGCCGAGGCCGACAGGCTCGGCTACCCGGTGGTGATCAAGTCGTGCAGCGGCGGGCGCGGGCGCGGCACCCGCGTAGTGCGATCGCCCGAGCTGTTGGTCGAAGGGCTGCGCCAGGCCCAGGCTGGCAGCGCGGCCGTATTCCGCAACCGGCGCGTGTACCTCGAGCGGGCGATTCTACCATCGCGCTATGTCGAGGTCCAGCTGCTCGGCGACCAGCAAGGTCATCTCATTCATCTTGGCGAGCGCGACAGTTCGATCCAGCGCAACAACCAGAAGCTTGTCAGCGAGTCGCCGGCGCCCTACCTCTCGCCCGCACAGCGCGAGCGCCTCTGGGCTGCCGCGCTGAAAATCGCGCGGCTGTTCGGCTGCTACAGCGCTTGCACGGTCGAGTTTGTCGTCGATCAAGACGAAGAGTTCTATTTCACCGAAATCAAACCGCGCATCCAGGTCGAGCATTCGGTCACCGAGATGATTGCGGCGGTCGATATTGTGCGCAGTCAGATTCGCACCGCGGCCGGGTTGCCACTCACCTTGCGCCAGGAAGACGTGCAGCTGCGCGGCTGCGCCATGCAATGCCGCATCAAAGCCGAAGACCCTTGGAATAACTTTCTGCCCAGTCCAGGGCAGATCGAACTGTTCCGCCAACCGGGCGGGCCGTATGTGCGGGTCGACACGTATGCATATAGCAGCTGCGCGATTCCGCTGCGTTACGATCCAATGTTTGCCAAGCTGATCGTATGGGGCCGTGACCGCGACGACTGTCTTAATCGCATGCGGCGGATACTGGAAGAGACCTTTGTCACCGGCATTCAAACCAACCTAGGGCTGCTGCAGAATGTGTTTGAGGACAATCTATTCGCGCTGGGCACCTATAACACTGAGTTCAGCCGCAGACCGCTGCTCGGCTCGCACGCGCCACAGTCGCAGCTACGCGACCTGGCGGCGATTGCCGCTGCGGTGCATGTGCTGCGCGCAGGCACCGGCCGACCAACCCAGCCGGAGCGGTTAAGCTCGGGCTGGCACCGTTCCAGCCGGCGCTTGCCGAACTGAGGAGAAAGATCATTATGAGCAGGATCCAAGTGACCATTGACGATACACCTTTCGATGCCGAGGTTCAGATCGACCCCGCCGATCAAGCCAGCGCCACCGTCAGAATCGATGGCAAGACACTGTGGATCGCGCTCCCGCATAGCGTTGACCACGATGCAGTCACGTGGGCGCTGGTCGACGGCGCCTCGTATGAACTGGTAGTTGATCGACAACTGCGCTGGATCAGATCGTCGCGTGGACTCCACCACGTGGAGCTGCATGATCTCGAGACGCCAGTAACACGCCCGGCCAGCGGCGACGGGCGCGTTAAAGCGCCCATCCCTGGCACGATTGCGCGCGTGCTGGTGACACCTGGCCAGCCGGTTGAAATCGGCCAGCCGTTGCTCGTGCTGGAGGCAATGAAGATGGAGAATCAGATCCGCGCACCGCGTGCCGGCACCGTCGGCCAGCTCCACGTCGCCGCCGGACAGAACGTCGCGCTCAACACTGTGCTGGTCGAGATTGCGTGATAAGAGAACCGAGAACCGAGTACAAACTCTGGTTCTCGGTGCTTAGGCAAGGTTTCTCGCGCTTCTATTGAGCTTTACAGTCTAGTAGTCAGTTGTCCGTTGTCCGTTGTCAGTATGATGACGGACAATGGACAACTGACAACGGACAACGAACCTTGTCTTACAGATAATGCATCTGCTTCGCCGTCGCCGTCAGGTTGTCGCGGAAGTCGGGATGGCTGATCTCGATCAGTGCGCGCGCGCGCTGCGCCATCGTACAGCCATACAACTGCGCCACGCCATACTCGGTCACAACATAGTGAACATCATAGCGGCTGGTCACGACGCCTGCGCCTTGGTCGAGCATCGGCACAATCCGCGAGATCTTGCCGCTGAGCGCGGTCGTCGGCAGTGCGATGATCGGCACGCCCTGTTCTGCGCGCGCCGCCCCACGAATAAAATCGACCTGGCCGCCCGCCCCGCTGTAGAAACGCGCGCCGATGCTGTCCGCGCACACCTGGCCGCTCAGATCGACTTGCAGCGCAGAGTTTATCGCCACCATACCCTTGTGCTGGGCGATCACAAATGGGTCGTTCACATAGTCGGTTGGGTGAAGCTCGACCATCGCGTTGTTGTTCACCCAATCGAATAGCCGCCGCGTGCCCAGCAGAAAGCCGGCTACCAGCTTGCCGCGGTGCAGCGTTTTGGCCTCGCCGTCGACCACGCCGGCCTCGACCAGGTCGACAATTCCGTCGGAGAACAACTCGGAGTGAATGCCAAGATGGCGCTTATGCACCAGGTAGCCGAGCACCGCATCGGGAATCATGCCAATACCCAGCTGCAACGTCGCGCCGTCGGGGATGAGATCGGCGATATGCTGCCCGATCCGCTCGGCCACCGGGTCGGACTCGCCTTGGGGCAGCTCGGGTAGCGGCCGGTCGGTCTCGACACAAGCAGCAATGCGCGAAATATGAATGAAGCTATCGCCCAACGTGCGCGGCATCTGCGTATTGATCTCGGCAATCACCGTGCGCGCCAGCAGGGCCGCCGGCTGGGTGCAGCCTACTTCCACGCCAAACGAGCAGAACCCGTGCTGATCTGGCGGCGAAACCTGAATCAGCGCGACATCAATTGGTAACAGGCCTGATCGAAACAGCCGCGGAATCTCGGAAAGAAAGATCGGTGTGAAATCGGCACGCCCTTCTTGCACGGCGCGCCGCATATTCGAGCCAATAAAGAGCGCGTTATGGCGAAACGCCTCGGCGTACTCGGGCGAGGCAGTTGGATCATCGCCGGCGGTCAGCATATGCAAGATCTCGACGTCGCGCAGCTGCGGCGCGCGCTCAACCAGCGCATTCAATAGCGTGATCGGCACGCCGCAGCCGCCGCCGATGTATACTCGCTGTCCGCAATGGACCAGCCCGAGCGCATCGGCCGCCGACATCTTGCGGGGCGAAACGGTAGAAAAAAGGCTCATATCGACTCCATCTGAGTTGCGGTTGAAGAGGGATGTGTATGCAGCGCCGTGGCGAGCTGCGGGGCCATCGGCGCACCATGGAGTAGCCCTATCGCCCGCGCCAGCGCATTGTCGGAGGCGATCGCCTGCTGGAGACCGGCGGCCGCGATCTGCAGAATGAACGGCAGCAGCGCATTATTAAGGGCATGCGCGGCGGTGCGAGCCACCGCGCTGGCAATATTTGGCACAGCGTAGTGCAGCACGCCTTCGGCAAGAAATGTAGGGTCGCGATGAGTGGTTGGCCGGCTGGTGGCAATGCAACCGCCTTGGGTAATCGATACATCGATGATCACACTGCGCGGCTTCATCAGCTTGATCTGATCCTGGCGCACAAGTATTGGCGCCCGGTCGCCCGGCACATGCACCGCGCCGATCAGCACATCGGCAAACGGCAGTACATGCTCGATTGCGTTTTCGGTTGTCAGCCGCGTGGTCACGTGCCCGCGACAGATCCGCTCGCAGTTGCGCAGCCGGTCAATATCGTGATCGAGCACGGTGGTGTGTACCCCCCAGGCGCTCAGACCGTAGGCCGCGTTGACGCCGACTGTCCCAGCGCCCAGGATCACCACCTCGGCCGAGGGCACGCCCGGCGTGGGCATCAGCAACGTGCCACGCCCACCGTTGGGCGTCTCAAGCAGGCGCGCGGCCAACTGCGGCAGCAGCCGCCCGGCGATCTCGCTCATGGGCAAGAGCACCGGCAACACGCCATCGTCATAGCGAATCAGCTCGTAGCTCAGCGTGCTGATCTTGGCCTGCGCCAGCGCTGCCAATACGCGCTGCTGGATCATCGATAGCCCGAGAAAGCCGCACAGCAGTTGGCTCGGTCGCAACCAGGTAATCGCGGACTCGGGAATGCCGTCGACCGTCAGAAGCAGGTCGCCGCGAGCATACACCTCGGCCGCGCTATAGAGCACCTGCGCGCCTACGACACTATAGTCGACATCGGCGAAGCCCGCACCTATTCCGGCATCGCGCTCGACATACACGGTATGCCCGGCGCGTATAAGCGCCTGCACACCCGCCGGGGTCAGGGCGACGCGCTGTTCGTCGGGCTGGCAAGCTCGAGGAATTGCGATTTCCATAAACTCCTCCGCGCATATGCTTATTTGCGGCGAATGAACTGTTCATCCCCACTGAAGCATAGCACGATGGATCGCGCGCGGCGGGAAATAAGCTATTACAGAGAGTTGTCGTTTCCGAACCGAAGCGCCTGAGATGCGCATGGTGCATAGTGCGCAGTACGGACGCGATATATCGCGTCCGTACTACGCACTACGATTGCTATCGACGAGTTTATTTTTCGAAAGTCTCTAATGCCACAGTATATGTTGCAGCTCGCTCCCAACCGTCCGCGGCGCGTTTTTTGCTATATGAGCAATAGAGCCGTACAGCGCGCCGCAATCTGCGCTGTTCATATATACGAGGAGCCGATCATGCAATCACTTAAATCGGCATTGGAGCAGCTGGTGCCCAGCGACGACCCTGAGCTGGCCCTAGGGTATGAGCGATACGTGGCCGCGCTGGAACCAATCTTAACGCCTGAGCAGATCGAAACGTATGCAGCGCTCATCCAACGTACCGGCGTCATCCGCATCTTCGAGGATTTGTCGCCCGATGAGCTGGCCGACCTCTCGCCCGACGAGTCGGCAGTTGCCGCCAATATTATCGCCGATCAAACAGCGACTATGGAGAATCGCCGGGTGGCTTCGCTGCTCATTCAGCGTGGGGAGGAGAATGTGGTGCCGGATTTCGCTCCGCTGGAAGAATCAGAGCTCGGAGCATAAGCGGCGAACTATCACGTTCATAAAAGGCTTGTCTAGGAGGCAGTCTGACAAGCCACCACAAAGGCACAGAGCACGTCAATTGGTCACACGCCGCGACGCCTCTGCGCTGTGTAGGCCAGCGTTGCCGAGTTCTATGAGCTAAACGCCAGCGCGTGAGGACGGGCGCGCCTCAATGTGCTATCCTACTCCTGAACGCTTTGCAGTACACAGGAGTGGCACAATGTCTGAACCTTTCACCACCGCCCAGCTCGAGCAGATCCCTCAGATCGTGCGCGAGGAGCTGGTGAGCCAAGAGACTGCCGCCCGCATCATTAGGGTGCTCCGAGCGAGCCTGGCGCAGACGCAGGCGGCAGGCTCACGACCGCGAGATCAAACAGGAGTGCCTGACCGCACTGCTGACAGCGCACCTCAATGATCGGCTCGATCCCATGCGGTTGCGTTGTCGTTCGCGGCGTGTCAAAGAGCACGCCAAACGAGTCGATCTCCCACTGCGCCCAGTCCTGCTGACCGCAGATGGCGCAGCGCAGCGGCCCGTTGTGCCAGCGCATGATGTGATCACGGACGAATTGCTGCTGTGGGATGTCGAGTGGCATTCCTCACCTTTGACTAAACCTCAGCACGTGACGTGCGACGCGGCGCACTGGCTTAGATCCGATTGCGCGCCCAGAGAAGTACCGACGCGGCCACAACCACCAGGATGACAATCGAGAGCCCGACGCCGGCACCGCCGACCTCACCAGTGAGCCATTGGCCGAGCGGCTGCCAGAAAAACATCGCCAGCACCACGAACAGCAGGCGAAGATGGAAGCGGCGATCGAGCGCGACATGGATATACTCCCAATGGTGTGACGCGCTGTGTCACAACTATTTATCCACATTCTACGCCACCAGTACAAGTTTTCTATGGACTGGCGTAGGATCTTTATGCTAGGAGGGCCCGAACGAAAGGAACGCTTATGGACGATGAGACACCAGCGGCCCGCGCCGATGCGGTGCTGAGCAAACTTGCTGACATCGCGGAGCGGGAGCTGCCGCAAGGCTATTACCTCGAACTCAAATTGGCGCGGATCGGCTCAACATTCGAAGGCGTCGAGATCTCTATCTCTCAGCCCTTCGAACCAGCCTCCGGCGATGGGTATACCTCCTCGCCGTGAAACGCTTCGGCGTCTCGCCACTCCGACTCCGTGGCATCCTTGGCCAGCTTCATCGTCGCAATGTCCGCCAGCGCCGCTATGACTGTCGGAAAGGTGCGCCTGAGACCGGCCGGACGCTGGAGATCTTCCAGTGTCTCGTTTTGCGAAGCAGCGCTATGACCTGCGGCGCACCGTAGTTCGCCAGCTTCGTCTTATAGCGCGCTGCATTAATTGCTAAAGTAGTGGCCGGAACGACGGCTTCGGCAAGGGCTGGACCCGATGGAGCTGGGCGAGCCAGTTTAGATTTCAATGCTGCGCACTATATCGGCAGGGGTCAATTCCAGGCCATAATTCACATGGTATCGGAGCGCCCCACCCTCCCGATCGCGTGACTTCTGGATGTGAAGGCGCATCGCAGATCTCCCCTCTTGGTGCCGGTGACTGGACTTGAACCAGTAACCTTCGGGTTATGAGTCGTTGGCACTAATAAATAGCCGACGACCCCGCTGAGCGGGGCCGAAAAACCACTGGTGGGCGATACTAGACTCGAACTAGTGACCTCCACGATGTCAACGTGGCGCTCTAACCAACTGAGCTAATCGCCCGCGGCCGTTATAGTAGCATTCTCAACAGCTCCTGTCAAGCTGAACACCGGTTGTAACTGTTCACATTCCCGTCGAGATTGGATGCGGACAAACGCAGACGAACGCGGATCAGTGTTCAGCTATCCGCGTTCGTCTGCGTTCGTCTGCGTCCTAATAAGTCCAACGTCCCCAGACTCCTCGGCAAACGCTCCGGTGCATCATGCCCTGGAAGCGGCGCACCCTTGGCAGCGCCCGCCGCCGTGCGCTATAATACAAGCACATGTGAGCGAAGTAGTACGTTTATGATCCAGCAGTCGGCTCAATTCTGCAGCGCGTGCGGCAGTCGCGCCGCGCCCCGGGCACTATACTGCGTCGATTGTGGGGCGCGCCTGGCGCCCACGCGCCGCCACGCCCGCACGCCGCGCCCGGCCGGCACACGCGTGGGCGGGCGCTATCGGCTGCGCCGCCTCATCGACATGGGCGGCAATGGCGCAGTCTACGAGGCCCAGCACGAGCTGCTCGGCACAACTCACGCGCTCAAAGAGACGCTCGCCACCGACGCCGAGTCGGTTGCACAGTTTCTTGCCGAGGCGCGTTTGCTGGCACGGCTCGACCACCCGGTGCTCGTGCGTGTGACCGATTATTTTGTCGAGCCGTCCGAGGCGGTGTTCCTGGTGATGGACTATGTGGCTGGTCAGACGCTCCAGCACAAGCTCGATCAGCCAGGCGCGGCCTACACCGTCGCCGATGTAGTCGGCTGGCTGCTCCAGCTTTGCGCTGCACTGGAATATTTGCATAGCTACCGCGAGCCGGCCACCGGCCAGCTACACCCAATCATCCACCGCGACATCAAGCCGCTCAATATCGTGCTGACTCCGGAAGGGCGGATCAAGCTGCTCGACATGGGCATCGCGCGGGTGGCCCGGCCGGGCGAAATGACCGCGCGGGTCGCGCGGGCCGTGACCGAGCCATTTGCACCGATCGAGCAGTATGGCGCCGGCACCGATGCGCGCAGCGATATCTACGCGCTCGGCATCACCGCCTATGTGTTGCTGACCGGCCAGCTGCCGCCCTCGGCGCTGGAGCGAGTATCACATCCGCAAGAGCTCAAGATCCGCGCGCTCAACCGCGCCGTGCCGGCGCCCGTGGCTGCGGCGGTCGAGAAGGCGATCATGCCGCGGGCCGAGGCGCGCCATCAGAGTGTTGCGGCATTTCGGCAGGCGTTGGAGCGAGGCTGGGTCGGCGGCGAGCGGCTCGAACAGGCGGCGCAGACGCGCTCGACCGGCGGGTTAGGCTATGACACCGGCCTGATTGGCACGATCCGGCGCGTGCTGGGCGGCAATCCGCCGACGCCGGGTGCGGCGCCATCCGCCACACTCCAGCCGCTCGCGCAGGCGGCCACCTTCACACTCGCCGAGCGGCTGGTCGAGTGGCGTTCGCGCGCCGACAAGCGTGGCGCGATTGAGTTCATTCTGGCGCTGGAACGTGCGGGCGATGCGCCGCCGCAACTGCGCCTGATGCTGAGCATCAGTGAGCGCGGGCAACGCGGCAAACTGGCATTTCAACAGATTGTGCTTGCCGAAGGCGATGCGCGCACGTTCGCCGGGCGGCTGGCCGAGCTACTGCGGCTCAATTCGCGCCTCACCGTCGAGATGGATTTCGAGGTTGGACGCTCGGCACTACGCTGCGAGTGGCCGGGATCGCGCGGGCCGTTGACACTGACCATCCGCACTACCGGCCCACGCGGCGGCGTCAAGACCTGCGCGTTTGCGCTGGAGCGCCGTCAGGTTGAGGCGCTGGCATATGAGCTGCAGCAGGCGTTGCGCCGGGTCAGGCCAGCTTGAGTGATCTACAGCGCCTGGCTGGCTCGCGTCGATTCCTGTCGCCAAGCCCAGGCCACCACGGGGAGGTAGATGACCGATAGGAGCACGTACAGCCAGACGATCGCCGGCACGCCGGGCGGAGTCACGGCCGCAAGCACTGTGAAGATCACGTTCAAGGCGATGAACGGCCCGGAGATCGCCAAGTAGGTCTGCGCCGCGATCCAATTGTTTTGATAGAGCACGTTGTCGCCTTTACTTCTGCTTGGGCTTCCTGCCGCCTTTCGACTTGTCATCTTTCTTATCCGGCTTTGGCGGCTCCGGCTTCGGCTTCGGATCGCACTCCTTGTCGTCGCGGCCGCGCTGCTGGCCCTGGCAAGTGTGCTGCTTGTCGTCGCCAGGCGGTGCGGGCGGTGGGGCCGGTTGCGTCGCTGGCGCCGGTGGAGCAATCGGAACGGCGGTGGGGATAGTCGTTGGCACCGGCGTGGGCGATGGCGCAAGGGTTGGCGTGGGCGGCGGCGTAGCCGATGGTGTGGCGCTCGGCGTGGCTGCGATTGGGTCGACGGTGATCTGGAGGGCCAGCAATGTGCCGCTGGCCGCGATGCTGCCGCGCACATGCGCGATTGCATTCAATGCCGGCGTGCCAGAGATCGTGGTGGTTGCGGTCAGGATCACCGCGCGCCCGCCGATCAGCCAGCGCTCCTGAGCGAGCTGCTCGATCGGCCCGTCGAGTGCGGTTGGTATTGTGGTCGGCGTTGTGGTCTGCGCTGCCGTCGGCGTTGCGGTCGGCGTTGCGGTCGGCGCACTTGTGGGCGTGGCGGTTGGCTGCGACCGCGCGATGGTGATCAGCGCACGAGCGGCCGCCAATGTGCCGGCGCTGAGCGCCAGCGTAATCACGATCGCGGTCGTCAGCGCGGCCAGGCGTAGCCAAGGCTGCGCGAGCGATCCGCGGTAGCCGAGCATGCGCAGGATGATCGCCAGAATAGCGGCTGGCCCCAGCGCGTGCCAGGGAGGCCGCTGCGCCGCCTGGCTGGGCGACTGAGTCATGCGCCGCCGCGCGGCGAGATCGAGCATGGTTTGCTCAAGCGCGACGTGCGTGGCGGCGGGCAGCGCTGGGCGCGGCAAGGCGCGCAGTTGCCCGGCCGCGCGCAGCGGCAGCTCGAGCTCGGCCCGCTCGCCTGGGAATGCCGCTAGGCATTCCTCGACCGTCGCGCCTTGAGCCAGGCGCTCCAGGCATTGATCTAAGATGTCGGCCAGCCGATCGTCCATTACCTCACCAATATGTATGTTTGAGACATGTTTCAAACAGCGGGATTAATGAAAGACACAATCATCCTCGCGCTTCCATCAAACGGCCAAGCGAACGCAGCGCTCGGAACAGCATTTGCTTCACCGCGTTCTCGCTTTTATCTAGCGCTTCGGCCACCTCGCGCGAGGTTTGGCCGGCCACAAAGCGCAGGAGCACAACCTGCTGTTGCTCTTCCGTCAGCTCGGCCAGCGCCGAGCGCAGCGCCTCGCACTCCAACCGCGCCTCGATCGTCGCCGCTGGGTCGTCATCCTGGGCGAGCGCAGCGGTCGAATCTATGTCGACGGTGTGGCGTTCTCGCTTCATGGCGTTAATCGCTAGGTTATGTGCGATGCGATAGAGCCAGGCCTTGAACGGAGCGCCATAAAAGATATATGTGTCGATCTTCTCGACCATGCGAAGGTAGGTCTCGCTGATAATATCTTCGCTGAGATGATGATTCCCAGTGATACTATAGATATACCCGTATAAAGGGTCGCCATAGCGTGCGACCACCTCGCGGTAAGCCGTATCGTCGTTGGCTTTCAAACCGGCCACCAGTTCGGCGTCGTTCACAGGCGCCACCCTTGGAAATGCGACGCGAAAGTGTGCTGCGTGGTTGTCTGCATCAGCATTTCACTTTTCTATAGCTATAACAATCAATCGGTGATTTGGTTACGGGCGACAAACAAAACGGGTGCGCAGTCGAGGTGACCGGCACGACTGCCGATCGCACGACCTCTACACCCGCGAACCTGGCGTTTGCCCGCTTGGGCGCGCTAGCGCGATATACGGCACCTGCCGCGGCTGGCCGCTCAGCCGATTCGCCAGATCGCCGCACAGAACCGTTGTGAATTATACCTGCGCCGGCCGCCGGCGAACGTTACATTTTGATACCAATTGACACCGATCCGCGGCGATGATCGGTGCGACTCTTTTTTGTATCTGAATTGTTTCTTACACGCTTGCTCGTCTGGTGTACGATACGAAGTAGTAACAACGCATACGAGATTGGAGGAAGACCGATGACCTGGGACTGGGACTGCAGCAGCACCCCGCATCGATGGGCGCTCACCGTCGGCGGGTGGAACGCCGTTGTGCAGCGCACTGGCGGTCCGCGCTATCGATGGCAGGCCGCGATCGAACACTCCATAGAGCCGCACCATCGTTACGCTGGCCCCACCTACCAGAATGCGATGGTTGCACGGACCTGGTGCCTGGCGAAGATTGCCGAGCTACGTAGGAAATAAACTGGCTCATGAATCAGGTACGCACCGCGCCCCGTCGATCGTAGTGATCGGCGGGGCGTTTCTTCGTAAGCCAGGAATGCTATGAAGACACGAGAATAAAGCTCCTATTTTCGTGTCTTTTCGCCTAACTTCGCGGATCGGAACACCTACCCCCCATATGAGCCGATATAGTTCGGGTCATTATAGTCCACCGGCTCGCTCGGTAGGCGATAATTCGCGGGCGCGCTGGTGGGCGCTGGGGTGCGGGCGGGTGGGGCTGCGGTGCTGGCCTGCATGAACAGAACGCTGCTGGCAAATACCAGCACAGTCAGCACTAACGCGAGCGCCAAGGCGTAGACCAGCTGCGTGGCAATGCGGGGCGATCTTCCGTCGATTGCGAGTTTCATGATCATGTCTCCTACGATCGTACTTCAGAGCTGGTTTCGATCCTAATTGATCATAGCGATCGTTTGCCTGCTAAGACGAGAGTTCTCACCTTTTGTCGAGCTTTACAATCTGGCTGTCAATTGTCCGTTGTCAGTGCGAGTACTGACGACTGACAACGGACAACTGACAATTACATGCGATGAGTCTATAGGATCGGCAGCACGCACACATCGTACGAATTACGGGACGTGTATACGTATTCGCCTTAGTTCTTGAATACGTAGATCGACGTATGCATTAGAAAAACTCTTGAAGCTTGCCCAAACTCTAACACTTTTCTAACGCAGCTCTTATAACCTGCTATCGCAACTCGAGTACACTAGTGACAGCACGAGTTGCGGGGAAGCGAGTCATAGATACGCTGCTCGTGCTTGAACGCAACTCGTAGTTCAGACGAAGTGAGGACAACAATGGCAAAGATTGTAGGTATCGACCTAGGCACGACAAACTCGTGTGTTGCGGTGATGGAAGGCGGCGACGCGGTCGTCATCCCCAATGCCGAGGGCAACCGCACGACTCCGTCGGTGGTCGCATTCACAAAAAATGGCGAGCGGTTGGTTGGCCAGACGGCGAAGCGCCAGGCGACGATCAACCCCGAAAATACTTTCTTCTCGATCAAGCGCTTCATCGGCCGCAACTACGACGAGACCGATGTCGAGCGCGAGATGGTGCCCTTCAAGGTCACCAAAGGCGCGCGCAACGATGTGCGGATCACCTCAGTGCAGACTGGCAAGGAGTATGCGCCGCAGGAGATCTCCGCGATGGTGCTCCAGAAGCTGAAGACCGATGCCGAGGCTTACTTGGGCGAGCCGGTCACGCAGGCGGTGATTACGGTGCCGGCGTACTTCAACGACAGCCAACGCCAGGCCACTAAGGATGCCGGCAAGATCGCCGGCCTCGATGTGCTGCGAATCATCAACGAGCCGACTGCCGCTGCGCTGGCGTATGGCCTGGATAAGAAGAAGGACGAGACCATCCTGGTGTTCGACCTTGGTGGTGGTACGTTCGACGTCTCGGTGCTCGAGGTTGGCGATGGCGTGGTCGAGGTGAAGTCGACCAATGGCGATACGCACCTCGGCGGCGATGACTACGACCACAAGGTTGTGAACTGGCTGATCGACGAGTTCCGCAAGGACCAGGGCATCGACCTCGGCAAGGATCGCCAGGCGCTGCAGCGGCTGAAAGAGGCGGCTGAGAAGGCCAAGATTGAGTTGTCGAGCATGTCGGAAACCGAGGTGAACCTGCCGTTCATCACCGCCGACGCCGGCGGCCCGAAGCACCTGCAGATCAAGCTGAACCGCAGCAAGTTCGAGCAGCTGACCCAGGATCTGACCAATCGGCTGAAGGGCCCGTTCCAGCAGGCGCTCAAGGACGCCGGGCTGCAGGCTACCCAACTCGATGAGATTGTGTTGGTCGGCGGCGCGACCCGCATGCCGATGGTGCAGGAGTTGGTCCGCAAGCTGACCAGCAAGGAACCGAACAAGAGCGTGAACCCCGACGAGGTGGTGGCGATTGGTGCGGCGATCCAGGCCGGCGTGCTTGGCGGCGATGTCAAGGACGTGGTGCTGTTGGATGTGACGCCGCTGTCGCTGGGCGTCGAGACGCTTGGCAGCGTGATGACCCGGCTGATCGATCGCAACACGACCATCCCAACCCGCAAGAGTGAGATCTTCTCGACCGCGGCCGACGGCCAAACGGCGGTGGATATTCACATCCTGCAGGGCGAGCGCGAGATGGCGCAGGACAACATGACATTGGGCAAGTTCCGGCTCGAGGGCATTCCACCGGCGCCGCGCGGCGTACCGCAGGTTGAGGTGACGTTCGACATCGACGCCAACGGCATCCTGAATGTCAGCGCGAAGGATAAGGCCACCGGTAAGGAGCAGCGGATTACCATTACCGCCAGCACCAACCTGAGCAAAGACGAGGTCGAGCGGATGGTCCGCGACGCTGAGTCTCACGCGGACGAGGACAAGCGCCGCCGCGAGACGGTCGAGCTCAAGAACCAGGCCGATAGCTTGGCCTACCAGAGCGAGAAGACCCTGACCGACTTGGGCGACAAGGTCGACTCGGTTCAGAAGGAGCGCGCCGAGGCGCTGATCAAGGATCTGCGCGACGCGCTCCAAGTTGAGGACGAGGAGAAGATGAAGTCGCTCTCGAACGAACTGCAGCAGGTGATGATGCAGATCTCGCAGGGCGCCTACAGCGAGCCGCAGGGCCAGCCATCCGGCGGGGGCGATGGCAGCAAGGGCGATGAGGGCGTGGTCGAGGGCGAGTATACCGTCGAGTAAGCTCGCAAGCGTGTAGCACTAACGGCGATTGGGGTGTAAGCTCCAGTCGCCGTTTTTGTCTGACAGAATCATTCCATCCATGATATACTTCCAACATTCGAAGTATCTTATTCATCGAACGATATGATTGATCAAACAAATTCTATTGAATCGACAGAGCGGACGACACAGCTACTGCGCGAGTTGTATAGCATCATCCTGCAGCATTCGGCCGGCGAGATGCGCAAGGTTATGTGCGAGGCCAACCTCTCGATGCCGCAGATGGTGGCACTGCATATGCTGCACAACTATGGCTCGTTCACAATCTCGGCGCTGGCCGATAAGCTCAGTCTGTCACTTGCCGCGACCAGCCACCTGGTCGATCGCATGGTGCAGCAGCAGCTCGTGGCGCGCAAGGAAGATGCGCTCGATCGCCGCCAGAAGCAGGTCGCGATCTCGCCGAGCGGGCTGGCGCTGCTCGATCGGCTGCTCGAGGCGCGCATACGCGAGAGCGCCTACCGGCTGATTGAACTGCCGCCCGAACTGCGCGAGCAACTTGAAGTCGTGCTTGCGCAGGTCGTCGAGCAGCTGAAACAGTCTGATCCATAATCGCTCTCCGGGGGAGAAGCGCGGAATATACAGCGACGTTGCGATAGACGCTCGAGCTGTATCTGCCGCGCTTTGTTTTGGCCGAGAGGAAAGGGATAGTTCTATGGCGACTTCTACGCAAACAATTCCGGTCCAGACGCGGATCGATTACTCCACCATGCTCAGCGCGCGCGCCAAGATGATCATCCTGGTTGGCGTGCTGTTGGGGTTGCTGCTGGCCGCGCTCGACCAGACGATCGTCGCGACCGCGATGCCGCGGATTGTCGCCGACCTGCAAGGGCTCGATCTGCTCGCATGGGTGACGACGGCATACCTGCTGGCCAGCACAGCCATGGTGCCGATCTATGGCAAACTTTCCGACTTGTATGGCCGCAAGCTGATTCTGATCTTCGGTATTGTTGTTTTCTTAATTGGATCGGCGCTATGTGGGATCGCGCCAACCATGTTTATGCTGGTGATATTCCGCGGCATCCAGGGCTTTGGCGCGGCGGCGCTCACCTCTACGGCCTTCTCGGTGCCGGCCGACCTGTTCGTACCGGCGGAGCGCCCGCGCTACCAGGGCATCTTCATGGGCGTGTTCGGAATTGCGAGCGTGATTGGCCCGTACGTCGGCGGCCTGCTGACCGACGGCCCCGGCTGGCGCTGGGTGTTCTATGTGAACCTGCCGCTTGGGCTGATCGCGCTCGCGTTTATTGTCTTCAAGATGCCGCGCATGCACAGCGGCATGCGCAGCGCGATCGATTATCTCGGCGCGGCGACGCTGATCCTGATGGTGGTGCCGCTGCTGCTGGCACTGACGCTGGATAAGGCCGTCAACGGCTGGACCTCGCCACTGATTCTAGGCCTATTCGCGCTGAGCGCAGTTGGGCTGGCGCTGTTCATTCTGGTCGAGCTGCGCGCCGCCGGACCGATCATTCCGCTCAAGCTGTTTCGCAGCCGCAGCTTTACGCTGATCAATCTGGCCTCGCCGATGGTCGGCGCGAGCATGTTTGCCGCGGTGCTGTTTCTATCGCTGTATCTGGTGAATGTACTAGACGTCAGCGCGACCGCGGCGGGCAGCTCGCTGATCCCGCTGATGGGTGGCATGGTGACCAGTTCGATCGTCGCGTCGCAGATCGTGCAGCGGTTGGGGCGCTACAAGCTGCTGGTGCTGGGTGGCATGCTGGTGGCCGCGGCCGGCTTCTGGTGGCTGACCACGCTGAACGTTGCGTCGACGCTTAACGAAGTGCGCGAGCGCATGGTGGTGATCGGCGTTGGTCTGGGCGCGGTGATGCCGATCCTCACGCTGGCGCTGCAGAACGCGGTGCCGTTCGAGTACATCGGCGCGGCCACCGCCGCGCGCCAGTTCTTTCAGCAACTTGGCCAGGTGCTCGGCGCGGCAATCTTCGGCGCGATTCTGACCACCACGCTGACACATGCAATTGAGACGAACCTCGCTCCGATCAAGGCCAAGTTACCCGCCGAAATGGCGGCTCAGTTCGACACCAGCAAACTAAAGAACGGCAGCACGCCGAGCGAGAGCGCGGGTGGCCAGCAGGCGTCGATCGAGCAGCGGATCGTCAATCAGATCAGGGCGCGTTTCGAAGCACAGCGCACGCTGATGGCCAAGGCACTCCGCGACAACGATCCGGCCGCGATCCAGGCGCTGCTGGTTAGCCCGCAGACGCCGGCCGAGCTCAAAGAAATACTGCAGGCCGGCATCCCTGCGGCCGCACGCGAACAGGCGCTGGCGAAACTGAACGCCGGGCTGGATGCCGCCGAGGCGGACGCGCTTGCCAATGGCCGGCAGCTTGGCCAGCAGCTGAGTGCCGGCATCAAAAACGCCTTCACCGACAGCGTGGTACAGATCTATTGGTACGCCATCCCGCTGGTGCTGCTGGCGTTCGTGATCACGCTGTTCATGCCCGAGTTGCCGCTGCGGCGCAGCAATGGCCCCGCGCCGGCGATGGCGGTTGAGTAGGTGGCGGCAGGAAAAAACAGGCCTTGTTTTTACAACGAAGGATGAATGACGAAAGACCGCTACACACGGTTTCGTCATTCATCCTTCGTGGTTGGTCAGCTGGGTCGCATGGACCTCGTGGGGTCTGCCTCACTCCAGGTTTCGATTACCGAGCTAGGCGCTGGCGCACTACGCGAATGATCGTCTCGTTCTCGGGGAAGCCGCCGTCACTGCCTTTGCTCGCTGATGAACATGGGTCCAAGTTCGCCTACGGTTTTGTAGCCAATCAGTACTGCTAATTATTAGGACCGATCAACTAGTGCCTTCTAAAGACGCTGATGCTACAATTGACCACGAGCGTACATAAAAATATGTATCATTTTCGTAGCGTTTTCTGCTTTCTATAGGCGCAGATTGGACCTAAACGGGTCGATTGCGTCGCTTAAGCGCTATACTACAATGCCTAACAATATTCTCATCACTGGCGGCGCAGGCTTTATCGGATCGTATCTCGCGGAGCATTTTTTAGCACAAGGCCAGCACGTTCGCGTGCTTGATAATCTTGATCCTCAGGTACACCCGCTTGGCCCGCCCCCATATCTCTCGCCAGATGTTGAACTTATCGTGGCCGATGTGCGCGATCGTTCAGCGCTGAACGACGCTCTCGACGGTATCGAGATTGTGATTCATTGCGCGGCTGCGGTCGGGGTCGCCCAATCACTTTATCGTGTTCAGCACTATATCGATACGAACGCCGGCGGTACTGCGGCACTACTTGAAACGCTGATCGCACGCAAGCAGCCGCTGCGCAAGCTGGTCGTTCTCTTCCATGACTGGCTATGGCGAAGGGGTCTATCGACACCCTGATACTGGCGTGCTGGTTCGTGTGCCCGTCCGTACCCCGGCCGATATTAAGCGCTGGGGCTGGGCGATCGTTGACCCCGAGCGCGGCATAGTGCTCGAACCGGCGCCAACCCCGGAGGACTCCACGCTGCTTGCGCGGAACGTCTATGCGCTCTCCAAGCGCTATCAGGAAGAGTTGGCACTGAGTCTCGGCGAGATCTACGATATCCCCACGGTCTGCCTGCGGCTGTTCAACGTCTATGGTCCGCGTCAGTCGCTCAGCAATCCCTACACCGGCGTGCTGGCTATTTTCCTTAGCCGGTTGCTCCAGGGCGAGTCGCCGGTTGTATATGAGGATGGCGACCAGAGTCGCGATTTCGTATCGGTCCACGATGTGGTGCGTGCCACGGCTCTGGCGGTTGAGAGCCCACTTAGCAACGGGCAAATCTTCAACGTTGGCTCTGGCGTTGCCCGGCCAATCGGCGCGATTGCTCGCACGCTGGCCCAGCTGATTGGGCGCGAAGACCTGGCGCCCACAATCACTGGGCAGTTTCGTAAGGGCGACATCCGGCACTGTATTGCCGATATCAGTCGTATCCAATCGATGCTAGGTTTTGTTCCGCAAGCCGATTGGGAACAGAGTCTGCGCGAGATTATTGCCTGGGCGAACACTGTGCCTAGCGCCAGCAATTTCGAGCGCGCCGATCACGAGCTGCGAGCACATAGCCTGGTTGTATAACATCGTTAATAGCAGGAGCACGTCCATGCCAGCAAACCGTTGTGTGCTTATCACTGGTAGTAGTGGCCTGATCGGTTCTGAGGCTGTCACTTATTTCGATCAGCGTGGTTGGCGCGTCCACGGTGTCGACAATAATATGCGCCGCGATTTTTTTGGCCCCGATGGCGACACGCTGTGGAACCTGGAGCGGCTGCGGGCATGCACCCGCGCGTTCCAACACCACCATCTCGATATTCGCGATCGCCAGGCGATGCTGTACCTCATGGCCGAGATTCGCCCGGATCTGATCATCCATTGCGCTTCGCAGCCCTCGCACGATCTGGCAGCCGCTCGCCCATTCGACGACTTCGACATCAACGCGGTCGGGACGCTCAATCTGCTGGAGGCGGCTCACCGCTTCTGCGCTGAGTCGCCCTTCATTTTTATGAGTACCAACAAAGTGTATGGCGACGCGCCCAACGAGCGCCCGCTCGTTGAGCTCGAGACGCGCTGGGAGTACGCCCGCCCCGAAGATTACCACGGTATCGATGAGCACTGCCGCGTCGATGCATGTTTGCATAGCTTGTTCGGCGTCTCGAAGCTTGCGGCCGATACGCTCGTGCAGGAGTTTGGTCGTTATTTTAATATGCCGACTGTTTGTCTGCGCGGTGGCTGCCTGACCGGCCCACATCACTCGGGAGCTGAGTTACACGGCTTCTTGGCGTACCTCGCGCGTGCCGTCCGCGAAGGGCGTACTTACCGAATTTACGGGTATAAGGGTAAGCAGGTGCGCGACAATATCCATGCCTACGATGTCTGCTCGTTCTTTGAAACATTCTACAATGCCCCGCGGAGCGGCGCGGTCTATAATCTTGGTGGCGGGCGTGATAATAGCGTCTCGTTGCAGGAAGCGATCGCTCACTTTGAGAGCCTGATCGGCAAGCGGCTCGCGGTCGAATATGTCGACGAGCCGCGTCGTGGCGATCATATCTGCTATATTAGCGATTTGCGGCGCATCGGCGCCGATTACCCCGGCTGGCGGCAGGAGTATACCCTCGACCGTACGTTCGAGGAGATCAGCAGCGCCGTATATCTGCATGGGGGCGTCGCATGAAACTTTCAATTGTCATTCCGGCCCGTAATGAGGCTGGTAACATTGGCGCGACGATCGACGGATTGCGCGCTCGCCTCCAGCATGAGGGGATTGACTACGAGATCCTGGTGGTAGATGATGGTAGCACCGATGCAACCTGCGCCGAGGTGTTAGAGCGCGCCGCTACTGATGCGGGCGTGCGGCTGGAATCCAATACTGGCACGCATGGCTTTGGGCTGGCCGTGCGTTATGGGCTGGAGCATTTTACGGGAGGCGCGGTGGTGATCGCTATGGCCGATGCCTCCGATGATCCCGAGGACGTGGTCGGCTACTACTACATACTTCGCGACGAGGCTGAATGCGCTTTTGGGTCACGGTTTATTCGTGGTGCGCACGTCCATGATTACCCGCGCTTCAAGCTGGCAATCAACCGCTGCGCCAACCTGTTTGTACGCTTGCTGTTCCGTCTTGGCTACAACGACATCACCAATGCGTTTAAGGGCTACCGCGCCGACGTCATTCGCGGGTGCCAGCCGCTGATAGCGCCGCACTTTAATCTGACGGTTGAAATCCCGCTCAAGGCGGTTGTGCGCGGCTACAGCTATCGGGTCGTGCCGATCGGATGGCGCAACCGGCAGCTTGGCGCCAGCAGTTTGCGTTTGGAGGAGCAGGGCAGCCGTTACTTGTTCATCGTCCTATATGTTTGGTTGGAATGGCTGCTCACCCGCGGCGACTACCGTCGCCCAAAGAGTGAATGCTTCGAGCCGTGGCGGCAGCACGAACAGCCAGTCGTAATTCATCGCTAGAGCAGAGGTTTGTATGACAGCAAGTGACCCGGCAAACGCTTCGCTTCAGTTGGCGCGGATGTATAGCGAACGCTTCAACACGCACGAGCAGCGCGCGAAGCAAGAAATCTGGAAGGTGCTCTGCAGTGATTTCTTCCAACGCTATGTTCATCCTAGCGACACGGTGCTCGACGTGGGCGCGGGCTATTGTGAGTTCATTAATAATATCGCCTGCGCGTCGAAGATCGCGCTTGATTTGAATGAGGATACTGAGCACTACGCGGCACCTGGCGTGCGTGTGGTTCGCTGTATGAGCAACGCGATGGAGCCGATTGCCGATGCATCGGTCGACGTTGCGTTTGCCAGCAACTTTTTCGAGCACATGCCCTCTAAGGCGGTATTTTTCGAGACGCTGCTGGAGATCCGCCGAGTGCTGCGGCCGAACGGTCGGCTGCTGATTCTTCAACCAAATATTCGCTTCATCGGTGGCGAGTATTGGGATTTCCTCGATCATCATATTCCGCTTACCGATCGCACGCTTGTGGAAGCGCTGCTGGCAGCGCAGATGCGCCCTGTCGAGGTCGTACCGCGCTTCTTGCCCTACACCACCAAAAGCCGCATCCCGCAGCATCCGGCGCTGGTCTGGCTGTATCTGCGCGTGCCGATTGCCCATCGCGTGCTAGGCAAGCAAGCATGGGTTGTCGCTGTAAAGCCGCCGGCCTAACGAATTCTACTAGCATCTCCACATAAGTAAGGCTATATGAAATATCAGTTACGCTTTATTGCCATTGGGGCGACATTGCGACGTGCGCGGTCACAGATCAATATTAGATCCAAACCTCTCTTACTATTGCTGCTTTCGATTGGCGCGATACTGAATATTTTCTTGCACATTCCGACGCGATTCGGCGTGAATGATCTCGGCATCGATGCACGCTGGTTTGTGGAGCTCGAAAATCAGTTTCGCCTAGGTCATCTGCTTGGTCGTGACGTTCACTTCACCTACGGACCATTGGCGCAGGTGCTCGCATGGCTGGCTTCATTTGTGCGCGCTAATGATTCGGCACTTTACGGATACGGGATCGGCAACGCAGTTTTCGAAATTGTGGCGGTGATTGCGCTTGTGCTCTCGCTGGCAATGATTAAGCAGATCCGGGAAGGCGGTACGCTGTTTATCTTTGTTATGTATGTTGTCCTGAACAGCGTCCTGTTCCTGCGCCCGCTGATTGTGCTGCTGGGTACTGTTCTCTTGATCCGGACCATCGAAGCGCCGCTTCAACGACGACGCACCATCAGTGTGCTGATAGGCTTGCTTTGGTTTGCCGGTCAGCTGGTCACCGTCGAACTGATGGTATATAGTATCCTCAGCGCTGTTGGCCTCTTAAGCTTGTGTTCGGCGCTTACTCTGAGCAGTTTTCGACACTGGAAACTGCATTCCCAACTCTTACCTGCGCGGGCTTACTTAGAAATAATGGTTATTAGTCTCGGGACATTGGTAGTATGTAATATTGGAATAGAGTTTTTTAACCGGATGTCATCCCCAACTTATGGGAACTTCGACTATATTTATTTCTCCTTTTTGCTTATTCGCGATTATAGTTATACGATGGGTCGCAACTGGAGCATAGATGTAGTGGGGAGCTGTATTCTACTTGCCGTGATGATCTTTACCGCCGTTACTGTTTATATGCATATAAGCCGCGCGGATATAGACCGTTTCTACTTATTCTCAGGGTTGCTTATTACATCGATTATCAGTCTCAAGAGCGCGCTTATTCGAAGTGATGCGCCGCATATCTTCCAGGCAATGGGTCCATTTTTGTTCTTGTTACTTCTGAGCATTCATTTTCTTGAGAAAAGGCCTCTGCTTCGATACACAGGTTATGCTCTGATGGCGCTATTGGTTGCGATAAGTGTGTGGTATAGCCCATTTGTAGGCTACCAATTCAAAACAACAACACTGGAGACTTTCGATCTGGGATATCAGTGGCGAAAAGTGTATAAGACTGAAGTAGATCTTCGCTCTATTGTTCCAAAACCGTTTGAGGATGCGGTCGACCATAGTAAGAAGTTGCTGAATTTCCCCTACGACAGCCTTATCGCTATTGCGATGGGTCAACCGTCGCTGGCACCAGTGCTGCAAACATATGCTGCTTTCAACGAAGATATGCAGAAACGATATGTAAGCGAACTAGATAAGTATCGAGACGATACGGAAATTATTTATGCTCTGGACAAGGTAGTCGCTTATCAAATCGGAGATGTTCAGAGCATCACGCGGTCGCCGCTGATCTTCAAATATATACTTGAACATTTCAAGCTCAAAACCAATCAGGTCTTCAGAGATGGCTATCTTGTACTGGCAGCTCGGCAAGAGCCTGTTCCAATGCAGACAACCGCCTTGCCATACGAAGCACAGACAAATGGGAATGGTACGAATATAGTTTTACGTGAGCCTGCGAGCTGTGGCCTGCTTCAACTCGATGTCACTCTCCACTACCCGATGACCGCGGTGCTTGGCCGGCCAAACCCACTAATGCTTCAGGTTTATCATGGTGAGGAATTGCTGGCAGAAAATAATCTAGTCGCGATCGAGAACGGTCGCACATTCTCCACCTTCATCTACATTGGCACACCCGAGCGCTTCGGAGAAGTTTTTCGCGATGCCCCGAGCTCCGATTTTGATGTGACCTTCGATCGAATCAGCGTCTCACCGGCAAATCATGATCTGCTAGGCGTCAACCCAGATCTGGCGACAATCAGCAACTTGCGCTGTGTGCAGCAGAATCCCTAGAATAGTCTGTCGTAAATTCAAGTTCTTCGGAATGTACCCAAAACATACTCCGCTAGTCTGATCTAGGTTGTTCCAGTGCATGTTATTATGGCTCCATAAGGTTCACAAGAGTTCAATATCTCATCCTATGCCGACGGCCCCGGCGAGTCAGGGGCGAGCCGACTACAGCCTTCGCTGTCACGCAGTGCGACAGTGGCTCAGCGAGTGCCATCTGACGGGCTCGTTCTCCACATCGGCTTGATGCTACGGGGCCGCACCAATAGTTAAGAGTTTTGAGTTGAAGTAAAACCAACTCAAAACTCTTAACTCTTAACTCATGACTCGGAAAGGGGGCCGTGATGACCATGCGCGAACTGATCATCAAAGATACGCACCGCGGCCTATGGTACGAGAATGGCGTGATGACCCGGCTGCTTGGCGCAGGCCGCTACGCGGTGCCGACCATGCGGCGCGACTGGCTGCTGCGCCGGCGGCCCAAGGTCGAGGTAGTGCTCGTCGACGTGCGCGAACGCGACCTGACGATCAAGGGCCAGGAGATTCTGACCGCCGATAAAGTCGCGCTTCGTGTGAGCATTATCGTGCAGTTCCGCGTGACCGATCCGTTGGCGGCGTTGCACACGGTGGCCAACTACGAGGAGCGGCTGTACACCGACGTGCAGCTAGCCGCTCGCCGATCGCTGGCGGCGACGACACTGGAGGATATCCTGACCAACCGCAACCGCCTGAGCGAAGATATTCTACGCGACGTCAAGGAGTCGGCTGGCGGCTATGGCGTGGCGATCCTGCGCGCCGACGTCAAGGATCTGGTATTCCCCGGCAATCTGCAGGAGATCATGAACCGCGTGCTGGCGGCCGAGCGCAACAGCCAGGCACAACTGGTCGATGCGCGCACCAAGGCCGAGATGCAGCGGCTCGACGCGCAGGCCCGCGCCGAGATTACGCGCCTAGACGCAGCTGCCCAGGCCGAGGCGCAGCAGTTGGCAGCCACGGCCGAAGCTGAGGCCCAGCGGATCAAGACCGAGGCCGACGTGCGCGAGCTGCGCGAGCGCGAGCAGGCTGCACAGGCCTATGCCACGCATCCGGCACTGCTGCGGCTACAAGAGCTGGAGACGCTCAGCGCGCTGGCGCAGACGGCCAATGCGCGGATCTACATCGACTTCGACGGCCACGCGCGCACCAACGCCGCTGAGGAGCGCGAATAATCGAGCACTGTTGTTCATTTTTGCCCTCGTAGAGGGCAAAAATGAACAACAGTACGATCATACAGTGCCGCTTTACCAGCACCGCGCCATTGGCATCCAGCAGCTGGATTGGCACAACCCCTCAAACGAGCCAAAATACATACCTTTGACGGGCATCGGGCTGGTAACGACCTGACCAGTGGTTGGATTGGTGACGGTCGTTCCATCGGCGTGTGTAGCACTTATTGCATAATATAGCAATAGATGCTACACTATCTGCTCAACGAGGTGCACGATGCAATGGATCATTTTCTCGGCATCGCTTCCATCAAAAACCTCATCGAGCCCGCGCGTGGCGCTCTGGCGTCGTCTTCAACGCCTTGGCGCGGTCGCGCCGGTCGGTGGTGTCTACGTGCTGCCCGCGCAGGAGGCGACCCTTGAAGCCTACCAGTGGCTGGCCCAGGAGATCCGCCAGGCCCAAGGCGAGGCCGTTGTGATGCATGTCGAGCGCTTCGAGGGTTTGAGCGATGCGCAGGTGATTGCGATCTTTCAGGCGGCACGCCGAGAAGACTATGCCAAGCTGGAGCCGCAGGTGCAGACCCTCGAAACGGCAATCGCGGCGGCGCGCCTGCCCGACGAGCATGGCGATCTGCGCGAATCGCTTGAGAAGCTCCGGCGCCGCCACGCAGAGATTCAGCGAATCGACTATTTTGCGTGTCCGGAGGGGGGGCAGCTTGCCGGCCGGCTGGCACGCATCGCCCAGGCCCTGGTGTCGCAGGACGACACGGCGGCTACGATTCCTCGCGCCGACCGCGCGGCCTATCAGGGTCGCCGCTGGGTCACACGCCCGCGGCCCCACGTGGATCGGCTGGCCTGCGCTTGGCTGATCCGCCGATTCATCGACCCTGCCGCGCCCATCCGTTATGCCGACGATCCCGCGCCCGACGAAGTCGCCTTCGACGTCGAAGGGGCGCCCTTTGGCCACCACGGCCAACTGTGCAGCTTCGAAACAATCCTGCGTGCCTTTGCGCTCGACGATTCCGCCCTACAGAGGATTGCCGAGATCGTCCACGAGATCGACCTGCACGATGGACACTACACCCACCCAGAGATAGCAGGAATCGATGCCGTACTGGCGGGTTGGCAGCGGACCGAGCTCGCCGACACCGACCGCGAGGTCTACGGCTTGGCGCTGTTCGATGGGTTATACGCGGCCTTGGCGCAGCAGGCGTCTGGTGGGCCGCTGCCTGCGGGTGGGTGTTAAGTACAGGCTATCGCGAATTCGATCCTATTTCCTTCAGTTCCTTCATTTCCCTTTAGCCTTGCCAGGGAAATGAAGGAACTATGGGAACTAGGATCGAACTTCTGATTGGCTCTACTAAGAGGCTTCGACGATCGCATGCGACACTATCTATGGCAGCTGCGGCCTTACTTTCGCCAGGTGGCGGGCGAACTGGTGTTTGGCTCGCTCGCCGGCATCGTGATGAATACAGCGGTGGTGCTGCCGGCCATCCTGTTGGGCCGGGCGATTGATGCGGCGCTGGCATTTGAGCGTGGCCGGGGCACCGCAAGCGACATCGGGTGGGCCGCGCTGGCCTTTGTCGGCGGCACGCTACTCAGCGAAGGCCCACGCGTGCTCAAGCGCTGGTGGCTAATCACGGCTAACGCGCGCATCCGCGCCAACCTCCGTTCCGACGCTTTGCGGGGCATTCTGGCGCTGCCGCTGGCTGAGCTCCACCAGACACCGATCGGCGATCTGATGGCGCGCGTGATCGGCGACGTCGAGATGCTCGGCGTCGGAGTGCGCGAATTTATCATCGAAACCTGGGACACGCTGCTGTTCTCGATCTCACTGGTCGTGGCGATGCTGCTGTACGACGCCGGATTGAGCGCTCTGGTGCTCCTGCCGACGCCGCTTGCCCTGCTGCTCAGCTATGGTATGGGCCGCTGGGTCGGTGGGCGCGCGCGGGCGGCGCGCGAGGCGAATGCGCAGCTCACGGCGGTGTTGCAGGAGCAGCTGGCCGGGCTGCGGGTGCTGCGGCTCTTCGGGCGAGCCGATGCCGCGGTTGCCGAGGTGCGCAGGCGTTCGCAGAGCCAGGCAGCAGCCAATCTGCGCAGCATCGAATTGCGCAGCGGGCTCCAGCCACTCTACAGCGCGCTGATCACCGCCGGCGTGGTAGTGCTTGTCTGGCGTGGCGGGCAGCGCGTGGTGGCGGGCAGCATGACGGTAGGCGCCTTTGTGGCCTATCTCCAACTGTATCTGCGCTTCGTCGGGCGCGGCTTTCGCATTCCGCAACTCGTCAACTCGATCCAGAGCGGCGGCGCGGCCTATACGCGGATCCGGCCGCTGCTCGCACCGCCCCTACCGGCGCGTGGCGAACCACCTTGGTCGTCCTTCCGTGCCGGCCACATTGCAGGAATGGAGCAGCCGGCGCCGGAGTTCTCGGCAGGCCAGGCCGGCCCGATTGCGGTCAGATTCGAGGCGATCACGTTCCAGTATCCATCGGCCGCGCAGCCAGCCCTGAAGGATATCTGGCTGGACATCCCGGCCGGCGCGCTGATCGCGGTGACCGGCCCGGTCGGCTCTGGCAAGAGTGCCCTCGCCCGCGCGCTGCTCGGTCTTTTTCCATTAGCAGTTGGCCGCATTATGCTGGATGGCACTCCGCTGGAGGCGATTCCGTCCGCGAAACGTGCGGCGCGGATCGGCTACTTACCCCAGGAGCCGTTCCTGTTCTCTGGCACAATCCAAGAGAACATCATGCTGGGCCCGCCGGGTGGCAACCAACAACCGATCGTGGACACAGCGAGCGCGCTGGCTGCACTCGCGCCCGATCTCCAAGCGCTACCCGCTGGCATGGCAACGCAGATCGGCGAGTTGGGCATCCGCCTGTCGGGTGGGCAGCGCCAGCGCATCGCCTTGGCGCGGGCGCTCGCGGCACCGCCCGCGCCCGGACTGCTCGTGCTTGACGACCCATTCTCGGCCGTCGATATCGACACCGAGGCACAGATCATCACCGGTCTGCGTGCGGCATTCGGTCCAACCGCGCCGCAGGATCGACGCGCCACGATCGTGCTGTGCTCGCATCGTCTCGCGGCCTTCCCTCAGGCCGACCGGGTGGTTGTACTGGAGTCCGGCCGGATCGCGGAGCAGGGCACCCACGCCGATCTACTCAGCACAGGCGGTCTCTATGCGCGTATCTACCAGGCCCAGCAGCGGGTGGCGTACGCGCCACTGGATGAGGTGGCGCGATGACGGAGGATATCTACGTCCCACCGGCACCCGCCCGGCTTGTGACGCGGCGCGGCGCCTGGACACACCTGGCGCCGCTCCTGCGGCCGTGGCGCCGCACATTGGCACTGGCACTGCTCGGCGTACTGCTGGCCAAGGCGATCGAGATGGTCCCGCCGCTGTTGATCGAGCGGATCGTAGACGCGCATCTGGTGCCACAACGTTCCGACGGGCTGCTTTCGCTGGGATTGCTTTACCTGGGCGTCACGATTATCGGGCAGATCATGACCGGCGGGGCGGTCTACCTGACAGCCCTGGCGGCGCAAGGCGCGCTGCATGCCGTGCGGGTGCGCCTGATGGAGCATCTGCAGCGCCTGCCGCTCAGTTACTACGACCAGACACCACTTGGCGATACCATCAGTCGCTGCACCGCGGACGTCGAGACGGTCGACACGCTCTTCTCAACCGGCATCATCAATCTGGTCGCGAACCTGGTGCGACTGCTGACCGCGGCGGTGGCGATGGCGCTCCTCAGCACCACGCTCACCCTAGTGGCGATCGTGGTCATCCCGCCGCTCGTAGCCGTCACCCGACTGTTCCAGGTGCGTGTACGCGCCGCCGAGCGCGAAAATCGGCGGGCGGTCGGTCTGCTCAACACCCACCTGCAGGAGACGCTCGGCGGCGCAGAGGTCATCCGCGCCTTCGGCCGCGTGGATACTTTCGTCGCCCGCTTCCGGCGGGCGCTGCGCGAGTCGCTGGCGGCGTATAACCGCGCCACCGTCTACAGCGCGATCTACTCGCCGATCATGGCGCTGCTGGCCGCCTCGGCGATCGCGCTGCTGCTGTGGGCTGGCGCAGGCGGAATCGTCGGATCGTGGGGGATTTCGGTCGGCATGTTGACGGCGTTTGTGCTGCTGTTCCAGCGTTTCTTCGAGCCGATCACCACGTTGGGCGACGATTGGCAGACGGTGCAGAGCGCGCTGTCGGGGATCGAGCGAATCGTCGAGGTGCTGGCGCTCGCGCCAGAGACTCGCCCGCCGCCGCAGCCGGCCGCGCCGCACCAGGCCCCGATCGAGATGCACAATGTTACCTTCGGCTATCGCGACCAGCCGGTGCTGCACCGGATCTCGTTCCACGTTCGCCCCGGCGAGCATGTAGCGTTGGTGGGACGCACCGGCGCCGGCAAGAGCAGCGCGCTACACCTTGTCGGCGGGCTATATACGCCCTGGTCTGGCACGGTGCGGGTGGCTGGCCGCGATCCACGGTCGCTCAGCGATGAGAAGCGGCGGCGGATCGTGGGGGTGGTGCCGCAGCTGGTGCAGCTCTTCAGCGGCACGGTCTGGGATAATCTGACGCTGGGTGACTCGTCGGTCTCGCGAGTGGCGGTCGAGCGCGCTGCGAAGATTGCCGGCGCAGCGGCCTGGGTCGAATCGCTGCCGCAGGGCTACGACACGCCGCTCAGCGGGGCAGGGCGGAGCGCGGGCGCGCAACTCTCAGCCGGGCAGCGGCAACTATTGGCGCTGGCCCGCGCACTGGTCTGGGACCCGCCCGTGCTGCTGCTTGATGAGGCGACGGCGGCGATCGACAGCGCCAGCGACGCGGCGCTGTGGGCAGCGCTGCGCGCGGATGTGGCCGGGCACGGTCGTGTGGTGCTGGCCGTAGCCCACCGCCTCGCCACCGCACGCGTGGCCGATCGGGTGATCGCTCTAGAGGCCGGGCGGATCGTCGAGATCGGGCCGCCCGAGGAGCTGGTGCGCCGCGGCGGACGGTTCGCGGCGCTGGTCGAGTTGGAGGCCGCCGGCTGGCGCTGGCAGGCGAGCTAAGAAGGAGGGGGCGCGATGCCCAAAGATGTTTACCTCCAGCCGGACGCTCCCGATCCGGTGCTGAGTGACGATGTCGTGCTAGGGCTGGTGCGGCGGCATGCGCCGGGCGCCCAGGCGGTGGTTGGCGTAGACGAGAGCGGCGGCGAGGCACGAACCTATGCGATCGACGATCGAATCGTGCTCAAGACCCAGCGACCGCACCGGCTGCGCCCACGCACCAGCCTGGCGATGGAGGCCGCGTTCCTGCGCCATCTGGTCGCGTTTCCAGCGATCCCGGTGCCGCGGGTGATCGGGTATGCCCGGCAAATGCATATCGAGTACCTGTGCATGACCCGCATGCCCGGTGCGGCACTAAGCCAGCAGACGATCACTGGCTCGACGCGTACAGATGTGCTTCAGGCCCTCGGGCAGGCGTTGCGCAAGATCCACAGCGTACCTCAGGAGCCGCTTGGCGCCAGCGGGCTCTTTCCAGCTGATAGGAGCACCGCGGATCTCCGCGCGCGACTGGCCGAGGCATTCGACGAGGTTTTGGCCGCGATTGAGCGCGCGGGCGCTGTGTGGGCGATTGTGCTGGCGCCCCGTGCAGTAGTGGATGCTGAGAGACAAACGATTACTACTCTAGGCACCGGTGTAACTTGAGAATGCCCTCAGCGCTCCAATAGATCGGCGTTGCTATTCCGCGCCACCGGTTTCAGTTCAGCAACACCGCCGTTGGCATCCTGTGGGAGACATACCGTAAAGGTACTGCCGGCCCCTTCCGTCTGCTTTTGCGCCGTGATATCATGCGTAATCGCAATCGAGAGCACAACCTGACCGTGGGCGTCACGCACCGGGCGCGCTTGGACTAGCGCCCAGCGCTCCTGACCGGTTGCCAACTCACGGTACCGTATCACTCGTGACGGCTGCTCCTCGCCCTGGAGTGCCAGCCGGCCCGTAAGTTGGTTCGACGGTAAGGGCCGCCCTTGCTCGTCCATAATGACAAACCGTTGGAGTCGTTCAGTTGAGCTGGCGTTGAGCATCGCCTGGACCGATGGAAACCCGACAACCCGCGCCGCCGCGTCGTTGGCGTAGGCCAGCCGTCCGCCCGGCATCTCGGCGACAACGCCATCCGCGACACTGCTCAAAATAACGGCGAGTTGGTCGTGAGCGGCTAGCAGCGCGGCTTCGGCTTGCGCCCGCGCGGTGATATCGCGAAACACCAATACTACGCCAAGGAGCTGCCCGGCGTGGTTGGTAATTGGCGCGCCGGTGTCATCAATCGGTCGTTCGGTGCCGTCTTGGGCAATCAAGAGCGAGTGGTTGGCTAAGCCGATAACCCGCCCTTCGCGGAGCACCCGAGCAACCAGGCTTTCGACAGGCTGCCGCGTGTCGGCATCAATGATCGGAAAGACGGCGGTGATATCCTTGCCGAGCGCATCAGCGAGCGACCAGCCGGTGAGCGACTCCGCTACACGATTCAGAAAGGTAATCCATCCCTGACTGTCGGTGGTGATCACCGCATCGCCAATGCTAGCGAGCGTCACCTGGAGATGCTCATGTTGCGCGCGAAGCGAAGCCGCCAGGTGTCGGCGCGCGGCGGTGAGCGAGCTGATGAGTAACGCGGCCACAATCTCCACACCGAACCGAAGCAGTGTCTCCACATTGAAGACGAATTGACCAAACGGTGCGAAGACAAAGTAATTCGCCAGGAGGACGGAGAGTAGCGTTGCAAGCAAGCTGGGACCTAAGCCGCCATACCAAGCGCTCACCAGGACGGCGACATAGAACAAGGCAAAAACCGGCTCGCGCATGAAGGGACGCAAGAGCAGCGTCAGCCCGAGCGCAAGAAGCGATGCACCAGTGGCCACGCCATAGCCAAGCAAGGCGGATGGTTGGCTTGAAGCGCGAGAGAATGACGCGTTCATGCTTCAGTCGCTTCTCTTCAGCATGCCACCTGCTGCACGCAGGGTCAGCAGTGAAGCTGTGTTGTGGATGATGGCTCATTGTAATCGGAAGCGGCGATAGGCGTCAAACTGATTGCGCGTATGATGCCCGCCCGCTTCCGAATGATTCCCAGAATCCGCATATGAGCCCTTGTAAGCTGTTTCAATCTCGCTTGCTTGGGGCTTTCCTGTGGCAGCGAATCAGGCAGTCGCGGCGGTTTTTTAAGCGTGTAGGCTGGGTCGGGGCTGCGAATCCAGTTCTATCAGCGACGGCATAAATGCTATAAGCGGGCTGTACGACGCCACAGCAGCGCTCCCGCACCCACCAGCGCCAGCGCAACCACAAGTAAAAGCGGCAGCGAGAGCGCTGTTGCGTCGCCAGTGCCCGGCAGAGTCGCGGCCGGGGCCAGTGTCACCGGCACCTGCGCCAGCGGCGTGAGTGAGCCGTCGGCGCCGCTTTCGCGATAGACCACAACGCAGGTCGGCGTTGCCGCGCTCACTGTGAACTTGACCTGCTGTTCATATGGCGACAGGACGCAGCATTCGTTGTGGGCATTCTCCTTCACCAGCACCGCGCCATTCGCATCCAGCAGCTGGATTGGCACAACTCCTTCAAACGAGCCGAAATACATACCTTTGACGGTCATCGGGCTGGTAACGACCTGATCAGTGGTTGGATTGGTGATGGTCGTTCCATCGGAGTTGGTTGGTTGCGCGGGGCAGGCCGGCGCCGCATACGCGCTCGCACTCGTGATGAGCAGCATTCCGACGAGAATACCGAGGCGATAGATACGTTTCATTGGCGACCTCCCGTATGAACAGTGTTGGCGTTCCCGATCCGCTCTGATTATATAGCAGAACTTACGCAGTGGACGCGAACATTGGAGCACCACGGATTATAATGTCTCGTATCGAATGTTTTTCGTTCGCAGAACGAAAACATTCGATACGAAGAAGAAAAACCATGTTCTGCGAGTGACCGCTTTTTTGCAAACGCCGTATCATGCCGCAGGTCATCGCCGCGCTCACAGAATGGTGCTGGTGGGCATTGGAATTAAGTCTGGCGCGACCCATTCGCGGCGGGCCTGGTCGGAGAAGATTCGCTCGCGGCTATAGTGGCGGAAGACCGGCTGCATGCTGCCTAGCTCGGCAAGCGCGCGATAGGTTACGTCGGCGAGTGGCAGCTGCGGGTCGGCAGCGTCGAGATAATGACGCAGCACCCGCATCCAGAACATAGTAATCGTCTCGTGGTAGAGCTGGTTGCGGCCGTGGTGCGTGGCAAAACGCTGGATCGTCGCGCGCATAGCAGCGGTAGCCTCGTCGATCGGCAGGTGGGCCAGGTACCAGATCGCGACAGTCATGTGGGCGTGGTGGCCGAACTCGGCCGGCGCAAGCGCGCAGCGCTCGACCGCCTGCACGAGCTGCGCAATCTGTTGGGCAGTACGGTAGATTGGCTTCTGGTCGGTGGGCATTATGTGACCTCCGTTGTTGGATCGCTCGCCGGGCGCTCGGCGAGGCGGTGGCTCGCGGCGACATCGTAGTCCATACCATAGACATCCTTGAGCTGCGCGATCCGCTGGAGCGTTTGGGCCGAGAATGGGAGTTGGTTGGCGAACGCGTGCAGCACGATACCCTCCAGCAGATCGCCGAGCGAAATGTCGTGGTACTCGGCCAGCGCCTTGAGCACCTTGAGCATGCGCTTCTCCATGCGCACGCCAGTCTGTATTCGCTCAACCGTGATTGGGTTTGAGGAATGAGTCATGATTCAGAACTTATGCCTCTGAGTGACACGAGTTATGCAATCGCGTCCGAGATGCTTTTTAGCCTTCCCTTCGTCAGGCTCAGGACGGGCGGCAGCCCTTCGGCCAACTCAGGAACCGCGGTACTTTATCTTTATTTTCGTTTTTCGTTTTTGCGCTCGCAGAGCACAAAAACGAAAAACCGGGTACCCTCTGGGTGAACCGGGAAGTACCATGCTGCCGTCTATCCTGAGCCTGCCTGCCCTGAGCTTGTCGAAGGGTCGAAGGGCAGGCTAAAAGTTGACGTCCAAGCGGCTACGGCGTAACCTGTGGCATTGACAAAAGTTGCGTGATGAATTTGTATTATGTTACCATGGTACACTGGTAACGTCAAGGAGCGTAATAACATGATTCCGCGCCCGCCGCTTGAGCCACCATCGGATCGCCCGGTGCTGCTGCTGGATATCGACGGCGTGATCAACGTGTTTCAGTGCTCAATCGCGCGCGAAACCCAGGTGGCGCCCTACTTGCCAGCGATCAAGCTGCTGCCGGGGCTAGCAGACTGGCTTGCGCGGCTCGATCAGGCGTATTATCTGGTGTGGTGCTCGCATTGGGGCGCCCTGGTGAACATCGACGCGGCGCATGCCTGGGGGCTCGGCCCGCGCCCGCTGATCGAGCCAACCCCCGACGAGGGGCCGCTGAGCGACTGGAAAGCGCTGGCCGTGCGCCGCAGCTTCGCCGACTGGCCTGGCGCGATCGCATGGGTCGAGGATGGTTTTACGCCGGCCGCGCACGCCTGGGCCGCCGCCAGGCTCAAGCAAGGCCGGCGCACCTGGCTAGTTGACGTGCGCGAAACCGGCCTGACCGCGGAGGTCACCGAGTATCTGCTCGAGTGGGCGGCTTTAGTGTCTTGAGTCATGGCGCCGAATCGCCAAGACACGAAGGCTCCAAGATTTTATATGATAGTGGCGTTACTACGCGGCGCTCCAAACTCATATGAAAATGCCGGATGTCGAGCAGCGCTCAGGTGGCGCTGGCGGTCAAAGGCTCGATATGCACGCTGTAGCCGAGACGTTCGAGTCGGCGCTGCATCTGGGCCGCTAGCTGTTCCGTCCGCCGC
>WNGF01003060.1_pt1 | contig 39698 bp, 30 predicted proteins | sample 5400641 | NCBI WGS metagenome assembly WNGF01 (sample SAMN13153371, study PRJNA577476) | soil metagenome | isolation source: 80 cm soil or saprolite under grassland replicate 2 | place: USA:California | collected 2016-06-15 | reverse complement strand
GTTCCAGATCAGCAGCACGTCGGCGCTCGTCAGGTAGGCGAGGTCGTAGTCCATCGTCGAGCCGGGCGTCGAAGCAGTGTCGACTCGGATGTCGCTGTGCGTCCGCGGGCTGGCGATCCCGTTGTCGACGCTGACGTTGTTGGCGATCGTGGCGCCGGTCGAGCCGCCTTCGACGTTGATGCCGGCTGTGACGTTGCGGTACGCGGTGTTTCCGAGGATCCGCTGGCCGGTCGAAGCGAAGTTGTCGATGCCGTGGTCGCCGTTGTCGTAGGTGACGTTGTTGATGATGAGGTTGTCGTTGGCGCCGGTGAACGACTCGATGCCGGTGTCCTCGTTGTCGTGCGTGCGGTTCGAGTCGACCGTGTTGCCGGTCGAGTTGTAGAGCCGGATCCCCGAGGCGGCGCGCTGGAAGACCTGGGCGTTGCTGAACGACTCGTTGCCCTTGATCACGTTCCGAGTCGAGCCGTTGAGATAGATCCCGTAGCTCGTGTTGTGGTCGACCGTGTTGCCGGTGACGGTCGAGTCCCTGACGCTGCTCAGGAAGATCCCGGATTTCGTCTGGCCGCTCACCGGCTGGCCGGCATAGCTGACGTGGTTGTTCGAGATCGTGATGTTCGAGGAGTTCTGAACCGAGATGCCGACGCCCGTCGTGGTTCTGATGTCGAAGCCGTTGACGGTGACGTAGCTCTTGTTCGAGATCGAGAACCCGTTCGTCCCTCCGCTCACCACAGGAGAGGCGCCGGGCGCTGCGGTGAACACGATCGGCGCAGTGGGCGTGGCAGAGGTCGGCACGGTGACGGCCTCCGTGTAGGTCCCGGACCCGACCTGCACGGTTTGCCCCGGGTTGATGCGCGAAGCCGCCGGGACGATGCTGCAGAACGGCTGGTCGGACGTTCCAAGCCCGGTGTCCGTGCAGTTCGGGTTGCCCTTGTCGACGTACAGCGTCGCAGCCGGAGGCGGCGGCGGGGGCGCGGTGCCGATCGTGACCGAGTCGAGCACCGTTCCCTGCTCGCACGTCGTGTCCTCGGTCGACGTCGGGGGACCACAGATCGCGTCGACGCGGAGGCCGTCGCTGCTTACGTCGATTCGCAGGTGCTCCAGGTGCATGGCCCGGAAGGCGATCCGCGGGTCGGTCGTCACCCACGGCGTCTCCAGGTTGGTCGCTCCTCCCGTCGTAATGTGGGTCACGCCGTGGATCGGCTGGAAGCGCTCGTAGTCGTGGTTGTGGCCGTTGATGTTGAGGACGTACTTCGTGTAGCGGTCGCCGAACGAGTCGAGCGCCGATGCCAGGGCGGCGTTCGGCCTGTGCAGGCCGGTGGAGTAGGCGGGCTCGTGGCCGTAGGTCATGATGAAGTGGATGTTCGGATCGGCCTGGGCTGCGGCAAACACCGGGTCGACCGCTGTCTGCCACTCGCTGGGGGTCGAGGCCTGGTACAGCTCCGGGTACGAGATGAAGCGGATGCCGCCGGCGTCGAACCAGCCCCAGTCCTCACCGCAGCATCCCTCGGGCGGGGCGGACGGGACGCTCTGCGGGTTCGGGAGTACGAAGCGGCCCTTGTAGTTCCGCAGGTCGTCCAGCGTCGGCGTCTCCCACTCGTGGTTCCCCCAGGAGGGCATGTACGCCGCAGTCTGGCTCCACGCCATCACGTCGTTGAAGTGCCGGTCGACCGACGCCTGGCTCTGGCTTCTGCCGTTGGCGTAGGTCAGATCCCCCGCGAGGATCACGAACGCAGGCACGTCTCCGGCCACCTGGTTCGCCGCCGTTCGGACGTTCGGGTCGAGCAGTGTGCTCCCGACGTCGGCCATGACGTCAAAGCGGAAGTTGCCGGTCGGCGCCGTGGAGAACGTGCGGTCGAGCCCGCCGCCGATCGAGTAGTGGTAGGTCGTGCCCGGCTGGAGACCCGTCAGCTCGATCTCGCGGAAGGGGCCCGGCGAGGAGAACGGGAGCGGGGTCGGCTGATGGCCCTGAACGGTGTTGCCGTACGCGCTCGTGAGACCGTACCGAAGATCGCTGGGGTTGCCGCGCCAGTCGAAGGCGACGGACGTGGGGCCTGTGAAGGTGTAGTGCACCTCGTCGACGGTGTTGGTGTTGCCGCTGGTGTTGATCGTCCACGTGTAAGTAGCGGGAGTCGGATCGGCATTCCCGGCCGCGTCGACGGCAGTGACGCTGAACGTGTACGTCGCGTCCGCGAGCCCGCCGTACGACGTCGGTGACGAGCAGGGCAGCGCCGCCTGGTTGTCGAGCTGGCACCGGAAGGTCGAGTTCGGCTTCGACGACACGAACGAGAACGTCGGCGCCGAGTCGTTCGACGGGTTCGGCGGCGCCGAGGTGATCGTGGTGTCGGGCGCTGCCGTCGTGACAGTCCACGTATAGGTCGCGGCGGTCGGGTCGGTGTTGGCAGCCGCGTCGGTCGCAGTGACGGAGAAAGTATGGCTACCGTCGGCGAGGCCGACGTACGTCACCGGCGAGCTACAGGATCCGAGCAGGCCGCCGTCGATCTGACAGAGGAACGTCGAGCTCGGCTCGGACGAGCTGAAGGAGAAGGTGGCGGCGGCACTGCCGGACGGGTCCGGCGGCTGGGACGTGATCGTCGTCTCCGGCGCACTGGTGTCGACCGTCCAGGTGTAGGCCGCCGCGGTGGGGTCGACGTTGCCGGCCGGGTCGGTAGCGCGAACGCTGAACGTGTGGCTGCCGTCGGCCAGGCCGCTCAGCGCGTCAGGCGAGGTGCAGCTCGTGAAGGCGCTGCCGTCCAGCGCGCATTCGAACGTCGAGCCCTGCTGCGACGACGTGAAGGAGAAGCTCGGATTCGCGTTGTTCGACGGATTCGTGGGCTGCGCGGTGATCGTGGTGTTCGGTGCGCTCGTGTCGATCGTCCACGTGAAGCTGGCGGGCGTCGGGTCGACGATCCCGTCTTTGCTGGCGCGAACGCTGAACGTGTGGCTGCCGTCGGCGAGGCCGCTGTAGGACGCGGGGGACGTGCAGCCGGCAAACGCGCCGCCGTCGAGGGCGCACTCGAAGGTCGAACTCGGCTTCGAGGAGGCGAAGGAGAAGCTCGGGTTCGGGTTGTTCGACGGATTGGATGGCTGCGCCGTGATCGAGGTGTCCGGCGCGCCGTTGTCGATCGTGACGGTCTGTGTCGCGGAGGCTCCCGTGTTCCCGGCGACGTCGGTTGCCCGCGCGAGAACGTCGTAGACGCCGTCCGGCGGCTGCGAGTTCCACGTGACCGAGTAGTTCGGCCCGGCCGTGCTCGCGCCGATCAGCGTCGTCGGGGTGCAAGGCGACGGCGTGCAGTAGTAGTACGAGACGGACTGGGTTCCGGAGAGCGCGTCTGTCGCCGTCGAGGTCAGCACCTGGCCGTTCCCGATCGTCGGCGGCAGCGTCGTCATCGTCACGGTGGGGCCGGTCCGGTCGATCCGGATGAGCGTCGAGGCCGTCTGGACCGGCTCCTGGTTACCGACGTTGTCGACCGAGAAGTACTTGATCGTGTACACGCCGTCCGCCGTCAGCGAGATCGAGGTGCCGGACGGCGACCCGGTGTTCGGGGTGCTTCCGTCGGTCGTGTAGTAGGTGTTCCCGACGCCCGAGCCGGAGTCGGTCGGCGTCAACGTGACCGTCTGGTTCGTCGTCTTCCAGTCGGAGCCGATCGAGGCGGTGTTGTCCGTCGTGCTCGGAGCCGTCGAGTCGGGGGTCGGCGTGAAGTTGGTTGGGGTACCGCCGTTGCCGGCGACGTCAGACGCGAAGACTCCGACCGAGCCGGGATCGTTCGAGCTGCTCGTCCAGGCGTAGGTCCTGGTCGCGCCGGCGCCGGTGACCGTCCACGTCGGCGGCGTCCCAAAGGTGTAGCCGGACACGCCCGAGCCGGTGTCGGTCGAGCTCGCGGTGACCGCGAAGCTGCCGCTGACGGAGGGCCGGTAGTAGACCGTGGAGCCCACGGCACTCGCATTCGTCAGCGCCGAGAAGGCGAGCGCAGGGGCGGTCGGGCCGCTGAGGTCGACCTTGGCGGTGCTCGACGCCGCCGAGAAAGCCGACTGGTTGCCGACCCGGTCAGACTCGCGCAGCCGGTAGCGGTAGCACCGGGCGTCGCTCACGGTCGTGTCCGGGTTCGAGACCGTCGCCGTCCAGGTGTTCGGGAACGCGTTGCAGACGCCGTTCGTGATCCCGGTCTCGTCGCGCTCGTAGACGCGCGTGTTCGTGTCGACGCCCGAGCCGCTGTCGGTGCCGTCCACCGGGGTCAGCGCGACGGACGGGGTCGTGTACCACACCGGAGGTGCGGTCAGGGCCACCGACGGCGTCGTCGGAGCCGTGGTGTCGTTCGTGATCGTGATCGTCCCGGTGGTCTGATTCGCGGCGAAGTCCTGCGCGACGATCGACTGCGCGCCCGGCGAGCTGGTGGCACCGGCCGTCCACGAGTAGTTGCTCGGGTAGTTGGGGCCCGTCGTGACGGTCTCGGCAGGATGCGTCCAGCCGGCTTTGTTGACGAGCGGGTACGTGACCTGCTGCATCCCGCTGCCGGTGTCGGTTGCCGTGTCTTGGAGCTGGAAGCCGCCTGCCGCCGAGCCGCGGTAGTAGATCGTGCCGCTCGAGCCGCCCGGGCTGTTGAAGTAGACGCCGCCGGTCACGTTGGCGAGGCCGAAGGAGTTCACCGGGAACGTGTCGTCCACGGCCGGATGCACGATCTTGCCGACGCCGTCGTTCACGACGAAGTCGACCTGGCGGTCGATTGCGGTGCCCGAGGCGATCCCCGTCACTTGCCTGCGCCAGACCTCGACCCAGAGCCGCTCGTTTGCGGCCAGCGAGAACGCCGGCAGCGAGTACGTGACTGTCGTCGACCTGAAGCCGAGCGCGCTGCGGATGTTCTGCGCGGCAGGGTCGTCCGTGGGGGGGAAGACCGTCTGGGTCGAGTGGAAGTTCCCGTTGCCGCTGATCGTCCCCTTCCACACGCCGAACGAGAGGATCGCCGTGCCGGCAACCAGGTTCGAGCTCGGAATCTGCGTCTCCACCGTGAAGCTCCAGCTGCCGGCAACGAAGCCGGTACCGCCGGCGAGATCCTGCACCCAGCCGAAGCCCTTGGGCGCGGTTCCCTGGCTCTGTGAGCTCGTATTGCTGGTGCCGGGCTTGAAGAGGTAGTAGCCGGTCGCGTTGCTGCTGGGCGTCGTGCTCGTCGCGCTGTTGGCGCCCGACGGCGCCGAGGTCAGGAGCCGCCAGGAGTTGTCGGCGGTCGAAACGGTGCTCGAGAAATAGAGCGTCGGGTAGTCGGTTGCGGGGTCGATCACGTACGGCAGCGGGAGCTTGCGGTCGTCGAGGCGGAGCAGGAGCGACCAGTTCCCGTGCGCGCGGCGAAGCGACCAGCGCAGGCCCGGGGGCGTGACGGTTCTCCCGCGGGCGTCGAGGATGCGCACGGGGGCGATCCACGCGTGCACCGGCCGGTGGTTGCGTGTGAACAGCACCGTCCCGCCGCGGGTCAGCGTCGGCGTCAGCCTGGGGCTCTGCAGCCGCCACTGCCAAGTCCTGACGCCCTGGTGGCGCGAGACCTGCAGGAACTCCTCCGTGCGGTCGGCGCCGACGGTGATCGCCTCGCGCCCGTAGGCCGTCGGCCGCGACACGCCGCCCGAGAAGCGCGACCAGCGGCCGGTCGCCCCCTCCGCGGCGAGCGCGATCCGCCCTTGTCCGCGCACCGAGACGCTGTAGCCCTTGCCGAGCCGGACCGTGACTCCGTGCGCCGGCCGCCGCACGAGCGGTGCGTCGCCGCGCTGCGCGCCGAGCGCGTGCTCGAGGAAGTCGGTGGGGGCTCCGGTCTGGACGAGCCTGTCGGATGCCAGGCCGACAGCGAGCAGCAGGCCGATAACGAGGAGCCAGAGGGTCGGCGCTGCAGCGATCCGTCGCTGCGCGACCGTTCCGTGTCGGACGTCGATCACTCGGGCACCTCCGGAGACGAGAGCCGCCGGAACAACTCCAGGTGGAGCCGCGCGAACTTCTCGTGGTCGGTCAGCGCAGCGACCTCGGCGATACCCGCGAGCGCCGCATCGTGCCAGCGCTCGCGGTCGGCGCCGAGCCGCACGAGGCCGTCTTCGAGGAACCTTCGGTACAGCGACGGGAACCAGCCGGCGCCGTACATCGCGTACTCGACGCCTGCTCCCCACGCGCCGGCGCGCAGGCCGAGATGGCCCGGGACCGCCCGGCCGCGCCGCACGCCGCGGTCGAGGTAGAGCGCATACATGTTCGCGAAGCGGACGAGATCGCGGACCGGCTCGCCGCACACGGTCGCGGCTTCCCAGTCGACGACCCCCGAGACGCGGCCGTTCGACCCGAGGATGTTTCCGACCCAGAAGTCGCCGTGCACGACCGTCCGCGGCGTGCTGCTGCGGCGGAGGCGCGCGTGCATCGCCTCGAGGCGCGTAAGGTCGGACTCGAGAGCCTGGTCGTGTGCGAACCGCTCGCGGAGCCGCACGGAGACGCCTGCGTCCAGGTCGAGCGGAGCCGGCCGGCCCGCCGTCGCCTGCTGGAGCTCAGCGAGCCAATCGCCCGCCGCGCGGAAATCAGCCGAGACTCGTGCGGAGTCACGCGTGTGACCCCGCTCGGCGTACGCGGTGCTCAGCGGTCGCCCGGGCAAAGCGGACATCACGGGCGCGCGCCGCTGCTCGAACTCGACGACTTCGACCACCCGCGGAATCGTCTCGGCGACCGTGCCCAGGCGCATGCGCCCGAGCTCCTTGAGCACGCGCGCCTCGGCGTCCACGGCGCGCTCGGCCGCTGCGGTCGTCGGCGCCTTCACTGCGAGGACGGGCTGGCCGGTCTCCGGGGAGACGAGCAGCACCGTGACCTTGGCGTTCGGGTCCTTCGACGTCGCGGAGACGAGCGACTGCAGGCCGGTGTCGGTGACGAACTCCCACAGCTCGGGCGTCACCTGAGGGCTCTCGCGAGCGACGGAAACTTCCGGAGCGGTGATCGTCACGCCCGCCTCCCGACGACGACGCGGGCCGGCGCGAGAACGCGCACGAGGCGCCACGACTGCAACCGGCGGAGCACTCCGAGCGCGACCTCGATCGGCAGCGAGAAGCGCGTGCGCGGAGGCGCGACGAGGACGTTCGAGACGAACAGCCTCACCGGCGCGGGCGCATCCTGGACAAGGTACGCCGGAGCGGCGGCGGTCGGGAACGCAAGGTACTCGCGCTCCAGCTCGAGGCCGGCTGCCGACGCGAACGACCTGCAGCGCCCCGCTGCGCCAGGTGCCGACGCCGTGATGACCACGCGGGTACCGGACGCGAGCTCACGGACTGCCGCGAGTCGGGCTCGGCGTTCCGGCCGCGAGCGAGAGAGCTCGACGCGCAGCGCGTCTCCTCCGCTCACCGAGCGCCAGTTCTCATGCCAGCGCTCCGCCGAGATGAAGCCGGTATCGCTCAATTCAGCACCGCAAAGGGTCGGAGGCGCGCGACCGGGCGCACGATGTCGTGCTCGGTCAGGACGGAGAGCGTGTCGTCGATCCCGCGGTCGTCGAGGTGCTCGACCATGCGCGGGCCGTTGCCCGCATAGTCGAAGCGCCACGTCGACCGCCGTTCGGGGTCGGGCCCGCTGAGCCCGCGCTCGACGAAGCTGTCGATGTTCGAGCCCGAGCCGTGCGAAACGGAGTAGAGGCTCTGCGCTGCACCCTCGCCCGCGACGCAGAGGAAGGACGACGTCCGGCTCGTCCCCGGGAGCAGCAGGGGCTGTCCCGTCCGGCCGAAGACCGGGTGGTCGGCCATCCTGGAGGCCGGGTAGGCGCGCGCAGCGTTGTGGCGATGGACGATCGCCCGCTCGCCGTCGATGTCCTCCTCGTAGATCGAGTTGTGCGGAGAGTCGACGACCAGGCTCGGGGACGCGCCGCCGAACGACTCCTCGGCCAGCCGGGTCAGGATCGCGTACGACGCGAGCCTGAAGGCGAAGCCGTAGTTCATCGCCATCAGGTTGGAGAGCATCAGCCGCTCGCCCTCGGCTCCGGCGCGCTCGACCGGCGGGAAGCCGCCGTTGAAGTAGAGCGACCGCCGCAGCCTCAGCTCATCCAGGGAGCGCGCGCTCGCCAGGTGGTAGAGCGGCTTCTGCACCGCCATCTGCATCCGCAGCGCACGGGGGAAGCGCTTCCGCCGGCCGAACAGGACTCCGAGCTCGCCGGGCAGCGCGCCGCCGCCGCCGTGGTACTGCATGGTCACCTGGCCGAGCTCGACGCCGAGCAGCGCTGCGGCCTCGTCGTCGAAGACCTCCTCGACCTCTTGCAGCTCGATGAAGTGGTTGCTCTTGCCGATCGTCGCGAACCGGATCCGCGAGAGGTGCTTGACCGTCCACGGCAGCTCGCGCCGGATCCGCTTGGCGCCGCCGTACGGCTCGACGTCGATCCGGCCGCCGTGCTCGATCCGCTCGGTGAGGCCGGCGTCGACGCCGTACTTGTCGACCGCGAAGAACGCGCCCTCGGTGGCGCAGCGGACGACCTCCGCCGCCGTGAGATCGCGGCGGTAGGTCGGCGGATACGGCAGACGCGCGCGCACGCGCGTGTAGAAGTCGTTGACCGCCTCGAGGCCGGGGCGCTCGAGGTCGAGCGCGACGAGGGCCATGCCGCAGTTCAGCGAGCAGCACGTGAAGGTCGGCCGGATCGTCTCCCGCGTCGCGACGGCGATGCTCGACGGCATCTCCTTGTCGGCCTTGAGGTGGAAGTCGGGAAGCGCGACGGCGGGCGCGGCCAGGTCTGCCTCAGCCTCCGCAGCGCCCTCGCGCAGCAGGTGCAGGGCGGCCGCGTCGGCAGGAGAGGTCTCGCTCTCGAAGACGCGCACGCCGGCTTTCACGTCGGCCGCCTCGGGCATTGCCCGGTCCAGGGTCGCGCTCACGCCGCCACCTGCGTCGCCTCGAGCAGCTCGCCGAGGCACGCCTGCGGCTCCCGCCCTAGCGCCAGCGAGTAGCAGGGAAGGTTCTCTGCGAACGTAGCGGCGACGTCCGCGACCGGCGGGTGCGCAGGGCCCAGCCCCGTTCCGGCTGCCAGGGCCGCCGCGAACCCCCAGTACCTCCGAAGCTCGCCTGCCATATACGTGCTGGCCACGAGAGCGCGCGACGCTGCCTCCGCGCTGCAGCTCGCCAGCGAGGGCGCGTCGCCGCTGCCGCGAACGATCGTGACGACGGAGTCCGGCTCGAGGGACGAGATGCGGTTCGGCAACGACGTCTCCTGCCGGCCGTGGGGCATCCGGCGTCCGCTGCCGCCCTCGACGCGGGCCGGCTCGACGAGGCCCCACAGGGTCTCGCCGTCGCCGACGCTGAGGTTGTCTCCCGTCCCCCGGCCGCCGACGAGTGTCTCGGCCAGCACGAGCGTCGAGCGCCCGATGCCGCTCTGGGCAGTGAGCAGCGCGCTCGAGCGTTCGGAGCGGCAGCCTGAGGCGTGCAGCGGGACCCGCCCGCGGGTTCCGGCCCACCACAGCACCGGGTACTGGAGCAGCGCCGCGCGCGCCAGCAGGTGGAACCGCGAGCGCAGCACACGCGCCGCCGCGCGATCGCGCGCCGGAGGCCGCCAGCGGTACGTGAACTCGGGCCAGCCGCCGCGGCAGCTGACGTGCAGGTCGAAGCCGGCCGTGCAGACGTTCTTGAGCACGACGCTGCCGCCCCGCTGCCAAACGCCGCGCGCGAGCGCGTCCCAGCCGCTCGTCTCGAACGGGCTCCGCTCCGCCTCGACGCGCACGAAGACCGACGCGTCAGGAGCCTCGCCGGAGCGGAGCTCTGCGCCTGTGCCTTCGGCGAGCAGGTCGCTCACCCAGTCGAGCGAAGAGGAGAGCGAGAGGCTTTCGCCGGCGGTGAAGAGGTGGCCGTTCAATGCCCGCCCCTTCCGTTCGATGAGAAGCGCAGCGCCGTCTCGTAGGCGTCGATCAGCTCTTCGGCCAGGACGTCCGACTGGAACTGTGCGCCGATGTGGCTGCGTGCGGCCACGGCCATCCGCGCGGCGTCCTGCGGATGATCCAGCAGATACACGATCCCGCGCGCGAGCGATGACGGATCTTTCGGCCGCGCGACGATTCCGGTCTTCCCTGCAAGCACGATCTCCGGAACCGAGTTGACCGCGTTCGCCACGACGGGGATGCCGCACGTCATCGCCTCGACGACCGAGCACGGCAGCCCTTCGAAGATGCTCGAGAGGGCGAAGACGTCGAAGGCGGGAAGGAGTTCCGGCACGTTGCTCCGCTCGCCCACGAGCAGGAAGCGGTCGGTGAGACCCTTGGCCCGGATCAGCTTGGCCGTCTGCTCGCGCAGCTCGCCGTCGCCGATCCAGACCGTGTACAGATCGGGCCGCGCGAGCGAGGCGACCGCCTCGACCATGTCGAACGGCGCCTTCTGGTTGACGATGCGCGCAACCGTTCCGACCACCTGCGCGTCCTGCGGCAGCCCAAGGAGCTCTCGCGCTCGCCGTCGGCGTTCGGGCGTGACCGGCGGCACCGGGTCGATCGGGCTGATCAGCGCGCGGATCCTGTCCGGAGGCGCGATCTTCAGCCTCACGGCTTCGGAGGCCACGAACGTCCCGTCCGTGAGGAAGTAGTCGGTCAGCCGGCCCAGCCGACGCTCCATCGTGAGGAGAGCTGCGCGCGTCGCGCGGGATTGGAACTCGTGAAACGGAAAGCCGTGCAGCGTGTGGACGATCGCTCGAACCCCGACCCGGTGACCGGCGAGTCTTCCGAGCAGACCGGCTTTCATTCCGTGGGTGTGGACCACGTCGAAGTCGCCGATGGCCAGGTGCGCCGTGAGCTCGCGCAGCGCCGCTGCCTCCGAGAACGCGGGGTGCCGTCCACCCCGCAGAGCGTCGAGCCTGAGGATCCGGAGGCCTCCCTCCTCGGCTCGTCGGAGCAGCGTCCCATCGTGGGGAGCCAGGATCGTGCTCGAGCATCCCTGGTCGGCGAGCGCCAGGGCCTCGCGGAGCATGATGCCGCCGGCCCCGGCAAAGAAGTTCGCGTTCACGTGCGCGATGCGAAGCGGCCGCGGACGCGCGGCCGGTGTCGGAAGCGTGGCGGCGGCCGCGGCTGTGCTCATGACGCCGCGAGCAGAGCCGCACCGACGACGGCCGAGACGTCGGCCGGGGTCATGTGCGGGTAGAGCGGCAACGAGACGATGCGCGGTGCGACGAGATCCGTCACCGGAAGAGGCCGCTGGGCGCCGTTGCTCGCGCGGTAGGCCGAGAAGCTGTGGATCGGCGGGTAGTGGACGCTGGTCTGGATGCCGCTATCTGCCAGGGCCTCCTGGAACGCCCTCCTCGAGCAGCCTTCCGGAAGAACGATCACGGCCAGGTGGTGGGCCGACTCGCTCGCGCCGTTCGACGAGAACGGCATCTCGATCCCGGCGGCGCCGTCGAGCGCCGTCCGGTACTGCTCAACGAGGCGCCCGCGGGCTGCGTTGTGCTCCGGGAGCCGCCGCAGCTGGACGAGCCCGATCGCCGCGCGGACCTCGTCGAGGCGGTAGTTGAAGCCGTGCTCGACCACGTCGTAGCTGTGCGCGTGGCCGCGGTCACGGTCCCACGTCAGCGTCGTCATCCCGTGCGAGCGCAGCAGGCGGATGCGCTCGGCGAGCGCGTCGTCGTTCGTGACGAGCATCCCGCCCTCGCCCGTTGGCAGGTTCTTGTTCGCGAAGAAGCTGAAGCAGCCGACGTCGCCGAACGTCCCGCACGTCTTCCCCTTCCAGCGTGCGCCGAGCGCGTGCGCAGCGTCTTCGATCACGGCGAGCCCATGGCGGTCCGCGAGCTCGAGGATCGCTTCGATGTCGCAGGCATGGCCGCCGTAATGGAGGACGACGATCGCGCTCGTCGCAGGCGTGATCGCAGCCTCGACGTCGTGGATGTCGAGGTTCAGGTCGTGCGTCCCGCGGATGTCGCAGAACACCGGCCTCGCCCCAACGTGCACGATCGTGTTGGCGGCGGCGACGAAGTTGAGTGACGGCAGGATCACCTCGTCGCCGGGCCCGCACCCGACGGCGAGCAGCGCGAGGTGCAGGGCGCTCGTCCCGCTCGAGACGGCGAAGGCCGTCTTCGCCTCGCAGGCGGCGGCGAACGCCTCCTCGAACTCCTTGACGCGCGGGCCCATGCTCCACCAACCGGAGCGCACGGCTTCGGCGGCGGCCTGCTCGATCTCCTCGTCGATCAGGATGTCCGAGAGGGGGACCGCTCGCCGCGCGGGCTCGTTCGCGGGCCGCTCGGCCGGGCGGACGATCGTCATTTCGGGGCCATCCTCTTGAGCTGGTCGAGCTGGTTCCTCACGCCGCGTCCGCCCTTGGCTGCGTCGTACGTGATCACGCCGAGGAGCGGCAGGCGGCTCGCCTGCAAGAGGTGCGCGACGTCGCTCAGCTCGTCTTTCTTGAGCGCCGTGGGCGAGACGAGGACGAGGCCGCTGCGGCTTCCGTTGCTGAACGGAGGATGCTCGGCGTCGAAGCTCGCGATCCGCAGAGGAGCGGGATACGCTCCCGCGCCGTTCCCGTTCGCCTGCAGCGCCTCGGCCGCGGCGGATGCCTTCAGCGACTCCGCCAGGCCGTCGAGATCGACCACGGGGCCGGCGGCAACGAGCGCCACGTTGCGCACCCGTGCCGCTTCCGCGGCCAGCCGTAGCCGTGCGCTGACCCCGATCGCAGCCGACGGTGCCGCGTGCGGCTCGAGGGTGCCGAGCAGGGCCGCGTCCAGCTCGTCGGCGAGCGTGTCGCCTCCGACGAGGGTCGGGCGAACCGACTCGATGAGAGCCGCCACGCCGATTCCGAGGATCAGGCCGAGCAGCGCGCCCAGGACGACGTAGACGAGCCGATGCGACCCCTGCGCCTTGGCCGGCGGAGTCGCCGGGCTGAAGACCGAAGGCTGCGGGTGCTGCACGCTTGCCGTCAGCAAGCTCACGCGTTCCGATTGCACGACGGCTCTCTGCTGGACCAGGAATGCGCGGGTGCTCTCGGCCTCGTCGCGCTTCGCGCGCAGCGCGTCCGCCTCGGCGGTGCCTGCGACCGCGATTTGCACGCTGAGGTCGTCCACCTGCGCGTCGATCGCCGCGATCCCCTTGCTGAGCTCCGCGATCTTGGAGTCGAGCTTCGCGAAGGCCTGCTGGACTTGGCCGTTGGTCACCTTTTCGCGCGTGCGGATCAGCGACGCTGCCAGAGCGTTCGCGACGGTCGCAGCGACTCCGCGGTCGCGGTCGGTCACGGTCAGCTGGATCACATTGGAGCTCCCGAGCGCCCTGACGGTGACGTGCTTGCCGGCGAATGCCGCAGGGTCACCGCGCTGTGCGCCGGCCTTGCGCAGCGCCACGCCCACCTTCGAGGGGCTCGTCGCAATGGCCCTGGCCGTGTCGGCATAGGCCTCCGACTGCTGCCGGGTGATCGGGTCCGGCAGGTCGAGCACGAGCCGCGCCGAGGCGGCGTACTGCGTGCCGTGAGGCGCGAACAGCAGCCCCAGGGCCTGGCCGACCAGCACGAAGGCGAGGAGCAGCCGCCAGTGCTGCCCCAAGATCCGCCGAATAACGTCGTTGAGCTCCATCGTCTTACCTCTCTTCTAAGTCAGCGGTGCCCGCGCTGGTGCCAGACCCCTTGACCAACTCGGTTGCCAGTTCGTGGACGGCTCCGTTGCCGTTTACGTGGCCGTTGCCGTTGCCGTTTCCGTTCTGTTCCATCGTGGCCTGGAGCCACGTTGTGACGGCCTCCTCGTAGTCATCACGCCGGCCGATGTCGAACCAGAGCCCGTCGAAGCGGAGCGCGCCGACCGGTTGCCGGGCCCGCAGCAGCGCCTTCACCAGGTCGGGGAAGTCGAAGTAACCCTCCTCCGGGATGTACTCGAGCGCCTCAGGCTCGAGCACGTAGATCCCCATGCTCACCGTCGCGGTCGACTTCGGCTTCTCCGTGTACTTGTAGACGCGATCCCCTGTGGGGCGCAGGTGCAGGACGCCGTAGTCGATCTGGATCGGCCGCTCGCGCGTCGCGATCGTGACCATGCTGCCGGTCTCGCGGTGGTGCCGCAGCAGCTCGCCGAAGTCGAGCGTCGTCAGCACGTCGCCGTTCATCGCGAAGAACGTCTTGTCGAGGCCTTCGACGAGACGCAGCGGGGCAGCCGTGCCGAGCGCCTCTTGTTCACGCACGTAAGTCACATTCACGCCGTGCCTGGAGCCGTCGCCGACGACCGCCTCGATCAGGTGCGAGAGGTACCCCACGCAGAGCGTCACGTCGGCCACCCCGGAGTCCGAGAGCTGCTTGATTACCAGCTCGAGGATCGCGCGGTCGCCGATCGGCATCAGCGGCTTGGGAAGCACCGACGTGAACGGCGCCAGCCGCGTGCCGCGGCCGCCCGCGAAGATGATCGCGCGCGCGCCCTGCGCACCGTGGCCGTTCCCGTTCAGCGCCGCGCCGTTCCCGTTCCAGGGGTGCGCGACGTGTCCGAGCGTGTCGTAGCCGTTGTCCGAGCCAGTTGCTCCCATGCTCATGCCACTCCCTCCATCTGCGCCTCTCCCGCTACTGCGGCGGGTCGCCTGCGCAGGTTCATGCGGGCGGTCGTTCGGTTCACGGCGACCTCGCGCCGAAGGCCGACTGCAACGACCGTCCACCACAGTGCCCCCACGTACATCCGGTTCGACCGCAGCGCCACGTAGAGCTCGTCGAGGAGCATCTTCTGCGGCATCAGGCGACGGACGTAATCGCCTATGCGGTCGTTCGGGTCGAGGATTTCCATCTCGCGGGCGAAAGCGAGTTGGGCGAGCCCGGTGATCCCGGGCTTCACGGTGAGAATTCGCTCGTACTCGGCCCGCCGGAGGGAGACGAAGGCGGGATCTTCGGGGCGTGGGCCGACCAGGCTCATGCTCCCGGCGAGCACGTTGAGGAACTGGGGAATCTCGTCGAGTTTTGTCTTCGCGAGGAACCGGCCCATGCGCGTGAACCGCTCGTCGTCGACTGCCGTGAGCGGGGGGCCGGAGGCGTCCACTCGCATCTTGCGGAACTTGAGCATGTCGAAGTCGCGGCCTCCGCGGCCGACGCGCCGGCACCTGTAGAAGACGGGCCCGCGGCTCTCGAGCTTGATCGCGAGCGCCGTCAGCGCGAGGACCGGGAGGAGGAGGACGAGCGCCGACGCCGCGAGGACCACGTCGAGCAGGCGCTCGACACGGGCGAGCTCACGCCAGCGTCCACCAACGGACCAAGACTCCGCAGTCCCCATGTCCCCGAGGCTAGTTCCGAGACAGGGGGCGCAACACGCCTCATTCGGCTAGTTCATCCCAGCTTCCGGGCTGATGCCGACCAGAAGGGTAGGGCGCGTTCGCCTCGACCTGGGCGCAGGTATAGGAAAGGTCTTGAATCGCTCCGCGATGCAGTCGCCGGGCTTGACTCCGTCCGGCAGGAGGGCTACGCTCTCCGTCGAACGTATGTTCGTTCACGACCGCGACCCCGAGGTGTCTCGATGCTGACCGCCAGACAGCAGGAGATTTGGAAGTTCCTGACCGACTACGTCGACGAGCACGGCTACCCGCCGACGGTGCGCGAGATCGGGGAGGCCGTCGGGCTCGCCTCACCGAGCACGGTCCATGCGCACCTGGCCAATCTCGAACGGGCCGGCCTTATCAAGCGCGACCCGACCAAGCCTCGCGCGCTCGAGCTGCGCCGCGACCCGCGGCCCGAGCCTGCCCCGCGCGCCGCCGACGTCCACCGCCTCCCGCTCGTCGGCGAGATCGCGGCCGGCGGGCCGCTGCTCGCGGAGGAGAACGTGGAGGACTACGTCGCCGTGCCGGAGCCGCTCGCTCGCGGAGGCGAGGAGTTCCTGCTCCGCGTGAAGGGCGACTCGATGGTGAACGCCGGGATCCTCGAGGGCGACCTCGTCGTCGTGCGGCGCCAGCAGACCGCTCAGGACGGGGAGATCGTGGTCGCGCTCGCGGGGCAAGACGAGGGCGCCGACGAGGCGACCGTGAAGCGCTTCTTCCGGGAGAACGGCCGGATCCGGCTCCAGCCCGAGAACGACGCGCTCGAGCCCATCTACGCCGACCACGTCCAGATCCTCGGCAAGGTGACGGGGGTGTTCCGCACGCTGTGAGCACCGTGGCGCCGCTCAACCGGACTCTCGACCAGGAGCTGCGAGCGCTGCTGCGCGGCGCCAGCCTGGAATGCCTGGTCTGCGGGGAGTTCGTGCTCCACCGGGCAGACGGGATCGCCTGCCCCGAGTGCGGCGCCGAGTACGGAGAGGCCGCCGAACCGCGGCTACAATTGAGCCTGCAGGCCGGGTGACCGCGGAGCGGGCACAGAAAGGAGACCGCCAGCGGCATATCTCCGGAGATGCCGACGGTAAGGGTGAAACGGTGGGGTAAGAGCCCACCAGCGTCGTGGCGACACGGCGGCTAGCCAAACCCCGTCCGGTGCAAGGCGAACAGGCTCCGCCGACGCGGCCCGCCGAGGAGCCGGGTAAGCCGCACAGAAGGATGGTCACCCGAGACAGAATCCGGCTTACAGGCCTGCTACTGGAAAGCCCCGCACATCGCGGGGCTTTCCTATTAGTCGGAGGCTTTCGGCATGCGTCGGGAATACTTTGTGACCGAAGAGGATAGAGAGCCCTCGAGCGGGCTTCCGGCAGGCCTGGCGCATCGCAAACCAATGGAATTGCAGGGTTAGAGTGCTCAGCGGCCGAGTATGAGGTGATTGTGGAACAGCTCGCAGGGTCCTCACGTCCGCCGGAACGGTTCAGGCACGAGGCGCTGCTCTACGCGGGGGACGATCAGTTCGTCGAGGCGTGCGGCGCGTTCGTCCGTGGCGGGGTGGAGGCCGGGGAGCCCACGCTGGTGGTCGCGGTCGGAGACAAGCTCGAGGGGCTGCGAGAGGCGCTCGGCCGGGACGCCGGCGGAGTGCAGTTCGCCGACATGGCCGAGGTCGGCCGCAACCCGGCCCGGATCATCCCCGCCTGGCAGGAGTTCGTGGACGAGCACGCGATGGACGGGCTGCCGCTGCGCGGCATCGGCGAGCCGATCTTCCCTGAGCGTGACCCACACGAGCTCGTCGAGTGCGAGCGTCACGAGGCGCTGCTCAACCTTGCCTTCGCCGAGGCCGACGGCTTCTGGCTGCTGTGCCCGTACGACACCGAGGCGCTGCCGCCCGAGGTGATCGACGAGGCGCGACGCAACCACCCGTTCGTCGCGCAGGGGGAGGTCTGGGAACACAGCACCGACTACCGAGGAGTCGAGGCGATTTCGGGGCCGTTCGTCCTCGAGCTGCCGGAGGCGCCTCCCAACGCGGCCGAGCTGCGTTTCGGAGGAACCGGCACGCTGGCGAAGCTCCGCCGCTTCGTCGCCCGGCGCGCGTCGGAAGCGGGGCTCGACAGCCGCCGGGAGCACGACCTCGTCATGGCGGCAAACGAGATCGCCAGCAATAGCCTCCGGCACGGAGGCGGCTCGGGCCTCCTGCGCATCTGGAGGGAGGCGGGCAAGATCCTCTGCGAGATCCGCTGCTCGGGCCGCCTCGCGGATCCGCTCGCGGACCGGCGCATGCCCGGCCCTGATACCCCTAGCGGACGCGGCCTATGGCTCGCGAACCAGCTCTGCGACCTCGTCCAGGTGCGCACGCTCCCCGGCGAGCTGGTCGTCCGGCTGCACTTCGCGCTCGACTAGACCTCAGGCGCGCAGCACGAGCTCGAGCGCCGTCCCGTTCCCGGGCGCAGAAACGACCCGCAGGCCGCCGCCGATCGAGGCGGCGCGGGCGCGCATGTTCTTCAAACCCTGGCCGGGCGCGATCTCGGCTTCGTTGAACCCGGAGCCGTCGTCGACGACGCTCACGAAGCGCTCGCCCTCGCGCTCCGCGATCCGCACCTCCGCCCGCCATGCGCCGGCGTGCTTGCGGGCGTTCGCGAGGCCCTCCTGGACGATCCGAAAGACCTCGATCTGCTCGTCCGGCGCGAGCCGGATTGCGTCCTGGATCTCGAGGTCGACCTCGAGTCGGCCGTCCGCGGTGAGAAAGTCGACGTAGCGCCGCAGGGCGGCGTCGAACGGTGCCGAGCCGCCGGCAGACGAGAGCGCGAGCACGGCGAAACGCGCCTCCTGCTGCGCCGCCTCCGCCGCGTCCTTGAGCTGCGCGAGCGTCCGCTCCTGGTCGGCGCCGCTCTCGAGCATGCTCGCGTGCGTGGAGACGGCGAACAGGTACTGTGCGAGCCCGTCGTGGATCTCGCGCGCCACCCGCGCACGCTCCTCCGCGACCGCGCGGCCGAACTCGGCGAACCGAATTGCGCGCCACACCCCGACCAGTAGGACGACGTACGAGAGCAGGCGCAGGAAGTCGCCCTGCGAGACGTACCCGGCCGACAGCAGCGGTGTGAAGACGTAGTGCAGCTCCGCGAAGAGCGCAAGAGTCGCGCCGAGGCACAGCCAGCGGTCGAGATCGTTCCGGCGGGCCCGGAAGCGGAGCCCCCAGCCGAGCATCGCGACCAGCGAGAGCAGGGCCTGCACGGCGAGCACGCCGGCGAGCTGGAACGGCTGGCGCGCGTCTGCGTCGGCGGCGACCGGTGGGAGCGAGGCGCCGCCGCGCCTGGCGATCCCCCACACGAGGCCGAGAACGACGACGACGCCGAGGAGCATCTCGGCGAGAGCCCGGCCGCGCCCGCTCAGGCGGCGACGGGAGAACGGCGCGGCCGCGATCAGGACCGTCGCGAACAGGCGCCCGCCGAGCCCGGCCCAGAACTCGGCCCGGTGGACGTGCTGTCCGCCGAGAACCGGGACGACCGAGAACGCAAACGTTGTGAGAGACGCCGCCGCGAAACCACCGCACAGGAGCAGGTCGAGCCGGCGGCCTTCGACGGAGAAGCGCACGCCTGCGAGGACGGCGACGACGGCCGCGGCGAGCATCACCGCCGTGTCGAGCACCAGGCGCGCCTGCGGCAGCGAATAGACGGTCCGCAGGCTCGGGTGAGCGAGGAAGAGGGCCAGGCTCGCCCCCAGCAGGCCGATCAGGAGCACCTCGCTCCAGAGCCAGGCGTAGTAGTCGTCACCTTCGCGCCGCATAAGGCCCTTGTCGGCAGAAGCACCCGTGCCGATAAGGCTCCAATGCGGATCCTGATCGTCGACGACCACCCGATCACGCGGGATGCCCTCGCCGCGCTGCTCTCCGGCCACGACCTCAGCGTCGTGGGCGAGGCCGCGGACGGGGAGGAGGCGATCGAGCTCGCGAGGCGGCTTCGGCCGCAGGTCGTGCTCCTCGACCTCTCGATGCCCGGCCTGAACGGCCTCGAGGCGCTTCCCCGGATCCGCGAGGCCGCACCGGAGTGCGAAGTCGTCGTGCTGACCGCGTCCGGCACGGAGCAGAACCTGCTCGCGGCCATCCGCGGCGGAGCGGCCGGCTACCTGCTCAAGAGCGAGCCGCCGGAGAGGATCGTCGAGTTCCTGCGCGGTGTCGGCCAAGGCGAGGCCGCGCTCTCGGGCGAGGTCGCCCGTCGGCTGCTGGAGGAGGTGCGTCAGGGCGGCAACCGGGGCGTTCCGGACGCGATCGCGCAGGCGCTCAGCGCCCGCGAGCTCGAGGTGCTGCTGCTGCTCGACCAGCATCTCGGCACCGACGAGATCGCCGCGCGGCTCTACATCTCCGAGCACACCGTCCGCTCGCACGTCAAGAGCCTGTTGCGCAAGCTCGGCGTCTCGTCGCGGCGCGAGGCGCTCGAGGCGCTCAGCTCGGCTAGAGCCACCTGAAAATCACCCACCGTGGGGGATGGAAATCACCCATCGTCCGAGCCCTGCTCAACCCATACTTGGAGGGACATCTCCTCCTGGCGGGTGTCGAAGCGCGATGGCTCAGTGCTCACTCGGCGACACGGCCGGTCTCTCCAGAGGCCGGCCGTTCGCTAGTTGGTGAAACCCTCGAGCGCCGACCGGACGAGGGCCGGGAGCGTGCGCGGGTCGTAGCCGCCCTCGAGCACCGCGGCGACGCGCGGGCCCAGCTCCGCGGAACGGCGGGCCAGCTCGCGGAAGCCGTCGGCGGTGACGCGCATGCCGGCGAGCGGGTCGTCGACGTGGGCATCGAACCCGGCCGAGACGAGCACGAGCTCGGGCTCGAACGCGCGCACGGCGGGCGCGACGAGCTCGTCGAAGGCATCGAGGTAGTCGTCGTCGCCGGAGCCTGCTTGCAGCGGGACGTTGAGCGTCGTCGCGTCGCCTGCTCCGGGGCCGCCGCTGCCCGGGTAGAACGGCCACTGGTGCAGCGAGACGAAGAAGACCGAGTCGTCGCCTCGGAAGATCGCCTCGGTGCCGTTGCCGTGATGGACGTCCCAGTCGACGATCGCCACCCGTTCGAGCCCGAGCTCGGCCTGTGCGTGCCGGGCCGCAATCGCGATGTTGTCGAGCAGGCAGAAGCCCATCGCGCGGTCGGGGAGCGCATGGTGGCCCGGCGGGCGGACGAGCGCGAAACCGCCGTACTCGGCGGCCCCGATTGCGCAGCCTGCCGCGAGCAAACAAGCCTCCCAGCTCGTCTCCGAGGCGACCGTGTCGGGATCGAGCATCGTCGTCACCTCGATCGCCTGCAGCCGGTCGAGGTAGTCGGGCTCGTGGCAGCGCTCGACCTGCTCCCGGGTCGCCGGCCTGCCCTCGACCACGTCGAACGTCTCGAGCAGCACCTCCAGCCGCTCCCGCGTCTCGACGTGCGGCTCGGTGGGGTGGAGCTCCGCTAGTGCTGGGTGGCTTATTAGCGGGATCGTCATCGCTTCGAAACGTTTCGATCGGTCATTTCAGACGGACGCGCATGCAAGCACGCGCGTCCTGACGGCGGCGTCGCAAGCGCCGCCTCAGGAAGTCGATCTGCGAACCGCGTCGGCGAGGTCGTCGAGGTCGGCGTCGCCCTGAGCGCGGCCGACGAGGTAGCAAAGCAGCGGAGCGTTCGTCCGCTCGCCGGAGTCATGGGCCGCGATCCGGGCAAGGTCGAGCAGCTCGCGCTCCTCTTCTTCCGAGAGCTGGAGCTCTTCAGGCGGAACCTCGGCAGCAGCTGCGAGCCGGTCCCGCACCTTCGTGAGCCAGGCGTCCATCAGCCCAACTTTGCCAGGCGGTCGGCGAGCTGGTTCAGGCCCCAACCGCGCACGAGGGCGGACGCCTCCGCCCACGTTGGTTGCTGGTCTTGGAGGCTAGGGAGAGGGGCAGAGGCGTCCAGCGTCGCAATTCGGCGGTAGAGCCGCAGGTCCTCCGCCTCCGCCGAGAACCGCCCCGCGGCGAGGGCACCCTCGAGCGTGCCGTGCTCGCGCAGGACGTCAGCGGCCTTCTTCGGGCCCACGCCCATCGCCCCTGGGAGCTTGTCGGAGGGGTCGCCGCGCAGCGCGATGAAGTCCGCCACCTGCTCGGGCTCGACGCCGTAGCGCTCGCGGACCTCGGCGGGCCCGACACGTGTCAGCTCGGAGACGCCGCGTACCGGCTGGAGGATCGTTGTCTGCTCGCTGGCGAGCTGGAAGGCGTCGCGGTCGGACGTTGCAACTATTGCCTCGCCGCCGCGAGCCTCCTCCTCCCGCACCGCGGCGGCCAGGAAGTCGTCCGCCTCGTAGCCGGCGGCCTTGGCGGCTGCGAAGCCGAGGGCATTGACGAGCTCCGGGAGCATGTCGAGCTGCTCCAGGAGGTCGGGGGCGAAGTACCTCCCGCTCTGGTACGCCTCGAACGCCTCGTTTCGGTAGGTCGGCTGGCCGATCGAGTCCCACCCGACGAGCACGGCCCGCGGCTCCTCCGCCTGCCAGAGGCGGACCAGCATGTTCGCGAAGCCCACGACGCAGCCGAGGCGCACGGTCTTGGGCATCGCGTGGTAGGCGCGGTGCGCCAGCGAGTCCCCGTCGACGACCAGCAGCGGTCTCAAAGCGCCCCGCGCAGCTCCTCGATCCGCGCCATCAGACGCTCGGTCGCCGCTTCGGCGGCGCGCTTTTGATCCAGGCCCTCGAGGTCGGCGAGATCGAGCGGCGGCCCGTAGACGACTCGCAGCGGCCCGAGGCGCAGGAGACGGTCGGTCCCTGCGATTGCGGCAGGGACGAGCGGTGCGCCTGCGCTCAGCGCGATTCGAGAGGCGCCGGTGTGCGCCCGTGGGACGTGCTTCTTGCGTAGCCCCTTGGTCCGGCGTGTCCCTTCAGGGAACATCATCACGATCTCGCCCTCGCGCACGAGCTCGACCGCCTTCCGCATCGCCTCGATGTCGCCCTCACCGCGCCGCACTTTGAAAGCTCCACCGGCCCACAGGATCGGCGCCAGCGGCGTCTTGAAGAGCTCCGACTTCGCCATGAAGCGCAGCTGACGCCGAGGCCAGAGCGGCATCCCGAGCGGCCAGGGATCGAAGTTCGAGGTGTGGTTGGCGGCGAGGACGAAACCACCCGCGGGAAGGTGTTCGAGCCCCTGAGCGCGAAGACGAAAGGGAACCTTCACCACCGGCCAGCTGAGCAGGCCTATGAGCAGGTACAGCGGAGAAACCATGGCACGCAATCGTCACATTTCCGTGCACCACCCGCGCGCTTTGCGCCGTTACGGTGCGGAAACAGGGCTTCGCTAAGGTGGTCCCACGATGAAAACCCTTGTGATCGCCGAGAAGCCGTCCGTCGCCCGCGACCTTGTCGATGCGCTACCCGGAAGCTTCGAGAACCACGACACCTACTACGAGTCCGAGGACACGATCGTGACCTTCGCCGTCGGCCACCTCGTCGAGCTGATCAACCCGGAGGATTACGACGAGCGCTTCAAGCGCTGGCGGATGGACGACCTGCCGATCGTTCCGGACGAGTTCAAGCTGCGCGCGCGTGACAAGAAGGCCGAGAATCAGCTCAAGGCGATCCACAAGCTGCTCAAGCGCGAGGACGTGGACAGGGTCGTGAACGCGTGCGACGCCGGCCGCGAGGGCGAGCTGATCTTCGCCTACATCTACGAGACCTCCGGCGCCGACAAGCCGGTCGAGCGCCTTTGGATCAACTCGATGACGAAACAGGCGATCCGAGAGGGGTTCGAGCACCTCAGGCCGGGCGAACAGCTTCGCCAGCTCGAGGCCGCCGCCCGCTCGCGCTCCGAGGCCGACTGGCTCGTCGGCATGAACGCGACGCGTGCCGCGACGATCCGCGGGCGCGCCTGGGTCGGCGGCGTCGTGTCGCTGGGCCGGGTGCAGACGCCGACGCTGGCGCTGATGGTCAAGCGCGAGCGCGAGATCCAGGCGTTCGTGCCCGAGCCGTACTGGCTCGTCCACGCGCAGTTCGATCCGCGGTACGAAGGACTTTGGTTCGAGGGCGACGAGACGCGCCTCAAGGACGGCAAGCGGGCCGACGAGATCGCCACGAAGGTCTCGGGCGCCGACGGCGTGGTCGAGTCGGTCGAGCGCAAGGAGCAGTCCGAGCGCGCGCCGCTGCTCTACGACCTGACGTCCCTCCAGAGGGACGCCAACCGCCGCTTCGGCTTCTCCGCCCGCCGGACGCTGCAGGCGGCGCAGTCGCTGTACGAGAACAAGAAGGCGATCACGTACCCACGCACGAGCTCGCGCTGGCTGTCGGGCGACCTCGTCCCGCAGCTCAAGCCGACGGCCGCCACGCTCGCGCCGATCTCCGACTACGCCGCCGCCGCGCAGTACGTGCTCGGCCTGAAGCAGCTGCCGCTCGGGCGGGTCGTCAACGACTCGAAGGTCGACGACCACCACGCGATCATCCCGACCGACGTCGAGCACGACCTCGACAGCTTCACGCCGGACGAGCGGCGCGTCTTCGACCTGGTTGCCCGCCGGTTCCTGTCGGTCTTCCATCCCCCGGCGCGCTACGCCCGCACCACGATCGTGACGCTGGTCGAGGAGGAGCGCTTCCGCACGCGCGGCAAGGTCACGCTCGAGGCGGGCTGGCGCGGCGTGTACGGCCTCGAGGCGGACGCCGACAAGCAGGCGCGGCAGGACGAAGAGGGCGAGAACGAGAGCGCCGAGCTGCCCGAGCTTCAGCAGGGGCAAGGCGTCAAGTGCACGACCGCAGAGGTCGAGGCCAAGGAGACCAGGCCGCCGCCCCGCTACACGGAGGCGACGCTGCTGTCCGCGATGGAGACCGCGGGCAAGCTCGTCGACGACGAAGAGCTGCGCGAGGCGATGAAGGAGCGCGGCCTCGGTACGCCGGCGACTCGGGCGGAGACCATCGAGACGCTGATCCGCCGCGAGTACATCGAGCGTGTCGCGAAAGATCTCCAGCCGACGCCCAAGGGCCTGCAGGTGATCACGATGCTCGAACAGCACCCGCTCACGTCTCCCGAGCTCACCGGCGACTGGGAGAAGCGCCTGACCGACATCGAGCACGGCAGCGACGATCGGAAGGCGTTCATCGACGACATCGCGAACTTCACGCGCTCGACCGTCGAGCAGATCGCGGCGCTCGACAAGGAGAAACTGCGTCCCGAGCGGGTCGAGCTCGGCCCGTGCCCGCGCTGCGGCGCCGAGACCGGCGAGATCATCCGCGAGAACTCGAAGGCATACGGCTGCACGAGCTGGAAGAGCCGGGAGGAGGCCGGCTGCGGCTTTGTCATCTGGAAGCGGGTCGCCGGGCGCACCTTGACCCCCGAGATCGCCCGCCAGCTGCTCGAGGAGGGGAAGACGAAGGAGGTCATCTCCGGCTTCCGCTCCCGTGCAGGCAAACCTTTTCGCGCGCGACTCGTCTTGAAGGAAGACGGGAAGGTCGAGTTCGACTTCCCTGCGCGTACGCAAACCAAAGAGGCCGCAGTCGCGGAATAGCTACTCCGGGCACCACGTTCTGACAATCGAGCCCCGCCGGGAGGGTCCGCACCCCCTGGCCAGGCGAGGAGAATGCTCATACAGTGCGAAAGATCGAGGCACCAACGACGTCTAAGACAGAAGAGGAGAAATTGACCCAGAGTCAGCTGCACGAGTTGCTGGAATCCGAGCCTGCGCGGCTTCTGCTCGAGGGCGCCGAGGAACGAGGCTACCTCGAGCCTGCAGAGCTCGAGGCGTTGGCGCTGGAGCACGACCTCGCCGAGGACGAGGTCGAGCTGCTGACGCGTGAGCTCGAGGCCACGGGCCTCGAGGTGCGTGAGCCTGCCGAGGAGCCGGCGAAGGCGGAAGCCCCGCCCGAGCCCGAGCCGCACGTGCTGGTCGGCGCTGCCGACAGCCTCCAGCTCTTCCTCGCCGACATCGGCCGGCACAAGCTGCTGACCGCGGCCGAGGAGGTCATGCTCGCGAAGGCGATCGAGCGCGGCGACCTGAGCGCCAAGCGCCGGATGATCGAGTCGAACCTGCGGCTGGTCGTATCGATCGCGAAGGGCTACCGCGGGCTCGGCGTTCCGTTCCTCGATCTGATCCAGGAGGGCACGCTCGGCCTGAACCGCGCGGTCGAAAAGTTCGACTGGCGCCGGGGCTACAAGTTCTCGACCTACGCGACCTGGTGGATCCGCCAGTCGGTCCAGCGCGCAGTCGCTAACCACGCGCGCACGATCCGCGTGCCCGTCCACGTGGTCGAACGGCAGCAGAAGCTGGGCCGTGCCGCGCGCCGGCTCGAGGTCGAGCTGGGCCGCGAGGCGACGAAGCAGGAGCTCGCCGAGGCGACCGGGCTGCCGATCCAGCACGTCGACGAGGCACTCGGAGCCGCCCAGGCGTCGGTCTCGCTGAACCAGACGGTCGGCGCGGACGACGAGGGCGAGCTCGGCGATCTGTTCGCGGACCGCGAGGCGGCCGACCCGTTCGACGAGGCCGAGGAGTCGCTTCGCCGCCAGGGCGTGCGGCGGGCGCTCGACGCTCTGCCCGAGCGGGAGCGGCGAATCCTCGAGCTGCGCTTCGGCTTCGAGGGCGAGCCCTGGACGCTCGAGGCGATCGGGCACGAGCTCGACCTGACGCGCGAGCGCGTCCGCCAGCTCGAGGGCCAGGCTCTGGCCCGTCTGGCCGCGCTGCGCGAGCTCCAGACCGCCGCGGCGTAATCACGGCCCGTCGTATCTGCATCGCCGAGCTCGCGCCGGTGCGCGCCGAGCCCGACGACGCGGCCGAGCAGGTGACGCAGGCCCTGGACGGCGAGCCGCTCACGGTCGAGGAGACGAGGGGCGACTGGGCGCGGATCCGGACGGCGTACGACTACCCCGGCTGGATCCGCACCGCCTCCTTGGGCCAGGTCCCAGGGACTGTCCCCGGGACATGGCTGTCGGAGCCGCGGCCTGAAGCCGATCCGGTCGACGAGGCCCGCGCGTACCTCGGCGCTCCGTACGAGTGGGGCGGGATGACGGAGCACGGAATCGACTGCTCGGGGCTCGTGCACATGGCCTACCGCCGCCTGGGCAGGCTCGTCCCGCGCGATGCCGGCCAGCAGGAAGAGGCCGGCGAGCGCGTCGTGGAGGACGAGCTGCGCCCCGGCGACCTGATCACCTACGGCGAGGAGGGTGCAACCCACATCGTCTTCTGGCTCGGCGACGGCCGGATCCTGCATTCGACGGAGCGCGCGGATGCAAACGGCGTGCTCGAGGAGCCAGAGCCCGAAGACTTACACGCCCGCCGCCGTCTGCTCGTCCGCCTCTAGCGATCCGGAAGCTGCAGTCGAGCCAGCTCGGCCTCGGCCCGCGCGGCCTGCTCGTCGGTCGGATGCTCGCGCCCGAAGAAAATCCAGAGCACCACGTCGAACCGCCCCCGCACGTTCGCGGTGAGCTGGTAGGGCGGGCGGTCCGGCGGCACGCCCTCGAACGCGCCCTGCCGGGCGTCGCCGAGGTCGAACGGTGGCTCCCGGGCCGGAAGCTCGCTCCGCTCCCCCGGATGGCGGGACACCCAGGCCACGATTGCGATGCCGTCCGGCGGTAGGGCGGCCAGAGTCTCGTGCGGCGGGAACTGGTCCAGCTCGTCCCTGTACGGCACCGTCGAGGCCCAGCTCATCGTCTGCTCGCCGACGGGCTCGATCTCGACGGGCCCGGTCGATCCTGTGTCCCAGCCGGAGGCCGCCTCGAACGTCGCCGGCTCGACCTCGCTCGGGTAGAAGTCGCCCGGCTCGACCCGCAGCGACGCGAGCGCCTCGTTCGCCTGCTCGAGCGCAGTCGCGTCCGGAGATCGTGAGCCTGCGTATGCCCAGAGGAGGAACTTCCGACCGCTCGTCACGAATGACCGGCCGGTCAGCGCGGGCAGCTGCTCCGTCTGGGGGACGAACTCGCTCGCCGCTAGGTGCAGCGGGAGCCGCGCCGTGACGAAGGACGCGTCCGAGGCCGCCACCTCGATGAGGGTGAACCCGACGCCGTCCGCACCCCGTGTGAGCGGCTCGCGCGGATCTGTGTCCTGCGGGAGCTCGAAGCTCGCTGCCTGGATGACCCCAGAGGAGATCCGGCCGTGCCAGCCCTGCGGCAGGTCCAGCTCTATGCCGTAGCCGGACAGGTGGTCGCCGCCCTGCGGCGGCTGTGCGGGCTGGGCGTCGTACGGCTGGATGGACAGCGTCGAGAGCAGCGCATTCGCCTCAGCGACGTGTTGCGCGGACGGGTCGGCGAGCGCCGTCACGCGATAGACGTGGCTCGCGGCCGCGACATCCCGGCTCGCGCGCGGAAAGTCCGGCTGCTCGAAGGAGACCGGCAGGAAAGAGTCCGCGTCGCCCGGCCCGAGGTCGCGGACGTTCACGTACACCTGCCCAGCACCCATGGTCTCGTGTGCGATCTCGCCTTGGTCGTCGTCGTTCGCCGGGAGAGCGAAGTTCCCGGCGTGGAGCACAGGCCGTCCCTCGGCTCCGAGCAGGATCCGGACGTTCCAGCCCACCGGCGGATCGAGCCCGAAGCCGAGAGCCTCGACGCCGTGCCCGGCCGAAGCGTGTCGCACCGGCACGTCACCGCAGCCGGACACGGCGAGCGCCAGCGACAGCACGGCCAGAGGTAGGGCCTTCACGCATCTCGATACGGACTGCGCACCGTGCCAGGTCCGGTTGAAAGGCCCGGGCGCGCCAGCAGCGCGCCCGGGCCCCTAGATCAGGACTTCGAGATCAGCCAGAAGCGCATGATGAACGTCGGATCGAGCGTGTCGTCGACCCCGTCCACGTTGTCGCGCGAGGCGGCGACCATCGCCCCTTGCCAGTAGGGGATGATCGGTACGTCCTTGGCCGACAGCGTCTGCGCCTGGCGAATCAGATCCTGCCGCGCGCCCGGGTCCTTCGCGGCCTGCTCGCGGGTCAGGATCGAGTCCATCGCCGAGCTCTTGTAGTCGTTCTCGGTGAAATTGCTCGCCGAGCTGAAGAACGGCAAGAGGTAGTTCTCGGCGTCGACGTAGTCGGGGAACCAGCCGAGCTGGAATGCACCGTACGTCTTGCCGAGCGCGTCGCTGTACGTCGCCCACTCGGCCGACTGGAGGGTCACCTTGAAGACGCCGCTCGACTCGAGCGAGCGCTTGATCTCGGCGAACTCGTCTGCCGAGGCGTCGCCGTAGTGCGTCGGCGTGTACCAGAGCGGGAGGTTCACCGGCATGCTGATTCCCGCCTTTTGCAGGGCGGATTTGGCCTTCGCCGCGTTCGGCGACTTCCCGAACTGGTCCGCGAAGACGTCGACATGCCCGGGCAGGCCCGCCGGCACCTGAGAGTAGAGCGGCTTGACGGTCCCGCGGTAGAGCTTGGCGATGCTCTGGCGCGGCATCATGTACGCGATCGCCTGCCGGACGGCCAGCTGGTCCGTCGGCGGCCGCTTGACGTTCAGGACGAGGTAGCGGATCGACGAGCCCTTGCCCTCGTGGACGACGATCCCGTTCTCGCTCTTGAGCGACGACAGCTCGGTCGGCGTGAACGACTGGAACGCCATGTCGATGCGCTTGCCCTCGAGGTCAAGCTTCATCGTCGAGGACTTCGTGTAGTAGCGGATGATCAGCGTGTCCGCCTTCCCCGCGTCGTCCCCCCAGTAGTCCTTGAACTTCTTGAGCACCGCCTGCTGGCCCGGCTGGTACCGCGTCAGCATGTACTGCCCCGTCCCGTACTGCTTGCCCGTGTTCGCCACGAGCTTGTTCGCCGGGTAGGCGTTCTTCGGGACGATCTGGGCGGCGCCGGTCGTCAGGATGAACGGCCACGTCGCCTGCGGGGCCTTGAGATGGAAGATGACGCGGTCGTTGCCTTCGGCTACGACGTCCTTTAGGTTCGAGAGCAGCGTGTAGATGCCCGACTCGTCCTTGATCTTGTTCACGCGGTTGAACGACCAGACGACGTCGGCCGAGGTCATCGTCGCCCCGTTGTGGAACTTGACGCCCGTCCGTAGCTCGCACTCGTAAGTCGTAAGGCCGCCCTGGAACTCGCACTTCGTCGCGAGCACGGGGTGGAGCTTCGGGCTGCCGGGACCGGCTTCGAGCAGGTGCTGGAAGATCGGCGCGTCGAGCGTCGCCGAGCCGTAGTCGTAGTTCCCGGCCGGGTCGATGTTGGTGACGGTGTCCGTCGTCCCGTCGACGAGGGTTCCGCCTCCGCCGCCTCCCTTGCTGCCGGATTTGCCGCCGCCGCCGCAGCCGACGGCGAGTACTGCCGCGGCCACGAGCACGAGGGCGGCGAGCGCCGCGAGGCGCCTCGTTGAGCTGTGGTTCATCCGTGCCTCCCCGTCCGAGAAAAGAGCGCTATCGACGTACCGCACTTGCGCGATGTTATCGGCTTGTCGACCGGTGCTTGGCCTCGGCCAGCGCCTGCTCGTCGTACAGGTGGCACTCGACCTCGACCGGGCCGCTCGGCAGCAGCCGCGGTGCGACCGGTTCCCACCACTCGATCTCGACATGGTGGCCGCCTGCCCGCAGCGAGCGGACGCCGGACCAGAACGGCTCGTCCGGATCCTCGGCGCGGATGCGCTCGAGCAGGCCGAGCAGGTCTTCGCCCCTCCGGCCGCCTCGCGCCGTCAGGTTGACGCGGAGGACATCGGTTTCGAGCGCGTCCAGATCGCCCACGTGCGCGCGCTCGACCTCGTAGTGCTCCGGGCTCATCTTCGCCCAGCGGCCCTCGAGCAGGTCACGTAGGTCGCGCGCCTCCCAGCCGCAGACCCCGAACGCTTTCGGGCAGCGGGGGTGGAACGAGCAGCCGAGCGGCGGCCTGGCGGCGTCCGGAACCTCGCCCCGCGGAAGATCGCGCGGCACCGTGCGCCGCGGGTCGGGCTCGGGAATCGCCCGCAGGAGCGCTTGCGTGTACGGGTGCTTGGGGTCCTCGTAGATCGCCTCCGAGGGGCCGATCTCGACGATCCGGCCGAGATACATGATCGCGATCCGGTCGCAGAAGAACTTCGCGGTCGCGAGATCGTGCGTGATGTAGAGGTACGTCAGGTCGAAGTCGTGCTTGAGGGCGAGCATCAGTTCGAGGATCTTGGCCCGCACGCTCATGTCGAGCATCGAGACGGGCTCGTCTGCCACGAGGAGCACGGGGTTCAGGATGATCGCCCGCGCGATTACCGCCCGCTGCTTCTGGCCCCCCGAGAGGTCGCTCGGATACTTGTCCAGGAACTGCTCCGCGGGCGCGAGGCCCACGTGCTCGAGCACGTCTGCGACGCGGCGGCGAATCTGCCCGTTGTCCGTGACCAGGCCGTGGATCGAGAGCGGATGGCCCACCGACTGCCCGATCGTCATCGCCGGGTTCAGCGAGGCGTGAGGATCCTGGAAGACGATCTGCATCCGCCGGCGGTGCTCGCGCAGCTCGCGCTCGCCGAGCTTCGTGATCTCGCGGCCCTCGAACTGGACGCTTCCGTCCGTGGCGCGGACCAGCCCGAGCAGGGTCCGCCCGAGGGTCGTCTTCCCGCTGCCGGACTCGCCGACGAGCCCGAGCACCTCACCCTTGCGCAGGTCGAACGAGACATCGTCGACGGCGTGGACGTACCCGGCCTCGCGCCCGATCAGCCGCTGGGCGAAGTTCCCGCGGATGGAGTAGTAGGTCCGAAGACCGCGGACCGAGACGAGGGGCGTGCCGTTCTGCTCGGGTTTCATGCCTCCTCCGCCACCGCGATCTCCTCGCGCTCCAGCGGCTCGGTCGCGCCCGGTGGGATTTCCTCCTCCGGCCCGTGCAGCCAGCACTCGACCCGGCGCCTGCGGTCGAGTTGGATCGGGACCGGGAACTTGCGCGGGCACACCTGCATCACGTCCGGGCAGCGCGGATGGAAACGGCAGCCGCTCGGCGGGTCGATCAGGTTCGGCGGCGCGCCGGGAATCGAGTGCAGTGCTTTCGTCTCGAGCGAGATCGTCGAGCGCAGCAGCTCGCGCGTGTACGGGTGCGCCGGCTCGGCGAAGATCTCGCGCGCTGGGCCTTCCTCCACGATGCGCCCCGCGTACATGACGGCGACGCGGTCGCAGGCCTCCGCGATGATCCCGAGGTTGTGCGTGATCAGGAGCAGCGCCGTGCCGAACTCACGCTTCAGGTCGGCGAGGATTCCGAGGATCTGCGCCTCCACGATCACGTCCAGTGCTGTCGTCGGCTCGTCGGCCACGAGCAGCTTCGGCCGCAGGACGAGTGCGAGTGCGATCATGATCCGCTGCCGCATGCCGCCGGAGAACTCGTAGGGATACTGACGGAAGCGAGTGGGTGGGATGCCCATCTTCCCGAGCGTCTCGAGCGAGCGGGTCCGGATCGCGCCGCGGTCGAGGTCAGTCTCGTGGCGCTTGAGCGTCTCCGCGAAATGGTCCTCGATCCGCATCAGCGGGTTCAGCCGCGTCATCGGCTCCTGGAAGATCAGGCCGAGGTCGGGGCCGCGCAGGCCACGCAACTCCTTCGGCCGGAGCTGCACGAGGTTCCGGCCCTCGTAGAGCACCTCCCCGTCCGCGTGCGCTCCCTCCGGCAGGAGCCCGAGGATCCCGCGGCCTAGCGTCGACTTGCCGCAGCCGGACTCGCCCACGAGCCCCAGCACCTCGCCGGCGCCGATGTCGAGCGAGACGCCGTCGACGGCCCGCACCGACCCGCGGGCCGTCCCGTAGTAGACGCGGAGATCGCGGACCGAGAGGACGGGTTCGCTCATTGGTCGGGTTTGGGCCAATGAGCGTGTGGAGGGGGCTTGGGGGGAACCGGGAGGTGCCCCCGGTCCGACTCCTCGGCGGAGCCGAGGCGAGCATGGAAGAAGAAGGGGGCTCGCGGGGGAAACCTGGTTTCCCCCGCGGGAGCGAGCCGAAGGTGAGCGACGTTCACTCGGAGCCGATCTCGGCCTCGACGATGGTGGAGCCGAACTCGACCTTCTCGATCCGCCGCCGGCGCAGCACCGGGTTGATCGTCTCGTTCAGCCCCTCGCCGAGGAGCGTAAGACCGGTCACGAGCAGCACGATCGCGAGACCGGGGTAGAGGCCGGTCCACCAGATCCCCGAGCTCGCGTCGGAGATCGCGCGCGAGATGTCGTAGCCCCACTCGGCGGCCTGGGTCGGCTGGATCCCGTAGCCGAGGAAGCCGAGCGCGGCCAGCGTCAGGATCGCGTCGGCGGCATTGAGGGTCGCGATCACCGGCACGTTTTGGACCACGTTGAAGAAGACGTAGCGGCGCATGATCGTGAGCGGCTTCGCGCCGAGCGCGCGCGCGGCCTCGACGTACGTCTCCTCGCGCACGCTGATCACGTGGTTCCGTACGACGCGGAAGTACTGCGGCACGTAGACGGCCGTGATCGCGATCGCGGCGGTGAAGACGCCCTTCCCGATGCTGCTGCTCAGGAGAAAGGCGATCACGATCGCGAGCAGCAGGTAGGGGAAGGCGAAGAGCGCGTCCATGATCAGCACGAGCACGCGGTCGATCCAGCCCGAGAAGTACCCGGAGATGACGCCCAGCGGGACCCCGACCGCGAGCCCGAACACGAGCGCGAGCGCCACGACCTCGAGCTCCGTCTGCGTGCCCCAGATCACGCGGGCAAGCACGTCGGTCGACTGCACCGTCGTCCCCATCAGGTGGTCGCCGGACGGGTGCGCGAGCTGGTCGAAGCGCTTTCCGTGCGCCTGGTACTGGTCGAACGCGTACGGCGAGATCAACGAAGCGAACACCGCGAGGACGATGAAGAAGCCCGTGATCAGCGCCCCGGTCCAGAGCATCACGCGCGCGAGGCCGCGCGCCTCGGCGATCGGCTTCAGGGCCCGGCGCAGGCCGATCAGGCGGGGGCGTGCGCGTCTTGCGGTCGCGACGGCCATCAGTAGCGGATCCTCGGGTCGATGGCCGCGCTGACGAGGTCGATCAGCAGGCTGAAGAAGACGACGACGAGCGCGAAGATAACGATGATCCCCTGGACGCCGGTGTAGTCACGATTCCCCAGGTAGAAGATCAGCTTCTGGCCGATGCCCGGCCAGTTGAACGTCGTCTCCGTCAGCACGGCGCCGGAGAGGAGCAGCGCCATCTGCAGCCCGACGACGGTGATCACCGGCACGAGCGCGTTACGGAACGCATGGCGGTAGACGACCGAGCGCTCCGGGATCCCGCGCGCCCGCGCGGCCTCGATGTAGTCGTCCTTGAGCGTCCTGATCACGTTCACGCGGATCAGGCGGATGAAGATGCCCCCGATCACGAGCCCCAGCGTCGTCGCCGGCAGGATCAGGTGCTTGAAGACGTCCCAGAACGCGCTCCAGTTGCCATCGATCACCGCGTCCAGCAGGTAGATGTTCGTGTGGGTCGTCAGGGTCGCCTGGGTGATCGGGCTGGCCTGGTCGGAGGTCGGGAGGATGCCGAGGATGGAGCCGAAAAGGAGCTGCGCGAGGAAACCCAGAAAGAAGACGGGCATCGCGTAGACGACTATCCCGAAGAGACGGCCGCCCACGTCGAGCGGCGTGTCGCGGAAGCGCCCGGCGAGCAGGCCGACCAGGACACCGACGAAGATCGCGACGATCATCGCCGCGACCGTGAGCTCGAGTGTCGCCGCGCCGTTCACGGCGATCACGTCCCGCACCTGCTGGCGGTCGGTGATGGTCGTGCCGAAGTCGCCGCGCATCGTGTCCCAGAGGTAGTCCCCGTACTGCGTCGTCAGCGGCTTGTCGAACCCGAGCTGGCGCTTGATCTGGTTCACGACCGAGCGGGGGGCGTGGCCGCCGAGCGAAGCCGAGACCGGGTCTCCCGGCGCCACCCGCATCAGCAGGAAGACCATCGTCAGCAGGATGAAGATCATCGGCAGGACGAGCGCGAGGCGCGTCAGCACGTACGACTTGAGCGAGGTTCCCTGTCCCTGCGCGGCCACTACAGCTGTATTAGAGCGCCCGGGCGCACTCTCGCGCGCGCCCGGGCGCTCGGTTGCACGGTTATGTCTTGGAGATCAGCCAGAAACGCATGATGAACGTCGGATCGAGCGTCTTGTCGATGCCCTTCACGTAGTTCCTCGAGACCGCGATCATCTGCCCCTGCCAGTACGGGACGATCGGCACGTCCTTGGCCGCGAGCGCCTCAGCCTGCTTGACGATCGCGAGCCGCTTGGCGAGCGACTTCGTTCCCTGCTCCTTGTTCAGCAGGGCGTCCATCTTCGTGTTCTTGTAGCTGTTGTCCGTGAAGTTGCTCTTCGAGTGGTAGAAGGGCAACAGGTAGTTCTCGGGATCGACGTAGTCCGGGTACCAGCCGAGCTGGAAGACGCCGTACTGCGTGCCGAGGGTGTGGCTGTACGTCGCCCACTCGGCGGACTGGAGCGAGACGTTGAACGTGTTGCCCTGCTCGAGCCCGCGCTTGATCTCCGCGAACTCATCTGCGGATGCGTCGCCGTAGTGCGTCGGCGTGTACCAGACCGTGAGGTGCACCGGCGTCGAGATGTTGGCGGCCCGGAGCGCGGCCTTCGCCTTCGTCACGCTAGGCGTGCTGCCGTACATCGTCGAGAACGCGTCGACGTGCCCCGGCAGGCCGGCCGGCACCATCGAGTAGAGCGGCTTGACGAGGCCGTGGTAGACGCGGTTGACGATGTTCTTGCGCGGCATCAGGTACGCGATCGCTTTGCGAACGGCGAGCTTGTCGGTGTCCCCGATCTTCAGGTTCAGGACGAGGTAGCGGATCACCGCCGCCCGGCCCTTGTGGACGACGATGCCGTTCTCGCGCGCAAGCGCCTGCAACTCGGTCGGCGTGAACGACTGGAACGCCATGTCGATCGTCCGCTGCTCGAGCGCGAGCTTCATCGTCGACGAGCTCGAGTAGTGCTTGATGATCAGGTTCGGTGTCTTCGCCTTCTTGCCCCAGTAGCCGCTCCAGCGGGTGAAGACGGCCTGCTGGCCGGACTGGAACCTCGTCAGCTTGTAGGGGCCCGTCCCGTACTGGGAGCTGGTGTTGGAGCGGATGTGGTCGAACGCGTATGGCCCCTTCGGCACGATCTGGCCGGCGCCGGTCGTGAGAATCTCCGGCCACGTCGCCTGCGCGCGCTTGAGGTGGAAGATCACCTTGAACTTCCCCTTCGCGCTGATGCTCTTCATGTTCTCGAGCAGCGTGTCGATCCCTGACGGATCGTGGATCTTCTTCACGCGCTTGAAGGACCAGACGACGTCCGCGGACGTCATCCGCTTGCCGTTATGGAACTTGACGCCTCTGCGGAGCGTGCATACGAAGGTGCGCAGGTTGCCCTTGAAGCCGCACTTCTTCGCGAGCACCGGGTGCGGCGTCAGGCTCCCGGGGCCCGCCTCCAGCAGGTGCTGGAAGACCTGGGCGTCGACCGTGCCCGAGCCGAAGTCATAGTTTCCGGCCGGGTCGATGTTGACGACGGTGTCCGTCGTCCCGTCGATGAGGGTGGCAGCGGCTGCGGCGCGCGTGGCGTGTCGCGCAGAGAGCCCCGCCCCGGCTCCCAGCGTTACGACACCGATGACCACGACAGCGAGTGCCAGGCCTAGCCGCCATCTGGCGTTTCGGTTCATGAGCTCCTCCGATCTGGCTGGCCTCGTGCCTCCCGGCACGGGCCGCGATGTTACACCGAAGCCGCTGGAAATTCGCGGAAGAGCAGCGCGCGGGGCGCGGCTGGCGCGGCATCCCTGGAATGGGGTAGGAACGGCGGCTAAAGCGGCGTCGTGGCCAGGCCGATAGGGCGGGTACCGTGGACGCTGCCGAGCGCAAGGAGATCCTCTCCCGTTACGTGGACCACAGCCGCCGCTTCGACGCGGTCGCCAAGCGGCGCGGCGGCAAGGGCGCAGAGGTGATTCCGTTCAGCGGGCCGCTGCAGGAGCTCGAGCAGGAGCCGACCGCTCGCGAGATCGAAGTCCTCCAGCTCATCTCGGACGGGCTCGTCAACCGCGAGATCGGCGTGCGGCTCTTCCTCTCGGAGGAAACGGTGAAGTCTCACGTGCGCCACCTGCTCGCGAAACTGCAGTCGCGTTCCCGCGCGCACGCGGTGGCGGTAGGGTTCCGGCGCGGCTTGATCGCCTAGGGGCTTTTCTTAGCGAAACCCAGGACCTTCGGCGAGCGTTTCCACAACCCTGTGGAAATCCCTCAACAGGGGGATGTGGACAGGATGGCGGAAACGGAAGCTACGACTCCGTGAATGGGAGCCGTTACCAGAACCTGATGTTGCCTGCGACCGCAGCCGCAGAACCAAGGGCGGCCAAAAGACCAAGCATCCGAGGCTTCATCACTCCTCCTTAGGGACCGACGGCAAATTGGAAGCTATCACTCTAAAGGGTGAGTTTCAAGGAGATTCGACGATGCTTGCCTCGTCGTTTCTCGGCGTCAAAGGACCTCTGGCGAGGCGCGATTGGGGTCTATTGGCCTACGCGTTTGGGCTCGCGACGCTCCTCATCGCCTTCCTCAGCGTTCTCGTCGATCGAGCCGATGCTCGCTTGGTCTCGCCGTGGCCGATCGCTGCCCTCGCCATTGCCGCGATCATCGCGGAGCACCAGAGCGTCCGCCTGAGCCCACGTGCTGAGATTTCGGTTTCGGCACTCCCAATCGTTCTCGCGGCGGTCATCTACGGCCCGTTTGCCGCGATCTGCGTCAGTATCGCGAGCCTCATCACGACCTTCCGACCGCCATACGCCCGCTGGCTGATCTGGACGTCGACGCGTTCACTGGCTTCAGGAGGCGCCGGCCTGGTTGCGCTGGTTGTCGATGACTCGTCTCACCACGTCTTCGCTGGAGTATTCGCGGCAGTTGCCGCGGCGACCGTTGTCGAACAGATCGGCGACCTGCTGCTCGGTTCGCCTGCGGCGCTGCTGAGGCGAATCTCGTTGCGCGAGATTGCCGAAGGCGCGAGCACGATGCTCGTAGCGATGCCTCTTTACATCCCTGTCGCTGCTCTTCTGGTGTACACCTATCGGGAGATCTCACCATGGAGCGTCGCGCTATTTCTTTTCCCCGCGCTTGTCGCACAGAAACTCTTCTTGCTCTACAACGAACAGAGGTCGACCGCCGAAGAACTCACTCGCTCCCTCGCAAGACAAGAGCGGGCTCATCTTCAATTTGCATCCACACTAGTGGCGGCGCTCGACGCTGACGATGAGTACACCGCCGGACACTCCGCTGCTGTCGCAGTTTATGCACGCGACATTGCCGAACGACTCGGGCTGAGTGAGGATCAACAGAGGCTCGCGCATCTTGCCGGTCTCGTACATGACGTCGGCAAGATTGGCCTATCTGATGGACTCCTCGAGAAGCCGGGCCCGCTCGGATTCCAGGAACGGCTTGAGATGGAGCAGCATGTCGTGATCGGCGAACATATCCTCGCGAACGTTGAGGACTATGCGGAGATCGCGGGGATAGTGCGTACTCACCACGAGCGAGTCGACGGAACTGGATATCCCGACGGTCTTACTCTGGAAGAGATTCCGCTCCTGGCCCGGATCATCGCCGTCGCTGATGCTTACAACGCGATGACTTCCCAGCGCTCCTACCGTGAAGCAATGCCTTCGAGTATCGCGCGCATTCGCCTGGCGCGAGGAGTCGACACCCAGTTCGACACAGCCGTGGTCGCCGCATTCGAATCCATTCTCGCCGTCGCGACCGAGGAATATCGATCAGGCCAAGGCGCTGACTTTAGGCTTGGCGGCCAGAACCCTGACGATCTACCGAGCCCTCGGCCTCAACGCGTCCTCGAAGTCGTCGCGTTGTAGCGGCTCGCACCGCGACTTCCGTTCGACTCCGCGCACCGAGCTTCTTGAGGATGTGCTGGACGTGCACTTTGGCTGTCGGCTCACTAATCACGAGGGCCCGCGCGATCTCACGGTTCGACTTTCCTTCACCTAGAAGGAAGTAGACCTCCACTTCTCTCGGGGTCAACGAACCCGTATCCGCGGAGTTCAGCTGTTGGACCGAGATTCCATGGGCTCGTGCCCGCTCTTCGTCATTGGCTTGGGTGAGCACGACGGCGAGTTGCTCGTGAAGGCTTGGATCGGCGGCGAGTTTCGCTAGAACTGCAGGTTGCACCCGCTGGGCAAAGACCAGAGCATCGAAGCCGCCGCTCGAAACCGTTGCGTCGTATGCAAGGTGAACCAGATCTTCGGCACTTGTCGCAGACTCAGTTGCGATTGCACACAGCGCTCTTACCCAGTGGCCTAGCAACTTTGTCTCAAGCCATGAACTCAGCTTTTCGGCGCGGCTGGATAGTTCGAGAGCGCGATCCGTTTCGCCAAGGCACGCAAAAGCGGCTGCCTGCATCGCGAGAAACTCAGCTCGCAAGCTCGGAAGGACCGATTCTGACCAAACTGTTGAGAAGCTTTGCGAAGCCGCATGCGTCTTGCCGTCATAGAGCGCGATCCGCAAGCGCAACGTTTCCACGAGCGCGCAGAGATACTTATCGTTGCCCTTCGTTGCGCGGTGATGAACATTGCTGAGTAAGGATTCGGCGCTTCCGAAGCTGCCGAGCCCGATGTGAGCGGTGGCAGCCAGCGCCTGTATGTGCGGTCGGGCAAATTCAACGTGCGATCGATCGATCTCTGCCAGAGCGCGGGCAGCAGTCTGGAGCGCAGCGCGGTAGCGGCCCGCGACGACTTGCCCGGCAGCTAGTGCTTGCCAAAAAGAAGAGCGAATGAGCGGGTCGCTCACATCCTCAACTAGATCCACGACAGTCTCTGCTTGAGCAAGCGCGTCTGTCAGACCTGTGACGCGGAAACCAAGAACCAAGGCTCCTTGCGCGTTTCGAACAAGCGTCTCGGGGTGCGGTTCACCCACCGAACTAAACTCGGTGAGGAATTGCGCAACACGTGCATCCTCAAGGTCGAATGCCGCAAGAAGCTGTCCCCAGATCGCGTTTCGGGCATCCTCATCGAATACCGCAGTTTCTCGAGCTCGAGTGAACAGGCCAGAGGCCTCGGTAGACCTGCTGGCGAAGTGCTTGCCCTGGCCCGCGCGATAGTAGGCGACCGATTTGAGGGGATCGTCAGCGGGCAGCTTCGCGGCTGAGGCTTCCGCGAGGGCCGATGCTGCCGTCCCTTCTTGGCCAATGGGACGATTGCCGTCGCAAGGAGGCCGTCGACGAGATCCGACCGACGGAAGTCGGCAATCACTCTAAAGGCGTCGGCCCACGAGCCTCCGTGGATCAGAAACGTTGCGGCCTTCGCGACCGCGTCCATGAGGTCCAACCGAGGTAGCTCCTCAAGCTTTTGGATCAGGAACTTCCGCAGAAGAGGATGGAACGCCGGTTCCTGCTCCCGTGGCGACGTGAACATGCCAGCTTCTCGGGCGACCCTTAAGACCTGCTCGGCGTCCGAGCCGAGCATCGCGTTCGCAGCTTCGCGGCTGGCGAGTGGAACGAGCGCGAGACGGCAGAGCTTCTCCCGCGTCGGCTTCGGTAGCGACGCGAAGAGTTCTTCAGCGAAGTAACTATGGAGCTTGTCCGGCAGACCGAGGTCGAACGCGATGGCGTTCGGCATTAGCGCAGCGAGGCCGATGACCGCCGGCCAGCCGTCGGCGAGGGCGACGAGACCGCTGGCGGCTTCGGGACTTCTCGAGGCCAAAACCGCGTTTGCCTCCTCC
>WNGF01001867.1_pt1 | contig 39711 bp, 39 predicted proteins | sample 5400641 | NCBI WGS metagenome assembly WNGF01 (sample SAMN13153371, study PRJNA577476) | soil metagenome | isolation source: 80 cm soil or saprolite under grassland replicate 2 | place: USA:California | collected 2016-06-15 | reverse complement strand
TTGGCGGCCGCGTGCACGATCTTGAGATCGGTGATGGCGGCCTCGCCCAGGCCGCCGACCTCCTTAAGCCGCTCGACGGGCGCCGCGATCACCTCGGCCAAGGAGCCGAATTTTTTGAGCAGCTCCTTTGCCAGCGGCTTGACGTCGCGCCGCGGTATGGCGCGAAACAGGATCAGCTCGAGCATTTCGTAATCGTGCAGCGCATCATTGCCGGCGTGGAGGAATCGCTCCCGCAACCGGGCGCGATGGCCATGGTAATGCGGAGCCCGGTCGGCGGGCGTTGCGGATTTCGTGCTTTTGTCGCTGCCGGGCATTGATCGTGCATCTACGCCGGGCGTCTGCTCGCGTACTCGCCCCGCGCAAAGGATGACTGCTTCGGCCGATTTTACAATGGTTGCAAGCCGCGCACTACGCGTGCGGGGCGGCGGAGGGCCGCGGACGGTCGAGGCCTTGCGGGGAGAGCGTGAAGATTTCGACGCCGTCCTCCGTCACCGCCACCGTGTGCTCGAATTGGGCGGAGAGCGAGCGGTCGCGCGTCACCGCGGTCCAGCCGTCGGAGAGCACCTTCACGTGCGGACGGCCGAGATTGATCATCGGCTCGACCGTGAAGAACATGCCGGGACGCAGCACGATGCCCTCGCCCGGGCGGCCGACGTGCACGATATTGGGCTCGTCATGGAACAGCCGGCCGACGCCGTGGCCGCAGAAGTCGCGCACCACGCTCATGTGCTGGGCCTCGACATAGGACTGGATGGCGGCGCCGATGTCGCCGGTGGTCGCGCCGGGGCGGATCACCGAAATGCCGCGCATCATCGCCTCGTAGGTCACCTCGATCAGGCGCTCGGCGCGGCGCGGGATGGCGCCCACGGCGAACATCCGGCTCGAGTCGCCATGCCAGCCGTCGAGGATGAGCGTGACGTCAACGTTGACGATGTCACCCTCCTTGAGCGGTTTCTCGCCCGGGATGCCATGGCAGACCACATGATTGACCGAGGTGCAGGTGGCCTTGCGGTAGCCGCGATACATCAGCGTCGCCGGTGTCGCGTTGTGCGCGAGGGCGAAGTCGAGCACCAGCCGGTCGATCTTTTCAGTCGGTACCCCGGGCCGGATCTCGTCCGTGAGCATATCGAGGCATTCGGCTACCAGCCGCCCCGCCTTGCGCATGCCTTCGAAGGCGGCGGGCCCGTGCAGTTTGATCTGTCCGGTCTTGCGTTGCGGCGCGAGTGCTGCGTCGACGTAACTCATCAAGGCATCACGGCCGCGCCGCCTCCTTGCGGCTCCCGCTGCCGCTGCTCACCCGCAATGTAGGCAAAGATGCAAAGGACGCAAGCCAGGGCTTGTCCCGGGCGCAGCGCAGCGCGGGCACCGGCCCTCGACGCTGATCCATAGAAACAGCGCCCGCGGTGCGCTGCAGACCCGGGACCGTTACGGTCCGGGGTGGTCCCGGATCAGCGGCGCACCACTCCACTTCGTTTCGCGCTGCGCCGCATCCGGGACACGTGGCTACTCCGCGATCGGTACCGGCTCGGCCACCTCGATGCCTTCCGCGGTGATTCCGCAGCGATAGGCGAAGGCCTCCACCCCCATGGCCCGCGCCGCATCGAAGGCCGCGCCATAGGTCGGGTCGATGTCGCGGGCGAGCTTGAAGCGCTGCGCCGACCCGATTTGGATCAGGAACAGCATCACCGCGCGGGCCCCGGCCGCCGCCATGTCGCCGAGCTCGGCAAGATGCTTGGCCCCGCGCTTGGTCACCGCATCGGGAAATTCCGCCAATCCGGGCTGGCGCATCAGGTGCACGTTCTTGATCTCGACGTAGCACGGCGGCCGCGCCGGCGCTTCGAGCAGAAAATCGACGCGGGAATTTTTTCCGTACTTCACCTCGCGACGCATCACCGCATATCCACCAAGCTCGGGGATTGCGCCGGCGGCGATCGCCTCGGCAGCGAGCGCATTGGGGTGCGCCGTGTTGATGCCCACGAGTTCGGCGCCGCCACCGAGATCGACCTCGACCAATTCCCAACTATGAGCAAGCTTGCGCTTGGGATTTGCCGCTTTCGACAGCCACACGCGCGCACCCGCGGCATTGAGGCCGATCATCGATCCCGGATTGGCGCAGTGCACCGTCACCGTCTCTCCCGAGGGCAGTTCGACGTCGGCGAGGAAGCGCTTGTAGCGCCTGACCAGAATGGCGGGGAGAAGCGGAGCGGGAAAGCGCATTGCTAGAGCTTCAGAGAAGAGGGGCGGCGCGGACGCCGCCCCTCGGATGGCGTGAGTAGAGAGCCCCATCACTTCGCGAGCGGATCGGGGCGGAGCTGCAGGCGGTAGACCTTCGGTCGGTTCTCCGTGCCGCCTTCGACGTGGAACACCGTTCGAGTGGAGTCGGTCGCCCACAGCGAGCGGCCCTTCCAGCCGGCATTGGGATCGTCGATGCGCCCTTCCGCCCATTTGGTGAAGAACGTCATGGGGTAGGGGACGCGAATGGTGACGAACTTGCCGTCGACCAGGACAAAGTAGGCGTCGCTCATATTGCCGGTGGCGATCGGCACATTCGCTCCCAGCCCGAACGTGTTGTACTGATCCACCCACGTGTAGTAGCTGGCCTCCGCGCTGCCCTCGTCTTTCACGTCCTTGAACTGCGGTCCGGGGAATTTGTAAAGCGTCCAGCCCTCGGGGCAGTGCTTGCCGGTGGCGGTCGGTCCGTTGAGCACCTTGCATTTGCTGCGCTCGAACTTGCCGAGGTGCCCGCTCGCCAGCGAGGCCCAGAACACGCCGTTGCGGTCGATGTCGCCGCCGCGCGGTCCGTAGCCGGGGAACGGCGGCTCGTAGACCTCCGTGAGCGCGGTGTGCGTCGGATCCGATCCGGGGGCGACCCGCACCACGCGACCGGGATGGCCGAGCTGGGTTCCCCATACCGAGCCGTCGATCGGGTTCACGGCCACGCTGTAGAAGTTCGCCTCCACCCGCTGGTCCTTGGCGGGATCGGCCGGCTGGTTCGGCTCGACATACGCGTCGCGCTTGCCGTTGCCGTTGGTATCCAGCACGAACGGCGACCAGCCTTGCGATTTCACCTCGTCGCCGGTGTCCTCGAACATCTTGCGATTGAGCCAGCCGAACGCGCCGGGTCCCGTGACCCCGCTTGAGGCCCACAGCGTGTTGTTGGCGTCCTCGGCGAAGATCACGTGATGCGTCGGGAAGCAAGTCGAGATCAGGGTGAACTTGCCGCTCGCCGAATCGTACATCGAGAGATGGCGGCCGGAGCTCTGGAGCGGGAATACCTTGGCCGATGGATGGTCGGAGCCCTGCTTGCAGAAATCCGGATTGGCCGGCGGGCGCACGCGCGCGGCCATCCACACCCGTCCCTTCTCGTCCATCATCTGATTGTGGATGCTGGTCTGGCTGTCCCAGATCGGCTCGGGTCCCCAATAAGGGGAGGGGGCCATGGGGCTTGCCTTGGAGGACGGCGTCTTCGGATCGCGCACCGGATGTTTCACCTGCGTCGCCGTATGCGTGTTCGGATCGAGCACGGGGAAATAATCCGTACTCTCCTCGGTCGCGCCGTAGAGCTTCCCATTGGCGTTGACCGTAGGTTTGCGCCGATCGGTCGAGATCAGGTCATGCATGTAACCGGTCGGCGTGCTCCAGTCCCACGAGGTGATCACGACGTTGCGCTCGACACCTTGCGGGCGCGAGGGCTTGTCGAACGGCAGGTCGCCAGCCGCAACCCGATCGGTCCACTCGCCCCAGAGCTTGAGGGAGTGCGGACCCAGCCGATTGAGAACGTTGACCATCTGCGTCATGGCCTGTCCGGATTGGATGCGCCGCTCCCATGCTTCGGCCGAGTTTTTGAACTCACCCAGGTTCTTCGAGATGGTGCGGGTTCCCTCGGTACCGAGGGCGTGACATGACATGCAGCCGGTGGTCTTGATGTTGTTCACCCACATCGGCTGGCTTTTCATTCCCTCGGCAATGCCGTTGCCCTGGGCGCCGGTGCCTGGAAACTCGTTCGGAGCGGGAACCTTCAGCATCGAGTACCAGTAGATCGGCGGATAGTAATGCGCCGCGGCCTTCTCGTCCGGTGCCTTGACCGCGGTCAAGTTGACGGTCTTGCCGGGTTCGCTATCCACCTTTGGTGAATCGACGAGGCCATAGCCGCGCACCCATACCTTGTATTTGGCTTTCGGAAGGTCGGGCACGACGTAGCGGCCCTGGTCGTCGGTGACCACGATCTTGATGAACTTGGTCGGAAGGTCATTGGTTTCCGCGATCACCCAGACGCCGGCCTCCGGTCCGTTTGCGCCGGTCACCACGCCGCCGATGTCGTCGTTATCGATGGCGACGGCGGGTGGCTGTTGCGCGGCGAGCTCGATCGCCGAGCCGCTCAACACCGCAATCACCGCCGCGCCGAGATAGAGACTGCGTTTGCTCGTCATGTCGCTCCTCCCTCGAGTTGCCCCCGCTCTCACACCTTTGCGATCGGCATGAGGGTCGATGGCGGGACCACGCTGCGTGATTGTCCGCCGAAATGGCGGCGCTGTCCATCACCAGCGCGCAACGCGTGCAGCGTACCGTTTCGCGGCAACGTCACGTGACGAACGTGCCGCCGCGGTCTTCGTCGATATGGATGCGCACGATTTCGTCGAACGAGCTCTCGGCCTTGAAGCCGAGCTCGCGCGCACGGCGCGCCTCGATGCGTTGCGGCCAGCCCTCGACGATGCGCGCCACCAGCGGGTCCTCGGCGCGGCGAATGCGCGCGGCAACGCGGTCGCCGGCGATGCGGCGCAGCGACGCGATCTGCTCGGCCACGGTGCAGCACACGCCCGGCATCGAGAGATTGATGCGCGGACCGAGCGTGTCGCGCGCCAAGCCCGCCGCGTGGACGAGGAAGCCGACCGCGGCGCGCGGGCTCGCGTGCGTGTGCACCACGGTCTCCGCAACCGGCAGCAGCGCTTCGAGGCCGGCTAGCGGCTCGCGGATGATGCCGGAGAAGAAACCGGAAGCCGCCTTGTTGGGCTTGCCCGGCCGCACCACGATGCTCGGCAGACGGATACCGACGCCGTCGCAGAAGCCGCGCCGGGTATAGTCGGCGAGCAGCGCTTCCCCGATCGCCTTTTGCGTGCCGTAGGAGGTCAGCGGCGTGAGATGAAAATCGTCGGGGATCGAGGGCGGAAATGGCGCGCCGAACACCGCGATGGAGGAGGTGTAGACCAGGCGCGGCCGATAGCCGTCGCCGATCGCACGAATCGCTTCGAGCAGCGCGCGGGTGCCGTCGAGGTTGACGCGATAGCCCTTGTCGAAATCGAGTTCGGCTTCGCCGGAGACGACGCCGGCGAGATGAAAGATCATCTCGGGGCGACCCGCGATCGCCTTGGCGGCTTCTTCGGGCGACGCCAGATTGGCGGCGACGGTCTCGGCCTTTCCTTTGAAGTTTTCTTGCTTGGCGGGGGAAACAACGTCAAGCAAGGTCAGCTTGTCGATCGGCTTGCCGCCAAGCGCGCCCTCCTTGCCGAGCCGCTCGGTCAGCTTTCTGCCGATCATCCCGGCGGCGCCAGTGACGAGAATCTGCACGTTCTTCGTGCTCCTGCTCATTACTCTCGTGTCCCGGACAAGCGAGCGCCTAAAGCGCGGTTACGCGCGTCTTCGATGCGCTATGGCGCGAGCAAAGCTCCGGGACCCAGGGCCACGGGACGATATAGGTTTCTAAGCCTCCTTGGTCCCGGGCGTCGTTCCGCTTCGCTTCACCCGCCCGGGACACGAGGTCGATTCAATTCACTTAAGCTTGTCCGCTGCCGTCCCTCCGCGTCGAAATTCTCCGGCGCGAGCCAGCGCTCGAAGGCAGCCTTGCGCGCGGGCCATTCGCTGTCGAGCATCGAGAACCAGGCATTGTCGCGATTGCGGCCCTTCGCGATCAGATGCTGCCGAAAGGTACCCTCGTAGACGAAGCCGTAGCGCAGCGCCGCCCCCCACGAGGCTGCGTTGAGCGCGTTGCACTTCCATTCATAGCGGCGGTAGCCCAACGTCTCGAACGCGTAGCGCGCGAGCAGATATTGCGCCTCGGTGCCGAGCGGCGTGCGCTGCAACGCCGGCGAATAGACGATGTGACCGACTTCGATCACCCGCATGGCGGGGCGAATCTCCATCAAGGTCGCGATGCCGAGCGCGCGACCGCCGCCATCAACGATTGCATAGGAGTAGGGATCTTCGAGGAGCAACCTGCTGTCGAACCATTTGCGAAATCCCGTCTCGTCGGCAAACGGTCCGTAGGCCGCGAGATAAGTCCAGATGTGGTCGTGGCCGGCATAGGCGCGCCACAGACCGGCCCCGTGGCGCGCGGCGAGCTTTTCGACTCGACCGTAGCGGCCCTCGAGCGTCACAGGCCCGGGACGTTGTGCCGGCGTCGCATCGACCGGCAATCCGACCGGCTGTCCGGAAATCGGATGCGGCTCGGAGGCGCGCGTCATCGTTTCTTCGCATCCTCGCTGAAAAAGCCGTTGAGCTCGGCATTGGCGATGGTGCCGGCCAAGCTGTCAAATTTGCCGGCTGTGGCGATGTCGCGCGCCGCGCGGATGACCGCGGTCCAGCCGACGCGCGCGAGCGTGCCGCCCAGGCTGATGCGGCAGACGCCGAGCGAAGCGAGGTCATTCACCGTCAGATCGATAGCCGTCATCAAGAAATTCACCGGCTTCGGCGCCACTGCCTTCACCACGGCGGCGATCTGCTCGCGCGTCTTGATGCCGGGCGCATAGAGGCAATCGGCGCCTGCCGCCGCGAAGGCCTTGAGGCGACGGATCGTCTCATCGAGATCGGGGCGTCCGCGAATGAAGCCCTCGCTGCGCGCGGTGAACACCACGTCGCCGCCAGCTGCATCGATTGCGGCGCGCGCGGCCCGCACGCGAGCGAGCGCCAGCTCGAAATCGTAGAGCGGGATCGCGGGATCGGAGGTTGAGTCCTCGATCGAAAGTCCCGCGACCCCCGTTTCGATGCAAAGCTTCACGCTTTCGGCCACGCCCTCGGGCGCATCGGCATAGCCGCCCTCGAAGTCGGCATTCATCGGAACGTCGGTTGCCGCCGCGATCTCGCGGAAATGCGCGAGCATCGTGGCGCGGGACACGCCGCCGTCGGGCAGTCCTTGGGTAAAGGCAAAGCCGGCGCTGGTGGTGGCGAGCGCCTTAAATCCCAGGCCCTGCAGATAGCGCGCCGAGCCCACGTCCCAGGGGTTGGGGATGACGAAACATCCCTCCGCGTGGAGCTTGTGGAACGTCGCGCGCTTTTCGGCCGGACTGGGCATGAGCGAGGCTCCTTCTCTGCAAGGGCAGGGCGATTGTGTGTGGACTTCGGCGATGTGTAGGATGGACCGGCTGCCGCGTCCATGCCAACCGAAAGAGTTGGGTAGCGCGGGCCACCGCGTTCGAGGGAGGTTCGCCATGCCGTCGCTCGCCGATAACGCCGCCAGCCGGCGCAAATTCCTGCAGTTTCTTGCGGCAAGCCCGCTGCTCGGCGCTGGCGGCGCTTTCGCCAGCGAAGGGCTCATGCCGCAAAGCAAACTTCCCGATCCGTTGACATGGGCGCCGATGCGCGCGGACGAACTCATCAAGTCGCCCAAAGAAGCCATCAACGTCTTCGACTTCGAGCCGGTCTGCCGGCAGAACGTTCCGCCCGCGCATTTCGGCTATATGGCCTCCGGCATCGATGATGAGGCCACGTTGCGCGCCAATCGCGAGGGCTTCTTGAAGTTCCAGCTGCGCCCGCGCCGACTGGTCGATGTCAGCAAAGTCGACATGACGACCGAGATTCTGGGCGTGAGATATGACAGCCCAATCATCGTCGCGCCGATCGGCGGGCAAAGGGCTTATCACGAAGAGGGTGAACTCGGTACCGCCCGGGCGGCAAAGGCCGGCAACCACCTGCAGATTCTCTCTACCGCGACGAATAGTAACGTCGAAGACGTAATCGCGGCACGCGCTGCGCCGATCTGGTACCAGCTCTACGCCACCAACAAGTGGGAGGTGGCCAAGGCATTCGTCACCCGCGCCGAGAAGGCCGGCTGCCTGGCCGTGGCGGTGACCGTCGACCGCTCCGGCGGCCGCAACCAGGAGACTTTGTTCCGGCTGCGTCGCACCGACACCCGCGACTGCAACGCCTGTCACGACCGCTCGAGCCTGCAAGCAAGCCTTACGCGCAGGGCTATGTATCAGGGGGTCGACGTCTCCGGGCTGAGGAATACGCAGTCCTCCAATATGACCTGGGATTTCTTCAAGCGGCTGCGCGACACCACCAAGATGAAGATCGTGATCAAGGGCATTCTCGCCTGGGAGGACGCCGTCATGGCCGCCGATAACGGCATCGACGCCATCATCGTGTCTAATCACGGCGCGCGCAGCGAGGATTCTGGCCGCTCGACCATCGACGCGCTGCCGGAAATCGTCGAAGCGGTGAATGGCCGAATCCCGATCATTGTCGACAGCGGCTTCCGCCGCGGCTCCGATATCGTCAAGGCGCTGTGCATCGGCGCCCAGGCCGTATGCATCGGACGACCTTATATCTGGGGCCTCGGCGCCTTCGGCCAGAGCGGGGTCGAGCGCGTGCTCGAGCTTCTGCGCACGGAAACCTACGCCATGATGCAGCAGGTCGGAGCGCCGTCGATCAAGCAATTGGTGCCGGCCATGGTGCGCAGGGCGTGACGAAGGCGAGTTGGGAAAAGGAATAGCAAGTAGCGAATGCTGAAGTGGATTTCGGCGAGACCAAGTCGGCGCGAGCGACAAGCTCGGTCTGCTCCCTCCCCCGCCTGCGGGGGAGGGTTGGGGAGGGGGGACCTTGAGATGCTCTATACCGTATTGCATGCCCCCTCCCTGTCCCTCCCCCGCAAGCGGGGGAGGGGACGATGTGGCCCGAGCATGGTTCTACACACAAACAGGGTCGTCACATGTTGAAGACCATTGCTGCTTTCGACCGGATCGGGGAGGAGAATGCCTTTGCGGTCTTGGCGCGCGCCAATGCGCTCGCGGCCCAAGGTCGCGACATCATCAATCTCGGCATCGGCCAGCCCGACTTCCGCACGCCCGATTTCATCGTCGAGGCCGCGATCAAGGCGCTGCGCGACGGCCACCATGGCTATACACCGGCGGTCGGTATCACGCCGTTGCGCGAGGCGGTCGCGGCCGACCTCCACAAGCGCTTCAAGGTGAGCGTATCGCCCGACGAGGTGATGATTCTGCCGGGCGGCAAGCCCACGATGTTCATGTCGATCCTGATGTTCGGCGAACCGGGTGCCGACATCCTCTATCCTGATCCCGGCTTTCCGATCTACCGCTCGATGATCGAGTATACGGGCGCGCGGCCGATCCCGGTGCCGATCCGCGAGGAGAACAACTTCGCCTTCTCCGCCGAGGAGACGCTCAAGCTGATCACGCCGCAAACGCGGCTGTTGATCGCGAACTCGCCGGCGAACCCGACCGGCGGCGTGACGGGAAAACGCGAGGTCGACAAGCTCGTCGCCGGGCTGGAGAGGTTTCCCAATGTCGCGGTCATGTCGGACGAGATCTACGACCACATGGTCTACGACGGCGAGACTCATGTATGCCTGCTCTCCTATCCCGCGCTCCGCGACCGGCTGATCCTGCTCAACGGCTGGTCGAAGACCTACGCCATGACCGGCTGGCGGTTGGGCTACGCGATCTGGCCGGGCAAGCTTTACGATTATGCGCGCAAGCTCGCGGTGAACCTGCACTCCTGCGTCAACGCCTCAGCACAATACGCAGGGCTCGCGGCGCTCAAGGGGCCGCAGGACGACGTGGCCAAGATGGTGGCGGAGTTCGATAAGCGGCGGAAGGTCGTGGTCGAAGGATTGAATCGTTTGCCCGGCGTGTCCTGCGCCACTCCCAAGGGCGCGTTCTACGCCTTCCCCAATATCAAGCGCACGGGCTGGAAGGCGAAGGCGCTGGCAACCGCCCTGTTGGAAGACGCCGGTGTCGCGATCATCGGCGGCCCTGATTTCGGCGTTCTGGCCGAGGGTTACGTGCGGCTATCCTATGCCAACTCGACGGAGAACATCCTGCGGGCGCTCGACCGCATGGGCGAATTCCTGGCCAGCCGCAAGGCGGCGTAAGGCACGATCGGAAGGATCATCATGCTCGACATCACCCCAAGGAGCGGCCTCTCCGAAGAACAGCGCCTGATGCGGCAGAGCTGCCGTGATTTCGTCGACGAAGTCGTCACGCCTTTCATCCGCTCCAACTGGCAGCGCGAATGGGACATGAATCCGCAGGCGCGCCTGCCGCCTGAAATCCTGCAAGGCGCCGAGCAGATCGGAATCCGCACGCTCGGCGTGCCGGAGGAATTCGGCGGCGTCGAGCTCGAGCCGAAAAGCGAAGTGCGCACCTTCGCGCTGATCTCCGAGGAGATCGCGCGCGGAGACTCTGGCCTTGCCGACAAGCTGGTGCAGAACTGGAAGGTCTCGGTGCTGTTGCGCAACCTCGCGCCGCGCCACCTGCAGGAGAAATGGTTCCGACGGTTGGTCGAGAATCCTCAGTTCCTGCTGGCGCACTGCCTGACCGAGCCGCGCGGCGCCTCCGACCGCTGGCTCCCCTACAACGTGCCGGAAGCCGCAATGCAGACGCGGGCGGTGAAGAAAAACGGCGAATGGATCATCAACGGCCGCAAGCAGTTCATCTCCAACGGCTACGACGCCAGCCTTTACGTCGTCTATGCCAACACCGATCCCAAGGTGGGCATGTTGCAGGGCACGTCCTCGTTCCTGGTGCCGCGCGACACGCCGGGCCTCACGGTCGCGCGCTGCAACGAGACGATGGGTTGCCGGTTCATGAACAACGGCGAATTGGTTTTCGAGGACATGCGCGTGCCGGAAGATCATCTATTGACCGAGAACGACGCGCTAGGGAAGGCGGGTGTGTATTTCCGGCCTGGCAAGATCATCCAGGCGGCGAAGAATCTGGGCGTCGGAGTGCATGCCTTCGAGGCCGCCGCCGAGTACGCGCAGAATTACGTGCAGGGCGGGCGCGTTCTGATCAAGCATCAGGCAGTGGCGCTGCGGCTTGCCGAGATGGCGACGCGGATCGAGGCGGTGCGCGCGCTGCTCGAACGCGCCGCGCAGGCGGTCGACGACGAGGCGCCCGACGCGGAGATGCTCTGCAATATGGTCAAGTTGTTCGCGTCCGAGGAGATTTTGAAGGTCGCGCAGCATTGCCTCGAATTGCACGGCGGCAACGGGGTGATGCTCGACTTCGGCGTCGAGAAAATCTTCCGCGACGCCGCCATCTTCCTGCACATGGATGCCACCGTCGACATCTCGAAGTTCAAGATCGTCAAATCGATGTTTCCCACGACGGCCGGCAAATACGCCGGGCCGGAGTGATCTTCAGGCACGTCATGCGCGGGCTTGACCCGCGCATCCATCTCCTTCGCAAGAAGCTTTTACAAAGATGGATGGATTGCCGGGTCAAGCCCGGCAATGACGACCCGCGAGGACAACGGCAGGTGATGCCGAATCAATCAGCCGGATTGCGCTATCAAAACGGCACGACGATGCCGTCGAGCGGCGCGTCGCAATTGAGAAGGTTCACGCGCTTCGCGGCGATCAGGATGAGACCGTCGCTCTGGACCAGGCGATGGAATGCGGTACCGGCGAACAGCCGCTGCGCCTCGCGACGGTACTCGACCATGAGGAGTTTCGAGCGCACCAGGCATGCATTGTTATCGCCATCCTCGATCGACACGTTGCTGACAATCCGGCTGGTGCGCGAACGCGGCTCCTGCGAATAGATGCGCGGGCTCGCCAACCGCCGCACGCGCGTCTCGAGTAGACGCCGATCGTCGTAGATCAGCGAGACGGTATCGTGCGGATTATCCTGATCCGGCTCGCTCGGCACCCAGTAAGAGCCGTCCGCGGTGAACAGCGCGAGCCACTCGTCGAATTTGCCCTCGTCGAGGAGCCGCGCCTCGTGCTGCAGGAAGCGCTCGCAGCGATGAAGATCGAGCGCCTCGACGACCCGGTGCGTCGCGCGATGGCGTCGTAACAGCACCGGACGCCGCGTTGGCGCCGGAGGCTTCGCCTTGGGCTTGCGTCGTTTTGCCATGACGCGAAGGCCTTAGGAGGCGGCGCGCACCGGTGCCGCCTGCCCCTTGGTCATGAGGGCAAGCCAAGCGTCGAGCATGTTGCGGATATACACTTCGCTCGTCGAATTCCTCCCGCGGCGGCCGCCATGCGCATCGGGGACGTCGCTCTGGTAGCCGCGGCCGATCTGCAGCCACTCGGACCCTTCGCTCGACATGCCCATATCGAGCCGGTTGTAGATTTCAAGATCGTCGGTGAGGACGAGCGAGCCCGTGCCATTGACCACATTGGCGAAGCTGATCGTGTTGCTAAACATCTGACCCGGCGCGCCCTTGAGCCGGAAGCTATAAGCGTGCACGACCGTGCGGTTCACCGCGATCGGGTGCACCACGCGCATTTGTTGGAATTGACTCATCAGCGACACGTTGGGGTAGATATTCGAGTTCCAGCGGCGCACTTCGAGAATACGCTTCGCCTCGGCCTTACCCTTCTTACGTTCTAATGCGGTGATGTACTCGCGGAACACCGGATCTTTCAGTGCGGCGACGAGTTTGGCGTCGTCGTGGTAGTCGCCGAGATAGCTGTGACCGTTCGGATAGGTCCAGATGCCGACTTGCGACTCCCAAAAGCTGTAGGGGGCGCCGTTCTGGCGCATCTGGCGAATGGCGATCTCGCCGGCGCCGTCGCTATGGACGTCGTCGGATTGTTGCTGCGCGGCGTCGATCGAAGAGCGGTGCGTGAATAGGGGGTGCGCCGCATCGCACAGGTTCTCGAAATAGACCTTCCAGTTGCCCTCATAGGCGTGCTTGAACACCCCGCCGGCGACCTCGATCTCGCCTTCGGGCGCACGATCGAGCATATCGTCCAGTGAGGTCGTCATGTGGCCGAGCCATTCCTCGAGGTCCGGTCCGTCCTTCGCCTCGCTCGCGAAGATGAAGCCGCGGTAGCTCTTCACGCGCGGCACCGGCAACATAGCCATTTTCGGATCTCTCGGATCGAAGCCGTGCGGGTAGCCGTGATTGAGCGGCACCGCCTTGACCCGGCCGTCGAGGTGGTAGGTCCAACCGTGATAGCAGCAGGTGAATTCCGGCGCGTTCCCTTTGTCGGTCGCCACAACGAGCGCGCCGCGATGAGCGCACTGGTTGTGGATCACGCGCACGCTTCCTTCCTGGTCTCGTACCAGAACGACCGGCTTGCGTCCCATGCGCGTCGCGAAATAGTCGCCGGGCTGTTTGATCTGGCTTTCGTGCCCGACATAGAGCCAAGCCATGCCGAAGATGCGTTCCATCTCCAGCTCGAAAATGGCGGGGTCGGTATAGATGCGACGGTGGACGCGGCCGGGTGCAATCAAGCGAGAAAGCTCAGCATCAATGTTGCTCATGGTGTCGTATCCTGGCCGCCGGCTGCAGGAAGGCGCCCTCCCTGTGCCGTTCCTCCCGATCCTATTCCAAATGATACCGCATCGTGGCGGGAACCGCGACGCTAGGTCGCTACGGTGCCGTCCCCGTCGGCCGGTGCAATGCGGTTTTCGTGCGCTGCCGGACCAGCCACTTCGAGCGCCCCGCCCAAGCAAGTGCCATCGTCCGAAGCAACGGGTGCCAGGTGGTCGGAAGCCCCAGGAAGTAGGACATGCGCTGCGTATGTTCGGTGATGGGCCGCTCGTTCCTTTCCCAGATCTCGAGCGCCGTTGGCACCTCGGCATTGCGCTCAAGATAGACCGCAAGCGACAGCGCGTTCATCATGGCGCAGCCGGCGCCCTGTCCGATGTTCGGCGGCAGCGCGTGCGCGGCGTCGCCGATGATCGCCACCCGTCCCGCCGACCAGCGGCGCAGCTTGATCAGATCGAAGCGATCGTAGCGACCCTGCTCGCCGAGGCGGTCGATCAGCGGCTCGAGGTGGGGAAACCATGCCTTCCACGCATCCTTCCGCACCGGCGTGGCTTTCGCGACCTCGTCGCGATCGAGCATCGTCAGCGCGATATAGATGTCGGTCTCGCTGCAGGGCGTATAGAGCACGCGCCGGGTGCCCGACCAGTATTCGACGGTCGTTGCCCCGTCCGTCGCGAGACGCTCCCGCTCCGTCTTTGCGATCAGCAGGCGCGTGGCGCCATCGACCAAGTACTTGCGCTTCCACAACAGCCCGAGTGCGTCGCGCACGGCCGAGTTGCTGCCGTCGGCGCCCACGATCAAGTCGGCTTTGAGCTTGCGGCCGTCCGCTAACGCCAGTTGGCCGTCGGAACTCGCGCCGGTCGCAACCGAACCAGTGACGATCTCGGCGCCGGCGCGCATCGCCGCCGCCGCCAGCGCATCAATGACCCGCTGGCGCACGATGCTGAACACGCGGCTGCCCTGCCAGCGGTGGACCGAGATCACGCGGTTGCGGTCATCGCGGACCTCGCGGGTATGAGCGAAGGGTGCTCCCTTGACCGCCTCCTCATAGGCGCCGAGCGCTGCGAGCACGCGCAGCCCGTTTTCGTAGATGTAGATGCCGGCGCCCGTGGTGCGCAGGCGTTGTCCGCGCTCGTGCACACGCACGCTCCAGCCGCGCTGCGCCAGCGCGCAGGCCGCCGCAAGGCCCGCGAACCCCGCGCCGGCGATTTCGGCGTGTCCTCTCATGACACCATCCTAAGCGGTCGCGTCATCGAGGGTAGCCGTTGCCGACCGCCTGGCGCTATGATGGCCGGCGAGAGCATGGCCCGCGAGGAGGATAGCGATGGCACGCCTGCGCCACTTTGCCGTCTGCGTGAAGGACCTCGACAAGGCGGCGGAGTTCTACGCCAGCGTGTTCGACCTCAAGCGGGTTGGGCGCGAGGACCTGGAGATTGGTTCGGCGATCTATATGACCGACGGCGTAATCAATCTGGCGCTGCTCAATTTTAAGGGAAGAGCCGGCAGCAAGGCGTCCGACCTCAAGGAGGGCACAACCTTCGTCGGCGCGCATCATTTCGGCTTCCAGGTCGACGATCTTGCCGAAACGCAGCAGCGCATCGAGGCGAACGGCGGCAAGTTTTTCTTCGATCTCGGCGACGAGCGTCACGGCAATTTCGAGCGCAAGTTCAAAGACCCCGATGGGGTCATCTTCGATATTTCAAAACGCGGTTGGCAGGGCACCGACGGCTATAAGAAATAGTCCGAGCACCGGCTATTGCATGTAGCAATGGTGAGTAGCGGCAAAGCTGCAGAGCCATCTTGGCCCATGGGTCCCGGCTCTTCGCTCGCTGGCGTTCGCTCGTCCGGGACACGCAAGCCTCGTGTCCCGGGCAAGTGCAGCGAGCGCTCTTGCGCGAGCAAAACGAGACCCGGGGTCCAGCGCAAAAAGCGCGAAGCTTGAGGGGATCGAGCGCTACTTGATGAAGGCGTTGCTGTAGAGTTCCTCGACCGGCGTCGCCTTCTGGATGAAGCCCTTGGCCAGATAAAAATCCTGCAGCTTGGCGAGGCGGTCGGCATTGACCTCACCCAGCTCCTTCTGTCCCGGATAGACCAGCGTCGCGTACATATTGAACGCGAATTTGACAGCGCCTTCCTTTCCCTTCCACTCCGGCACGAAGCGCACGAAGTTGTCCGCCTCCTTGTCGGGATCATCCATGATGTCCTTCATGCCGCGCAGCGCCGCCTTCACGAACTTGCGCACCATCTCCGGCTTGTCCTTGATGATCTGATCGGAAACCGCAATGCCCTGCGCCATGTGCGGGAAGTATTCGTCGGTCGGGATCACCTTGACCTTCACGCCCGCCGCCTGCACCGGCGGGATCCAGTCCGGTACGCCCGCCATCCCTACCGACTTTCCGGTGGCGACGAATTCCCACACACCGGTCGGGCCGACCGACTGGATGTTGACGTCGTTCTGCGTCAGTCCCGCGCTCGCGAGCAGCCCGAGCAGCGCGTAAAACGTCGTGTCCTGATACGACATCACCGTGATGGTTTTGCCCTTGAGGTCGGCCGGCTTCTCGATGCCGGAATCTTCGCGCACCACCAGCTGCATGAATCCCTTGCCGCCGAACACCGCGACGATCTTCACCGGCACGCCGTTGCCGCGGACCACGATCGGTCCGTCGGCGACGATGCCGCCCAGCGGGGCGTTGCCGGCGCCCACCTGCTTCGCCACATCGACGCCGCCGCGACCGACCGCGAAGCTCACCTCGAGGCCGGCGGCGGTGAAGTAGCCCTTGCCCTGGGCGAGCTGGATCGGCCCGAAGGCCGGCAGAACCGGCGGCGCCGGGAAGAGATACGTGACCTTTTCGGGCGTCTGCGACGATGCGGGCGCGTTCAGCAGTCCCAGGCCGAACGCGGCGCCGCCGGCCATCAGCAGGCGGCGGGATATTTTCGTCTCGCGTAGCGACATCTCACCCTCTCCCTCGGCGCATCATCGCACTCTGGCCGGCCGTCCGGCGGTTCACTGTCTGCCACTATACGCGATGGTATCGTTCTGCAATACGAATGCGCAGGCAAGACTTTCCTGAACGAGTTCTAGCCAATGTCGGACGTAGTACGGCTCGAATACCGCAACGTGAGCATGCGTTTCGCGGCCGCTTCCGGGAAAGCCCTAACCGCGGTCCAGGGGGTAAGCTTTGCCGTTCGTGATGGCGAAGTCGTTTCCCTCATCGGCCCGAGCGGCTGCGGCAAATCAACTCTACTCAACATCGGTTCGGGTCTGTACACGCCGAGCGAGGGCGCAGCCCTCGTCGACGGCGAGCGCGTGCAAGGCCCGAACGCCCATGTTGCCTTCATGCTGCAGAAGGATCTGCTGCTGCCTTGGCGCACCGTGCTCGAAAACGTGATGTTCGGCGTCGAGATCCAGCGCCTTGCCCTGCCGGAGCGCAAGCGGCGCGCGCTGGCATTGCTGGAGAATCTCAATCTGGCCGAGTTCGGCGGTCACTATCCGCATCAGTTGTCCGGTGGCATGCGCCAGCGCGTGGCGCTCGCACGCACGCTCGCGGTCGATCCCTCCGTGCTGCTCCTCGACGAGCCGTTTTCAGCGGTCGACGCGCAGACCCGCATGGTGCTGCAGCGCGAACTCGCGCAAACCCTCAAGCGCGCGGGCAAGACCGCGCTGCTGATCACGCACGACCTCCTCGAGGCCGTCACGCTTTCGGACCGCGTGCTGGTGATGAGTCGCCGGCCGGGACGCATCATCGATGAGATCCGCGTCGAGCTGCCGCAGCGCGACGATCCGATCGCCCGCCGTCAGGCACCCCGAGTCAACGATTACGTGGCGCGGCTGATGGATCGGCTCGACATCGCTGGACAACGCGCGGCGGGAGCATCGGCATGAACGGCGCTTCCTCGCTGGTCCGCAGGGGAACGGCCGTCAGCGTAGCTTTGCTGCTCGTTGTGCTCGTGGCGTGGCAGTGGGGACCCGGCCTTCTCGGCATTCCCACATTCATCATCCCGCCACTCTCCTCGGTCTTTGACGAATTTCTGCGTATGCTGGCGGTGAGCGGACTGATGACCCATACCGGAGTCACCGCGGCCGAGGTGATCGCGGGCTTCCTGATCGGCAGTCTGCTCGGCGCATTCTTCGGTTACGTGCTGGGCATGTCGCCGACCGCCGAGTTTGCGCTGTCGCCCTACATCCTTGCGCTGCAGATCGCACCTAAGGTGGCATTCGCGCCGCTGTTCATCCTGTGGATGGGCTTCACCGTCTATCCGAAGATCCTGGTCGCCGTGCTGATCGTGTTCTTTCCGGTGATGGTCAACGTGCTGACCGCGATCCGCACCGTCGATCCCGACCTCATCAATCTCGCGCGAGCGTTCACGGCGACCCGCGCGCAAATCTTCTGGAAGATCGAATTTCCCGCCTCGCTGCCGCCGCTCTTCGCTGGCTTGCGGATCGCCTCGACGCTCGCTGTCGTCGGCGTGGTGGTGGGGGAGTTGGTGGGAGGCAATCTGGGGCTCGGTTACCTGCTCGCCTTCGGCGAGGGTCAAGCGAATACGGCGATGGTATTCGTCGCGATCCTCATGTTGACCGTGGTCGGAGGCATCGCTTATCTCGCCGTGATCCTGGTCGAGCAGCGCGTGCTCCATTACCTGCCGCGGCGCGCGCTCACGGGGGTGTAACGGAGAATTCGACTCGTCAGCTGGTGTCGTCCCCGCGAAAGCGGGGACCCATGACCACCGGCCTCTGGAATATGGGTCCCCGCGTTCGCGGGGACGACGACTGACGATGTGATGCCGAGCCAAATAGCCGGATTGCGCATCAATTCCTCTGTGTCAGCCGGAACCCGGCGAGCACGATCGCAAATCCCGCGAGCTGCGGGAGGCTCGGCACTTCGCCGATTGCGAGGAAGCCGATCAACAGCGTGAACCCGGGCACCAGCGAGGGGAACACCGCGGCGCGGCCGGCGCCGAGCAGCACGACCGAGCGGGTGAAGAGATAGGTCGCGCCGGCGCCGGCGAAGATGCCTTGCACAGCGAGCTGCACGAGATTTTCGGCAAGCCCCAGGCTGAGCATGCGCTCGAATCCGAACGCGAGCCAGTGGATTGGAACACCGATGAGCGACACGACGCTGGTGACCGCGACCGCGCGCGTCGGCGCGATGCGCCAGAGCCGCAGCAACGTCGCGAAGGACGCAAACATCAACCCGGCGGTGGCAAAGGTCAGGTCGCCGATGAGGCCATGCGCGCCGATGGTTGCGAGCGCGTCGCCGCTGATTACGGCAAGCCCGGCGACGATGACCGCCGCGCCTGCCGCGCGCCGCGCCGGCAGCTTTTCCTTGAGCACCAGCGTTGCCAGCGCAAGCCCGCCGAGCGCGGCGCAGGAGGGCTGGATCACCCCGCCATGGGCAAGCGGCACGAACAGGAACCCGGCATAGCTCAACAGCGCGAGCGGCGGCCCGCCAACCAACGTGAGCGCCAACGCCTTCATCCAGCCCACTCCGCCGAGATCGCCAAAACCTTGCCGGGCGACGAGCGGCAGAAAGACAAGGCCGGCCCAGATGAAGCGGTGGAGGACGATGTCCGCCGGCGAAAACCCGACCGCGATGCCGTGACGGGCCGCGACGAAGCCGGCCGCCCAGAACAGAGCGGCGCCGGTGCCGCAGGCGATGCCGGCGGCGGTCGGCCGCAGGTCGGGGTGGGGAGCGGTCGGATCGGATTTCAAGCCGCACTCCGTCGAAGGCAGGCCCGCAAGGCGCGCCGACGATAATTAGTAGTTGCCGCGCGGCGCGTGCGCATTACCAATGAGACCCGGGAGTCGCGATGGCCGTTCTCGACACGATCAGCATCGGCATTCTGCTGGGCGCCCTGCTCGTTCTGGCGGGCATCATGTCGAGCCTGGTGGCGATGCGCTTCGGGGCGCCGCTGCTGTTGGTGTTCCTGATCGTCGGGATGCTGGCGGGCGAGGCCGGGCCGGGCGGCCTGCAGTTCGACGACGTGCGCACAGCCTACGTGGTCGGCTCGATCGCGCTGGCGCTGATCCTGTTCGACGGCGGCTTGCGCACGCGATTTGCAACTTTCCGCAGCGTGCTGGCGCCGGCGGCCACGCTCGCGACCGCGGGCGTATTGCTCACGGCGGCGGTGACCGCGCCGGTCGCCAAATACCTGCTCGGCATGAGCTGGACCGAGGCGCTGCTGGTGGGCGCGGTCGTGGCCTCGACCGATGCGGCGGCGGTGTTCTTTCTGATTCATGCCGGCGGATTGCGTCTGCGCCCACGGGTCGGCGCCACGCTCGAGGTCGAATCCGGTAGCAACGATCCGTTCGCGGTGCTGCTGACCATCATCCTGGTCGAATTTCTCACCATTGGCGATCGGTCGTGGCAGCATGTGCTCGCCGTTTTCGCCGTGCAAGCCGTGCTCGGCACCGTCGTCGGTATTCTCGGCGGCCGTGCCATCGTCTTCGTGCTCAACCGGCTGGCGCTGGCGCAGGGCCTGCACGCGCCGTTCGTGACCACGAGCGCGCTCGTCATCTTCGGCCTCGCCTCGGTGCTGCACGCCTCGGGTTTTCTCGCCGTCTATCTCGCCGGCTTGGTGGTCGGCAATCGCCCGACGCGCGCCCACAATACGGTGGTGGTATTTCTCGACGCCGTCACTTGGCTGGCTCAGATCGTGATGTTCGTGCTGCTCGGCCTGCTGGTCTGGCCAGCGCGGCTCGTCGAGAGCATCTTCCCGGCGTTGGCGGTGGCCGCCACGCTCATGTTCATCGCGCGTCCCGCCGCCGTGTTCCTGTGTCTCGCGCCGTTTCGCTTTTCATCGCGAGAGAAGGCCTTCATCTCGTGGGTCGGTTTGCGCGGGGCGGTGGGCATTTTCCTCGCCTCGATCCCGCTGCTCGTCGGGTTGCCGAATGCGCACCGTTATTTCGATATCGCCTTCGTGGTGGTGTTGAGCTCGCTGCTGATCCAGGGCTGGACCATTACCGCGGCCGCGCGGCGGCTGCACATCGCGCTGCCGCGGCATGACCCGTTGCCGCGCCGGGTCGAGCTCGACCTGCCAGGCCAACTCGAGCAGGAGATCGTCGGATACCCCGTGGCCGCCAACAGCCTCTATTTGAAACGTGGGCTGCTGCCGTCCTGGGCGCGGCCGACGCTGGTGGTGCGCGAGCAGAAAATCCTGAGCCCGCTCGAGTCCCAGCCAGTGCGGGCGGGCGACTATGTGTACGTGCTGGCGCCGCCGGAGAAGGCGCAGGCCCTCGACCGCTTTTTCGTGGATATGCCGCCACCGAGCGCGCCCGATCCGCGGCTGCTCGGCGACTTCTTCGTGTCCGGGGACGTCACGCTCGGTGCCCTCGCCGACATTTACGGCCTGTCGATCGCGCCGCAAGACACGGAAACCACGCTGGCCGATCACTTCGCCCAGGAAATCAAGCGCAGACCGAAACAGGGCGACGTCGTGCCCCTTGGGCCGATCGCGCTGGTGGCGCATCGGGTCACGGATGGGCGTCTCACGAGCGTCGGCCTGCGGCTGGCGCAAGACGAGGAGCCGCCGGCGAACCTCGTGGCCAAGCTCAAGAAGGCCGCGCGCGATCTGTGGACGCGATTGGGGTGAAGTCCGCGACGACTCGTGCGCTCCACCAGCCGCCGAACAGAAGCGTGGTCCAGAACATATCGCCGATGATGGTATTTTGCAGAAACGGCAGCGCCGCGACGTAACAATGCACGAGACCGGCGAGATCGTGCGCGTACATGCCACTGAAGGCCCACACCGCAAAGTTCGTGGTCGCGAAGAAGAACAAGGACGAAGACAGGGCGAGCGGAACAAGCACAATCGCGCCTCGCGCGCGTCCGCATCTCCCGAGCAGCGCAGGAAGCGCAAGCGCGGCATAGACCACGCCCATGACGCGCCAGTCGTAGCCACCGAGGAGGAGGTCGCTCACCAGCATCGCTGCAAGCGGCACGGCCAAGGCCAACGTCCGGCTTCGCAACACCGTACCGGCAAGCAACGCGCTGGCAGCGACGGGCGTGAAATTCGGGGCGTGCGGCGCCACGCGCGCAACAACGTCGAGCCCCACGAGGCTCATCGCCAGCGCGAGTTCAGCGAGCGACAGGTCCATTCCGCGCGTGCATAGCGCCCGGCCGAGTCTTGCCATCGGAGCCATTGCGGTCATTTCCCCTCTTGCGTCGTAAAGCGCCAGAACACCACGTCCAGCGGCTGCACTTCATACACGCCGAAGCTTTTGTCTGCATAGCTCGTATTGACCCACAGCTGCCAATTTTTCTTGGATCCGCCGCCGCCCTCGTTGGCAACATCGTCGATTCGCGTGAGGAATGCGGAGGCGCCGCTGCCGGTGTAGCTGAAGCTTATTCCGTGGCTCTTGGCCGCGTTCATCACATCGAGCACCGTGCTGCCCTTGGCCCAGGGAAGGCCGGTGATGGTCTTGATCACGCCATCGCCGTAGTCCACGACCAGGCGAACGGTCGCGCTTTGCGCTTGCGCCCGATCCCCTGCCGCGAAGAGCAAAATCGTCGCCAGCAGAATTCCGGCCGCGCGCCGGGTGAGGCGATTGCAACGGTTCATGATTCTTCTCGACATGCGATCCCCATACATTAGCCGCGGGGCGACCGTGTCGCCGCCCATTCCTCGATGATGCCGGCGAGCGCATCGAGGCCCTCGGTCAATGCCGCCGGCCCCGGCTGCAAAATAAGCGGCGACTTGATCTCGCGCAGGAAGCCGTCGCGCACCGCGGCAACGTCGGCGAAGCCCGGTCGCGCCGCGACCTTGGCCGGCACAAACTTTTTGCCGCACCAGGAGCCGACGATGATGTCGGGGTTGGCGGCGATCAGATGCTCGGCGGATACGATGCGGTCCTTGGCGTTCTTGCGCCGCGACAGCGCGGGAAACACGTCGATGCCGCCGGCAATCTCGATGAGCTCGGTCACCCAGCGGATGCCGGAGATCATCGGCTCGTCCCATTCCTCGAAATAGACCCGTGGACGGCGCTTAAGCGCGCCGGCGCGCTCGCGCGCCTCGCCCAGCCGCCGCTCGAGGTTCACCGCGAGCGCGTCGGCCCTGGCCGCCGCGCCGACCAGCGCGCCGAGCGTGCGGATCATGTCGAGGATGCCGGCGATGTCGCGCTGGTTGAAGGCGTGCACCGCGACGTTGCGGCGGATCAGCTCGGCGGCGATGTCGGCCTGCAGGTCGGAGAAGGCCAGAACGAGGTCGGGTTCGAGCGCCAGGATCTTTTCAAAATCGGCGGAGATGAAGGCCGAGATTCGTGGCTTCTCCCGGCGCACGCGGGCCGGCCGCACCGCGTAGCCCGAGACGCCGACGATGCGCCGCTCCTCGCCGAGGAGGTAGAGCGTCTCCACGGTCTCTTCGGTGAGACAGACGATGCGCTCGGGCGGAAACATCGGCTTTTGCGTTTGTTCACTCCGACAGCGCGACGGGCTGACTGAACTCCGAGGTGGCGCCGTCCGCCGACGTGAGCGTGGCCGTGAACGAGACTGGCGGCGCGGCGAGCTTGGAGGCATCCACCGTCAACGAGAATCTGCCTTGCCCCTCGGCGTCGGACCTGGTCGCGACGTCGCCGAGAAACATTTCCCCTTCGCCGCTGCCCGGCGCCCGGTTGCCGAACACTTCGACAGTGAAACGCGTCAGCGGCTTGCCTCGCAGTTGGCCTTGCACGGTGAACCCGCCCGCGCTCTTGCGCGCGCGCTCGAGCGTGGGGGCGGCCAGCCCGCCGTTCGGCGGCGCCTGGCAGTTGGGCGCGCCATCCGGGCAAATCTTGGCGAGGCTTCCCGGCGCCGGAGCGACGCCGGTGCCACGCTTGCCGACATAGCGTTCGTGCTCGCCGCTCGGCAGGCCGAACACGATGCCACCTCTGCGGATGTCGGGGTCGCAGCTGCCGCCGGCGAAGCAGCGCTCGATCTCTTGACCATTGCCGTAGATGGCATTGCGGGATATCCACGCCATCGTCATGTCGGGCGCCGGGCGCACCGCGATGCCGACGGCGTTGCCGTAGATGACGTTGCCGGCGACGACATTGTCAGCGCCGGACAGGCTCAGGCCGAAGGTGTTGTTGGTGAAGATATTCGCGGCGATATAGTTGCGGTGTCCCCAGTTGATTTGCAGGCCGTCGGAATATCCTTCGAAGCGGTTGCTCACCACGACATTGTCGTTTCCGAGCAGGATTTCGATTCCCTGTGACGGCTCCGGGTTGGCGCTCGTCGAGCGGAAGACATTGTCAGCCACCAGATTGAAGGCCGCGCCGCGCGTGAGCTCGAGACCGTCGCCGTTATCGAGGAATTCGTTGCGTTGCACCTTGTTGTGCACCGTGGTGGTGGCGGTGGGATTGCCGTTGCCGTCGTCGCCCGTGAGCATCACGCCGGCGCCGCCGCGATTGGCGACGATGCGGTTGTCGTGAATCCAGTTGCCGCTCGAGCGGTGGATCAGCACGCCGATGCAGAAGTTGCGAATTTCCAAGCCGCTGATCTCGACGCCTTGGGTGTCGACCAATGCGAGGCCGGGATTGGTGGTGGTGCGCACATTGGTGCCGGATTGGCCGGGAACGGCGCCGGGGCAGGTTTGCGGGCCCTTGTCCTCGATGTAGCCGGAACCGTCGAGGATAGTGAATTCCCCGCTGCGCTTCCACGCCGCGCCCTCGATCGCCACCGGTCCTTTGATCGCCGGCAGCGGCGACGCCGGCTTGATCACCTGCGGCGCTGCACCGGCCGGCGCGATCTCGATGCGGAAGCGCCCGGGCGCCGTGTTGTTGCGCTCGATCGCCCAGCGCAGCGAACCTTCGCCGCCGTCATCGGCGGTGCGGGTCACCCGCAGTACCTCGGGCGCGGGCGTCGAAGCGCTTTGTGCGCCGGCTGGTATCGGAAGCGCCCAAAGCGCAAAGGCGGCGAAGTAACAAATGGGACGTGCGGACAAGTGATCCTCCCCAGTTCTTGCGGTCGCGACCCCGCGTTCGCCGGATGGCCCGTTCCCGAGCGTGCACCCCTCGCATTGCATCGGCAAGGCGCGTGCGTCGGGCCATATTGGCCTATGCCGTCGATATCACCACATGATGACCGACCTGATGATCGGAGGCTCCCATGCCGCAGGCAAGAAAAGCGCGCGCCCTGGGTTTCAACCATGTCGCGCTCGAGGTCGGCGATATCGAGAAGGCGCTGGCCTTCTACGGCCGCCTGTTCGAGTTCAAGCTGCGCGGCAAGAGCAAGACCTCGGCGTTCATCGATCTGGGCGACCAGTTCCTTGCGCTGCAGAAGGGCCGCACCCAGCCGCCCGACGACGGCCGTCATTTCGGCCTCGTGGTCGACGACAAAGACGCCGTGCGCCGCGCGCTCTCGGCCGCGGGCATCAAGCCGCTGCCCGGTCCGTTTCTCGATTTCCTCGACCCCTGGGGCAACCGAATCGAGATCGTCGGCTATGACAATATCCAGTTCACCAAAGCGGCGAACGTGCTGCGCGGAATGGGGCTCGCGCATCTGTCGAAAAACGAGAAGGCGATCAGGGAGCTCAGCGACAAGGGCATGGCCCCGAGCTGATGGCACTGGCCGTCGATTCGACGCGATCGATTTTGGAGTGAAATTCAGCGCAAGCGGCGAACTCGGTCTGCTCCCTCCCCCGCTTGCGGGGGAGGGGTGGGGAGGGGGTGAGTTCGCTACGTGAATCCTCTCGCATGCCGTCTCAATCACGTTGCGTGCCCCCTCCCTATCCCTCCAGCCGAAGTCGGATATATCCGACTTCGGCCGATTAAGACTGGCCGAACTCGGGTAAACCCGAGTTCGGCTGCAAGCGGGGGAGGGAATACACCGAGCGTGCGGAGTCATTATGCTTCAAGCGCAAGGGACCATGCTCTAAGCCATCAGCTCCGCCGTCGCCGCGTCGAGTACCTCGATGCCGCCGGTGGCCGCCACGCGACCGGCGTCGAGCAGCACCACCGAGGTCGCGATGCGTTTCAATTCTCCCGCGTGATGGCTGACATAGACCATGGGCACCTCGGCGCGGAGCCTTTCGAGATAGGGCAAAATTTCGCGCTTCCTCGCGGGGTCGAGGGAGGCGAGCGGCTCGTCGAGCAGAAGCAGGCGAGGGCGCATCAGCAGCGCACGGCCGACGGCGACCCGCTGGCGCTCGCCGCCCGAAAGTTTTCCCGGCCGCCGATCGAGCAAGTGGCCGATGTCCAGCAAATTCACGATCCGCGCCATTTCGGCGCCGTCGCGGGCAAGGCCGCGCATGCGACGCCCGTAATCGAGGTTCGCCGCCACGCTGAGATGCGGGAACAGCCGTCCCTCCTGGAAGACATAGCCGATGCGGCGACGGTGCGCGGGCACGTCGATGCGGGCAACGGAATCGAACAGCACGGTATCGTCGAGCCGGATGCGCCCCCGGTCCGGGGCGATGAGCCCGGCGATCATGTTGACGAGCGTGGTCTTGCCCGCACCCGAGGCGCCGAACAAGGCGGTAACGCCCCCCGCGGTCTCGAAGCGCGCCGCCAGAGAAAAGTCGCCCAGCCGCTTCTCCACCTCGACCGCCAGCATGCTCATTCCCCATGGAAGCGCGTGCCGGCGCGGCGCGCGAGCCATTCGGCCACGACGAGCGCCGCCAGCGAAATCACGATGGCGACGAGGACCAAGCGGCCCGCGGCCGCGTCGCCGCCCGGGATCTGGGTGAACGTGTAGATCGCCGCCGAAATCGTCTGGGTCTCGCCCGGAATGTTGGAGACGAAGGTGATGGTCGCACCGAACTCGCCGAGCGCCTTGGCAAAGCAAAGCACCATGCCCGCGATCAGCCCCGGCATCGCCAGCGGCAACGTGACGGTGAGGAACACCCACACGCGGTCGGCGCCGAGCGTGGCGGCGGCATCTTCGAGCTTGCGGTCGATCGCTTCGATCGCGAGCCTGATCGGACGCACCAGCAACGGAAATCCCATCACGCCGCAGGAAAGCGCGGCCCCGGTCCAGCGGAACGAGAACACAATGCCGAAATGGTCGGCGAGAAATGCGCCGATCGGTCCGCGGCGGCCGAAGGAGATCAAGAGCAAATAGCCGGTGACGACCGGCGGCAGCACCAGCGGCATGTGCACGAGGCCGTCGAGCAGCGTCTTGCCCCAGAAATTCTTGCGCGCGAGCAGCCAGGCAAGCGCGATGCCGAACGGCAGCGCGACCGCCGTCGCCACCAGCGCGATCTTGAGCGAGAGGCGGATCGCGATCCATTCGTCGGGGGAGAGTTCGAGCATGGCTAATCAGTGATGCAAGAACGCTTGCTCACCGTCGTCCCCGCGAAAGCGGGGACCCATATTCCAGAGGCGGGGGTTATGGGTCCCCGCAACGGGGTCCCCGCGACGCGAGCGTCGCGGGGTGCCCCTCGCGGGGACGACAGTCGAGTAAAGCGAGCTGCTATCATCTGCCGCAATCACGACGTGGGTCTCGCCAGGAAGGTAAAGCCATGCGCCTCGAACATGGCCTTCGCCGCCTGCGAACGCAGGAAGGCGAGGTACTGCGCGGCCTCGGGCTTGGCGTTCGCCGTCAGCGCCACGGGATAGACGATCGGGGGATGCGAGTCCGCGGGAAAGGCGCCGACGATCTTCACGTTAGGCTCGACCTTGGCGTCGGTCTCGTAGACGATCCCGAGCGCCGCCTCGCCGCGCGCGACCAGCGTGAGCGCCGCGCGCACGTTCTCGGTCATGGCGAATTTCGGCTCGGCTGCGGCCCATGCGCCGAGCTTCTCCAGCGCGGCCTTGGCGTATTTGCCGACCGGCACGGCGCGGACGTCGGCGGTGACGATGCGGCCGTCGCCGGCGAGCTTCGCCAGGTCAAAGCCGGGGGCGATGGTGACGTTGCCTATCTTCGAGTCCTTCGGTGCGATCAGCACCAGTCGATTGCCAAGCAGATTGACGCGCGTGTCGTCCTTGATGACCTTCTTCTGCGCGCCGTAGTCCATCCAGTCGAGGTCGGCCGACGCGAAGACGTCGGCGGGCGCGCCGTTCTCGATCTGCTTGATCAGTGCCGAGCTCGCCGCATAGCTCGCGACCACCTTGATGCCGGTGCTCTTGGTGAAGGCGGCATTGACGTCATCGAGCGCGTTCTTCAGCGAGGCGGCGGCAAAGACGGTGATGCTCTTCTCCTGTGCTTGTGCGAGAGGCGGCGGACCCATCATGCCTAGCGCGATCAGCAACAACAGAGTGGCGCGACCGAGCATTCTGGCGCTCCTTATACTGCGCGGCGCGACCGCGCGGGGGCGCGCCGTCGTCCGGCGGAATCGTTTGTCGGGAACCGGCCAACCCGGAAGCGCCGTTCCGGGACAAAAGGCGCGCTTACGGCGCGCCGTGGGCTTGACGCAAGACTAGCAGGATCGGACTCGAAGGCAAAGGCGGGTCCCGGCTGCTGATGCTTTGTCGTCCCGGGACTTGACCAATCCGGCTTTGCCTTGGATCACTGTTCGTTATACCAAGACCGACGGCAAGCGCATGCCCAACACAGCGCCGCTCGAAGGCGAGTACGACTACATCATCGTCGGCGCGGGCTCGGCCGGCTGCCTGCTGGCGAACCGTCTTTCCGCCGATCCGGCAACGCGCGTGCTGCTGCTCGAAGCCGGCGGCAAGGACGACTGGATCTGGTTCCACATTCCCGTCGGCTATCTCTTCGCCATCGGCAATCCGCGCTCGGACTGGATGTTCAAGACCGAGCCGGAGGAGGGGCTCAACGGCCGCAGCCTCAATTATCCGCGCGGCAAGGTGATCGGCGGCTCATCGTCCATCAACGCGATGATCTACATGCGCGGCCAAGCGGCCGATTACGATCACTGGCGCCAGCTCGGCCTGACCGGCTGGGGTTCCGACGACGTGCTGCCGTTCTTCCGCCGCCACGAGGATCATTTTCTCGGCGAGAGCGAGGCGCACGCGGTCGGCGGCGAATTGCGCATCGAGGCTCCGCGCGTGCGCTGGGACATCCTCGACGCGTTCTGCGCGGCGGCGGAGGAGGCCGGCATCAAGCGCATCCCCGATTTCAATACCGGCGACAACGAGGGCAGTTGCGTCTTCCACGTGAACCAGAAGCGCGGGCGGCGCTGGTCGGCGGCGCGCGCCTTTCTCAAGCCGGTGCTCAAGCGCGCCAATCTGCGGCTCGAGATGCACTGTCTGGTCGAGAAGATCGAGTTCAACGGCACGCGCGCGGCGGGCGTGCGCTGGCGACAGAACGGGGCAATCCGATCCGCGCGCGCCCGTGGCGAGGTGATCCTCGCCGCCGGCTCGATCGGCTCGGTGCAGATTCTCAAGCTCTCCGGCGTCGGCGCCGCCGACGAGCTCACCCGCCTCCGCATTCCCGTCGTGCTCGACAAGCCCGGCGTGGGCGAGAACCTGCAGGATCACCTGCAGCTTCGGCTCATCTACAAGATCAAAGGCGTCAAGACTCTCAACGAGATCTATCGCTCGCTCTTCGGCCGCGCGCGCATGGGGCTCGATTACGCGCTGTTCCGCCGCGGCCCGCTCACCATGGCGCCCTCGCAGCTCGGGCTGTTCACGCGCTCGGACGCCACGCGCGAGCGCGCCAACATCCAATTCCACGTGCAGCCGCTGTCGCTCGACAAATTCGGCGACCCGCTGCACGAATTTCCCGCGCTCACCGCGAGCGTGTGCAATGTGCAGCCGACGAGTCGCGGCTTCGTGCGGCTGCGCTCCGCCGATGCCGCCGACAAGCCGGCGATCAAGCCGAACTATCTCTCCACCGACGAAGATCGCCGCGTCGCGGCCGATTGCGTCCGCCTCGCGCGCAGGATCGTGGCGCAGCCCGCGCTCGCCAAGTACAAGCCAGTCGAATACCTGCCGGGCAGTTCGGTAGGGGACGACGACGCGGCGCTGATCAAGGCGGCGGGCGACATCGGCACCACCATCTTTCACCCGGTCGGCACCGCCAAGATGGGCCGGCCGACTGATCCCATGGCGGCGGTGGACGAGCGCCTGCGCGTGATCGGGCTCGAGCGGCTGCGCGTCATCGATGCCTCGGTGATGCCGACGATTACGTCGGGCAACACCAACGCGCCGACCATGATGATCGCGGAGAAGGGTGCAGCGATGATCCTGGAGGACCGGCGCGCGTAGACGGCTTTCGTGTGAAGTGGGCCCAGCGCGAGCGGCGAACTCGGTCTTCACCCTCCCCCTCGTGGGGAGGGTCGGCGCACGGAGGCAAGCTTGCGCAGCCTGCGCAAGCTTGGCTGCGCTGCGCCGGGGTGGGGGTAGCGCGGTGATCCGTCGATGGGCCCCCAGCCCCAACCCCTCCCCAGCCGAAGTCGGGTTTACCCGATTTCGGCCAGTCTAAAAGTACCCGAACTCGGGCAGGCCCGAGTTCGGCTGGGGAGGGGGGCGCACCGAGTGCGCGGCGCTAGTGTGCATCAATAATAAATGATCTGGCGGGTCGGGCGTGGCCATCGTGGCCGGGCTTGACAACGCGAATCGAGCCTGCCCCACTCGCGCCGCTTCAGAATGCGAAATGCGGGCGGGTGAACATGTGGGCAAATTACTTGCGCAAGCTTGCCGATCGAATCAAGGCGCTCCTGCTGACGCCGCAGACGGAGTGGAAGGTGATCGAGCAGGAGCTCATGCGCGCGGTCATCGTCTACCTCGTGGCCTTTGCCATGGTCTACATCATCGCCGGCGTGATCGATCTGCTCGCGCCGCGCTTCGGCGCCGAGAAGAATTTCGCCAATGCCGTCAAGCTGTCGGCCTATTCCCACACGCCGCTCTGGCTCGCCGGCATTTTTCTGCTCGTGCCGGGGCTGAGCTTTCTCCTGATCCTGGGTCTTTACGGCTTCTACCTGCTGTGGATCGGATTGCCGATGTTGATGAAGGTGCCCGACGACAAGGCGCTGCCCTATGCGGCCGCGGTCACCGCCTGCGCGCTCATCCCCGCGGTCATCCTGACGGTGATTTAGCCCATGCCCGGCGAAGATCCCCCGGTCATTCAGATCGAATCCACACTCACTTGCCCCCGCTGCGGATATCAATCGGCCGAGCAGATGCCGACCGATGCCTGCCGGTTCTTTTACACCTGCAAGGGCTGCGGCGAGACGCTCAAGCCCTTGCCGGGTGATTGTTGCGTGTTCTGTTCCTACGGCACGGTGCCGTGTCCGTCGGTGCAGACGGCGCAGTGCTGCCCGTGAGCGGCGAAGGATCGTCGATGATCCGTGCACTCGCACCTGGCCGGGACGATCAAAACCGGATCTGGATCAAACCGGAACTGGACGCGTTGTAGGACGCGGCGTTAGGATGAGGTCATGGCGTGGTTGCTCCGCAAATCCGCAACGCTGATTGCAGTCTATTCGATTGCACTGCAAGCCATGTTTTGGGGCTTCGTGCCCGCCGGCCATTTCGGGCTCGATCCATTCGCAATCATCTGCACGGCCGATGGTTCGGGAGAGCACCAGCCTACGCCGACGCAACATCGCGGTGATTGCGATGCGTGCCTCGCCGCATGCAGCGGTTCGCCGGCTCTCGTTCCGACGATCGCAATGTTCTCATTGTTGCGTCTAAGTGACGGAGCAAAACGTCCGACAGTTTTGGCCGAACCGCTCTTATTGCAACCCCGGTACCAGCTGCACGAATCCCGCGCACCTCCGATCCCGTCCTGACCTGGGCGCCTGCCGGCGCTCACCCTGCATGTCGGCCGCACGATAAGCGCGCGGCCGGTCATTCAACACTGGTCAGGAGGGTACAAATGCGCCGTATCGTTTTTTTGTTTGCCGCGGCCTTCGGCTTCGCTGTCACTGCCGCGAGTGCGGCCGACTATAAGGCCGGTTCGCTGGACATTTCCGATCCATGGTCGCGCGCAACGCCGAAAGGCTCGAGTGTCGCTGCCGGCTACATGACGATCAAAAATAACGGGTCGACTACCGATCGTCTCGTTGAGGGATCGTCGGATGTCGCGTCCAAATTCGAAGTCCATGAGATGAAGATTGAGGGTAGCGTCGCGAAGATGCGACAGGTCAAAGGATTGGAAATCAAGCCCGGCGAGACCGTCGAGCTCAAGCCGGGCTCGCTTCACGTCATGTTCGTCGGGTTGAAGAAACCGCTCAGTGCAGGAGACCGCTTCAAGGCGACACTGGTCTTCGAAAAGGCCGGCAGCGTGAGCATCGATTACGACGTGCGCGCGATGGGGTCGGAACGCGGCGGCAGCATGCCCGGCATGAAGGGGCACTAACAATGTTGGCCCTTGGATTCATTCCGGAGATTCCCGCCCTTGCAGCTCGCGCGGCCGGCGCAAGCGTCGCTATTGTTCTGTCATGTCTCTACACGTTCGCAGAGCCCCCGCAGATCGTCGCCGTTTCCGGGCGCGATCAACTCGCGCTGCACGATCTCGCGACAGGCGCAGAACTCGCGCGATTCGATGCTCCGGGCGGGTCGAGCGATCTCCTCGCGCTCGGCAGCGGCATCGCGCTGTCGAACCATACTGCTGGGAATGCAGTCGTCCTCATCGACCTTAAGCGTCGTAGCGAAATCGGCCGGCTGCCCTCGTCATCGCTTGGAGGCATCCGTCCTGTGCACATGTACCTGAGCCCGCCGATTGAGGAGCGGCAGTACGTCGTCGTTCTCAACGATGGGAATGACAGGGCCACGCCTAAAGGTGAACGCCCGAAGGATTCCACCTTGCTGCTGGTCGACGCGGTGCAATCGAGCCCGACATTCTTGAAGCCGATGGGCGAGATACGGCTTGGCGTGGGTCATCATAAGGCGGGCTTCTCGATGAAACGGCCGCGCATGGCGGTCTCCAACATCGCCGACTGCTCGGATGTCGTCTCGGTCTATGACTATCAGAACCCTTCGGACATCAAGCTCGTCAAATCGTTTTCGGCAGCCGATCTCGGCTATGACGGCTCGACACCGCTCAAGACGTGCGACGAGACTGGAAAAGCCGGCGTAATGCTAGCGCCGCACGGCACCGGCACGTCGGCAGCAACGGGCCGGGTCTATCATTTTCTGACCGGAACTAGCCAGATCGCTGTCTTCGACATCGACGCCGACGTCCCGACGGTGAAGCTGATCCAGACCGCCGGGAGCGGCGGAGCCTCGGTCAAGGATCTGCCCGGCGGGCAGTTCATGGTCGTGCCGCAGCGCGGTCCTCGCGAGGTCCACCAACGAGCGGACGGATCGCTTTGCCAGGTTGGGCAGCTGGCCGTCATCGATGCCGTTGCCGAAAAACTCGCCGCGCAGCTGCCGGTATTTTACGGCGAGGCAACGTGTCGAACCTCGATCGCGGGCAAGCCGCATGAACGCGCGGCGTTGCAGTACGCCATGCCCTCGCCTGACGGGAAGACCGTCTTCGTCGAGGTCGGCACCTTGTATGGCCCCCCGAACGTGGTCGCCGAATCCCGGTTCGTTGCCGTCTTCGACCTGTCGGATCCTTACAGGCCGGTGCAGCTGCCCTCAATTCCCGTGGGCGCCGGCAACGATACGCGGGATCACGCGCTGACAGGCGATGGCAAGCTGCTTCTGGTCCCCAACAGCTTGGACAATTCGGTTTCGGTCATCGACGTAGGATCGCGGCAGGTCGTGCGGACGATCCCTACGGTGACCAAGCCAACCCGGGTCGTCACCTTTTCGGAGGCGGTTGGCGCATCCAAGCCGGCAGGGCCGGCCACACACGCGCATAAGTAAAGATTCACACCGACGAGGATGGTCAACATGAGCAGACAGCTGAGTCTGAAAGTCGCGCTGATCCTGTTTCTTTCGGCAGGACCGAGCGCGGCGTGCGATCCCGAAGAGATGATCAACGAACTTCGCGCGCAGTGCAGGGGCGCCATTAGCTCCGCGGTCGCGCTGATCGAGCCGATGAAACCGGCGTTGACGGCGCCGGACCGCAACACGGTCGAAGCCAAGGTCAAGGAAGCGACACTGCTGTGCAACTCGGACAAGTACAGTGAGGGCTATACGCTCACGGCAAAGCTTGCGCGCTTCATCGGTCATCTGGAGTCACGTCGAGGCATTACCCCTGAACTTTGAATATAGGTCTAGTGCACCGTTTGCCTGGCGAGCGATGGTGTTTCAAGCGCGGCTTGGTCCTGCTGATGGTGATTTAGCAACCCAGCGGGCGCGCAGCGCTCCCATCACTTGACCTTTTCGATCTTCGTGACCGTGAACTGTCCATTGATGCGATCGGCGTCGAACTTGACCTTATCGCCGACTTTGACCTGCTGGAGCATGACTGGATCCTGCACACGAAACACCATGGTCATCCCTTCGTTCATGTCGAGCTTTTTGATCGGGCCGTGCTTAAGGGTGATTTTGCCCGCGGACTCGTCGATCTTTGTCACCTGACCATTGACCATGGGAGCTTGGGCCACGGCTACATTCGCAAGCATCCCGCCTGAGAGGACGAGCATGCTTGCCGCCACGACGCTCGTCTTTCGCATGAATCGTCTCCTTTGAACGCCTCATTTCACGATGATCTTGCCGAACATGCCCTTGTCATAGTGGCCGGGAATGAGACAGGCGAACTCGAATTCACCGCGCTTGGTGAACTTCCAAACCAGCTCGCCGCTCCCGTGCGGCATCAAACGCCTCGCGTTCGGGTCGTCATGCTCCATCTCGGGATGTTTTTTCATGACCTCCGCGTGCTTGCGATTTTCGGTGACCATCGCCAGCACAAATTCGTGATCCTCCTCGCCGTCATTGTGCAGAACGAAGCGGACCTGTTGCCCTCGGCGCACTTCGATTCGCGCAGGCTCGAAGCCCATTTTTCCGCCGCCCTCGAACATCCGGACCTTGATGACGCGCGCCGGCTTCGCCGGATCGCCGGGCCTGCCCGCGGAGAAGCGCCCGTGATCCTCGTGGGCGGACGCTGGGATGGGCATCGCGATATCCGTCGCCAGGATTGCGGCGCCAGAGATCAGGAGAATGCCGGCAGCGAGGGTGCTCGTGTATTTCAGCATGCTGGTTCGGCTCCGCTAATGTCCCTTGTGAGCATTTCCAGGTCTGACCGCCTTCGGGCCTGCTTTCGGCTGGCTGGCAGGGCCGCTTCGCTGGGGCGCCGGCGCGGACGAGCTTGCGACTTCGTAGGCGACCGTACCGTCCGGGTGCTTGTAGTCGCCCGGATCCTTGTAATCATTGGCCGCAAGCCTCTCGCGGATCTTCATCAGCGTGAACATGCCGCCCATCTCGATCGGCCCGAACTGGCCGAAGCCCGTCATCATCGGCAGCGTGTTCTCGGGCATCGGCATTTCCATCGCCCCCATATCAGCCATGCCCGCGCTTCCCATCGGCATGTAGTCGGGCACGAGCTTGCGGACCTGCCGCGCAACATCGCGCTTCTCTACGCCGATGAAGTTCCGGATGTTGTGACCCATCGCGTTCATGGCGTGATGGGTCTTGTGGCAGTGAAACGGCCAGTCGCCCGGGTTGTCGGCAATCATGTCGAAGGCGCGGATCGTGCCGACGGGGACGTCGATGGTGCTCTCCGGCCATTGCGCGCTCTCGGGCACCCAACCGCCATCCGTGCAGCTCACCGCGAAATGGTGGCCGTGCAGATGGATGGGATGGTTGGTCATGGTGAGATTGCCCATGCGCACCCGCACCCGATCGCCGAGCCGCACCGGCAGGGGGTCGATGCCGGGAAACACGCGGCTGTTCCACGTCCACATGTTGAAGTCGGTCATCTCGGCGACCTTCGGCAGATAGGTGCCTGGGTCGATCAGGTAGGCGCTCATGATGAAAACGAAGTCGCGATCGACGCGGCGAAATCTCGGATCGCGCGGATGCACGACGAACATGCCCATCATGCCCATCGCCATCTGCACCATCTCGTCGGAGTGCGGGTGGTACATGAACGTGCCGCTCTTCCTGAGCTCAAACTCGTAGACGAAGGTTTGCCCCGGCTCGATGTGCGGCTGCGTCACGCCGCCGATCCCGTCCATTCCGTTCGGCAGCAACATGCCGTGCCAGTGAACCGTCGTGTGCTCGGGCAGCTTGTTGGTGACGAAGATGCGCACCTTGTCGCCTTCGACCGCCTCGATCGTCGGCCCCGGCGCCTGGCCGTTGTAGCCCCACAAGTTCACCTTCATGCCCGGCGCGAACTCGCGCACCACCGGCTCGGCGACGAGATGGAACTCCTTCCAGTCACCGTTCATGCGCCAGGGCAATGTCCAACCGTTGAGCGTGACCACCGGTTGATAGTCGGGGCCGCTCGTTGGAAAAATCGGCGGCTGCATGGTGGTTGTCTTGGTACTCGGCGCCTCCGGAATGCTTGCCGCCTGCACGCGTCCGCTCACCGCGGTTGCACTTGCCAGCACCGCGGCGGTGCCGAGAAAGCCTCTGCGCGAAATCATGGTCTTCTCCTTGCTCAACGTGCGCCCGTCTCGCCGCCGGATGCGGCGACGGGGCTTGCTCGTTCATTTCTGTTGCGCGACCTGCCGCCGCCGCCAGTGACCGCTGCCTTGAGATCCACGGTCGCCACCCAGAAGTCGCGCTTCGCCTCGATCGCGGTGATCGTCGCCGCAATGCGCTGGCGCGCCTCCGCGAGCAGTGAAAACACGTCGATCAGCATCGCGTTGTAGCGCAGCAGCGTTTCGTCGGAGATGATTTTGCGCAGCGGCAACACCTCGCGCTGATAATGGCCCGCGATGTCGTAGGTCGAGTGGTAGACGCGGTAGGCATCGCGTGCCTCGGAGCGTGCGTTGACCGCCAATTCGAGCAGCCGATTGACGGCCTGCATATAGGTCGCTTCGGCCTGGCGGACGCGGACCTCGCCGAAGTCGAATACGGGGATTTGTAATCGGACATCGAAACCGCGCATCAGAAAGCGTTCATCGGGTCGCTTTTCCAGTTTATCGGCGTAACCGCCGTCGAGGATGTTGATGAACCGAGTGGCTTGGGTGAGACCGTAGGACTTCGCGAGCACGTCGAGCTCGATCCGGGCGATCTACAGATCCACGCGCCGGGCGACCGCGTCCACCTCGATTCCTGCCAACGTTTGAACACGACGCGGCACTGCCGGCAGCGCATTGGGAAGCTTGAAATCGAGATTTGCGCCCCAAAGGCCCATCGCGCGAATGAGCGCCTCGCGTTCGCTTGCCTCGCGCTGGCGCGCAGTCGCCAGTTGCGCAGTCAGATCGGCATAAAACACTTGCTCGCGCGCCTGATCGAGCTTGTTCATGGCCCCGGTTTCGCCGAGCCGCGCAGCCAACCGGGTCGCGGCTTCAGCGGCCGACTGCGATTCCGTCAAAAAATGGATAAGCTCGCGCGCGGCAACGGCGCGATAGTGGGCGCGCCGCGCTTCGTGCGCGACCCGGAGCGTTTCTTCGACAGCGCGCAGCTGGGCTTGATGAAACCGTTCCGCGGCAATCTCGGACCGCGCCGGCAAGGTGGCAAGCGCGATGATATCGGTGACGAGTTGCATCTCGCTCTCGAGCGCTGGTCCCACCTGGATGCGTCGCCACGAATATGTTGGGTTCGGCGGAAGGCTTTGTCCGACCCGTTCAGCGTCGGCGATGGCAAGCTCGTTATACGCCGCCTGCAGCCCGCGATTGTTGAGGAGCGCGATCTGCACCGCGGCGTCTGCGGTCAGCGTGCGGCCGAGAAGGCGGCGAACCGTAGCGCCGGCAGCGTCGGCCTCCTCGGGCGAGCGGATCGCCGCAGCATCCTTCTTGAGCTCCTGCTGGGCGATCGTGGCGACAAGCCCCATGCCCGCGTCGGGCGAAAACCAGGTGCAACCCGAAAGCAGCATCGCCGAGGCGAGGACCGACCTAGCGCGGAACGGTCGACGCGGCGAGCGCGGCCGATGCGGGCAAGCAAGCAAACGAAGTTGCCAACTCATCGATGCCCCTCGTGAGGGGATTTCGGTTGCGGGGCGACACTCTGGTTCTGCTCGCCCCAGGGGCCGGGTTCGACCGGCCGCTGGCTCTTGTAGGAGCCGAAGGTCGAGCGATAGTCGACGCGCGGGGCGCGAGCCCCCGGATCGGACGGATCGGCGCCCGCGATGGGCGCTGGGGGCGGTGCGCTGCAAGCGGACGCGAGAAGTGCAAGCACAAACGGCAAGAGCAGGGATGCGATGAGCGTCCCTGCTGACGCTATCCTGCGCCGCCCACAGGCGACGAAGCGCCACGCCATCGGCGCAAACATGAGACCTCCCATGACTGGCGATTGATGCCGCGCGCAAACGCTTCGCGCCGCGCGCGCCGGCTTCAAGAGCGACAGTCAGGCGATGGGAGGTCGATTGATCCGTTCAGGACCGCGCCCGTTCAGGGAATCGGCTACAACCGGCAACACGATTGATGCCGGGCTGTAAAGTCCCAGGCTGGGGCCGAGGTCGCCCGAGATTGCCACGACCGAAAATAGGCTACAGCAGGTCGCCACGGGGGATTTTTCGTTGTCGCCGGACGGCGGCACGGCGCCGTCATCGTCATGTTGATGGGCGGTGCCGTCCGCGTGGACGTGAACCTTGCCGCCGTGATCGTGGACGCCAACGTGACCTTCGGTCAGGCAATGCGCGATGCCGGGATGGGCGGATAAAGCGAAGGCCGCCGACGGCGCGAGAATGCAAAGTATGTACAGGGCGGCAATGATGATCGCCGCTTTGGCGCGAAAACCTTTGGTCAAGACCGACAGCATCCCGTTCTGAGCTTAATCCGCATTGCCCCCTATTTTCAACGCTTGTTGGGCGACTCTGTGGCCTTGTACTCAACGGCGGATGAGTTGGTTGTACACGAGGCCGAAGACGGCGCTTGACCTAGATCAAGTTGGGCTGAGACCGAGGCCTTTAAATTAGCGTCAAGAAGAACCGTAAACGAGAAGCGCCGCCTGAGCGAAATGCGAGAAACTCGGGGCCGCTCAGTAAAGCCGCCGCCGCTCGCAGCCCGCGTGTACCCGTCATTCGCGCCGAGGGAGAGCGAATGACCGATACACGCAGCGCCGAGACAGGAATTCGCTCGCGTGGAATTGATGCGACAGATTGCGTCTCTAAGGAGATCTAAAATGCAAAAGCACGTCCTGATGCTCACGACGTCCGCTTTCATTCTGGCGTGTGGCGTCATCGCTGCGAGCGCCCAGCAGGGACCGGTCACGGGCCAGCCGCCACAAACCTCGCCGCAACAACAGCAGGAGCACGAGAGCCATCACGACTCGCGTGCGGGAGCCGGGGGTTCCGGAATGATGGGGCACGGAGGCATGATGGGCATGATGGGGCAGGGCGGCATGATGGGGCAGGGCGGCATGATGGGGCAGGGCGGCATGATCGGACAGGGCGGCATGATGGGGCACGGAGCTATGATGGGGCCGCGAACGATGGGTTCCGGCATGATGATGCGGATGCTTTTCGCTGTGATGGACGCCGATGGTGATGGGACCATCTCTTTGCAGGAGTTTCAGACGGCCCACGAACGCATCTTCAAGGCGATGGACGCCAATAAAGATGGCCGCCTCACTTTGGAGGAGATGCAAGCCTTCGTGCAGGGAGCCAGAAGATCGGCTGCGCAGCAGTAGGAGCGCCGCGCGCAGGGTTAGCCAACCTGGCCTTGCAGCTTTCAATCTCGAAAATCGCGGCTTGCGATGCAACATTTACAGAAATGTCGCCGTTCCAAAACCTGCATGACGGACGGGCGACGGACAGATCGGCGAACGGAGGGTGTGAGTGCACGCGGGCGGAGAAACGCGCCCGAACAAATGCGGTCCCTCAATGCCGGTGTCGTGATGCATGTCGGGCACGTGCGGATGTGAGTGCGTCAATGGCCGCCATCAATCGCTAGTGTCTTAGCGTGCTGTCAGGCGTTGCCGGTGACGATCGGCAGCCCAGCCGCGCGCCACTCCGGAAGGCCGTCTTCCAACCGGCGCACCTTGAAACCGCGCGCGCGGAGCGCCGCCACCGCCTCGTAGGAAAGAACGCAGTACGGACCGCGGCAGTAGGCCACGATCTCTTGGGCGTCATCGAGCTCCGCGAGGCGAGCTTCAAGCTCGCGCAATGGAATGTTCACCGCACCGGGCAGATGTCCAAGCGCAAATTCGTCCGCCGGCCGGACATCGAGGACGGTGACCACGCCCGCGCGCGATTTTTCCAGAAGCTCCTCGCGCGAGACGGCCTCCATACTGTCGCGGTCGTCGAAGTAGCTGCGGATCACGCGCTCCATTTCGGCGATGTTCCGTTCGGCGATCCGGCGCAGCGCCGACACGAGGCCGAGCACGGCCTCGTCGGCAAGTGTGTAAAATATGAACTGACCTCGCGCCTCCAATTCGACTGTCTCAAATATTGACTGATCAAAACGCTTCGCATGATCGCAATCATACCGCCCCTT
>WNGF01001106.1_pt1 | contig 39716 bp, 36 predicted proteins | sample 5400641 | NCBI WGS metagenome assembly WNGF01 (sample SAMN13153371, study PRJNA577476) | soil metagenome | isolation source: 80 cm soil or saprolite under grassland replicate 2 | place: USA:California | collected 2016-06-15 | reverse complement strand
ACGCGCGCGGTCTCGCCGCGACGGAGCTCGGCTGGTGGTCGGCGACGGACGTGCGCGGCGTGCGCGTGACCTTCGTCCCCGCCCAGCATTGGAGCCGCCGCGGGCTCTTCGACACGAACCGGACGCTCTGGGGCGGGTTTGTCGTCGAGGGCGCGCGCGCGACGATCTACCACTCGGGCGACACGGCCTGGTTCTCCGGGTTCGCGGAGATCGGGGCGCGCTTTCCGCGCATCGACGCCGCGCTCTTCCCCATCGGCGCCTACGACCCGGCGTGGTTCATGGAGACCCAGCATCTCAACCCAGAGCAGGCGCTCCGCGCATTCGGCGATCTCGGCGCCCGGACCTTCGTCGCGATGCACTGGGGCACGTTCAAGCTCGCGGACGAGCCGCTCGACGAGCCGCCGCTGCGGCTCGAGGCGGAGCGCCTCCGTCTCGGGCTTTCTCGCGAGCGCGTCCGCGTGCCCGCGGTGGGCGAGACGCTCGTCGTCGGTGGCGGCGTCGAGGCGCACGTGGGCGCACATCCGCGCGAGTGATCGGCGTCACGCCGAGGCGCGTCCTTTCGGCAGAATCCGGGGTCGCCTACTGTGGGCGAGCACGTTGCAGGTATCCTGTCCCGGAGGTCGCGCGCCGAGGGAGCGGCGTCGCCACCGGAACGGGTCGCATGCGTCAATCATCGAAGGTCCCCGTGGCTCTCGCGGCGGCGGCCGCCCTCACCCTCGCCCTAGGGTGTGAAAGCTACGTGTCGGGGAACGGCGTCTATGGCGTGGAGTATCGCGTCATTCCCGAGTTCCACGGCGTGCGTGTCTCGGACGGCGTCCAGGTCATCGCCACGTCCGGGGTGGCGCTCCAGCCGGTGAAGGTGATCGGCGATGCGAACGTCATCCCGCTGATCAAGACGGAGCTCGATCACGACCCGACGGTCGTCGGCACGACGACCATCAGCGTGCTCCACGTCTGGGTCGACGGCCGGTACGACCCGGTGATCGCGCCGCAGGTCGTCGTGTCGATCCCGTCCCTCTCGTACGTCGAGGCTGCCGACACGTCGATCGTCACCGCGAGCGGCACCGGCGGCGACACGTTGTACGTGAAGCTCGGCGGAGAGGCGCTCCTCGACGCGACCGGGTACCCGACGGTGGGCGCCGACGTCGAGCTCGCGGGGAGGGCGATCGCGAAGCTCGACGCGAGCGGATCGGTGACCGGATCGGTCCTGGATCACGCCACGCTCGTGAACGTCGGCGTCGGCCCCTGCCTCGCGACGACGTCCGCCAACGCGACGATCTCCTGCGACTAAGCATCCGCCCTCCCGCGCGCCTCCTCGGTGGGGTCGAAATCCGGGCCCGCCGCGGCTATCATTCGCCGCCTCATGACAGAGAAGATCACGTCCGACGTCGTGGCCCGGCACGGCCTCAAGCCCGACGAGTACGAGCGCATCGAGAAGCACCTCGGGCGCGAGCCGACCCTCACCGAGCTCGGCGTCTTCTCCGTCATGTGGAGCGAGCACTGCTCCTACAAGTCGTCGCGCGTGCACCTCAAGACGTTCCCGACGACCGGGCCGCGCGTGCTGCAGGGGCCGGGCGAGAATGCCGGCGTCGTGGACCTTGGCGACGGGCTCGCCGCCGCATTCAAGATGGAGAGCCACAACCACCCGAGCTACATCGAGCCGTACCAGGGCGCGGCCACCGGGGTGGGCGGCATCCTGCGCGACGTGTTCACGATGGGCGCCCGGCCGATCGCCTCGCTGAACGCGCTGCGCTTCGGCGACCCGGCCCACCCGAGGACCGCGTACCTGCTCGAGGGCGTCGTCGCGGGCATCGGCGGCTATGGGAACTGCATGGGCGTCCCGACCGTCGGCGGCGAGGTGATGTTCCACCCGTCGTACAACGGGAACTGCCTCGTCAACGCGTTCACGCTGGGCATCCTCCCGGGCGACAAGATCTTCCGCGGCACCGCCGCCGGCGTCGGGAACCCGGTGATGTACGTCGGCGCGAAGACCGGCCGCGACGGCATCCACGGCGCCACGATGGCGTCCGCCGAGTTCGACGCCTCGACCGAGGAGAAGCGCCCCACCGTGCAGGTGGGCGACCCGTTCATGGAGAAGCTCCTCCTCGAGGCCTGCCTCGAGCTCTTCCAGACGGACGCCGTGGTCGGGATCCAGGACATGGGCGCGGCCGGCCTCACCTCCTCGTCGGTCGAGATGGCGGGTCGCGGCGGCAACGGCCTCGATCTCGAGCTCGACCAGATCCCGCTCCGGGAGGAGGGGATGACGCCGTACGAGATCCTCCTCTCGGAGTCGCAGGAGCGGATGCTCCTCGTCGCGGCCGAGGGCAAGGAGGAGATCGTCCGGCGCATCTGCCGCAAGTGGGACCTCGACGTCGCGGTGATCGGGAAGGTCACCTCGAGCGGCCGCTGGCGCGCGCTTTGGCACGGCCAGGTGGTCGCCGACCTGCCGGTCGATCCGCTCACGGAGGGCGCGCCGAAGTACGAGCGGCCGATGAAGCCGCACCCGGCGCTGCCCGAGCTGCACCGCTTCGACGCCGCGACGCTCCCCGAGCCGAAGGATCTCGGCGCCGCGTTGCTGCGCCTGCTCGCGCGCCCGACCATCGCCTCGAAGGAGTGGGTGTACCGCCAGTACGACCACATGGTCCGGCTCGTCGGGGTGGTCCGGCCCGGCGGCGACGCGGCGGTCGTCCGCATCGCCGTGGGCGACGGCCGCCACGCGCGCAAGGGGATCGCGCTCTCGGTCGGCGTGAACAGCCGCTGGTGCTTCCTCGATCCGCACCTCGGCGCGATGCACGCGGTCGCCGAGTGCGCCCGGAACATCGCCTGCGTCGGCGGGGAGCCGCTCGCCGTCACCGACTGCCTCAACTTCGGCAACCCCGAGAAGCCCGAGATCATGTGGCAGTTCGCGGAGTGCGTTCGCGGGATCGGCGACGCCTGCCGCGCCCTCGGCACGCCGGTCGTCTCGGGGAACGTCTCGCTCTACAACGAGACGGAGGGGCAGGGGATCTTCCCGACCCCGACGATCGGGATGGTGGGGCTCGTCGAGCCGGTCGAGAAGACGTGCGAGAGCCCGTTCCGGAGCGCGGGGGACGTCATCGTCCTCGTCGGTGCGCTCCGGGGCGAGGTGGGCGGCTCGGAGTACCTCGCCGGCGAGTTCGGCAAGGAGGCGGGCCGGCCGCCCGCGCTCGACCTCGCCCGCGAGCAGGCGGTGCAGGAGACGGTGCGCCGCGCCGTGCGGGAGGGGATCCTCTCCTCCGCGCACGACTGCTCCGACGGCGGGCTCGCGGTGGCGCTCGCCGAGTGCTGCATGATGCACGACGCGCCCGCCGGCGCGCCGGCGCCGTTCGTCGGCGCGGCGGTCCGCATCCCGTTCCCCACGCGCAAGGACTTCGTCCTCTTCGGCGAGGACGCCAGCCGCATCGTCGTCTCGCTCCCGAGCGCGAACGTGGCGCGGCTCGAGGCGCTCGCGAAGCAGTGCGGCGCGCCCGTCATCCCGCTCGGCGCCGTCGGCGGCGACCGGCTCGAGATCCAGGGCGCGCTGTCGGTACCGGTGGCCGATCTCGCGAAGGCCTGGCGCGACGGCATCCCGAGCGTGCTCCGCCGGGATGCCGCGCACTTCTCGCTCTCGAACGCGTGATCGGCGGCGAGGCGCGCCGGCGCTCAGCAAGCGACCGGCGTCACGGGGATGGCGATCTCCACCGCCGCGGCGCCGTCCGAGGCGTCGAGCCAGTTGCGCGGTTGGAACACCTGGGAAACATCAAGGATCGCCGCGGGCTGGACGAGCTCGAACGGAAGGCACTCCGGAGTCGTGCAGACCGCCTGCCGCGGAGAGGCGCTGCCGCCCGGCGCGGGCACGGGGGTGAGGAGCAGCGGATCGCCGTCGGGATCCGTCGCGACCGGAATCACCGTGAACCGTGCGGCCGGCACCGGGAACTGGAGCGGTAAGTAGCTCACGGGCTTCAAGACGCAGAAGGTGGCCGGGCTCGCGGTGACGGCGACGACGGGCGCCGAGTTCAGGATCTCGATCCGGTACACCGGGATCCCGGACGCGAACGACCACGGGTCGCGGACCGGCGCGGTCACGGCGCGTACCCCGGCGATCCGATCCACCGCGGGCACGCCCTCGAACGGAACCGAGCACTCGGCCTGCGCGACCCCGTCCACGACCGTGACGGCCTCGCACGGCGCGGTCCCCGCGCCGGCGGAGAGCGGGTCGCCGTCCGGATCGACCCAGGCGCCGAGCTGGACGTTCGCGAGGTAGCGCGACCGCGCCGCGTCGAAGCGGTGCGGGACGCGGAGGTCGACGACGCCGCCCGCGGGCCGGGGCGGCTCGTTCCCGATCTCGACGGGAACGCTCGCGCGTCCCTCGCCGCGGTTCAGATCACGGGCGACGATCTCGATGGTGCGCGCGAGCTCGGCGCCGCCGCGCAGGAAGAGCGCGTCCGCCGGCGCGGCGTAGGGCACCTCGACCGCGAACGTGACGGTGCTCGAGGCGAGCTCGCCCTCGAACGACGCGCCGCCGTCCCCGACATGGCGCCAGATCGCCGCCACCTCGATGGGATCGCCGTCGGGATCCGCCGCCGCCCAGGCGAGCTGGCCGGACGACGTGAAGCGCGCGGCAGCGGCGTCGAACACGTGCGCGAATGGCGCGGGGGCTCCGGCGACGACCACGGGGTTGCGGTTCCGGACGCTCACGCGCGTGTAGCCCGCCCCGACGACGCCGTATGCGTCGCTCGCCTCCACCCGGAAGATCCAGTCGCCGGAGATCGCGGTGCCGTCCGTCTCGATCGAGACGGTGGGCGCCGCGACGGCGGGCCCGGGGAGGAACCCGACGCGGCGCGTGCCGTCCTCGAGCGGGCGGTCCAGCGGCGGCTCGACCGACCAGCTCAGCGCGAGGCCGGGGAGCGCGGTCGACGCGGAGAGGACGACCGGCTCCTCCGGCCGGCACACGAGCGGCTCGCCCGAGCAGGCGTGGTCCATCGACACGTCGGGGCCGGTCGTCACGACGGGCGCCTGCCTCGACGCGACGACGTCCACCGCGACCTGGGCCGGCGCGCTCTCGATGTTGAGCGCGTCGCGCACCGTGAGCGAGACCTCGTAGCTCCCCGGGCAGCCGAAGCGGACGAGGGCGATGGGCGTGCCGCCCGCGACGACGGGGGGCGCGCAGCGGGCGGTCACCGCCCGGACCGTCCAGAGGTGCTCGGCGAGCGCGTCACCGCGATCGGGATCCCGGCTCTCCGAGCCGTCGAGCTGGACGAGCGCGTAGGCCTCGACCGTGGCGAGCGGCCGGATCGCGGCGACCGGCCTGCCGTCGGCGACGCACACGCCGCCGCCGCAGCGCGAGGCGGCCGGACACTGGGCGTCGGTTCGGCATGTCGTCGCAGGCGCCGCGCCGGAAGAGCAGGCGGCGAGCGCGAGGGCGGTGAGGAGGGAGGGGATCGCGTCTCGGAACGGGGTCGGCATCATGGGCTCCTGTGTGCGGCGGATGGCCGCGCCTGGCCCCTGTGCGACCGGCGTTCCGGAAGGCGGCCCCGCGATCACGCGGGGTTCGGCGGCGCCTGCTCCGGGCCGGGGTCGCGCGCGCGGCCGGGGCGTCCGCCGATCGGCCCGGAGGCACAGTGCGAAAGCCGGGTGATCGCGGGCGGTTCTCGCCTCGCCGGCGCTCGCGCGACGCTTGCACCGTGACCGCGGGTGTGCTGAACGTACCTGCTCCGCTTCACGATCAGAGAGGGCGAGGATCGACATGGCCGTCTCCGGTGCGCTGACCCTGGTCCTCGCGCTCGTCTCGGCGGCAGGGAGCGATCGCGTCCTGCTCTGCCGGCCGAAGGTGGCGGGTGACGCCGCGCTCGCCCGGGGCGACGCCGTGCTCGACGCGGCGAAGGGGAGCGGACGCTTCCTCGACTACGGCGTGCCGTGCGACGACGCGGCGGAGAGCGCGCGGGCGGCGCGCCGCGTCGGCCTCGGGAGCGCGGTCTCCGCGACCGCGGAGGGGCGGCTCGACGGCAGCCGGTACCTGCTCGTCCTCGCCGACGCGGCGAGCGAGGCGGAGCGCGCGCGCCGCGCGGTCGAGGTCGCGCCGGGCGCCGATGCCGCCGGGCCGCTCCGTGGCGCCCTCGCCGAGCTCCTGCGCGCGCTGCCGTCGCCGGCCGCTCCGGCGCGCCGCCACGCCGCCGCGTGGACGACGTTCGGGGTCGGCGTCGCGTCGCTCGCGGCGGGAGTGGCGCTCGCGGTCCGGGCGCGGGACGCCGCCGACGCGGCGAACGCGGCGGCGGACCCCGCGGCGTACACCCGCGCCCGCGCCGAGTGGAAGGACCGCCGCGTCGCGAGCGGCGTGCTCCTCGGCGCCGGCGCCGCCGCGGTGGCGGGCGGGCTCACCTGGCGCTTCGCGTTCTAGGAGGGAAGATGCGCGCGATCATCATCCTGTTCGCCGCCGCCGCCGCCGCGTGCGGCTCGGTGCACGACAGAAGCGAGTGCTCCGCGAGCGCGGACTGCCCGGCGGGCTCGTACTGCGCGCGGACCGGCGACGGAGACGTGTGCTGGCGGGACGCGGTCGCGCCGGTCGTCTCGGGCGTGAGCGCCGCCTGCGACCACCCTGGCCCGTGCCTGCGCAGCGACGTGCTCCGGGTGACGGCAACCATCACGGACGACGCCGAGCTGCTCGGCGCGGACGTGTCGCTCCTCGGCAGCACCGCGATCCCGCTCGCGCGTGCGGGTGGGGCGACCTGGACGGCGAGCCTGCCGCTCGCGCGCTTCGCGTTCGAGGCGTTCGAGGCGGAGGTGGTCGCGACCGTGACCGCGCGGGACGGCGCGCGGAACGAGCGGAGCGCGGCGGCGGCGCCGGTCGTCGTCACGCGGCTCGCGTGGGAGAAGGTGCTCGACGCGGGCGTGTTCAGCCTGACCGCGCCGGCAGTGACGGCGGATGGAACCGTCGTCGCAGCAGGGACGAACGGGAGGCTCTACCTCTTGGCGTGGGACGGGACGGGAATCAACTCACTTGCGGTCGGCGCCGGTCAGATCACGGCCGTGCCCGCGATCGGTGAGCGGGCGATCTGGGTGGGGAGCGAGGACTCGAACCTGTATGCGTCAAGCCTCGACGGGAGCGCGTTGCTCGCGAACGTCGGAGTCAATGCGAACGGTCCGGTGAAGGGATCGATCGCCGTCCTTCCGGACTCGACCAAGGAGTGGGGTCTTGCAACGTCCGGCAACGGACAGGTCGCTGCCGCGAGCACGAATTCGTACGATTACGGTCGATCGGCGCCCACGAACGCATTCACGGTGGGTCCGGTCGTGCGCGCCGATGGCAAGATTTGTGCAGCCACCGCCACCGCCACCCTTCGTTGCTACACCTTCAATGCCGGAGCGTTTTCACCAGACTTCGCCGTCACCGTCGGCGTGAACGTCTCGGCGCCGCTCGCCGTCGACGCGGCCGGGAACGTCTGGACCGGCTCCCAGGACGCGAAGCTGAACAAGACGACGACCGCGGGTGCCACCACGACGGTCGCGACGCTGCCAGGCTCGGTCATCGACTCGCCGGTCGTGCTCCAGGGAGGCGACGTCGTGGTCGGAGACCAGAGCGGCATCCTGCACCGCTTCGCGCCGGACGGGACCCAGGTGTGGCCGACCGAGCCGAACCTCGCAGCGCCCGTGCTCTCGCCGATGGCTCTCGCGGGGACGGCAGCGACGCTGCTCGTTCCGACGAAGAGCGGCGAGATCCACGCGCTCCGGAGCGACGGCTCGACGGTCTGGTCCGTCGCGCTGGCGGGCGCACCCGAGCTCCGGGCTCCGAGCATCTACACTCCCGCGGGGCAGCCTGCCGACGTGATGGTCAGCCTCGCCTACTTCACGGCATCGAACGGCAAGGTCTACGCCGTGATCGTCGACGGCCAGCTCGACGGAAACGCCCCCTGGCCGAAGGCGTTCCACGATCCGCGGAACTCGAATCGCGCGGGGGCGCAGCCATGACCCGTCCGCTCCTCCTCGCCGCGGCGCTCCTCGCCGCCGCGCCCGCCGCCGCATTCGAGACGCTCGCCGTCGTCGCCGTGGCCGACCCGCCCGCCGGCCCCGACGCCGACCTCGCCGAGCTCGCGCACCAGCTCCGGGCCGGCTGCCGCGACCGGGTCGGCGGCATCGAGGACGTCCCGACGATGCGGGCGCGCCTCCTCGGCCAGCGCTCGAACGCGACCGTCACCGAGCTCGACCGCGCCTACGGCGGCGCGCTCGCCGTCTACCAGAACGGAGAGTTCGAGAGCGCGATCCGCACGCTCAAGGCGATCGTCGAGGACCTCGAGAGCCTGCCCGAGTCGGACGAGGCGTACGCGCAGTGGGTCCGGGCCCAGCTCCGCCTCGCTCACGCCGCCCTGACCATCGGGCACGAGAAGGACGCGGACGAGGCGATGTCCGCGGTGGCCCGGACGGACCCCGCGGTCCAGCCCGACGCCGACCAGTACTCGCCCACCTACCGCCGCAAGTTCGAGGCGGCGAAGGCGAAGATCCGCGCGCTGCCTGCCCGCAAGCTCCAGGTGAGCGCGGAGGGATTCCAGGGGACCGTCTTCGTGAACGGCCGCCCCATGGGGACGACGCCGCTCGCGCTCTGGCTCCCCGCGGGCGTGTACCGGATCGGCGGCGCGTCGGGCTCGCTCCACGTCCCGAGCTTCGGGGTGGATCTCCAGGCGGAGGATCGGAACGTCCTCCTCGACTTCGCCCTCGCCGAGGCGCTGCGCCTCCACGGCGGGCCGGGGCTCGCCCTCGGCCTGCCGCGCCGCGGCGAGGCGATCGTCCGGGCGGGAGCGTGGCTCGGGGTCGACCGGGTCATCGCGGTGAGCCGCGCGGCGGAGGGGGACGCCCACTTCCTCCTCGGCTCCATCTACGACGTCCGGAACGGCGCGCTCCTGCGCGAGGGCTCCGTCCGGATGGTGGCGGGCAGCGTCCCCGCGGCGAACCTCGGCGCGCTCGCCGCGTTCCTGCTCTCCGGCCAGCCGTCACGCGACGTGAAGGATCGGACCGAGGCCGCGCGGGGCGCGCCTCCGCCCGCCGCGGACGCAGCGCAGGCTGCGGCGCGCGCGTCCCCGGCTGCCGCGCCCGCGGCGCAGAAGACGGCGGCCGCGGCGGGGGACGTCCCGGCGGCTGTCCGCAGCGCCGAACCGGCGGCGAAGCAGCCGGCCGCGATCGCGAAGCCCGCCCGCGCGCCCGCCGATCTCGCCGTCGCGCCGCGCCAGTTCGCGCCTCCGCCGATCCGCGAGGCGGACCCCGCGGAGGCGCCGACCGGCGAGGCGCCGCGCGCCTGGATGCGCCCGGCGGCCTACGGCTCGGCGCTCCTCGTCGGGATCTTCGCCGGGCTCGCCATCCAGCAGGGGCTCACGGCGCGGCAGGACTCCGCCGACGCCCGGAAGATGGTCGGGCCCGACGGCGTCCTCGCGCCCGGCTCCGACTCGACCCGCTACCGGGAGCTGCGCGACGGGTACCGGTCGTCGTCGCGGAACGCGTACCTATCGGGCGGCGCCGCCGTCGTGTTCGCCGCGACGGCGGGCGTGCTCGGCTGGAAGTCGCGCGCCGCCGCGCACGAGCCCGCCCTCGCGCTCCGCTTCTGATCGCGACCGACGCGCCCATCCCGGTCGCGGCGCCGCGCCCGGCGCCGCGCTACAACTGCGCCCCACGGAGGGCGCGATGGAGCGTTACGCCAAGACCTTCACGGTGCGCTGGGCCGACTGCGACGCGAACGGCCACATGCGCAACACCGCCTACTCGGAGTACGCGACCGAGGTCCGGCTCGCGAACTTCGCCGACCACGGGTTCGCGTGGGAGCGGTTCGTGGAGATGGGGGTCGGGCTCGTCGTCCTCCGCGAGGAGATCGACTACTTGCGCGAGATGCGGCTCAGCGAGTCGCTCGAGGCCGACTACACGGTGCTCGGGCTCTCCCCCGAGACGGCGCGCTTCAAGCTCGCCCACGACTTCACGAAGACGAACGGCAAGCCGGCGGCGCGCATTGTGATCTCGGGCGGATGGCTCGACATGCGCACGCGCAGGCTCATCGCGCCCCCCGAGCCGGTTGCGGCCGTGATGCGCTCGGTCCCGCGCGCCGACGCCTTCATCGAGCTGCCGCCGCTGCCGGAGCGCCCGTAGCGGCTCGCTCGCGCGCGATCGCGCCGGCGGCGGCACGCACGCCCTCGCCGAGGCGCGCGGCGAGCTCGCGGCCGTAGTAGGTGCGGCCGGTCTCGCCCCCGCGCCGAGCCATCACCTCCGCCGCCTCGACGTAGCCGAGGTAGCCGTTCGCGAGCGAGACCACGGCGGTTCCCTGGGGAAGCTCCGCGCGCCAGCGCGCCGCCACCGCGGCGACCGGCTCGGCCGGAACCGCGACGAGGAGCGCGGAACCGATCCGCACCGCCTCGATCCGCGCCGTCGCGGGGAGCGCGTCGAAGACGAGGTTGCGCGCGGCGCGGCGGAGGAGCGCCGGCGCCGCGCCCGGATCGAGCGCGGGCAGGACCACCTCGACCGACGCGAACGCGAGCGGCGGCGCCGCGTCAGGCGCGTCGAAGCGAAGCGACTCCACGCGAGCAGAGAGCGCCGCGGCGTAGGCGTCGACGCTCCCCGTGTCGGGCCCGTCGACGCTCTGATCGCCGATCGCGCCCGGGACGAGCAGCCGCAGCCCGTGCGCCCCGCCCGCGATGAAGCGGCCGGGCCAGTCGCCCGCGATGGTGCGGTTCCGCTTGCCGAGGATGGTCGCGTGCGCCGCGAAGACGGTCACCTCGGCGAGGGGCGCGCCGTCGGTCCGCTCCACCCGGAGCACCGTCAGCGGCGCGTCCTTCGGCCCGCCGCTGCGGCTCCGCGCGAGGTCGTCCGCTCTCCCCTGCGCGAACGCGGCGCGCGCCGGAACGAGCGCTCCCGCGGCGCGGCGGATCGCCGCCGCGATCCCGCCCGCGATGGCGTCGCGCGCCGCCGCGTCGTACGGGCCCGTCGCGATCCGCTCGAACAGCGGGTGCTCGTAGTAGCCGCCCGGGCCGGCGTGCGTGTGGGTCGCGACGAGCACGAGCCCGGCGAGGCCGAGGTCGGAGATGCGCGCCCGGACCGCTGCTTCGAGCGCCTCGGGAACGAGCAGGATCTCGGCCGACGCGAGAGCGACCTTGCAGCCGGGCGCCGACAGGACGAGCGCGCGTGCGCCGACCGGGCCGGGGGGCCCCTCGCTGGCATAGGAGAGCCGCGCGAAGCCCGCGATGGGACCCCGCTCCGGCAGCGCGAAGCGCACCTCGGCGGCACCGGCCGAGAGGCCGCCCGCCCCGCGCGCGGTGGCGACGATCCGCGGCGGGACCGGCGCCCGCTCGCCCCTCCACCGAAGCGACGCCACGGCGAGCAACATCGCGGGGATCGCGACGGCGAGCAGGGCGGCTCGAGATGCCGGACGGGCGGGGAGATATTTCAGACGCGGATCGTTATACTCCGCGCGCTCATGGGGTACGACGCCGTCTTCGACAAGCGCAAGGAAGAGTGTGGGGTCTTCGGGATCTGGGCGTCCGAGGAGGCGGCGAACTACGCCTACCTCGGGCTGCACGCGCTCCAGCACCGTGGCCAGGAATCGGCCGGCATCGTCTCGACCGACGGCGAGACCCTCCACGTCCACCGCGAGATGGGGCTCGTCGCGGACATCTTCAACGCCGACGCCATCGCGCGGCTGAAGGGCCACGCCGCCATCGGCCACGTCCGCTACTCGACGGCCGGCGCGTCCCAGCTCAAGAACGCGCAGCCCATCGCGGTGCAGTACGCGGGGGGCGCGGTCGCCGTCGCCCACAACGGCAACCTCGTCAACGCCGAGCAGCTCCGCTTCGAGCTCGAGAACCAGGGCTCGATCTTCCAGGCCTCGACCGACACCGAGGTGATCGTCCACCTCATCGCCCGGGCGCGCGCGCTCGGCGCGCCGGGCTCGAGCGAGCAGCTCCTCGGCGCGATCCGCGAGGCGCTCGGGAAGGTCGCCGGCGCCTACTCCATCCTCTTCCTCACCCCGACCGCGCTCGTCGGCGCGCGCGACCCGATGGGCTTCCGGCCGCTCGTGCTCGGGCGGCTGAAGGGGAGCTGGGTGCTCGCCTCCGAGACCACCGCCCTCGATCTCATCGAGGCGGAGTACGTGCGCGAGGTCGAGCCGGGCGAGGTGGTCGTCATCGACCAGACGGGGATGCGGAGCGAGCGGCTCTTCCCCGGCGCGCGGCCGCCCGAGCGGCTCGGGCGCTGCGTCTTCGAGCACATCTACTTCGCCCGTCCCGACTCGGTCCTGTTCGGCAAGTCGGTGTACGAGGCGCGCCACGCGATGGGTCGCCGGCTCGCGGTCGAGCACCCGGTGAAGGCCGACCTCGTCCTGCCGGTGCCCGACTCGGGCGTGCCCGCCGCCATCGGCTATGCCGAGGAGAGCGGCATCCCGTTCGCGATGGGGCTCGTCCGCTCCCACTACGTGGGCCGCACGTTCATCGAGCCGCAGCAGTCGATCCGGCACTTCGGCGTGAAGCTCAAGCTGAACGCGCTCCGCGGCGTGCTCGCCGGCAAGCGCGTCGTCGTCATCGACGACTCGATCGTGCGCGGCACCACGAGCCGCAAGATCGTGAAGATGATCCGCGCGGCCGGCGCGACCGAGGTCCACGTGCGCATCAGCTCGCCGCCGACGTCGTGGCCCTGCTACTACGGGATCGACACACCCACGCGGCAGGAGCTCATCGCCTCGAGCCACTCGATCGAGCAGATCGCGGACTACGTCACGGCGGACTCGCTCGGGTACCTCTCGCTCGACGGGCTGTACGCCGCGGTCGGCGGGGAGCGGAAGGGCTTCTGCGACGCGTGCTTCTCCGGCGAGTACCTCATCCAGTCCCCGCACCGCGCCGCGCCGCCGCCGCTGCGAGTGGTCGGCAGCTAGCCTCCGGCCGGATCCTCGATCACCCGTTCGCCCTGAGCGTAGGGGCGCGGAGCGCCCCGAAGTCGAAGGGCCTCCGCGCCCTCTGGATTTCGCGAACGCCGCGGGCGCCCTCGGCTAAGCTCGCCGCGTGAGCCTCCCGGACGGCACGCGCATCGCGGACGGCACGGTGCACGTGTACCGGCTGTTCGACGTCGCGGACGCAATCGACCTCGCGGCGGCGGAGGCGGCCGCCGGCGCGCCCAAGTCGCGCCTGCGGCTCGAGGGGGCGCAGTCCGGCTCAGCGCTCGAGTTCCCACGGCCGCCGGTCCACCTCCACCTCGGCGCGCGGGAGGTGCCGCTCCCGTCGGGGAGCCGCACCGCCGAGGCGAGCGCGCACGTATACGACTACGGCGTCGTCTCGATCCTCTACAGGCTCCCCATCCCGCCCGGCACCACGATCGCGGATCTCGTCCCGCTCGCAGAGGAGCTCTTCGTCGACCCGACCCCCGCGCTCGACGTCGAAGCGCGGCGCGAGGCGGACGAGCTGGCGCGCGCCCTCGGGTCCGCCCTCGAGCGGCCCCACGCCTGGGAGGGCCTCGAGAGCTACCAGATCTTCTTCGTGCGCCGCTTCGAGGACGGGCCGGTCCGCGCCCTCGACCTCCTCGCCCGGGCCCCCATCCCCGAGCTGCTCCTCGGCGAGACGAGCGCGGTACCCCTCTCCCCCGCGGAGCGCCAGGAGATCCTGACGCACCATTTCACCTACCTCGAGGACGACCTCGCCGTCCTCCACTGGAACAGCGCCTTGGTGGTCGAGCCCTCGGGGGTAGCGGACATCCCGGACCTGCTCGAGTTCGCGACCGCCCACCTGCTCGAGCTGCGCTACTACGACGCGCTCCTCGACCGGGAGCTGCACCGCATCTACGACGAGATCGAGGCGGGGGGGAGTCCGGTCGCGAACATCTTCACCCCCCGCTACCGCAAGCTGCAGCGCGACACCGCCGCCCTGCTCCTCGAGCTCTCCGAGATGATCGAAAGGCTCGAAAATGCTGTGAAAATCGTGGGGGACTTCTACCTCGCCCGGCTCTACCAGGCGGCGGTCCGCCGCTTCCGCCTCCAGGCGTGGCAGGAGACGGTGCTCCGCAAGCAGAAGCTCGTCGCCGACGTGAACGACCTCACCGGGGACGCCGCCGACACGCGCCGGTCGGAGCTCCTCGAGGTCGCCATCATCGCCCTCATCGTCATCGAGATCGTGGCGGCGCTCCGGTGACCGGACGGCGATCGGACGGCGGGTCGATCCTCACGAGAGGCCCATTTATCAGGGCGATCGTGCGTCTGCAAAGTTGACGGGGCGATCCGAAGGCGATATCACCCGGCCAGTTCGTTCCGCCGGGCGGCGGTCGACAGGAGGGATCCCCTACATGACGCAGGCTCAGTTCTATCAGGCGGTGTCCGATAGCTCCCAGGTGTCCAAGGTGCAGGTCCGGTCGGTGTTCGCGGCCGTCGAGGACGTGGTCATGAAGCGCCTGAAGGGCGAGGGCAAGATCCCCCTCGGCGGTCTCGGGGCAGTGAAGCTCGTGGATCGCAAGGCGCGCATCGGCCGCAATCCCGCGACGGGCGAGCAGATCAAGATCCCGGCCAAGACGGTCGTGAAGATCACGCCGTCGAAGACGATGAAGGACACCTTCAACAAGAAGGGCAAGAAGGCGTAGCGCTTCCCGCGCACCGCGCGGACACGAGCCCGCCGGCGACCGCCGGCGGGTTTTTCTCATGGTGTGCGCGCTACGATCTGATCCGGAGGAGCGTGCGGACGGTGGTGAGGATGTCCGAGAACTGCACCGGCTTCTGAAGGTAGACGTCGACGCCGAGATCGAGCGCTCTCGCCCGCGCGTCGCTCGCGCCCGCGCTGATGACGAGGATGGGGAGCGCGACGAGCGACGGCTCGGACCGGATCCGTTCGATGAGCGAGAAGCCGTCGAGGACCGGCATGTAGAGATCGGCCATGACGAGGTCGAGGCGGGGCGGCTCGGCGAGCCGCTTCAGCGCGGCGTGCCCGTTCAGCGCGTACTCGACCGAGACCGTGACGCCTTCGCCGCCGCCCAGCTTGCGCAGCGCGTACTCGTACATCTCGACGACGTGCGGGTTGTCCTCGACGACGAGCACTCGGTACGCGCGCTTCGCGCCGCCGGCACGGGCGCCTGCGCCGGCGCGGGCGGTCTCCGCGAGACGGGCGAGCTTGTGGCGCTCGTCGATCCGCTCGAGCGGGATCTTCACGGCGACGCCGGCGGGCGCCTCGGAGGTGGCGGGACGCCGCCGCACCACCTCCACCTCGACCTCGATCCCGTCGAGCAGGCCGGGGAAGCTGATCTGCAGCGGAAGGCGCTCCCCCTGCGACAGCTCGCGATCGGTGCGGATGAAGAGTCCGCCCGCGGAGAGGTTCTCGGTCGCGTCGCGGACCGCATCCGGAGTGCCGGGATAGTCCACCCGAAGCACCAGCGGGACGCGCGGATCGCGCCGTTTCTCGTCGTCGTGCGCCATGGAGCGACCGGGAGTATAGCGCGCCGTCGATCGTGCAAAGTGGTGCGCTGCCGTCCTTGACAATCGTACACCCCCTCACTAGCCTGCCCGGGCTTTCGCCCTGATTTCTCGGACCCTTATGACGAATCCAGCGCCGGTCGGTGCCGTCGAAGAATTGCCTCGGGAGAAGGTCGAGCGCTTCGATCGCGAGCTCGCCGAGATCGTGAAGCGGTACCCGCCCGATCGGAAGGTCGCCGCGATGCTCCCCGCCCTGCGGCTCGGGCAGGAGATCTTCGGCTACTGCTCTCCCTCGGTGCAGCGGCTGGCGGCCGAGCGGCTCGGTACCTCGCCGTCGCGGGCCGAGGAGGTCGCGACCTTCTACGTGATGTTCCACACGCATCCGCTCGGGCGGCACCTCGTCGAGGTGTGCACGAACGTCTCCTGCTGTCTCACGGGCGGTGAGCGGATCTTCGAGCACCTGAAGCGGAAGCTCGGCCTGAAGAACGGCGACACGACGCCCGACGGCCGCTACACGCTGCGCGAGGTGGAGTGCCTCGGCTCGTGCGGCACCGCGCCGGCGATGCTCATCGACGAGAACGAGATGCACGAGCGGCTCGACGTGAAGAAGGTCGAGCAGATCCTGGAGGGGCTCAAGTGAGCGAGACGCTCATCCTCACGAAGCGCTGGGGAACGCCCAACTCCGCCGCGCTCGGCGGATACCGCGCCGACGGCGGCTATGCGGCGCTCGACAAGGCGCTCGGGATGGACCCCGCCGCCATCGTCGACCAGGTGAAGAAGTCGAACCTGCGCGGCCGCGGCGGCGCCGGGTTCGCGACCGGCCTCAAGTGGACGTTCCTCCCGAAGGACGTGCGGCCGCGGTACCTGACCATCAACGCGGACGAGTCCGAGCCCGGCACGTTCAAGGATCGCTACATCATCGAGCACGACCCGCACATGCTCATCGAGGGCATCGCGATCACGTGCTACGCGCTCGACATCCACCTCGCCTACGTCTACATCCGCGGCGAGTTCCCGAAGCAGGCGCGCATCCTCGAGGAGGCGATCGCGGAGGCGCGCGCGGCCGGCGTCATCGGCGCGAAGCTCCTCGGCAAGAAGGACTTCGACCTCGAGATCCACGTCCACCGGGGCGCGGGCGCGTACATCTGCGGCGAGGAGTCGGCGCTGCTCGAGTCGCTCGAGGGGAAGAAGGGCTATCCCCGCCTCAAGCCGCCCTTCCCGGCGCTGGTCGGGCTGTGGGGCAAGCCCACCATCATCAACAACGTCGAGACCATCGCCAACCTCCCCTGGATCGTCACGAACGGGGGCGAGGCGTTCGCCGCGCTCGGCACCGGCAAGACCGGCGGGACGCGGCTCTTCGGCGTCTCCGGCCACGTGAACCGGCCCGGCGTCTACGAGAAGCCCGCCGCGTACAATCTGAAGAAGCTCATCATGGAGGACTGCGGGGGGATCGTGGGCGGCCGGAAGATCAAGGCCGTCATCCCGGGCGGCTCCTCCTCGCCGGTGCTGCGCGGGGACGAGATCGACATCTCGCTCGAGGTCGACGCGGTGAAGGCGGCCGGGTCGATGTCGGGCTCCGGCGGCATCATCGTGTTCGACGACTCCACCTGCATGGTCCGGGCGCTCGCGCGCATCTCCAAGTTCTACGCGGAGGAGAGCTGCGGCCAGTGCACCCCCTGCCGCGAGGGCACCTCCTGGATGGAGGGGATCGTCGAGAAGATCGAGCACGGCCATGGCACCCCCGGCGACGTGGAGAAGCTCGATCAGATCGCCGGGAACATCGGCGGCAACACCATCTGCGCGCTGGGCGACGCGGCCGCGATGCCCGTGCAGTCGTTCGTGAAGAAGTTCCGGGACGAGTTCGTGCGCCACGTCGAGGAGCGGCGCTGCCCGTACGGCGACCACGGCTGGGGCCTCGAGCAGGCGTCGAGACCGGCGGTGGTCGGCGCGGTGAAGTACTAGCGGGAAGGGGACGGAGCCATGCTCACGGCCGAGAAGGTCATGTTCTTCATCTTCGCCGTCCCGCTCGTCGCGACCGCGCTCGGAGTGGTGCTGTCGCGCAGCCCGGTGTACGCGGCGATGAACCTGGTCGCCGCCTTCTTCTTCATGGCGGCGATCTACGTCCTCCTCACCGCGCACCTCATCGCGTTCATGCAGGTCCTGGTCTACGCGGGCGCGGTGATGGTGCTGTTCCTGTTCGTCATCATGTTGCTCTCGCTCGGCGACGAGGGCCTCGGCAGGGAGCGGAAGCGGGCGATGCAGTACCTCGGCGTCCTCGGCGCGATCGCGCTCGCCTCGGTGCTCGCCTCCGCCATCGCGCGGATCTCCGAGGACGGCATGCGCGCAGTCGCCCCCGGCTTCGGGACGGTGAAGGCGGTCGGAGCCGTGCTCTTCACGGAGTACCTGCTCCCGTTCGAGGCGACGAGCCTGCTGCTCCTCGTCGCCATCGTCGGCGCGGTCGTCGTCGCGAAGGAGAGGATCTGACGATGGCTCCCGTCACCTGGTTCCTCTACCTCGCGGCGATTCTCTTCACCATCGGCCTGTCCGGCGTGCTCATGAAGCGGAACGCGCTCATCATCATGATGAGCGTCGAGCTCATGCTCAACGCGGCGAACCTCACCTTCCTCGCCTTCGCGCGGCAGACGGGAAACGTCTCCGGCCACGTCATCGCGTTCTTCGTCATCGCGGTCGCCGCCGCCGAGGCGGCGGTCGGCCTCGCCGTCGTCATCGCGATCTACCGCACCCGCGGCGGCGTGAACGTCGACGAGGTCCGGGCGCTCCGCGAGTAGTGCGACCCGCGGCCGGCACGACGCGGTAAGCTCGGCCCCATGCTCGCGCGCTGCGCCCGGTGTCAGGGCACCTTCACGACCGATCGGTACGGCCGCCAGACCTGTCCGCACTGCGGGTCCGAGCTGCTCCTCCCCGATCCCGCCGCGCCGCAGGGTGGTGAGCCGCAGGCGCCCGCGCCGCCCGCCGCTCCGCCGTCCCCTCCGGTCCACGGCGCGGGCCAGCCGCCGCCTCCCGGGACGCCGCCGGCCGGTCACGTTCCGCCCGCCGGATGGCTTCCCCCGCCGCCTCCGCCCGGCGGGTGGGGCCCGTACCCGCCACCGCCCGGAGGCCCGGGCGGCCCAGGAGGCCCGGGGGGTCCCGAGATCCCGTCGCCCTTCGCCGACCGCGCCCAGCGCGGGCTCTTCGCGGGCTTCGTCCAGACGTTGAAGCTCGTCGCGACCCAGCCGCAGCAGTTCTTCTCGCGCGTGCGGATCGACCAGACCGGGAGCGCGCTCCTCTTCGCGATCATCGCGTTCACGATCGGGAGCGCGGCGGAGGCGCTCTACACGGTCCTCTCCCGCGAGCAGATGCTCGTGCTCGTCGATCGCCTCTCGCGCTTCATGTCGCCCGAGCAGGTCGCCGCCGCCCGCGAGGCGCTCCTCGGCGCCTCGGGCGCGCGCACCCTGGCGCAGGTCGCGCTCGCGCCCGTGATCGCGATCGTGATCGTCTACGTCTTCTCCGGCGTCTTCCACCTCCTCCTCCTGCTCTTCCGCGGCGCGACGCGCGGCTTCGACGCGACCGTCACCGTCGTCGCGCACGCCATGGGCCTGACCGTCCTGCTCGCGGCCCCGGTGTGCGGCACCTTCATCGCGCTCGTCTGGGCGGCCGTGGTGTGCGTCGCGGGGCTCGGTGCCGCGCAGCGCTGCGGCCCGGGCAAGGCCGCCGCGGCCGTGCTCTCGCCGCTCCTGCTCATGTGCATCTGCTGCTGCGGCGCGCTCGGGCTCTCCCTCCCGGCGCTGCTCAAGGCCGCGCAGAGCGCGGGGCAGGGCCAGCGCATCGACCTCTGATGACGATCGCCTGGCGCAAGACCGGCCGCTTCGGCCACCCGGAGGTGTTCGCGTCCATCGCGCTCCTCTCCTTCCTCGTGGCGCGCTTCCTGCCGGTGCTCGACCTCCCCTGGGTCTGCCCGCTCCGGGGGCTCGCCGGGATCCCCTGCGCGACCTGCGGCATGACCCACGCCTTCGTCCATCTCGCCCACGGCGAGGCGGCCCGTGCCTTCGCGGCGAGCCCGCTCGGCGCGCTCCTCGCCGGAGCCGCCTGGCTCGGCGCGCTCGCCGACGCCGTGCGCGTCGCAGTGGGAGCGCCGCTCCCCGTCCCGAGCGTGCGCGCGCTGCGGGCCGCGACGGCGCTCGGGATCGCCGCGCTCCTCGCGAACTGGGCGTGGCTCGTCCTGCGGGAGGGCATCTCGTGAGCACGACGACGCTCGGCATCCTCCTCGTCGCGGCCGGCTACCTCATGGGGTCGATCCCGTTCGGCTTCGTGCTCGGGCGCGTCGTGCTCGGCGTGGACGTGCGCACGGTCGGGTCGGGGAACATCGGCGGGACGAACGTCGCGCGGGCGGGCGGGAAGAAGCTCGGCTTCGCCGTCATCGTCCTCGACGCCGTGAAGGCGGTCGTCCCGGTGGTCGTCGCGCGGCGGCTCCTCGCCGGCGCGCCGGCGGGCGAGATCTGGATGGTGGTGGTGGCCGTGGCCGCCTTCTCGGGCCACCTCTTCCCGGTCTGGCTCGGCTTCAAGGGCGGCAAGGGCGTCGCCACCGCGGTCGGGATCTTCCTCGTCCTCGCGCCCTGGGCTGCCCTGGCCGGCCTCGTCACGTACGGCGTCGCCTACGCCGCGACCCGCATCTCGTCGGTCGGCTCGCTCTCCGGCACCGCCGTGTGCACCGCCGGCGCCTTCGTGCAGTACGGCTGGACGAGCCCCATCTCGTGGGCCTGCGTCGTCATCGCCCTCCTCATCGTCGTGCGTCACCGCGCGAACATCCGGCGGATCCTCTCCGGCGAGGAGAAGCGGAAGATGCGGGTGTGACGCCGGGCCGAGGCTAGAACGGCTCCACCTGGATGCGCCTCCCCGCGAGCTTCGTCTCCGAGGTCTTCTCCTCCTTGCCGCTCGCGTCGAGGACGCTCACCTTCGCGAGCCCGGTGAACTCGTCGTCCCCGGACTGGGTGATGCGGATCCGCGTCCGCTGCGTCCCGACGTACTTCTTGTTGTCGTCGAAGCGCAGCGCGACGTAGGTGCCGTCGTACTGCCGGTCGCCCGTGCGCTTCCAGGCGCCGTGCGCGACGCTGAGCGTCGGGTGCGTGTCCCCGCTCCGGAAGAACGTCCCGTCGGACGAGAAGGTGACGAGCACGACCCCCTCGCCGCCGGCCCGGCTCGCGGACACGAGCCACGCCCCGACGAGCCCCTGCGACCCCATCGCCTCCGCGGCCTTGCGCGGGAGCGTCTCCGCCGGCGCCGCCGCGACGACCGCCGCGAGGAGCACGCCAGAAACGACCGATCCGATCATGGCTTCAGTCCTCCCCCCCCCGTCGTGGCTGTCCGCCTCGTCCGGTCGGGCCACGACCGTGCGTACGTGATTCGAGATAAGCACCGTCAGGCGCCGGGGACGGCACGGGGTGCGGCCGGCCGGGCGGCGGCACGTTCCGCGACAATTCTCGCCGGCCGCCCACCTCCTCTGCGGAGGCGCCGCGCTGCGTGACAGCAGCCCGCACGCCCCCGCAAGGGGAGGAATTCGATGCGCGTCCGGACGGAACGGCGCTGGGCAATGCTGGTCGCCTTCGCGGTGGCCCTCGCATGCGGAGGAACGGAGGATCCCGGGGATGAGGCGAGTGGAAATCTCGACGAGGCGGCGAACGCGGCCAGCCGGAAAGGGGGGACACGCTTCACGGTCGGCGGAACGCTCTCGGGCCTGTCGGGCGACGCAGTCACCCTGCAGGACAACGGCAGCTACGACACGCTCACGCTCGGCGCCAACGGAACCTTCACCTTCGCGAAGCCGCTCAAGAACCGCTCGGCCTACGCCGTCACCGTGCTCACACAGCCTTCCGGCCAGACCTGCACGGTCGCGAACGGGACCGGCACGATCACCTCGAACGTGACGAACGTGACGGTGAGCTGCTCGCCCAATCCCTCGCCCGTCACGTACTACACGGTCGGTGGAACGACCTCGGGGCTCTCGGGCACGTTCACGCTGCAGGACAACGGCGGCGACACCCTCACGCTGAGCACGGACGGCTCATTCACGTTCGCGACTGCTCTCGCAGACGGGTCCAGTTACACGGTGACCGTGGCGACGCAGCCCTCGGGCCAGACGTGCACGGTGGCGAACGGAACTGGCGCCATCTCGGGCGCGAACGTGACGAACGTGGCGGTGAGCTGCTCGCCGAACGCATCGTCGACGACGTACTACACCGTGGGTGGGTCGGTGAGCGGATTCACGGGTACGCTCGTCCTTCAGGACAACGGCAGCGACAACCTGACGCTGACCGCGGACGGCTCCTTCGTGTTCACGACCCCGCTCCCGGACGGTTCGAGCTACACCGTGACGGTAGCCACGCAGCCCTCCGGGCAGACGTGCGGGTTCGGGCCATACGGGACGGACTCCAGCGCGAGCGGCACCATCTCCGGCGCGAACGTGAGCGGGACGGTGAGGTGTTTCGATTCGTTCCCTGGCTACTACGCCTACCAAGGGTACTGCTTCGTCGATCCCGCTACCTCGACCGAGACGGGCGACTGCATGGATCTCGCCACCTGCGCGATCGGCGCCTCGACGTTCTGCGCCCTCGGCGGCGCGATCAATCCACCGACCGTCAACGCGTACTGCGGCCCAACCCTGGATTACACGCTGTGCTGGTTCTGAAGCGCCTCGAGCGAGGCCCGCCCGGTCCTCGTCCTATCGGGGCTCGACCTCGTCAGCGTTGGGCATCGCCGGCCTGTGCAGCGCCGTGCGGATGCTGACGACGAGCTGGCTGCGCACGAGCGCGAGGACGCTCTCGAACTCGGACTCGGTCATCGGGACGCGCCGCCGCAGCTCCTCTCGCGTGCTCGCGAGGAGGCTGCGGCGGACGCTGGCCCTCCAGCGCGCCACCGTCGAGCGGTGCATGCCGAAGAGGGCTCCGATGCGATCGATGTTGAGGCCGTCCACGTAATGCAGCTTCAGGAGGAGGGCGTCGCGGTCCGGCAGCGCGGCGAGCACCGCCTCCACCGCTTCCTCATATGCCCGGCGGTACTGGAGCTTCAGGTAGTCGAGCTCCGGATCGACCACCCCGGGGAGCCGGCCCTCGAGCTCGCCGTCGAGCGGGACGCCGGCGCCGCGCCGCTCCGCGCGCAGGCGCAGCGCGGTGCGCACCGCGACGACGCGAACCCAGCTCGAGAGGGCGCCGCGCCCCGAGTACTCGGCGATCCGGCGACCCCCTCCGCGCGCCGGGACGAGGAACGCCTCGCGCATCGCCTGGGCGACCTCGTCGGCGAACGCGGGCGAGCGGTCGATGCGCCGCACCAGGGCCGGGACCCGAGAGAGCTGGGCCCGCTCGAACTCCGCGAGCGCCGCAGGGATCCCGAGGGAACAAGCGCAGGCAAGGAAGAGATCCGCCGCATGGAGCGCCGCGATCGCCCCCTCCACGTCCGCTCGCGTGCGGACGTGGCCGGCGACGTGCGCGGCGAACGCCTCCGCGTCGAGCGGCACGTCCGGAAAGGCCGCGCGCCCCGCCGCGTCCGCGGCGCGCAGCGCGGACTCGATGGACTCGGCGGCGGGCGCGAGCTCTCGCGCTCGCCCGAGCCGAGCGAGAAGGATCCCAGATAGCGAAGCGGCCTCACCCATGTGGCACGCGCGGTACGCCTTCGCTCTTTGTAAAACGGCGTGTCATCCGAAGCGACGTGACCGATGGGCTGCCTCGCAGAAGACGACCTCTTGGAGTACGTCGAGCGGCGCCTGGCGCCCGAAGATGTTGCCGCGGCCGAGGCGCACTTGCGCGGGTGCAACGGATGTCGACAGGCGCTCGCCGAGCTCGCCCGATCTGCGGGGCCCGAGCCGCCCGCTCCGGGAGAGCCACCGGGACGTTACGAGGTGCTGGAGCCGATCGGCGCCGGCGGGATGGGCGTCGTCTACGCGGCGCGCGATCATCAGCTGCGCCGGACCGTCGCCCTCAAGATGCTCCAGCCGGGCGGCGCTGGAGACGCGAGCGAGGCGAGGATGCGCGAGCGCCTCCTGCGCGAGGCGCGCGCGATGGCCCGCCTCTCCCACCCCAACGTCCTCGCGGTGTACGAGGTGGGGGAGCTCGACGGCCAGGTCTTCCTCGCGATGGAGCTCGTCGAGGGCCGGACCCTGACGGCGTGGCTCGGCGAGGAGCGACGGAGCTGGCGGGAGGTGCTGGACGTCTTCCTCGAGGCGGCGCGCGGCCTCGCGGCGGCGCACGCGGCGGGGCTCATCCACCGCGACTTCAAGCCGGACAACGTGCTCGTGGGAGCGGACGGGCGGGTGCGGGTGACGGACTTCGGCCTCGCGAGCGCCCTCGCGCCTGCCCCCGGCGACCGCGCGGAGGGCGGCGATTCCCAGCCGGTCCGCTCGGTCACGGTCACGGCGCTGGCCGGCAGTCCCGCGTACATGCAGCAGCTCCGCGGCGAGCGGGTGGACGCGCGCGCGGACGTGTTCAGCTACTGCGTGGCCCTGTATGAGGCACTCTACGGCGAGCGGCCGTTCCGCGGCGAGTCGCTCGCGGAGCTCGAGGGCGCGATCCGGCGAGGTGATCTGAACTCGACACGGCGGCGAAAAGTCCCGGCCTGGCTCAGGCGCACGCTCGTGCGCGGCCTGCGCCACGACTCCGCTGAGCGCTTCCAATCCATCGAGGCGATCGTCGCTGCCCTCGAGAGCGGCCGAACGGGCGCGTGGAGGCGGCTCGCCGCCGCCGTGACGCTCCTCACGGCGCTTGCCGCACTCGCGCTCTTCGCGGGCCCCTGGCGAGAGCGGCTGACGCGAAATGGGGGCGCAGCAGGAATCCGATCACTGGCAGTGCTGCCGCTCGAGGACCTCGCTGGCGACACGTCCCAGCCATCTTTCGCAGACGCCATCACCGAGGCGCTCACGACCGACCTCGGGCGGACACGGGGCTTGCGGGTGACCTCACGGCATTCGGCGAGCGCATTCAAGGCGACCGCGAGGCCGGTGCCGGAGATCGGTCGAGCGCTGAATGTGGACGCACTCCTCGAGGGCAGCATCGGGCGAGCGGGGAACCAGGTGCGCGTCGACCTGCGGATGATCCGGACTGCCCGCGGCGAGCAGGTCTGGGCGGGTCGATTCGAGGGGGACGCGCGCGACGGCTTCGCGCTGGAAGACCAGGCGGTGCGAGCGGTGCGTGCGGCGCTCGCGCTGTCGCTCGTCGGCAAAGAGGGGTCGCGTTCGCGACCGACGACCAGTCCGGAAGCGTTCGACCTCTACTTGCGCGGCAAGATCCACCTCCTCCATGTAAACGAGCGCGACAACGCCGAGGCCATCCGGCTCCTCGAGCGCGCGGTCGCCCTCGATCCGAGCTTCGCGCCAGCGCAGGCGGAGCTTTCGTACGCGTACGGCGTGCGGGTGGGCGAGCTCGCCCCGGGGGACGCCGCCGCCCTCGAACGCGCCGACATCGCGGCTCACGCAGCGCTCCGCCTCGATCCCGATCTGGCCGAGGCGCACTACGCGACCGCCCTTCTCCTCTGGGGAGTCCCTCCGGACCGGTACTGGCACGAGCGCGCCGCGAAGGAGCTCGAGCGGGCACTGTCGCTGAACCCGAACCTCTCCGGTGCGCACCATCTCCTCGCTGTGGTCTACCTCCACATCGGACTGCTCGACCGCGCAACGCTGGAGCTCCAGAAAACGCTGCTGCTCGACCCCACCGATAGCAACGCCCTGCGGCGGATTGCGCTCGTGCTCGCGTTTCGTGGAGAGTACGACGAGGCGCTCAGGAAGTTTCGTGAGGTCCCGCAGCAGGCGAACCCATCCCACCTGAGCCATGACGTCGCGTGGACGCTCCAGCACCTCGGACGGAAGCAGGAGGCCCTCGCACTCGTGGACGAGTACCTGAGGGCGCATCCCGAGGACCGCGGCGGCGTGGTGACGAGCAACCGCGCCATCCTGTTCGCCCAGGCGGGCGACGCTCGCGGCGCGAAGACGGCCATCCGCGCGGCGATCGAGAAGGGGAAGGGGTACGTCCACTTCCACCACGCCGCGTACAACATCGCGTCCGCGTATGCGCTGCTCGGTCAGGCCGCCGACGCCGTGCACTGGCTCCGCGACGCCGCCGAGAACGGGTTCCCCTGCTATCCGCTCTTCGCAGGCGATCCGAACCTGGCGCCGATCCGCCAGGATCCCGGCTATATCGCGTTGATGAGCGAGCTGAAGGCGCAGTGGGAGGGGTACCGCGCGACGCTCTCGCCCTGAGCACCCGCTTCGGTGCCCTCCTGCGACAATTTCGGTCGATCGCGCACCTCTTCTGCGGAGGCCATCCGGCCATCCGCTCAACGGGCCCGTACGTGGCCCAGGAGGATCGGCATGAGTGCGTATTTCCGGTGGGTAGCGTTCACGAGCATCGGCTTTCTGACAGCGGCGGGGTGCGCGTGGCCTGCCGACGCCGCTGCCGAGAGCAGCGCATGCGAAAGCTTCGGGCCCTGGTCCCCAGCGGTCAACCTGGGAAGCGTCGTGAATTCGCCATACAACGATTTCCATCCGGCGATATCGCCGGACGGGTTGTCCCTCTACATCACGTCGAATCGCCCGGGGGGCAGTGGGCTGGAGGATCTCTGGGTCTCCCACCGCGCAAGCATCGACGCTCCGTGGGGTTCCCCCGTGCCCCTCGGACCCAGCATCAACACGTCGGACAGCGAGTACGCGCCGAACGTTTCGGCTGATGGGCACTGGCTGCTATTCAGCCGCGCCAATCGACCCTTCGGGCAGATCGGCGCAAGCCAGATCTACGTATCCCATCGCGACGACACCGGCGACGACTTCGGATGGGAGCCGGCACAGCCGCTCGGCGGCGGGATCAATGACCCCAGCTACGATACGAACGCTCCTCGAATCTTCGTGGACGCAACGACGGGGATCGTCAGCATCTTCTTCAACAGCATTCTGCGAACAGGTGGGCTGGGAGACTTCGACGAGTACGTGAGCCGGCGAGGGGTTCCCGGGGACCTCGACCTGTACCATCTCAAGTTTCCCGAGGGCGACGACGTGACGGCGCTGAACAGTCCCTACCGCGACACACCCACCGGGATCCGAAGCGACGGCCTGGCCATGTTCGTCACTTCGAATCGCGATGGGTTCCAGGGGCAGATGGACAGCCCGCCCACGCCGCGCAACCTCGACCTGTGGTTCTCGATGCGTTCGAGCAGTCTCGACGACGAATGGGAACCACCCGTGAACCTGAACGCCGATGCGCTGAACGAGAACGGCGAGCCTTGCAGCGCTGCGCCGAGTCCCGTCTGCATCAACACGACCTCGAATGAGGGGGCGCCCGCGCTCTCGGTGGATGGCACCGCGCTGTACTTCTACTCGGACCGACCGGGCGGGTACGGAGGAAGGGATCTCTACGTCGCCACCCGCAGTCCTTTGCGTGGCGAATAGCCGACGGCGAGGGAGCGCCGCGAAGGCCGTCCCATTCAGGAGGTGCCGGCGCTCATGGAAGAGTACCTGCGAGCGCACCCAGACGATCGCGGCGGGGTCGTCACGAGCGCAGGCGCAACGTTGTTCGCGAAGGCAGGCGACAAGCGCCGCGCACGAGCGGACATCGCCGCAGGGCTCGAGAAGTGGAAGGGGTACGTCCACTTCCACCACGCGGCGTACAACATCGCCTCGGCGTACGCGCTGCTCGGGCAGCCAGGCGACGCCGTTCACTGGCTCCGCTGGGCCGCCGAGAACGGGTTCCGGTGCTACCCGCTCTTCGCGAGCGATCCGAACCTGGCGCGGATCCGCCAGGACCCCGGCTACGTCGGGCTGGTGGACGAGCTGAAGGCGCAGTGGGAGCGGTACCGCGCGACGCTCTGAGCCCGTGGCTCGAGAGAGTACGTGGCCATTCGGCCTATTCGCCACCGACAGCTCGACTGTCCGCCGAGCCCCGGTGGGCATCACCCGCGAGACCTCGGCGAACCGTGACGGCCCGTCGATAAGTCGCCGCATTCGAACCCGATCGGCGGTCACCACACCCGCCCTGGGAGTCCCCGATGCTCGCGCTTCTCCTCATGCTGGCGCTCGGCAGCGTTGCGCCAGAGCCGCCGCAGGGCCTCGTTCCCTTTGCGTCCACCGAGTCGATGGCTCGCCTCGACCGCAGCAGGCACAAGATCGACTTCTTCACGCTGGCGAACCACTTCGAGAGCGAACAGAACGTCGCCATGTGCGGTCCCGCGACGGCGGTCATCGTCCTGAACGCGCTCCGCGCCGGAAACGACAAGGTGGCTCGCCCGAGGGATCCGTCGCTCTTCCCGGCGGAGTTCTCCGCGAACCTTCCCAAGGGGATCGATCCGGTCTTCGACCGCTACACGCAAGGCGCGTTCTTCGACGAGAAGTTCAACTCGGTGAAGCCGAAGGCAGTCTTCTTCGGTCTCCCCGACAAGGGCGGCAAGCGCGACCCCGGCATGCAGCTCCGCCAGCTTCATGAAGTGCTGCTGAAGCACGGGCTCGACTCGCAGATCCGCGTCGTCGGCGAGGGCGCCGACGAGAAGACGCTCGAGGCCGAGATCGTGGCGAACCTGGCGACCGCGAACGATTACGTCATCGTGAACTACACCCGCGAGGCGCTGGGACAGAAGGGCCGCGGTCACATCTCGCCAGTGGCGGCCTACGACGAGACGTCGGACTCCTTCCTCTTGCTCGACGTGAACCCGAACCAGGGGCACACCTGGGTCTGGGTCCCGGCCCATGCGCTCTTCGCGTCGATGCGGACGAAGGACACGGTGGAGAACCGTGGTTTCCTGCTGGTGCGCGAACGTCGTCAGCAGTGATCGCAGTGCGGTCCCCCGCCCAGGGGCCGTCCCGTCGCCGACGGGCATCCGTCGAGCGATGAGAGGTTCGGATCACACGTTCGGCACCGCGCTCGTCTCGCCGATCGGCCGGATGAGCACCTGGCGCGGCTTCACGCCGTTGGCGGGCCCGACCACGCCCTCGCGCTCCATGCGCTCGACGATCTTCGCGGCCTTGTTGTAGCCGAGCCGCATCTCGCGCTGGAGCTTCGAGACCGAGACCTCCTCCATCCGCGCGACGAGCTCGAGGGCCTGGTCGTAGACGGGGTCGTCGTCGTCGTCGAACCCGCCGCGATCGCCCGTCTCGCGCGCCTTCAGGATCGAGTCGTCGTAGACCGGCCGCCCCTGCTCCTTCAGGAAGGCGACCACCCGGTGGAGCTCTTCCTCGGAGACGAACGCGCCCTGCACGCGCGTCACCGGCTGGGTGGCGGTCATGACGAGCATGTCGCCGTCGCCGAGCAGGGTCTCCGCGCCGGGGCCGTTGATGATGGTCTGCGAGTCGTGGCGCGAGGCGAGGCGGAAGCTGATGCGGGCCGGGAAGTTGTTCTTGATCATCCCGGTCACGACGTCGGTCGAGGGGCGCTGCGTCGCCACCATGAGGTGGATGCCGGTGGCGCGCGCCTTCTGCGCGAGGCGCGCGAGCGAGATCTCCACCTCGCGCGGCGCCGTCATCATGAGGTCGGCGAGCTCGTCGATGACGACGACGATGTACGGCAGCTTCTGCGGCAGCTTCCGCTCGTCCCGCGCCGCGACCGGGTCGGCGGGCGGAGGGGCGGTCGGATCCTCGAACTCGGCGCTCGCGGCGCGGCCCTTCGACTCCGCCTGCCCTGAGCGTAGGGCCTGCGCAGCGGGCCCGCAGTCGAAGGGCTCAGGGTGAGCGGCCGAGTCGACGGTGTCCGCCTGCGCGCGCGCGGCGGCCTCCTCCTCGGTCTCGCCTGCCGTCACGTCGACGACGACGAGCTTCCGCGCCGGCAGCGCGTCCTGCTCCTCGAAGGTCCTCCCCTCGGCGCGGAGCTTCTCGACCTTGCCGTTGTACGACTTCAGGTCCTTCGAGCCGGTGTCGGCGAGGATCTGGGTGCGCCGCTCCATCTCGTCCACCGCCCACTGGAGCGCGCGCGCCGCCTTCTGCGGATCGGTGACGACGGGAAGGAGCAGGTGGGGGATGTCCTCGTAGGCGGAGAGCTCCGTCATCTTCGGGTCCACCATGATCATCCGCACCTCGGCCGGCGTCTGCCGGTAGAGCATGCTCAGGATCATGGTGTTGAGGCCGACCGACTTCCCCGAGCCGGTGGTGCCGGCGATGAGGAGGTGGGGCATCCGCTGCAGGTCCACGCAATAGGGGATCCCCTCGATGTTCTTGCCGAGACCGAGCGGCAGGAACCCGCCGGCGTGGGCGAACGCCTCCGACTCGAGGACGTCGCGCAGGTACACGGTCGAGCGGTCGTGGTTCGGCACCTCGATGCCCACGACGCCCTTGCCCGGGATCGGCGCGATGATCCGGATCCGGATGGCGCTCAGCGCCATCGTGAGCTCCTTGTCGAGGTTCTCGATGCGGGCGAGCTTCACGCCCGCCACCGGAGAGAACTCGTACAGGGTGACCACCGGCCCGGGGCGGATGTGCCGGATTGATCCCTCGACCCCGTGCTGGTTCAGGGTCGCGACGATGATCTCGGCGATGCGGGTGAGGCCGCGCTCGTCGACCGCCTTCGCCTTCTCCTCGTGGACGTCGAGGAGCGCGGTCGAGGGGAGCTGGAAGACGTCCCCCGCCTTCGTGAAGGCAAAGTCGGGGGCCTCCTTCTTCTCCTTCCTCTTCCTCGCGCTGCGCTCGAGCATCGCCTGCGACACCACGATCTCCGGCTTCGCGGACGGAGTCGCGGGGGCGAGCTCCGCGGCAGGAGCGCCCGCCTCCACGGTCGCGCCGGCGTCCTTCTCCTTGCGCTTGCGGCGCCGGGGCTCCTCCGCCTCGGCTTCGGCGGCCGCTTCCAGCGGCTCGCCTTCCACCGCGGGCGGGACCACCGCCCAGGCTGGATCCTCGAACGTGCCGCTGCGCCGGACGTGCTCGAGCGCGAGCGCGCCAGCGACGGCGCGGGCGTCGGCGCGATCCTCCTCGCCGAAGAACTCGATCTCCGCGCTGTCGGCGAGCGCGCGAGCCTCCTCCTCGACGCGCCGGACGCGCACCGACGCCTCCTCGGCGCGCAGCTCGGCGACGGCGACGCGGTGCTCCTGCACCGCGTCGGTCATCCGGGCGAAGAGGAACGAGAGCGTCGCGCGCGCGGCGCGGACCAGCGCGGCGGCGATGGCCTGCGGCTTCACGTCCGCGGCGACGATGAGGGCGACGGTGCCGGTCGCGACGAGGATGATGGCGCTCCCCCAGGTCGAGAGGAAGCGCACCGAGAACGCGGAGAGCGCCGCGCCGACCACGCCGCCGGCCGGGAACGAGGCCGCGGCGCGATCGCCCACGGCGAGGTGCGCGAGCGAGGCGACCGAGAGCGTCAGGACCGCGTACGCGGCGGCGGAGAGCGCGGTGATCCGCGGCGTCGCGCCGCGGAACAGCTGGACTGCCGCGGCGGCCATCGCGACGGGGAGGACGAGGGCGGAGAAGCCGAGGAGCCCGTACAGCGCCGCGGCGCCGCGGTGCCCCACCGGTCCGCAGAGGTTCGTCGGCGGCATGCTCCGCGCGATGAGCGCGCCATCGATGGAGGAGAACGTGACGAGGCCGAGCGCGCTCACCGCCGCGGCGGCGAGGAGCGCGACCGCGGCGATGTCCCGCGCCATCCCCGTCCGCGCCGCGCCCGCTTTGCGGCGAGGCGTCTCGCGATCCGGGCGCCGACTCGAGCCGTCGTCCAGCCGCCGATTCCCCTTGGCCTTCCCCATGCGCGCCGCCACCGCCTCCCGAGGTTCCGCCGCCTCGCGCGAACGAGGGCTTGCCCGCCCGAGGATATCGGCGGGTAGCGAGGGGTCAATTTTTCGTCGGAACCCGGCGGTGTCGTACAATGCGCGGGAAAGAAGCGCCTCTTCCCGCGAGCTTCCATGGACGTCCGCTGCGAACGCTGCAGGGCCCAGTACGTCTTCGACGACGAGCAGGTCACCTCTTCGGGGCTGACCGTGCAGTGCACGAACTGCGGCCACGTCTTCAAGGTGAAGAAGAAGGAGCTCGTCGTCACCGTGCCGGTGAAGCCGGGCGAGATGGAGGGTGCGCCGCTCCCCGCCTCCGCGGCGGCGCCCCGGCCAGGCGGAAGGCGCGCGTCCTTGCCGGCCATCCCTGCGGTGCAGTCGCCCGCCCCGCCGCACGCGGAGGCGGAGTGGCCGCGCGAGCCGGAGCGGCCGAGGGAGTGGCGCGTCCGTCAGCCGAACGGGAACATCTTCACGTTCCGTGAGCTGACCACGCTCCAGAAGTGGATCATCGAGCAGAAGGTCTCGCGCGACGACGAGATCTCGCTCTCGGGCGATCAGTGGAAGCGGCTCGGAAACATCGCGGAGCTGGCGAGCTTCTTCCAGGTGGTCGAGGCGGCGGAGCGCTCGCGGACCCAGGTCGCGCAGCCCGCCGTGACGCCGCTTCCCATGCCGGGCGTGCCGCTGTACGGGGGCGCGCTGCCGCCGCTCCATCCGGCGGCGGGCCCGCTCACGCCGTACCCCGCGCCCTACGCGGGCGCCGCTGCGCCGGAGTACCGCGTTCCGGAAGCCGCGCGGATCCTCGCTCCCGTCCACGAGGTGGACCTCGGCCAGGACGGGGACCCGCGGCCGCGCCGCACCGGGCGCACGCGGCTCGCCGTGCTCGTGCCGGCGCTCCTCGCCGCCGGCGGCGCCGCGGCCTACGCCTTCTCTTCCTGGTTCCACGCGGCGCCGTCGCCCGCCGAGGTGTCGGTGCCGCTCAGCATCCAGCTCACGCCCGCGCCGCCCGAGCCCCCCGCCGCGCCTCCGGCGCCGGCCGTCCCGGCGCCAGAGCCGGTCGCCGAGCCGGCGCTCCAGTCCCCGCCCGAGCAGATCGCGAAACCTGCGCGGGCGGCGCCGAAGGGGCCGAAGGCGCTCCTCGCCCAGGCGAGGAAGGCCCTCGAGAGTGGAAACGCCGAGGCTGCGCTCGAGCTCTACGGCCGCGTCGCCTCGGAGGACGCCCGCAACGCCGAGGCCCTGACCGGCCGAGGTTTGTGCTATCTCGATCTCGAGAGCTATCCCCCGGCCGAGGCCAGCTTCCTCGCGGCGCTCCGGCTGGACCCTGGTCAGCCCGACGCGATGCTGGGGCTCGCGGAGAGCTACCGGTTCCAGGGAAGGAAATCGGAGGCCATCTCGCATTACGAGAAGTATCTCGCCGAGCATCCCGACGGCGAGGACGCCGAGGTGGCGAAGAACGCACTCGCAGAGCTGAGGAAATGAAAGACATGTCCGACAGGGGAACTCCGGGGAAGCCGTCGAGCACCGAGGAGGAGTACTTCGTCCGCGAGGACGCGGAGAAGAAGCGGAAGCTCGCGCTGCAGGCGAAGCACGAGAAGGAGGCGGCCGAGCTGAAGCGGCTGAAGGACCTCCACTTCATGCACTGTCCGAAGTGCGGGATGGACATGCACGAGATCCCGTACCGCGGCGTGGACGTGGACGTGTGCTTCTCTTGCAACGGGATCTTCCTCGACGAGGGCGAGATCAAGCGCCTCGAGAAGCCCGAGTCGAAGGGCGTGATGACGGCGATCCTGAACTGGTTCAAGCCCGAGACGAAGACGCCCGTCTAGGAGCGGCCGTGGCCCTGTCCCTCGAGGAGGTCCGGCGCATCGCCGCCCTCGCGCGTCTCCGCCTCTCCCCCGAGGAGGAGCGGACCTTCGCCGGGCAGCTCTCGGCGATCCTCGATCACGTCCGCCAGCTCGAGGAGCTGGACGTTTCCGCGGTCGAGCCGATGACGCACGCGCTCGCCGCCGGCGAAACGCCGTCCCTCCGCGCCGACGAGGTCGAGCCCGGCCTGTCACCGGAGGAGGCCCTCGCGGCGGCGCCCGCGCGCGAGGGGACCTGCTTCAAGGTCCCGAGGATCATCGAGTGAGCGGCGGCAAGACCGACCTCACCGCGCTCTCGCTCCGCGAGGCGGGCGCGGGCATCGCCGCGAAGGCGATCTCGTCCCGCGAGCTCGTCGAGGCGGCGCTCGCCCGCATCGCCGCGACGGACGGGAAGGTGGGCGCCTTCCTCGCCGTCACCGCCGAGCGGGCCCGGGCGGCCGCCGCCCGCGCCGACGAGCGCGCCACGCGCGGCGAGCGCCGGTCCGAGCTCGACGGCGTCCCGGTGGCCGTGAAGGACCTCTTCGCGACGAAGGGCGTCCCGACCACCGCCGGCTCGCGCATCCTCGAGGGATGGATTCCGCCCTACGACGCGGCCGCGGTCGAGCGGCTCGAGGAGGCCGGGGCCGTCGTCGTCGGCAAGCTCAACATGGACGAGTTCGCGATGGGCTCGTCGAACGAGAACAGCGCCTACCGGCCCTGCGCGAACCCGTACGATCTCTCCCGCACGCCGGGCGGGAGCTCGGGCGGCAGCGCGGCGGCCGTCGCGGCGCGCCAGGTCCACGCCACGCTCGGCACGGACACGGGGGGCTCCATCCGGCTCCCCGCCGCGTTCTGCGGCGTCGTGGGCGTGAAGCCCACCTACGGCCGCGTGTCGCGCTACGGCGTCATCGCGTTCGCGTCGTCGCTCGATCAGGTCGGGCCCCTCGCGCGCACGGTCGAGGACGCGGCGCTCCTCCTCGGCCGCATCGCCGGCCACGACCCCCGCGACATGACCTCCTCCTCCCGGCCGGTCGAGGACTACCTCGCCGCCCTCGAGGAGGGGGCGCGGGGGCTGCGCATCGGCGTGCCGCGCGAGTGGTTCCAGGGCGGGGTGGACGCGGGCGTCGAGCGGGCGGTGCGCGCGGCGCTGCAGACGTACGAGAAGCTCGGGGCGAAGCTCGTCGAGATCTCGCTGCCGCACACGAAGTACGGGATCTCCGCCTACTACCTCATCGCCCCAGCCGAGGCGTCCTCGAACCTCGCGCGTTACGACGGCGTCCGCTTCGGCCTGCGCGCCGAGGCGAGGGGGCTCAAGGAGATGTACGCCGAGACGCGCGAGCGCGGGTTCGGCGCCGAGGCGAAGCGGCGCATCATGCTCGGCACGTACGCGCTCTCCGCCGGCTACTACGACGCCTACTACCTGCGCGCCCAGAAGGTCCGCACCCTCGTGCGGCGCGACTTCGACGAGGCCTTCCGCGTCTGCGACGTCGTCGCCGGGCCGGTGGCGCCCAGCGTCGCGTTCGCCCTGGGGGAGCGGACCCGGGACCCGCTCCAGATGTACCTCGCGGACGTCTTCACCATCACCTGCAACCTCGCGGCGCTGCCCGGGCTCTCCGTCCCGTGCGCGCTCGAGCCCGCCAGCGGGATGCCGGTCGGGCTCCAGCTCGTCGGGCGCCCCTTCGACGAGGCCACGCTGCTGCGCGTCGCGCGCGCGCTCGAGCGCGAGGCCGGACCGCTGCCGCCGCCGGCGATCGCAAGAGGATGACGATGGCGATCGCGGACTTCCAGGTCGTCATCGGGCTCGAGGTTCACGCCCAGCTCCTCACGAACAGCAAGGTGTTCTGCGGATGCTCGACCGAGTTCGGCGGCGAGCCCAACTCCCGGGTCTGCCCCGTCTGCCTCGGCCTCCCGGGGGTGCTCCCACGCCTCAACGCGCGGGTGGTCGAGATGGCGGTGCGCACCGGCGTCGCCCTCGGCTCGCGTGTGAAGGAGAAGAGCGTCTTCGCGCGCAAGAACTACTTCTACCCGGACCTCCCGAAGGGCTATCAGATCTCGCAGTACGAGCTGCCCATCTGCGAGGGCGGCGCGGTCGAGATCACGGTCGGAGGCGAGGACAAGCGCATCCGGCTCGTCCGCGCCCACATCGAGGAGGACGCAGGGAAGAACCTCCACGACGTCTCGGCCGATGGCGCCTCGGGGGTGGATCTCAACCGGGCCGGGGTGCCGCTCCTCGAAATCGTCTCGGAGCCCGACCTGCGCTCGGTGGACGAGGCGGTCGAGTACCTCAAGGCGCTCCGCGCCATCCTCATGACCCTAGGCGTGAACGACGGCAACCTGCAGGAGGGCTCGTTCCGCTGCGACGCGAACGTGTCGGTGATGCGCAAGGGGGCGGACCGCTACGGGACGCGCTGCGAGATCAAGAACATGAACTCGTTCCGCTTCCTGCGCGCCGCGATCGAGTACGAGGTCCGCCGCCAGGTCGCGCTCGTCGAGGGCGGCGGGCAGGTCCAGCAGGAGACGCGCCTCTTCGACCCGGATCGCGGCGAGACCCGCTCGATGCGCTCCAAGGAGGAGGCGCACGACTACCGCTACTTCCCCGAGCCGGACCTGCCGCCCGTGCTCGTGCCGCCGAGCCTCGTCGAGCGGCTGCGGGGCGAGCTCCCCGAGCTGCCGCGAGCCCGCGCGGCGCGCTACCGGAGCGAGCTCGGTCTCTCCGCGCAGGACGCCGGCCTCCTCGTCTCGGAGCGGGCGGTGGCGGAGTTCTTCGACGCGGCGCTCGACCAGTACGGCCGCGGCCCCGAGCCGGCGAAGAAGCTCGCGAACTGGATGAACGGCGAGGTGGCGCGCCTCGCGAACGAGCGGGGCGAGGCGCCCTCCGCCTGGAAGCTCACCCCCGCCGCGCTCGTCGCGCTCCTGAAGCTCCTCGACGCCCAGACCATCGGCGGTGCCGGCGCGAAGCAGGTGCTCGAGGAGGTCTTCGCGACCGGCGCGGAGCCGGACGAGGTCGTGCGCACGAGGGGCCTCGCGCAGGTGTCCGACACGGGCGTCATCGAGGCGGCGGTGGACCAGGTCCTCGCCACGAGCGCCGGCGAGGTCGAGCGCTACCGCGCGGGGAACAAGAAGCTGCTCGGCTTCTTCGTCGGCCAGGTGATGAAGGCGACGAAGGGGAAGGGGAACCCGGCGGTCGTCAATGCGCTGCTCAAGGCGAAGCTCGGGGAGTGAACGACCGATCGTGATTCGTGAACACCCGTTCGCCCTGAGCGTAGGGGCGCGAAGCGCCCCGAAGTCGAAGGGCGGCACCGGATCCAAGGTGCGTGCTTCGACTTCGCACCCGCTGCGCGGGCGCTACGCTCAGCACGAACGGTTCTGCGGTGATCGCTAATCATGAGCTGTGGTTTCAGCGCTGGGCCGGAGGAGAAGCGAATGGCTCGATGGGCGGGATGGGGTGCAGGACCGGCTGGCGCCGCGAGGCGCGGCCCGAGCCACGCCTTTCAGGTCGCCGCGCTGGCCGGCTGCACCATCGTGGCGGCGTTCCTCGCCCGCGAGGACCGGCTCCTCGCAGCCGCCGTTGCCGCGGCGGCGGCGGTCTACTTCGCCCTGCGCGCGTTCGCGGGGCTCGGGAGGAAGCGATGACGCGCGAGCCGCTCCGGCCCGTGCTGTACGACGCCGCCACGGACGCCGTGCGCGTGCTCGACCAGCGCCGGCTGCCTGCCGAGGAGGTCTGGCTCGAGCTGCGCAGCTCGGCCGAGGTGGTCGCCGCGATCAAGGACCTGACGGTTCGCGGCGCTCCGGCGATCGGCGTCGCCGCCGCCTACGCGCTCGCGGTGGACGCCCGGCGTGGCGCGGATCCGGCGGCCCTCCGCCACGCCGCGGAGCAGCTCGTGCATGCGCGCCCCACCGCGGTGAACCTGGCCTGGGCGGTGCGGCGGATGTCCCGCCGGATCGGGCTCGGCGCCGAGACGCTGCTCGAGGAGGCCCACGCGATCCGGGACGAGGACGAGGCGGCCTGCCGCCGGATCGGGGCGCTCGGGGCCCCCCTCGTCCCGCCGCGCGCGCGGGTCCTCACCCACTGCAACGCGGGGGCGCTCGCCACCGCCGGCTACGGCACGGCGCTCGGGGTGGTGCGCGCGGCGATCGAGGCGGGGAACGCGATCTCCGTCTTCGCCGGCGAGACCCGTCCGTTCCTGCAGGGCGCGCGCCTCACCGCGTGGGAGCTGCAGCGCGACGGGATCCCGGTCACGCTCCTCACCGACGGGATGGCCGGCTGGCTCATGGCCCGCGGCGAGATCGCCTGCGTCATCGTGGGGGCGGACCGGATCGCCGCGAACGGCGACGTCGCGAACAAGATCGGGACGTACGCGCTCGCCGTCCTCGCCGCTCATCACCACCTGCCGTTCTACGTGGCCGCGCCGTGGAGCACGGTCGACCTCGAGACCGCGCGGGGCGAGGACATCCCCATCGAGGAGCGCGGCGGCGAGGAGGTCCTGACCCTCGCCGGCCAGCGCATCGCGCCGGTGGGCGTCCCCGCCCGGTATCCGGCGTTCGACGTGACCCCCGCCGCCCTCGTCACGGCGATCATCACGGAGCGCGGCGTGGTGCGCCCGCCCCACGCCGAGGGGTTGCGCGCGCTCGCGGGCGCGTAGCCGATCCTTCGATCGCCGTTCCCGTAGAGGCCCGCCGGCTCATCCTGGGCGAGGCCGCGCCGTAGGGTCGGGAGGGGGCGCAGTGGCCGGGCTTACCCGGCTCCGTTTCCCTGTCCTTGCCGAGCCGCTGCCGCAGCCCATCTCCAGGGAAGCATCTCCCAGGAATGCCGCTCCTGAGGACGAACAGGATCCCGGTCAAGGCTGCCCGGTCTGGAACCGGAGGTCGCCCCCCTTGGGACTGCGCCGCCGCTTCGGGAGAAGCGGGGCGATCCCCGCCCACAACCTGTCGCGTACCAACGCCGCCGCAACCTCTCCCGTCTACAATGGCGCGATCTCACGTCCAGTTTCTAGCGGCGGTCTTGTTAGACGCTCTTAGCGAGATCGTCCCTTGACGAGCGCGTCGATGTGCCTCGCGCGCGCCGGGTCAAGCACTCGAAGGCGTTCCGCTGCGCGCACGGCGCGCTCGTCGTCGCCGAGTTCGTGCGCGAGCAAGGCCTCGAAGAAGAGCGACTCCACGTCGTTCGGATCAAGGGCCGAGGCGGTCGAGAACGCGGTGAGCGCATCCGCTTTCTTTTGCTCTTGAACTAGCAGCCGTCCGAGATTCCGTTGGGCCGTGGGGAAACGGGGCTCGAGGGAGAGCGCCTTCCGGTACATTTGCTCCGCTTCGGCCCAACGGCCGTCATTCGCGTAGAGGGTACCCAGGTCCACCCACGCCGCAGGGTACAACGGGTGCAGCTCCACCGCCTTCTCGAGCGCGGTGACGGCCCGACGCGGTTCCCCAGCCTCGTTCAGGGCGTCGCCGAGCAGGGCCCACAGACGGGGATTCTCGGGGTGGACACCCACCGCGTCCTGGTACAAGGCGACGGGACTCGTCCAGAGTTCGTTGCGCCGCCAGGTGAGCAAAGAGGTTGCGATGAGCACCGCCCCGAGTGCCAGAGCCTGCCAGGCCCGAGGCACGCGGCGCAGCCCTTCCAGGAACGCCAGCACGAACCCGAGCATCGGAAGATAGAGGCGGTGTTCCACCATCGGGTCGAGCGGAATGAAGGTCGACTCCACCGACAGACCGAGCAGGAAGACCGCGACGCCGAGGGAGAGCAACGGGAGCCGTCGTACTTGTGCGGCTAGCGCAATGAGTGCAAGCAGCCCCACCCCGGCGGCGATGTTCTTCGCAGTCACCAACGACGCGACCACGGGATAGCCGTGATCGATCGCCTGTCCCCAAGGAATGACGAGGAGACTAAGGTACTTCCAAAGTACCGAAAGCTCGGTGACGAAGTAGGTGAGAGGCGTGACCTCGCGCAACGGCGCGCCGGGGCCGGCGTAGCCGACGAGGAGCCAGTCAAACGACCGGGCGAGGCGAAGATCCGACCCACCAGCGAGCTGCGAAATCAGGCTCTCCTCCACGTCTAATGGGTCGAGGGCCGCACGTATCGTGAAGCAAGGAGCGTGATCGCTCCGGCAAGAGGAAGAAGGAAGCGCACCGAAAACCCGTGGTACTTCGAGGTTTGCGAGGACCCGAAGGCACGGAGGACCCGGTGCGCGTCACCACGGTATTCAACAAGCTGCTCGCTCTGCAAGGTGCGTTCGTGCCAGGCGTCGCTTTCGGACCCGTCGGGATCGTGGTGGACGTGGCGAAACGGCACCGCCGCCACCGCTGCCCGCGCTGCGCCTTCTCGACCCGCTCCCGCTACGACCGCGACGTCCGGGAGTGGCGCCACCTGTCGCTCGGAAGATGGCGCGTCGTCATCCGTGCGGAGCTGTGCCGACTCGCCTGCCCCGAGCACGGCGTCGTGACCGAGGCGGTCCCCTGGGCAGAGCACGACTCGCGCTTCACCCGCGACTTCGAGGACCTGGTGGCCTGGGTCGCCCGCGAGATGAACAAGACGGCGGTGAAGAACCTGCTCCACATCGCCTGGGCCACGGTCGGCAACATCGTCGAGCGGGTGGTGGCGCCGAAGATCGACCGCGCCCGGCTCGAGCGGCTGTCTCGCATCGGCATCGACGAGGTGAGCTACCGGAAGGGCCGGTTGTGTCTCTAAGATTGTGTGAATCGGAAGTTCGCGGAGGGTGACAAGGAAGTGGAAGCTCCTCGGAATCCAAACCCGAACGGCCTCGCTTGGCGGCGAGTCC
>WNGF01003038.1_pt1 | contig 39733 bp, 34 predicted proteins | sample 5400641 | NCBI WGS metagenome assembly WNGF01 (sample SAMN13153371, study PRJNA577476) | soil metagenome | isolation source: 80 cm soil or saprolite under grassland replicate 2 | place: USA:California | collected 2016-06-15 | reverse complement strand
CGGCAGTTCGATCCGGCGTGCGTCGAAGCGCTCCTCGCTGTCGCCTAACCCGAAGGGAACCCGCCCCCGCAGTCGAACTCGGTGCCCGCGGCGGCGCGTGTCCCAAGTTCGACGCTGCAGGGTCGCACCACCGCTTTGACGTGGGGGAACCCATGGTTCCCCCACGTGCCCCCTCTTTTTGGTTCGGGGCGAGGCGGATGTTGATTTGCGCTCCGGCGAGACGCGGTCTCGCCTCCGCGCACGGACGTGGACTCACCCTAGACGGATCTGGGCGACTCGTCGTGCCGCGCGGGCGGCGGCGCTGAAGCGTCCCCGCCCGCGTCAGTCCGCCTCCGCCTAACGCGGCTTCGCTCGCGTTAGTCTCCGGCCCTGGTGGTGCGCTTGACAAATGCAGTTTTGTTACTCGAACCTCGACGGGCAAGCTGCTTCGGTCTACTCCAACGATTACGGGGAGCGCCACGTGGCGCTCCCCGTTTGCCCAGAGTCCGCCGTCTACCTCGTGAACTTGAAGTTCGCGAAGTGTGATGTGGTGTCGTTCAACTTGACCTCAAGCGACATGCACTTCGTGGCCCAGGCTTTGTCTGTCTTCCAGACGTACACGTATTGATCCGAGACAGCGTCGTAGGAAAGGCTGCTATTGCCAGCCGTCGACGTTTCTTCAACGCCATCCTCTGGGGCGGTCGGATCGCAAGCAATCTGCTTCCACTTCGGATAGCCGGCGGCGAGGATGTTTAGCCCCCGATTTCCTCCGAGGCTGAACTTCACCGGGATCGCGCTACCCGCCTTCACAACGTTGTACGCAGGCAGATTGTCGATCGGCCGGAAGAATCCGCTGTAGTTGTAGATCACGGTATACGTGGCGCTGACAGTCGGCGCCGCGTTATCGGCGTTGTCTGACCCACCGCTGCACGTCGCTGTGATCGAGCCGACTGGACCGCCCGAAACGCCGAGCGTCGCGCTCGTCTTCACGCCGGACAGCAGTGCCTGATCCTGCGTATCGCACCCCGGAATGGGAACACTGCCGAGTACGTAGGTCGCACCGTTCGTCACGCCCGTGACGGCATTCGTCGGAGGCGTCTTGTCGATCTTGAATGCGTCGCTCGTCGCCGTATTCGCGGCGGCGGCGTTCGCAGCCCGATCCGTGAACGCTGGGCTGCCCACCGTGACGGAGGCACCTTCACCGCTCGTCGTGCTAGTCCCTGTCTTCGTGGGCGACCCGATCGGGAGGAAACCCGACAGGCTGTCGGTCGCCGTGAAGGTTGCGACGACGTCGGTCTTGTTCCAGCCGGCAGCGTTCGGGGTCGGGCTAGCGCTTGTGTAGGCGACCGAGGGTGCGGTCTTGTCGATGTTGATGCCGTTGAAGCTCGCGCCCGAGGCGCTGTTGCCGGCGTAATCGGTGCAGCTACCCGTGCTGGACTTGCTCTGGTTTGCACCCTCGCCAGAGACGGTGCCGCCCAAGAGCCCGTTTGTCGCGACGCCCGAAAGAGCGTCCGTGCAACCGAAGCTCACGACGACATCCTGGTTCGTCCACGCACCCGTGTAGTTGGCGTCATCATCAGCCGTCTTGGCCGATGGGGTGATCACCGGAGCCGTCTTGTCGATGTTGATGTCGCCCTGACTTCCGTTGGCCGAGTTGCCGGCTTTGTCCGTGCAAGTCGTGCTCGCCGACTGACCGGAACCTTCCGCATTCACCGTTACCGGATTCGGGGTGAGTGTGTCCACGCCCGAAGGACCGTCGTCAGTACATGAGAACGTGACCGTGACGTTCTGGTTCGCCCAGTTTGTCGCGCCCGGTGTATAGGCCGTGTCGTCGGCATTCTTGACGCTGACGACGGTGACGCTCGGCGCGGACTGATCGATCTTGAAACTAAGGGAATCGCTTGCTGACCCACCGGCGCTATGCGCGGCGCAGGACGATGTACCGTTCGCCGTATCCGACGAGAACGTCTGCGTACCGCAACCAGAGTCGATCACGACGGCTGAATCTGGATCGTTTACGCCCCACTCGACGGTCACGGAGCTCGTGTACCAGCTGTTTGATCCAAGCGTTCCCGTGATTGTTTTGGTGATGACGGGCGGTGTCGAGTCAGACGCCGTCGTGGCGCATGCTGCACCGCTTCCGCCCGCCGCCGCACTGAAGTAGTCGTTCGTTCCATCGTTGTAGCGAGCCTTGATCGTGTAGCAATGAGAGCTACCCGAACCCAGGCCGGTGATCGACTTGGTCGCAACGTTCTTTGCTGCGGTTGAAACCTCTGTCGCACCCTCGTAGATCTTGTAGTCGGTGATGTCTGCTGCGTCGGGTGAGGCAGTCCATGAGAGATCGACCTGAGTCGCGCCGTTTGCCGAAGCTGCAAGGTTCGATGCGGGACGCGGAAGGATGCGGACGAGGAAGCTGTCGGGATTGCTATTGAACTGGGATCCAGCCTTGCCACCAGACGCAGTCCCGCTGATAGTGACTTGCGATCCGAGTGCCGCAATGGCACTCATTGTGTACCCGAGCGACTGCGCCGTGGCCGAACCGCATCCCGTGAGCGAAACCGTGCCGGGTGAAGCAAATGTCGCCCCGGATGACGAAAACGTCACCGTCACTGGGGTCTGCCCTGCATTGCACCCGTTCACATCGCCTGGCGGCGATCCGGTCGGGTCAGTCAAATAGGCCGCGGCCGAGCCCGTGCCGCCGCGAACGGCACTTGTGTCGCCGCCCGTATTCAGATCGTTCACATTGACCGTGTCGCCGTACGCCATCACAGCGCCGACAGTCAGCGCCGCAAAGACGACGCCGAGGATCAGGCTAAGCCGCCCTCTCCTTCTCTTCTGTGTCGGTGTTGCCACTCTCTCTTCCTCCTTAGTTGCCGCAGGAGGCGCCGCAGAGCACCTCGAACGTGAAGACAGAAAACGTGCAAGAACACGCCGAGGCGCGACACACCCGAGCGACCCCACTGCTCGGGCCTATCGCGTCCCAGCTGGACGGCTCGGACCAGACCGACGACAACGCCATTGCCCCGTTCGCCGGTCTCACTCCCCTTGCCCTCCGTTTCGCCGCAGAGAACCGCAGATCCGCACTTCAGATGGTGCGCCGATGCCGACACCGGGCCACTAGCCACGCGTCGCGTCGGAGCCGCTCAATAGTCCGGTTTCCGTCCTCCCCTTGATGGCCGCAGTGTCGGGCGAGCCGCATTCGCCCGACGTGCCTCAGTGTCCCTCGGAAACGATCCTTGGACAATGGGCCGCCCGCCTCATCTTCCGTTCACACGACTGAACGTGTAACGCTGAACCGGGCCTATCCGTGTGAGCAAACAGGGCCAGGAGCCCGGACTGCGGCGGCCGGGCTCCTGGGCCCGCATCAGCGTCAGGGGGACGCACCCGAGATGCGGGCGGCCGGCGGCCGGTTACGGGCGCCGTCCTGGGATCCCAGTTCGGGCAAATCGAGTTTCCTCCCACCTGAGCCGACGCGCAAGGGGACCAGGTGGTCACCTCGGCGTTGATCCTTCTCAACGGTCGAGAAGCTCGATCGCGGCAGCTCGGGTCGGCACGTGCAGCTTGCGCAGGATGGCCGACACGTGCGTCCGCACCGTCACGGGCGAGATGAAGAGCCGCCCTGCGATCTCTTCCGTGGACGAGCCGTCGCGCATCAGATCGAGCACCTCCCACTCCCGATCCGTGAGCTCGACGCTGCGGCGGCCGAGGAGTGGAATCCGTCGTCGGCGTCGCCGCTCGCGGAACTCCTCGATCAGCAGCGCGACGAGACGGCGCGGGAGAGCAGCCTCGCCCTCCAGCACTCCGTAGAGCGCCAGCGGGAGTCTGGCCGGATCGATGTCCTTCAGGAGATAGCCGGAGGCGCCGGCGCGGAGCGCGTCGAAGAGATCGGAGTCCGTGCGTGAGACAGTGAGCATCACGACCGCCGTCTCCGGGAGCTCGCGAGCGATCGCCTCCGCGGCGCGGATGCCGTCTCCGGGCATGTGGATGTCGAGCAGACACACGTCCGGGCGCTCTCGCCGAGCCGCCTCGACGGCCGCGGGCGCATCAGCCGCCTCTGCGCAGACGGTGAAGTCGCCTTGTTCGAGCGCCATCCGCACACCGGCGCGCGTCGGCGGATGGTCGTCGGCTACCAGAACACGAATCTTGGTGCTCACGGCACGAGGACCTCGATTTGCGTGCCCCCGCGCGGTGCCGACTCGATCTCAAGACACTCGATCTCAAGACGACCGCCGATCGCTGTGGCGCGCTCCCTCATCACGACGAGGCCGAATCCACGCGGGTGCACGGACGTGGGATCGAAGCCGATGCCGTCGTCCTCGACGCGCAGACGCAGCATGCCCCCATTCGAAAAGCGAACCCTCACGTGACTCGCAGAGCCGTGCCGTACCGCATTGGTCATCGCTTCGTGCACGATCCGCAGGAGCTGTTCTTGTCGCTCGGGCGGGATACCCGGCGCAGGCTCAGCTTCGACGGCTGCGCGCGTGCCCAGTCTCTGCGCCACGTCCTCCACTGTCTGAATCAACGCCACGTCAAACGGCTCGTCGAGCCGTTGGGTCAACTGCACGATCGCGCGCCGCGACTCGTCGAGACCTCGTTCAGCGGCCGAGACGACCTGCGCGAGCTGGAATCCTCCGCCGTTGGCGAGGTCACGGGCCGTGGCGGCGATGAACGCGAGCTCTTGAGCCACGCCGTCGTGCAAATCGCGTGCAATGCGGCGCCGCTCCTCGAGCACGCGCGCCTGCGCAAACGCACGCTGGTACACCCCGATCTCTCGGACCGCGCCGACGAACAGAAGGGTATAGAAACCGAGCCGGAGCACGTCTCCGGCGTAGACCCACTCGGAGTACAGCGACGGAAAGATGAAGTAGTTCACGCGGGCGAATGCGCCGACGGCCGAGCCGGCGGCGAGCCAGAGCAGCAAATCGTCGCCGCGCCGCTCCGCACGACGCGTGAACCCGACCGCGGCGATCGCAAACAGACCCCCGATCGCCATCTGCGTAACGACGATGACGCCGTTACCGACGAGCAGGGCGTCTGCATGGGTGGGTGAGAGAGCCGGATCGACACCGACCGGCAGTCGGTCAACGAGCAGGCCGACGACGACCCCGACCCCGGCCAGCCCCGCGGCCGCTGCAAGCGCAGCCGACCGCGTGGCGCGCCGGTGGTTCGCGAGCCGCTTGCCAGGGACGAGAGCCGAAGCGGCGAGAAGCGCGGCGCCGAACGCTCCCCCCACAAGAGTGGTCCACGTCGAGAATGCGTGGGGCTTCGCCCAGATGACTGCCGGAACCGCAGCGAAGAGAAGATTCGTCGATGCAAGCACCCCGAGACCCAGGAAGATCAGTAGATCGGGTAGCTCACGCCGCTGCCGCAAGCGGCCCAAGAGCAGGAATGCGGTGAACAGGGCGATCAGCGTCGCCGCCGTCTCGAGCATCGCGTGGAGCCGCACGCTTCGATACGCAAAGTGGAGCGACGGCACAAGAAGCACCAGATCGGTCATCCCGCCCGCGAGCACGGCCGCGAGCAGCGTCACGTAGCGGGGCCGAAGCCTCATCGGCGCAATCTTCGCTTCCCGCGGTGCGGATGAGACCTAGCGGATCGGCTAGTCGCGCCGCCCAGGCGGTCAGGCGCTCTGAAGCAGCTCGAGCGCCTCGGCGCGGCTCTGCACCCGCAACTTCTTCAACACTGCGCCGATGTGCCGGCGAACCGTGACATCCGAGATCACGAGCCGACCGGCGATCTCCCCCGTAGACAAGCCGTCCCGCATGAGGTCCAGCACCTCCCACTCTCGGCTGGTCAGATCAACGGCTCGGCGATGCGGGACCCTCACGTGCCGTCGCGAACCCTGCTCCCGGAGTCGATGAATCAGCATCGGTACGAGCACGCGCGGAATCGCGAGCTCTCCGGTGAGGACCGCCCTGATCACGGCGGGAAGCCGCGCCCCCGAGATGCTCATGGGGAGGTACCCGACCGCCCCGATTCGCATCGCCAGCAGGAACTCTTCTTCGTCGAGAGCGTCGGCGAGGATGACTACCGCGGGAGTGGGTTCGCGGACGCAGATCTCGGCGGCGGCGCTCATCCCACCGCCGGCGAGGCTGACGTCGACCAGACAGACATCCGGCTCGAAACGGGCTACGGCGTCGACCAGTCCGGCTGTTCCCTCGACCTCGCCGCAGACGTCGATTCCGGCGCGCTCGAGCGCCAGCCGGATCCCCGTCCGCGTCGCAGAGTCGCTTTCCGCGATGAGAACGCGGGGCGCGAAGATCGGCAGGTCCTCGCCGCCCAAGAGTTCCTCGGGGACGTCAAGACGAGCCTGTTTCAAGCTGGATTTCTCCGGCCGCAGCGGAGTCTCCCATTCGGTTGACCGCAGTAAGCGAATTTTTGCGCGGCGCGAATCCCCCATCAATCACCCGTTTGGGTGAGAGGGGAGTCCGGGTCGACGCTGCTATACCTTGATGAGGCTCCTGTCTCGGGGCCTGAGACGCTGAGAAGGGAGTTGCGGCAGTGCGGGTTATCATCGCCGACGACCACCGCCTGATGGTCGAAGGCACCAAACAGGCCCTCCAGAGCGCCGGCGGATTCGAGGTGGTCGGCGAAGCGACGAACGGCGCTCAGGTCCTGCCGCTCGTCCGGCGACTCCAGCCGGATCTCGTCCTGCTCGACCTCCGGATGCCGCAGATGGACGGTCTCACCTGTCTGACCAAGATCCGGCAGGAATTCCCCAAGGTGAAGGTGGCCATCCTGTCGGTCTCACAGGATCCCGAGGTGATCCAGACGGTCCTAAAACGCGGCGCGAACGCCTACATCGTCAAGACCGTCGACCCGAACGACCTACCCGCAGCGTTGCGGCAAGCGGTGGAAGGGACTGTCTTCACGACTGTCGGCGTCTCCGAGGAGCCCGGGGAGCGGGCGGCAAAGGACGCGGGCCTGACCGACCGCGAGCTCGTCATCGTCCGTGCCGTTGCTCGCGGGCTCGCCAACGAGGCGATCGCGAAGGAGCTGTGGATCGCGGAGCAGACCGTCAAATTCCACCTGACGAACATCTACCGTAAGCTCGGCGTCTCGAATCGCACCGAGGCAGCGCGCTACGCGTTCGAGCGAGGCCTGCTCGACCACGACGCCGCGCCGCACACACACCCGTAGTTCTAGGCCGCGACAGCAGGTTCTTCTGCCGCGATGGGCTCCGGCCCGCGCGTCAACAGGTAGGCGGCACAGCCCGTCAAGACCACGGCCATCACCGCCACGAGCATGCGGTAGTCGACGACGCCGATCAGGCTCGCACCCAGCGCGATCGAAACGGTCTGCGGCGTGCTGATCATCGTGTCGGCAGCCGACGCGACGCGGCCCTGCAGACGTTGCGGTGTCCGCACCTGGATTGACGTCACAAAGCCGACGATCAGCCACGCCAGCCCGAAACCGGCGAGTGCGAATCCGAAGGATACGAGCGGCAGGCTCGGCGTGGCGAACGTTCCATCGCCGGCGGCGAAGAGGGCCATGCCGATCCCGACGAGGCGTACGTCGCCGAAGTGGCGCAATGCACGTGCCGCTGTGATCCCGCCGAGGATCGCGCCGACGCCCTGGAGGGATTCGAGCACGCCGAGGAAGGAAGGCTGCCGGTGCAGACCCTGGTCGACGACGGCGAAGATGAGCGTCTCGGCGAAGCCGACGACGAGCAGGCAGACGCCGGTCGTGAGAACGATCTGCTTCAACGGCAGCGTCGCGAACACGTGACGGACGCCCGCGGCGAGCTCCGTGAGGAAGTGGTGCTCATCGCGGACGGGTCGCAGCTCGGGCGTCCGCACGAACGTAATCGCAACCGCGACGGCCGCGAACGAGACCGCATCGACGGTCGCGACGACGCCGCCCCCGAATGCCGCGTAGAGGCCTGCGCCGAGGAGCGGCGACACCAGGCGCAGCCCTTCGCGGATGGTCGCGAAGATGGCATTGGCGTCGCCGAGCAGGTCGCGCGGCAGCATCTGCGTCATGAACGCGGAGCGCGCCGAGTAGAGGACGCTTCCAGTCGCGCCGTACAGCCCCGCGATCACATAGATCAGCCAAAGGTCGCCGCGGTCGTGCACGAACAGGAGGAGCAGGATCGCGACCCCCATGAAGAGGTTGACGCCGATCAGGAGCGGCCGCTTGCGCAGACGGTCGACGACGAGGCCGGCGAGGGGCGAGAAGAGGGAGGGCAGCGCGAGCACGAAGAAGACCAGGCCGGCCGCGGCATTGCTGTCCGTCAGGTCCTTGGCCCAGATCCCGAGGACAAGGAACATGGCCGAGTCGCCGAACATCGAGAGGCCCCAGCCGAGCAGGAAGACGCGCGCGTCCCTGATTTGGAGCAGGCGCCGCATTACGTTCCCGGGTGTTGGACGGTGAGGGCGGCCGCGTCGGCGAGGAGTGGATCGAGCACCGGTTCCTCCTCATCCACCGGCTCCGGCAGCTCGCGCAGGGAGCGCACCGGCGAGAACAGCACGGGCAGGAACGGGAGGCAGCAGCCGATGCCTCCGATCCAGAGTGTCTGGCGCAGGCCGATTTGCGTGGCCAGCGCGCCCGCGAGCAGCGCCCCGAGCGGGATCGTTCCCCAGACGATGAAGCGCATGACGGAGTTCATCCGGCCTTGAATACGCTCGGGTGTAATCGCCTGGCGCAGACTGACCTGCGTGACGTTGTAGACGACGTTCGCAAGCCCGCCGACAGCGAAAGCCGGCGCAAGTACAGCGATCGAAGCGCGCCCGTGAGGCGCGAGCGGAACGCTCAGGAACATAGGCCCGGCGATGGCCGTCGAGCTGATGATCGTCGGCCCGACGCCGATGCGACCAGAGATCTTGTTCGCCGTTAGTGCGCCGATCAGCGGCCCGACGTTGCTGAACGTGAGTACGAGTCCGATCAACACGGGGCTCATGTCGAGCACGCGGACGGCGTAGACGAGCACGATCGCTCCGATGAAGCTGCCGAAGAAATTGAACGTCGCCGTGCAGGCCGCGATATTCCGCAAGTACCGATGCGTGAGCACGTAGCGGAGGCCCTCGGCGATCTCCCCGCGCATCCGTCGGCGCGGCTCGCCCTCGATCGGTGTCTGGATGGGATTTTCCTGTCGGCGGATCCGAAACAGAAAGAGCGCCGACCCGACAAAGCTGAGAGCGTCCGCGAGGATCGCCACCGGAGCGGTCAGCCAGCCGACTAGCAGACCCGCGAGTCCAGGACCTGCAATCTGCGAACCCGAACGGCTGATTTCGAGTTTCGAGTTTCCCTCGATCAGCTGTCCACGCTCGACCAGGGATGGAAGATACGACTGGTATGCGACGTCGAAGAACACGGTGAACGTCCCGACCAGGAAGCCAACGACGTAGAGCTGCCCGATCGTCAGAGCGTCGAGGCCGTAAGCGATCGGGATCGAGGCGAGCAGCGCGGCCCTGCCTACGTCGGCGACGACGAGGATCGGGCGCCGAGGCAATCGGTCGACCCACACTCCGGCCGGCAGGCTGACCAAGAGAAAGGGCATGAACTCGACGACACCGAGCGCCGCGACCTCGAACGCGCTCGCATCGAGGACGATGATCGCCGCCAGCGGAAGCGCGAGACCGCTGATCTCCGACCCGAAGCGACTGACGGTTTCGGCAGACCAGAGCTTGATGAAGTCCGGATGCCGCCAGAGGCCGCCGGTCGGCCAGAGCCTCACGAGCGCTCGCTGAGCTCCGCGGTTGTGGTGCGCGCGGGCGCCCGCTCGATCCGGACGTCGCCCGAGACAGTCTTCGCGAACAGCTCGACGAGCGGGCTTTCGCTCGAGCCCCGCTCTGCCGGGGCGTCGGAGAGGTCGAGCTCGGAGACCGTGGAGCCGCTGACGGTATTGGCGTCGACGAAGACGCGCGAGCCGCGCCGGACCCCAACGCTGATGTCGCCCGAGACGGCTCGCAGATCCATCCGCCCCCTGAAGACGGCTTCCAGGCGCTGGTCACCCGAGATCGTGTTGGCGGTGATGGAGTCGCCCGCGTCGCGAATGTGAACGTCACCGGAGACGAGCTGGATGTTCGCTTCGCCGGCAAGGGTGCCCACATGGAGATCCCCGGACGCGGAGTTGACGTTGAGCGCGCCGCGCCCTTCTTCCAGGTGCACGTCGCCGCTCGCGGTCTTGACGCGGACGTCGGCGCGCGCCTGCTGGATGCTGACGTCGCCGGAGGCGGTCTTGACGTCAACGGTCGAATACTCGCCGTGGGCCTGGAGATCGGCAGACTTCGTCCGCACGTCGAGCTCGGCCCCGTGGGGACAGGACACCCGGAGGCGAAGGTCCGGGCCTCGCCCGAAGGAGATCCAGAAGCCGTGCCGCATCTTCACCTCGACGACGACCTCGTGCCCGTCGCCGCGCCTGAGGAGCTCGATGCGAGCGCTCTCGACGAGCTCGCGGATGAACTCGTTCCCGCCCAGCGCCTCGAGCTCAACCCGCGTCTCGTCGGTGTTCGAGGTCTCGACCTCGATCCGGCCGGCCGGGATCTCCAGGTTGAGCCGGACCGCGCCCGGCGTCGAGTAGGTCTCGCGGCGCATCAGAGGATGTGGAGCCGGGAGTCGGAGAAGCGGACGTCACCGAGGATCTGGTCGCGCGGCGTGATCGCGGTTCGGACGTAGTCCCGAACCTTCACGGCGCGCCTCAGCTGGTTGGCTTCGCGCCGCGGCAACAGCGCGAGCGCCAGTCCGAATGGCAGGGGAAGGATGTGCATGGTCGCTCCTTTCAGCTTTGGCCGTAGCCGGTCATGCGGCGACCGCCGGGATGGTGGCGCCGCTTGGGATCTGCGCTGCGCGTGATCTGCTGGAGCAGCCACGTGTTGGCGGACATGCCCGCCTCCTGCGCGGCCGCGTCGACGATCCCCTTGAGGGTCTCGGGCAGCCGCAGGGTGATCCGCGCGGTGAGGTCTTCGAGGCCGGACGGCGGGGGCGCTCCGGGCTCCGGGACATAGACGAGTTCGGGCTCTCCGCCCGAGATGCGTACTTCCACGTGCCCGTCCGGAAGCTGGCTCGTCAGGTCCGCGGCGGCCTCGCCGAGAGCGTCCATCAGCCGGAGCCGGAGGGATGACTCCAGGGCCGCGCTGATCCGGCGAGCGGCTTCGGCGATCGCGTCGTCGCCGATACCGGCCACCGCGGCCAGATCCTGCTGGAGCGCTTCGACGTAGGCCGCCACGTTCATGGGCGGCACTATGACATCACTATGATGTCATGTCAAGCACATCATGGTGTCATCCGCGTGTCGCGATGACGAAAGAGCGCTATTTCCGGCCATTTCCGGCTACAACGGGGCGTCGAAGACGGCGAACCAGCGCGTCAGATCCTGCTCGACCGGAAGCTCGGGCTCCAGCTTCGACTTCAGCTCGAGCTCTTCGGCGTTGTCGCGTTCCTTCTCCCCGGTCGGCACGAAGGGCCAAAAGGCGCCCCGCTTGTAGCCGTAGATCCAGTAGACGGGATGCTTCCCGCCCTCGAAGCGGAACACGGCGGCGAGAAGCTGCGGCCCGAACCCCTGCTCCTCGAGCCCGGACGCAACCCCGTGGACGGTTGTGACCTGGTCCTCGAGGTCGGGATCGCGAACGACGATCCAGGTGTATCCGAACGAGTCCTCCCGACGTTCGAGCTTCGAGCCGGACTCGGCGGCAACGGCGTCCAGAAGCTGTTGAAGGTCGTTCTCGGCGCGGACGAACTCGCCGGCCGAGAGCGGCTTGAAACAGATTCCGCCCACCCCGGCCGTGCGCAGCCCGAGCTCCGTCTCGAGCGTCACCGCTGCAGTCGTAAGCGCGAACAGCCGTTCACGAGCCGGCCCCGCGAGCTTCTTCTTGCCGAAGAGGACGTCGCGAAGTCCCATCAGAAGGCCGCCAGCACGTCAGCCGCACCCAGGTCGGCACGCGATCACGTCGCCCCTCTCCCAACGCAGCACCGACTTTCGGTTCACCGAGCTAAGAGTAAGCAACCGCGCTCGCCGATCGATTGGGCCTGAGCCACCCGGTACGGCGGGAAGCCTGCGCTAGACCAGGCGAAGCCGATCTAGCGGCAGGCCGGACTGATGCGTGCCGCGAGGCGAAGCCCCACGGCACGCACCGCCGATCCCTTGCGCCAGCCACCTCAAACGCTCCGCAGCCGACGGAGACCGCGTCTTCGTCGGCTGCGCGTACCTCGGTAGATCCACGGCGAAGCCGTGGATCTAGACGGGCCGGCCCATTTCGCGGGCGATCTCAGCGAGCGCGGCGAGGCGCTTCTCGAGCGGCGGATGCGTCAGGAACAGCCCGCCGACGGAGCCCTTGACGCTTGTCGGAATGATGAAGAACGCGTTCATGCTCTCCACCTCGCGGAGGTCGCGCTGCGGAATCCTGAACATGTCGCTTGCGATCTTCTGGAGCGCGCTCATCAGGTTCTCGGGAGCACCGGTGATCAGAGCCGCGCCGCGATCGGCGGCAAACTCGCGGTAGCGCGAGATCGCGAGGATCAGGATCTGGCTCAGGAAGTACGTCACGACCGAGACGAGCAGCACGATCAGCCAGATCGGCGGCCCGTTGCTGTCGCGACCCCGCCCGCCGCCGAACATCCCGCCGTAGATTCCAAAGCGTGTCAGCAGCCCCGCGAGCATCGCGAAGAAGCTGGCGACCGTCATGATCAGGACGTCGCGGTTGCCGATGTGCGAGAGCTCGTGTGCGAGCACGCCTTCGACCTCTTTCGGCTCGAGACGCTGCCAGAGACCGCGGGTCACGGCCACCGCAGCGTGCTTTGGGCTGCGTCCCGTGGCAAAGGCGTTCGGTACATCGGTGTCGATGATTGCGACACGCGGCTTCGGGAGGTCGGCCATCGCGCAGAGCCGCTCGACCATGTCGTGGAGCTCGGGCGCCTGGTCGCGCTCGACCACCTTTGCGCCCGACGCGGCCAGAGCGAGCTTGTCGGAGGTGAAGTACTGGAAGAAGGCGATCCCCACCACGATCAGGAGCATCGGAATCAATCCGACGCTGAGCACCTGAAAGAGGACGACGGCGAAGATCACATAGAGAAGACCGAGCAGTGAGCCGGTGACCAGCATTCGCAGCGACAAACCGGCGTCGCGACCGTAAGACCTGCGTTTCATCGAGAATCCCGCTCCTTGGCCAGGGTTACCAGAGCAATCGTAGCCGCCGCGATCGTGGCTGCGGGGCTCCTTAATGCAAGCTCAACAGCCCAGGCGGCGCGGCCGGTGATCTACGTCGTCGCAGAGGGAACGATCCCCGAATTCATCGCCCAGCCGGCCGCGATCGGCGTGTTCGTGCCCGGGGCGGGCGGTGAGGTGAGCCGGGAAGGTGCGATCGCGTCGCTCCGACGCGGGAAGGTCGAGAACGGACTCCTCGGCGGGAAACCTGGCGGAAAGATCCTCGTGAATGTCGTCTTCGGCATTCCTCACCAAAGGGTGCCCCAACCCATCGTCTACGTGGAGCTCCCGCCGCCCGGGCACCATCCGAATACGAAGCGTTACGGGATTGCGTTCGTCGGAGCTGGCTACCGAGGGATCCTGACCTCCGAGGCCACGCGCATTCGCGGACTCGTCCCGATCGCCGACATCGCTCCGACCCTGATTGCGCTGCAGGAGGGGCGGGCGCCCCCGATCGACTGGCAAGCCGACAGGCACGCGGCGAAGCACCTTCGTGCACTCGACCGTCGTCTCGCAGACATCCACCGCGATCGCGGCTGGACCCTGACCGCAGTGGTGTTGGCAGTGCTCGCTCTCTCGGCGGCCGTACCGCGCGCCGGCGTGCTCGGCGGCGCTGCAGCGGTCGCCGGCTCGATGCTTCTTTCCTGGGCCGGTGCGACAAGGCTGTGGCTCTTGATCCTCGGAATCGTCGCATTGACGATCGGGCTCGCGGTCGCCGCCTCGGCCCGGCGACGGCTCGTCCTCGTCAGCGTCGGGATCTTCTTTGCCGCGTATCTCGGAGTCCTGACCCTCTCGCCCGAGACGAACTCGCTCGCCGTTCTCGGCGCACGCCCAGACGGCGGCGGACGCTTCTACGGGATGACGAATCAGGTCGAGACCTTGCTGCTCGCGCCTTTGATCGTGGCCGCCGCGGTCGGAGGAGTGCGCTGGCTCGTTCCGCTCGGTGGGCTCGCCCTCCTCATGGTCGGCTGGAGCAAGGCAGGAGCCGACGGTGGCGGTGTCCTCGTGTTTGCGACGGCACTCGGCGTGCTCGCGCTGCGGCTGCGCGGACTCGCGGCCAGCCCACGTCGCGTCGCCCTGCTGGCCGCGGCGGTCCTGGTCGTGGCACTCGGGCTCGTCGGGCTCGACGCGGCGCTCGGAGGGTCGAGCCACGTCACACGTGCGGTGGGTGCGGGGCCCGGATCGCTGCTCGGGGATCTAGGCCATCGCCTCCACCTCTCGTGGGAGTCGGCCACCGAGGATTGGTACCGCGTGGTGCTCTTCCTCGGGTGCCTCGCGGCCCTCGTGGCGATGGGCTCGATGCGGCCGCGCCGAGCGACAGTCGACGCGTTGCTTGCCGCGACCGGGGTCTCCCTGTTGGTCAATGACACGCCCGTCGATGTGATCGGTCTCGCTGCGGTTGGGTGCGCGGCTCTGATCCGATGGGAGTCAGTAGACTCGCGCCCCATGCGCCGGGGAGTCCTGACCGCCGCCTGCTTCCTTGCAGCGCTCGCGCTCGCCGGCTGCGGCGACCAGGGCATCGTTGCCCCGACAGCGAAGGAAGTCGTCGGCACGGTCAAGCAAGAGGCGCCCGGCAAGGCACTCTTCATCAGTATCGGCTGCGGGGCGTGCCACACCTACCAGCCGGCCGGCCCGGAGGCGAACGGCAAGATCGGGCCCGATCTCGACAAGCTTCCTGATTATGCGAAGGCGGCGAAGCAGCCACTCGCCACGTTCGTCCACGATTCGATCGTCGACCCAGGAAAGTACGTCCAGCAGGGCTTCCAGAACGTGATGCCGAAGTCGTACAACACCTTGGCCCCGGCGGACCTGCAGGCCCTCGTCGACTTCCTCAGCAAGCCGCAGGGCTGAAGCTCCCGGACGGCTTCCCGCGTGACGTCGAGGCAGTCGCCTGCGACCTCGACCGAACGCTGATCGGCGAAGACGCGCTGTTGCGGCCGCGCACGCGGGCGGCGATCACGGCGACACGGGCCGCCGGAATCCACGTCGTCCTCGTGACCGGGCGGATGTTCCAGTCGGTGCGCCGCTACGCATTGGAGGCCGGGATCGAGGACGCGGTCGTCTGCTACCAGGGCGCGGTCGTCGCCGAGCCGGTGAGCGGGCGTTGGCTACGGCACGAGCCGATCCCGCTCGAGCTCGCCCGGGAGACGATCGCGGCGCTCTACGACGAAGGGTTCGGGCTCAATTGCTATGTCGGCGACGAGCTGTACGTCGCGGAAATCACGCCGGAGGCTCGGCGCTACGCGGACTTTCAGGATTTGGAGCTGCATCCGGTCGGCGACCTCCGCGCGTGGCTGAGCGAGCCGCCGACGAAGCTAGTCGTGATCGGTGATCCCGAGGTGCTCGACGGGCTGAAGCTGCGGATGCTGTCGCGCTTCGACGGTCGGCTCTACATCTCGAAGTCGCTCCCATATTTCCTGGAGTTCGCCTCACCGGACGTGACGAAGGCTGCAGGGTTGAGCTTCCTCTCCGAGCACCTCGGCTTCGCTCGCGAGCGGACCGTCGCGTTCGGCGACGGCGAGAACGACATCGAGCTCGTCCACTGGGCGGGGTACGGGGTTGCGGTCACGAACGCCGACGCTCGCGTGAAGGCGGTGGCCGACCTCGTTTGCCCGTCTGTAGACGAAGAGGGGGTCGCCCAGGTGCTGGAGGCGTACCTAGACTCCCGCGCATGATCGATCTTCGCGCAGCGCGCAGCGAACCGGAGAGCTTCCGCGCGGCCCTGGCACGCAAAGGCGCGGCGGAGCTCTTCGACGAGTTGCTGGATACAGATCGTGCCGTTCGGGACGTCCAGCCGCGCGTCGAAGAGCTGCGGGCGGCCCGCAAGGTGAAGGGGAAGCCGACTCCCGAGCAGCTGCAGGAGTTGGAGAAGATCAAGGAGGAGCTGCAGTCACTCGAGCAGCAGCTCGCTGCTGCCGAAAAGCGCCGGAAGGAACTGCTCGACCGGGTCCCGAATCCACCCGACGAGGCGACGCCAGACGGCGACACCGAGGAGGACGCGGTGGAGATCCGGCGCTGGGGTGAGCCGCCGTCGTTCGACTTCCCATTGCGTGACCATCTCGACCTCGCCGCCGTGTACGGCTGGATCGACCTCGAGCGCGCTGCAAAGGTGTCCGGCGCGCGCTTCGCTTATCGCGTCGGCGACGTCGCGCTGCTCGAGCTCGCGCTCTACAGGTTCGCCCTCGGCCGTCTCGGAGAACGTGGCTTCACACCGGTCCTGCCGCCTGTGCTGGTCCGCGAGGACGCGATGTACGGGACGGGCTTCTTCCCGACGGAGGAGGTGAACATCTACGCAGTCGAACGCGACGAGCTCTATCTCGTCGGCACGTCGGAGGTGCCGCTCGCGGCGCTACACGGCGGCGAGATCCTCGACCTCGACGGTCTGCCGCTGCGCTACGCCGGCTACTCGACCTGCTTTCGGCGCGAGGCTGGGGCCGGGGGCAGGGACACGCGCGGGATGTTTCGCGTGCACCAGTTCGACAAGGTGGAGATGTTCGTCTTCACGCTCCCCGAGTGGTTCCGTACCGCGTCGTCAACGTGGCTGCCGGCGACCTGGGAGCGAGCGCAGCGAAGAAGTACGACATCGAAGCGTGGTTCCCCGGCCAGGAGCGCTACCGCGAGATCACCTCGACGTCGAACACGACCGACTATCAGTCGCGCCGTCTGGAGATCCGGGTTCGGCGCGACACGAAGCAGCTCGAGCCGTTGCACACACTCAATGGCACTGCCGTCACCGCCCGCGCGATGCTCGCGATCATGGAGAACTTCCAGGAGGACGATGGTTCCATCAGGGTGCCCGAAGTGCTCCACGACTTCGGCGCACCGGCGAAGCTCGGCGCCGAGCGCGCCCGCGCCTAGAATCGGGAGCCGTGGCATCCTCATTCTCAAGGCCAGGTGTCGCCCACTACCGTGTGATGCACGCGTGAGCTGGGGCTATCGCAGATCCCGGCGGCTCGGGCGAGGAGCCAGGCTCAATTTCAGCAAGCGAGGCCTCGGCGCAAGCGTGGGTCCGCGCGGCGCCAAGCTGAGCGTGAACACGCGGGGGCGGCGCTCGCTGTCCCTTTCGCTGCTGGGATTCTTCTTCCGCAAGCGGCTCTAGCGCCGGCGGCTCCGGTCGCTACGGTGTGCGCACGGCGGGGTGCCGGAGCGGTCGAACGGGGCGGTCTTGAAAACCGCTGACTGCCGCAAGGTGGTCCGTGGGTTCAAATCCCACCCCCGCCGCTCAATCAAGCCGATCATCGCTATCGCTTCCGGCCCGGCGAGCTTCCCGGGTGGCCATTTGGTACCGCGTTTTGGTACCGCCGAACTCGCGGGGCTTCAACAGGCGCACGCCTCGGAGGGCTTGGCGGAACGGGCCTCGTCGCAGGAGTGCCGCTGGTCTTGCGAGGCAAGGACCCAGCGATGGGATCAACGGAGCCCCGATACTCGAGAGTATTGGGGCGACTGAGGACGCAGTCCTCGCGGCGATCCAGCGCTCCTCCGGCGGCACAGAGCCTATTTCGCCCTGCACATGCGATCAGCCTAGCCTCCCGTGCCTTTCGAGCAGCTCGAGCACCTGGTCGTGTGGGATGCCGGATGCGAGGCGGCCCTCGCGCCCGACGACGTCCGGGGCAGCCCAGAGTGCGTTCAGCACGGCTTCCTCAGTCGCCTCCACCGTCGCTGCAAAGATTTCGTTGAGCACCCGCGGCGACGCGACTGCGCGCGTGCCTCCGGTCTCGCGCCGCACCCGACCTCCGATCGAGAGCGCCAGAAAGATCTCGCCGCTTCCGTCATAAGCGACGGAGCCGGTGCGTGCGAGACCGAGACCGCAGCGACGTGCGACCCGCGTCAGCTCGTCCGGCCCGAGCGCCAGGCCCGTCGCGACCACCGCGATGCAGCTTCCGTCGCCGCTTTCCCGCGCGCCCCTCCCGCCGAGGAGCCTGCCCACGGGGACGCCGTCGACCACGAGGTCGCGGCGGATGCCGAAGTTCGCGAGGACGAGGACGCCGAGCGTCGCCTCCGCATGTGGCAGCAGCCGGCTCGCCGTGCCGATCCCGGCCTTGTAGCCGAAGGCGATCATCCCCGTCCCGGCGCCGACGGCGCCCTCGCGCGGTGAACGGTCGGTCGCGGCGGCCAGGGCCCGGCTTACGTCCTCGGCCTCCACCTGGACGACGCGCCCCTCCGAGAGCCACGTGTCGTCGCACTCACCCACGACCGGAGGAACGAACCTGTCGACGCCGATGCGTGGATCGGCCGCGATGGCCGCGTGGATAGCGCCGTCGTACACACGCCCCACGGACATCGTTGCGGTGAGGTACACCGGGCTCTCGAGCACTCCCCACTCCCTGATCGCAATGGAGCTCGTGAGCTCGCCCGCTCCGTTGAGGACCTCGGTGCCGGCCGGGAGAGGCTCGTCGCTGAGCGTCGCGGGATCTGCCGGCACGACGACGGTGACGCCGCTCCGGCCGACGCCACGACCCTCGGGCGGATCGGGCTCGTCGCGCCAGATCGTGACGTGCCCTACACGAACGCCGGCCACGTCTGTGATCGCGTTCTTCGGCCCCTCGTCGAACGTGCCGATTCGGAGCCCGAGCTCGCGGAGTCGTGGGCCGCGAGGGGTGGGAGCGGACACAGGGCGAGCCTACAAGGGGCCGGCGGAGGTTGGATCGGGCGCGCGCCCGACAGAACCATGGGTCGCACTCGGGCTCCTCCCCCCGCCGCTCTACCAGGCCGACGTCAGCCGGCCCCACCTACGCCCGGCTGCGTTTCCAAGGTGCTGCACCACCGGGCAAGCACAGGAGGGCGCCGAGAATCTGAATTCCGGACGGGGGGATGGTCTATCCTCCCGGCCTCTACTTGAGGAGGGGAGATGCGACATTTCTTTGCTCTCACCATTGCGGCCGTCCTCGCGGCGACGCTCGCGGCGGCGGCCTCGGCCGACCGGGCCTACCACACCGAACGGCTCGCACTTCGAGGCCTGAACGGTGCGCCAGGTGGCGGGATGGTCGTCAATGCCCACGCGAACGGCCCAATCGTCTACGCGCACGAGATCTACGTGCTCAGCGGTGCCACCGCAGGGACGTACCAGGTAACGCTCCACATCTTCCCCACGAGTCTCAACTGCACTGGGGGAAGCGCCGCCTTGCCGACAGCGATGATCGAGACGAATGCGCACGGCAACGGCAGAGCGGACGTGAAGTTCACGCCGGAGGACGCGGCTGAGCTTCGCGGCCTGACCCTCAGCGCATATTGGACGGTCATCGGGCCGGCGACCTACGTCACCGACTGCACGGTCATCACACTCGACTGACTCGCTCGCAACTTAGAGGCCCACGCAAACCCGCAGGGCCGGGTCTCTCCGAGAGAGGTGGGTCGCCGCGCCTCTTCCAGCGTTGTCTACAACGCCGTTTTGGCGGGAGCGCTCGCCGAGAGGTCGAGGAGACGCGACGCTGCGACTCGGCGGCCGTCAGCTCGTGGCGCAGGACCGTGTACGCCGAGGCGACCTGTACCTCGGCGAAGGCCTTTAGCCAGCCGCTGCAGCGTGAACCGCCATTAGCGGGCCGTTAGGAACCGTCTCTAGCCTTGGTTCGCGTCCCCTCGAAGTAGGCCCTATCGTCCTCACAGGAGGCGTGGCGATGTCGGTCTCGTCAGACGCTCGCATCGGCACCGAACTGCTCGGGTACCGGATCGAGGCGTTGCTCGGGCGCGGCGGCATGGGAGTCGTCTACCGGGCCTATGACCCGCGACTGAAGCGCAACGTCGCCCTCAAGCTGCTCGCGGCGGAGCTTGCAGAGGACGAACGCTTCCGCGACCGCTTCCTCGCGGAATCGGAGCTCGCAGCCTCACTCGATCATCCGAACGTGGTTCCGATCTACGAGGCCGGCGCGGCAGAAGGCGTGCTTTTCGTGGCGATGCGCTACGTCGATGGCAAGGACCTGAAGACCGTGCTCCGAGATGGTGCGCTTACACCCGGACGGGCGGTCTCGATCGCAGGGCAGATCGCCGGAGCACTCGACGCCGCCCACGAGCTCGGACTCGTGCACCGAGACGTCAAGCCCTCCAACGTCCTGCTCGATGCCCGCGAGCACGCCTACCTTGCCGACTTCGGCCTGACCAGGCGGCTGGGGGAGCCGAGCGAGGCACTCGGCTCCGGCCTATCGCTGGGCACGCCGGCCTACGTCGCCCCCGAGCAGATCGAGGGCAAGGAGGTGGACGGGAGGGCCGACCAGTACTCGCTCGGCTGCCTCCTCTACGAGTGCCTGATGGGACACCCGCCCTTCCCGCGTTCCTCTGATGCCGCAGTCCTCTTCGCCCACCTCGAGGAAAAACCGTCGGCACCCGAGGGCCTCAGGGATGTGATCGCGACGGGGCTGGCCAAGGAACCCGGCCTGCGCTACCACACGTGCGGCGAGCTCGTCGATGCGGCGCGAGCGGCACTCGGCATCGCCGAACGCCGGCGAGCGCGCTGGCCGTTCATCGTTGCCGGAGCCGGCGCCGCCTTGCTTGGCGCCGCAGTGCTCGCATTCGCGCTCGGACACGGCAGCTCGCGTGACCGACCCCAGCCCGTCCCGAAGCTGGGAGCACTCACGCTCAAGCCGGACGTCCTCAGCTTCGTCGACGCGAGAACGCACGAAGTCGTCGGGCGAGCCGACTTCGGAAGCGCCGTGTTGGACCTCTCATTCTCAGGGAAGTCGGCTTGGGCCGTGCTCGGCGACCAGCGCGTCGCTCGCATCGATCTCGCCACCCGTGAGGTAACCGCTGTCGTGAGGCTCCCCTGGGGAGGTTGGATCGCGAGCGGCGCAGGCTCGGTATGGGTGACGCAAGACGGCGGCTCGGAGGTCATCCGGATCGACGCGCGTACCGCCAAGGTCTCGGACCGCTTCACCGTCAGTGGCGGAACGGGTCCAGGAATCGCGTACGGGGATGGCTCCCTTTGGCTTGCGCGTGGCGCAGCGGTTGCGCGGGTCGACCCGCGGACCGGGCACACCCTGCATCGGTTCCCGATCCCGGGCGCGGCGACCTGGGTGGTCTTCGCAGATGGCGCGGTCTGGGCGACGAGCGGCGGGAACGGCCTCGTCACGAAGATCGACCCGATCGAGAACACGATCACGGACAAGACCAATCTGCGCGACTGGATCAGCGACCTGACAGTCGGTGGCGGCTTCGTCTGGGCGTCGGTCGTGCCAGACGGTGTCATCTTCAAGTTGAGCGAGGACGACTTGAGCATCCAGGGGAACCCGGCGAGCGGTGGGGATCCCCAGGAGATCTCGTTCGGCGGCGGATTCCTCTGGGTTGCGAACACGGCCGCAGCGACGATCTCCGTCATCGAGCCGGGTTCCGGGACGAGGTCAGAGCTCGCGGTCGGGGCAGCTCCCAACTCGCTGTGGTACCACGATGGATTCGTTTGGACAAGCGCCGGGCCCCTGCCGCCGCCGCTTCCCCCGATCGCCGGGGATGACCTCCGCATCTCCATGCCCAAGACCTTCATCGATGCCGATCCGTCGCAGTCGGGACGCTGGGAACTCAATGAGCAACTCGAGTACGCAACTTGCGCCAACCTGCTCAACTACCCCGACTCCGCCGGCCCGGAGGGAACGCGGCTCCGTCCCGAGGTCGCGGCTGCAACGCCCACTGTCTCCCGCGACGAACGCACCTACACGTTCCGCATCCGGCCCGGCTTCCGCTTCTCGCCACCTTCGGGCGAGGCGCTGACCGCGAAGACGTTCCAGCACACGATCGAACGCGCCATCTCGCCGAAACTCGGCGATCCGCCAGGCGCACACTTCGCCTCGGACATCGTCGGCATGTCGGCGTACCGGTCGGGCAAGGCTGCGCACATCTCCGGCATCGCCGTCCACGGCGACTCGCTCTCGATCACTCTCGTCCGGCCGGCCGGCGATTTCCTCACCCGGATCTCAATGCCGTTCTTCTGTCCCGTTCCCCTCGCTGAGCCGGTCGTATCCAGCGGCCTGACCGGTCCGATTCCCTCCGCGGGGCCCTACTACACAGAGTCGATCGAAGGCCCGCGGACAGTGCTGCGACGGAATCCCAACTACCACGGGACGCGTCCGCGTCGCGCAGAGCGAATCGTCTACACGGACAACATCCCAGCGCTGCAGGCGGTCTCCCTGGCCGATAGTGGCGAGGTCGAATACCTCCCGATGGACTTCGACTCCTACAGCCCACTGGCCCCAGGGGGACAGCTCGACCGTCGTTACGGCGCGAAGAGCGCCGCCGCCCGGAACGGGACGCAGCGATACCACCTCGCGCCGTTCCCAGTCGTCGACATGGTCGTCTTCAACACTCGCCGTCCACTGTTTCGCGACCTCCAACTGCGACGCGCGGTCAACTACGCGCTCGACCGCCCCGCACTTGCAGCGGTCCGGGGAGAGCCCCCTGCCGACCACTACATCCCTCCGGCCGTCCCAGGCTACCGCGACCGCCACGTCTATCCAATCGATGGGCCGGACCTTCAGATCGCCCGGCGGCTGGCCGGAAGACGAAATCGACGGGCCGTCCTCTCCTTTTGCGGAGATCCGGCCAACCGCCGGGTTGCCCAGATCGTCAGGTCCAATCTCCGCAGGATCCGGATCGCCGTCTTGATCGTCGAGTCGCAGGACTGCTTTGGCGGTCACGACCCGAGGGCCGACAACGCCGACCTCCTTCTCAGCGGATTCGGCACGCCCGAACGGGACCCAGCCCCGTTCCTCGAGGAAGCCCTCGCGACCGCCGCCTACGGCTCGCCTCTCGGCCCGGGGCCATGGAACGACCCGGCCGCGCGGCGGCGCATCGTACGGGCGCGCTCCCTGCGCGGCGAAGCCCGGCTCGCGTCTTACGCACGGCTCGACAACCAACTCGTGCGGAACGCCGTGCCGTTCGCGGTCTATGGGTCACAGGTGCATCCCGACTACTTCTCGCCGAGGGTCGGCTGCAAGCTGTTCCAGGCGGCCTACCACTTCGTGGATCTGGGAGCGCTGTGTCTGCGCGGGCGCTGACTAGGCCCGGAGCGACCAAGTGAAGCGCGTGTGGCTCCCCGGCGGAGCGAGGCCCACGGGTCGCAGCCCGCGCCGGATCAGAACGACAGGCGGGCGGGCATGCGTCGTGAGGGCGGACCGCACCTGGCCTAGTCCCTCTCTCCGCCAGCGGTCGGAGAGCCCAACGACGACAAGCGCTGCGTCCTCCGCGGCTCGGACGAGGCCGTCGGCGCCAGGCTGGATGAGGAGCGGCTCGGCGGCTACCCCGAGCGCGCGCTGGACCGCGAGGGAGGCTCTGGCAAGGAGTCGGCTCGCGTCGCGTCCTTCTTGCTCCGGCCCGGCCAGGCGCAACGGAACGTCCTGATTGTGTGCGATCCACGCGCCGAACTCGACCGCCGACCAATCATGCTCGGCTCCCGCAAACGGGACGAGCACCGGCCCCCGTGCAGGCGGCGTGTCGCGAGCGGCGAGAACGGCGACGTCGCAAATCGCCCCCCTCAGGACGGTTCTCACCACGTCGTTCTCGAGGAGCCCCGGTCCGGCGTCGAGAAGGACAAGGTCGACATCCTGCTCGGTCGCCAGCCGGTTGATGTCGTCTCCGGGCACACCCGACGTGAAGGCAGCAGTCCGAACGGAGTGTCCGTTCGCGAGTAATCCGGCGCGGCGCTCGTGCAGATGCGCAGTCGCACGGCCGAGGTCGGCCGCGGCAATCATGAGGGCAATGATCAGCTCGCGCGGAGGATGGCTGATGAGCGGCTCGGCGAGCCCCAACAGGGCATCGAGGTGCCGCTCGTCGAGAGGGACGACGAGGATCGAGTGGCCCACCATGACAGGCTGGGCCAGGTCAAGAGAGGGGTCGTGGCGAAGAATTCCTCGCTCGAGCTCCTGGAGCGCCGAGCTCGGCTCGATGCCGAGCTCTTCGACGAGCGTCTGACGCAAGGTCCGATACGCCTCGAGCGCCTCCGCCTGCCTTCCGGAGCGGTAGAGGGCAAGGATGAGCTGGGCGCGAAACCGCTCTCGCAGAGGGTGCTCTACCACGAGAGCCTCGAGCTCTCCGGCGAGCTCGGCGTGGCGCCCAAGCGCGAGATCCGCCTCGATTCGCCTTTCGAGCGCCGCGAGCCGCAGTTCTTCGAGTCGCCCGATCGCGGCCTGCGCGAACGCTTCGAACGTGAACTCTGCGAGCGCAGGGCCTCGCCAGAGCACGAGCGCCTCCCGTAGCTTCGACGATGCCACCGCGGGCTCCGCCCCCTCAGCCTCGGCGACAAGCTGCTCGAACCGGTACAGGTCGAGCTGCTCGCGGCCGATGCGAAGGACGTAGCCGGGCGCCTGCGTGACAACGTGCCGGCCCCCCGCGCCCAGCGTCTTTCGGAGCTGTGAGACGCGCACTTGCAGGGCGGTTGACCCCGAGCCGGGCGGCTCAGTGCTCCAGAGCTCGTCGAGCAGCCGTTCGGTTGACACGACCTCGTTGGCGTGAATGAGCAGGAGTGCCAGGAGTGCGCGCTGCTTTGATCCGGTCAGTGGGCGTACGCGGTCTGCCTCGCGAATCTCGAGCGGGCCGAGGATTCCGAACTCCATCTCTCCTTAGCCTCCCGCGGTCGTTTGCGCGCCGTTAGCCGCGCGTCAGCGGCCGCACGCATTGTGACCCCCAGATCGACCGCACAAGGCGGTCGCCGAGGGAAAGAGACGAGCCATGAAGAGCCGGACCCGCTATCTCGTTCGCCTTACAGCCGCGCGCACCATTGCGGTGAAGAAGCTTGTGGTGGTCGTCGTCGCCTCGCTCGCAGTGTTTGCACTCGGCGCGACGGCGAGCCAGGCGGCCGTGACGACCAACGTGAGGATCCCGGTCGATTTCCAGGATGTGAACTGGTGCGCGGGCGAAGTCGTCCAATTCTCCGGAGACATACACATCCTCGTCACGGCGACCATCAACGACAACAATGTCTCCGGGAAGTTCCTCTTGAACGCCCAGGGCATGTCCGCGATCGGTTTGTCGTCCGGGATCACGTATCAGTCGCACGACTCGATCAACGACACGTTCAAGGCAAGTCTTCAGAACGGTAACGCCGTCACGTCGCAACAAGAGACTTTCTCCCTCGTCGCTCCTGGGGGCGGGAACAACCTCGAGTTCAAGGTCGTGCTCCACATGACGTTTGACGCCGACGGCAACCTCGTGGCGACAAAATTCGACCCTTCCGGAATCTGCCTCTGAGTCGCGCTCCGATCTGAGTCGGTTCGCACGATTGTGTTCACGAGAGACGCTCTCGAACTAAGGGCGTCTCTCGCGCTTGAAGGAGTGCGGCTGGCGGCGGCCTCTCGGCTCGACGCCTAGCGGTTTGCGGCCTGGAGGAGGCCGAGGCACATCTCATCCGTCGTCCCCTCACCCCAGAGGACGTAGCGAGGCTTGAGCCGCTTGCCCATCACCACGGGTTGGCGCTTCGCCGAGTTATCGAACCGGCACGTGATGCGAATCGTGTCACCGACGTTGGCATCGACCGGCTGCGCCAGGTAGTACGCGTCCTGCCAGTGGAAGTCCCAGCGCGGAATGTGCAAGAGCGTCCGCGCACTCGCCAGCCCCGGATTGAGATCGACCCGGATGTCGACGCCGCGCAGGTGCATGTGCCCGGCGACGCCGTAGATCCGGAGTGGACGGTTGACGCGGCGGTCACAGGTCGTCGTCAGCGCTGAGACGCTGGCCGGGGCCCTCGGGTAGTCGGCGAGCGACTTGTGGCAGAGGTAGAGCAGGCCGAATGGGATCAGCGAAGCGTTCTTGCCGTACTTTCGCGCCTCCTGACGGACGGCAACCTCGCGCGAGCAGAGCTGGGAGCGGACACCGCGCGGGCACGGCAGCTCCACCGGCGCCGGGATCAGCAGCGTGTCGAGCGGTGTCAGCGTCGAGCCGGTGGCTGGGACGACACGGAGGACGGCGCGGGAGCGATCGCGCTTCGCGGCGTGCATGAGGTTGTAGTGCACCTGCATCACGACCGCCGCGCCCGCGTGCATGAGAACGCCGGTGCCGGCGGGTGTGTCATTCGTCGTGTGGCCGGGCACCCACGCGCTGATCCATTGCGGCGCCCCGAGGCGGTCGCTCGCGGCGGCGTCGGCGGTGGGATTCGTCTCGGACAAGCCGGGCCCGCCGAAGCAGGTCCAGCCCTTCCCGCCCGACTGGCGGTCGAGGCGCCGCGCCTCGAGGGCGTTCTGACCCGCCGCCTCGAAGAGGATCACGTGGTGGACGATCGCAGCCTGCTGCGGCTGAACGACCGCTCTCGTCACGAACACGTCCTGCTTGAGGTGCGGCTCGAGCAGGAAACAGTGGTAGTCGTCCATACCACCGACTGCAGCCCTCGGCAGATACCGCTTCGCCGGAGCAAGCGTCAACGTCGTTCCGGGCGCGTTGCTGCCCTCGCCGATCGGTGAGATTGAGCCGCCCGCGCCGACCCGCGCACCGCCACGAGCCCAACGCGCAAGCACGTCCTTTTCAGCGGCGCTCAAAATCCGCCGCGACTGGCCGAGGTATTCCGGCGAGTCGCGGCCGGGCATCCACGGCGGCATCTTTCCGCGCTGCGTCATGGCAAGGATGGCGTTCGCATGCGCCGCGGCGGACCTTGCAGTCGTGAGAGAGAACGGGGCGATCCCACCGACGATGTGACAGCCAGCGCATTTCTCCGCAAAAACAGGCGCGACGTCAGCCCACGTCGGCGATGCAGTCCCCGCGGCCGGGCGGCCGTCACGCGAGCCGGAGGCTATCGCAGCTATCACTGCACCCACGGCGGCGGCGGCGAGCGTGAGAGCGACGCTCCGCTTCACGACCGTCACGGTAGCGCGCGCACACGCACAAAGCCAGCGACGTTGCAGATCAAGAGGGGCGCGCTGGGCCCCCTCTCGCCTTGGTCAGCTGAAGACAGGTCCCGCGCTGCGGAAGGCGGCGTCGACCTGCTTCGCGTCCTCCGGCGTCAGCTTCACGGCGACGACGTAGCGCCTGAAGTCGTAGCGCTCGAGCGCCCTCGTCGAGACGGTGCCGTCGAACGCGTAGACGGGAATCAACGCCCCCTGCGACTCGCGCGGCGGCAGCGCGTAGTAGCCCAGGCGCGCGTTGCGGTAGATCACCTCCGCATCGCCTTCGCGCAACTCGGCAAACTCCGGGTCGCGTCGCAAGAGCGCGAGTGCAGCCCGCGGCGCCAGCAGCGTGAGCTCGCCGTCCGCCTTCGGCGCGCGCCAAAACACGTACATCTCGACGGGGCCCTTCCTGTCGGCATAGGTCACCTGGATCTTTGCGCCCGGCCCAAGCACCGGAAGGCCATCAAGCTCGTAGCGGTAGTTGACGTGGACCGCGATCGGGTACTCCTCGACCGTCTTTCTCCGACGCTCGCCCCGCGCGAACATCGCGTGTGTGATCGAGTCGACTGCCGCGCCCTTTGTCGGCACCTTTCGTTCACGCAGAAACGCCGCCGCGCCCTTCCTCGCAGCATGGTCGTCGGGCAGGGCCGGCCGTCGGCCATTGGCCTTCACCTCCATCTTGCCGCCGAGCTTGCTCCAGCGGATCGAGTTGCTCGCCCGGAACAGCTCGAGCGTGGCCACGCGGTCACGGAAGACGATGCGTGAGTCTGCATCCTGCGGCTTCGCCTTCATCCCATGTAGCTCGGCTAGCTGCGCAACCTTCGCCTCGGTGAGCTTCGGGAACGGCGTCCGATAGAGCGTGACGCGCTCGCGGTCGACCTCAACCTTTGGGAACTCGAACATATCTGCCATCGCCATCACCTCAGCAGCTGTCGCGGAGAAAGAAGAGGACGGTCGGCGATGACGGGTCGGACGAGACGAAGCCTTTGCCCCACCAGTGGTCGTCGAACGTATTCGTGCCGTTGCCGTCGGCGCGGAGGTACGCGTACTCCGTGGTCGAGTCCTCGGTCTCCTGACACGCCTTCCGCCAGGCATCGCGGACGCGGTCGCCGCTGTTCAGATTCTCCGCAAGATATTGCCCTCGCTTGGACTCGTCCCTGGTCGTGGTGTGGAAGCCGAGGATGTAGTGCAGGCCCTTGAAGACGGGCCACCCCCAGTTGGCAAAAACGTTGCCGCTGTCCCAGTTCAGCACCTCGCAGGCGTCGAGCGCGAGCCACTCGAGGTTGTTGTTGCCGAGCCGCAGCTCGGTCGGCTTCGCGGTCCCGTCGTCGCGCGAGGCAACCCCGAACAATGGCCCGGCCGTGCTTCCGTGGCCGGAGAAGAACGCGATGTCGACCGTATCGATCCAGGTGTTGTCCGTGCCGGTCGTCGGCGAGCCGGTCCCCTGCTGCTCAAAATCCTGGTCCCAGGCAAGATCGTCGCCCCAGTTGAACCGGCGGACGCCCGAGAGCGTGTTGTAGAGCCCCTCGGCCTGCGCCTGTGTATTGGAGAGGTCCTTCGCCCGCCCGTGGTACTTCTTGACCCATTCGATGCCGATATCTGCCATGCAGCACTCCTCCCCTTCGGGTGCTCTCTCGTCGACGTGAAGTCGGCCGCGGCTGCTGTTCCCTCCGTCGGCGAGCCAACGGAGCCGCAGGCAGGGTCAGTCCGGCACCCCCGAGTATCTGCGCGGAGAACCTGCGGGTCAACCGTGAAGAGTGTCTCCCAGCCCTGAGGGACGAGCACGAGCCCGCCGGCTCGCCACGATCTAACGGTGCGAGGTGACGAAGGTGACGACGACGAAAGTTGCCAAGGCGATCAAGACGTACAGAACGCCACGGACGAGGCTGCCGCCGACCCGTTGCGCCGGTGACCTCTCCAACTCTGAGACCGGGTCCGCTTGCGTGACCCTCATGGCATCGCGGCCGCGTCCGCCATAGGTCTCGAGCAGGCGGTCGGCCTGGCCCGCGCAGCGAATACACAAGTCCGCGAGCACGAGCTCGCCGGCGAGCGCACTGTCCCAGACGAGTCGAGTTCGGTCGCGTCTCGCACGAGACGTGCCGCAAACATCGCATGGAGCCCCAGCGACAGCCTCGGGTGAGTCAGAGCCTCGAGCCCGCCTTCCAGTTCGAGTGCCCACGGCGACCTCGCTCTTCGCATCTAGCTGGATAGCGCCAGCCGGCTCGCAAAGATACTCCGGAGGGCGGAGGGGCGGGTGCACCGCCCCTCGGTTCAACCGCGTCGACGCCGAATCCTCGTCTTCGGAGCCGCCCGCCCCTAAGCGCGAACTGCTACGGCTGGTCGCCCGGACCGCCCTGGCTCTGGCAGGACGCAGGCCGATCAGCCTGCGGCCCAGTGCACTGCCCGCTCTGCCCAGCGCCGTTCCCGCCGTTCGTCGGCGGGGAGGGATCCGCAAGAGCGGGTCCGATCGTCGCGGCCAAGGCCAAGCCCGCGAGCATGCTCGCGAACGCCTTGCGACTCGAGACCTTTTTCACATAGCTCCCTCCCTCCCGGGCACTGATTTCGGTGCACGCCGCAGTCGGGGGTAGCGAGTTGGGCACGCCCGAAGCAACCGAGGCGAGTAAAGCTCCCTGCCACCCCAAAGTCAACCGGTCCCAACCGCTGACCGTCGCAAGGGCGGTCCGTGGGTTCAAATCCCACCCCCGCCGCTACCGAGTCACGAGGTTTCTGATTCTGGACCCGATCTTTGGTCGAGCGATCGGCGCTCGACGTTCAATCAGAGGTGCGGGCCCCGGCGGGTTGCGAGTGGACAGCCAGACCGCGTCGGACCTGTCCGGATTCCACTGGAAGCTCGAGCAGGAAGGTTGATCCCTGTCCCTCGTTCGATTCGACCCAAATATTTCCCCCCATGCGGTGGACAAGCTCGCTGCAGATGTAGAGGCCGAGCCCGGTCCCGCCGACGCCCCGCGTCATCTGTGGATCAAGGCGATAGAACTTCTCGAAGATTCGGGCCAACTCGTGGGACGGAATGCCGATCCCTTCGTCCTTGACGTAGAAGATCACCGTCTCTTCATCCGACGACGGTCCCGACTGTAATCCGACCTCAATCCGGCCGCCGTCAGGCGAGTACTTCATCGCGTTCTCGATCAGGTTCACGATCACTTGGCGAACCTTGTCGCGGTCCGCCGCAACGAGGGGTACGGACTCGGGAGCGACCGGTTCGACTGAGATCTCCGGCGGCGCGTGTGCCCGTGCGGCCTCGACGGCCCGTTCGACCAGTTCGACCGGGTCGAATGGCTCGGAGCCCAGGTCGACCCGTCCTGCGTCAAGCTGGTTCGCGAGCAGAATCTCGTTCACGATCCGCCCCAGACGCTCGGATTCTTCCGCGATCAGCGAGACGAACCGGTCGCGGCCTGCCTCGTCGAGCGCGAAATCGTGACGGAGAAGCGTCTGCGCGGCTCCATATACAGCGGCGAGCGGTGTCCGCAGCTCATGGGAGGCCGTGGCGATGAAGTCCGCCTTCAACTCCTCGAGTTGACGGCCCTCCGTCACGTCGCGGAACGCGTAGACCGTCCCACCGAAGAATTCGACGCCAGAGATCGCGATCCACCGCTCTCCGTGCTCTATCTCGATCGGGATCATCACTTCGGGGTGGCCCGGAGCGGGTGAGGTCGAAACGGGGATCGAGTCGACGGCCTCGCGCCAGCCGGGTATCACCTCTGCCGGAGGCCGCCCCAGGACGACGGCCGAGGCGATTCCCGTGATGCTCTCGGCAGCAGGGTTCCAGAGCCGGACGACGTCGGCCCGGTCGAGGAGGAGGACGGCGTCGGCGACATATGTGAGGACACGGGCGGCGTCGGCACGCTCCTCGACCTCGAGGTAGAGACGCGCGCGATCGATCGCGATGCCGATCCGCGCTGCCATATCCTCGGCGAGCGCGAGCTCGTCCGCACCGTACTCCAGCCCGTGGGCACTACGTGCGAGCGTTAGGGCACCGAGCGGCCGGGCTCGACTCGCGAGCGGCACGCAGATCAGCGAGACCACCTCGTCGGGAAGTCCAGGCTCGGCGCGCCCCTCGTCCAGGGAGTCGTGATGAACGAGCGCCGGGATCACCAGTTGGCGTCCAGACTTGATCACGGCTTGCACGAAGTCGTCGGGCTCTCGGGCCGGGTCCGCACCGTGCGGTTCCGCGCGCGCAACTCCCATCCGCCTCAGTTCCCCGCTTGCCTCGAGGACGTCGACCGCGCACCAATCAGCGAGATCGTGAACCGCCAATTCGGCCACGCGCTGGATGGATGTCTGCGTGTCCATCGTGGCGCCGAGAACATCACCGGCCTCGCGCAGGAGATCGAGCCGACGCTGCCGGACGGTTCGCAGGTTGGTCGCGGCACGCTCGGCGGCGCGCAACTGTTCTCGCTCCTCGTCCGCTCGCTTGCGCTCACTGATGTCCACCAGAAACGTCTGGGCGTAGAGCGCCTTCCCCACGACATCCCGGACCGTTGCGGTCTCCTCACGGACCCAGACGATCCGCCCATCGCGAGCAACGAGCCGGTACTCGCAACGGAGCCGGGGCGCGTCGGCGTCCGCACGCTCGTGTGCATCGAGCACTTTCTTGCGGTCGTCGGGATGCAGAAGCCTGGAGAAGAGCTGTGGCTCCGCACTCCACTCTGCAGGCGAGTAACCAAACATCGCCTCCACTTGCGGGCTGATGTACACGCAGGAGCTTCGGTCACCGGGAGCAGACAGCCATGTCAAAAGAGGGAGATTCTCAGTGATGGCTCGGTACTCCGTTTCCGCCTGCCGCAGCTGCTCGCGTAACCGTGCTAACTCGGCGTGAGTGCGCTCGCGTTCGGTTCGACCCCATATTCTCCCCGCCGTCAGGGCGACGAGCGTTGTGGATAGGAGTGCGAGCGCGGACAGCCCGCCCGACGCATCGGTTGCCATCCACGTCAAGACAGTCACGCCTGCCACGATCACGAGCGCGATCGCGGCGGCGAGGAGGAGACGAACTGGAGACCGAGCGGGTCCAGACACAGGCGACGCGCGTGAGCTTAGCTCCGTGATCGCGACGTCACAAGGCGATTCGGTGAATGCCTGGTCTTAGCCGATCGTCCAGTGGCAGCTGGACTCGCAGCCGCACATAGTTAGTTTGGCCGCCGACACGCTGCGGCAGTGCCGGCGGCCCCACTCACTGCGGCATGCGACTTCGCGTCAGCGATCCAACGCTCGTAGGGCCGGGCCGGTTACGCGGCGACAGCCGAGAACTCGTCGTAGATGCGGCGCAGCCGCCGCTCGCGAACACAGAACGCCTTCACGGCCTGCGGGTCGAACTGGCCGCCCCGCTCGGCGAGGATCTGGTCGGTCGCGTCCTCCCAGGTCAGCGCCTTTCGATACGGCCGGTCGCTCGTCATCGCGTCCAGCGCGTCGGCAAGCGCGAAGATGCGCGCACCCAGCGGGATCTTCTCCCCAGGGACACGGTCCGGGTAGCCGGTCCCGTCCCAGCGCTCGTGGTGGAAACGAACGACGTTCAAGCCTTCGCCCTGGAGCAGGACGACGCCGGAGAGGATCTCGGCGCCGATCGTGGGGTGGAGCTCGATCAAACGGCGCTCGTTCGAGTTCAGCGGCCCCGGCTTGTTCAGGACCTGATCCGCGATCCCGATCTTGCCGACGTCGTGCAGCAGGAAGCCGTACTCGAGGCTCGGGTCGTCGAGCAAGCTCGGGTTGACGACCTCGGTGAGCGTGACCGCGTAGTGCTGGACACGTTGTGCGTGGAGGCCCGTGCCCGGGTCCTTTGCCTCTAGCGCGTCGGCGAGCGCGGCGACCGTCTGCCGGTAGGCCTGCTGCAGAAGGCGTCGCTGCGCGCGCTCGATCTCGACGACGCGGTTCAGATCGCGCGCGTACATGAGGAGCTGCTCCGAATCGCCGTCGCTGCGACCGACCAGGAGGTCGTTCGGCGTCGCATCGAGCCTGTCGATCAGCGCGATCAACTCGAGCGGGCTGAACGGCTTGGTCAGGAACGCGCGGGCACCCGCGTCTCGCGCCTCGGCGTCGGACATCTCGGTTCCGGTCAGCAGGATCACTGCGGGTTCACTGAGCGCGCCGCTGCCGGTCAGCTGCTTGCAGAAAGAGAGCCCATCAAGACCGGGCAACGTCACATCGAGCAAGACGACGGAAGGTCGCCAGAAGCGGGCGACGTCCCTTGCCTCTTCGGCAGAGGCGGTCTCCTCGAGCTCGAACTCGTCTGCCGCGAGGGTCTCTCGAAGGAGCAGGCGCAGCGAGGGATCGTCATCGACGACAAGGATTCGACGTCGAGAGCTCGACCAGGGATCCGTGTATCGCTGCGGCTCTTCCATCTGCTCTGGTGGAGCGACGGCCGCAGCGGTACGTCGTCCGCCTCTAATTCTATGCACCAAGCCGTGATATGCCCGCCTGGGGGCTAGAAATCACTCGACCGAGGCACGCCCGTTCCAGGCTCGGGTCAAGCGCCCCACCAGAAGCTGGCGGCAATGACGACGTAGAGCCCGATCAGGATCGAGCCCTCTTCCCACGTGCTTTCTCCGTCGTAGACCACCAGCGCACCGAGGCCCGCAGCGAGGAGCAGCGAGATCGCCAGCAGCGTCGGGAACACGAGGGTCAGGTCCGTTGCGAAGAAGAGGCTTGCGAAGACGAGCACCGGTGTGAGGACGAGCGCGATCTGCAGAGCCGAGTTCATGATCACCGAGATGGCGAAGTCAGGTCGGTTTCGGGCGGCGAGCTGAACGCCGACGACGTTCTCGACCGCATTGCCGGCGATCGCGACCACCACGAGCCCGGCGAAGGCCTCACTCATCCCGAGCGTGGCCGTCGCGGGCCTCAGCGCGGCTACGAACCAGTCGCTGACGAGTGCAGCGGCCACACCGGCCGACGCCAGGATCACGACCGTCGTGCTGAGTTTCCAGCGTGGAGGCTCCGCAGCGGTCTCCTCCCCTCCTGCGAGGAATCCCGGCAGCGTCAGGAAGAAGAGGGCGAGCAGCACCCCGGCGCAGATCAGGCTCAACGACCTCGCGTGCGCCGCGGCGGGTGCATGGAAAGCGTGTGCGAGGGAGGGCACAGCAAGGATCGCCGCGGCGAGTACGGTGAGCGTGGCGATCATCCGCGCCCGTGGCGAGTCGAATTTCTGCGTACCGTTTCGGACACCGCCGACGACGAACGCGATGCCCAGCACCAGCACGCTGTTGGCAATGACCGAACCGACGAGCGCCGCCTGGACAACCTCGGTCAGACCTTCCCGCAGAGCGAAGAGGGCGATGAACAGCTCGGGGAGGTTCCCGAGTGCGGACTGGATCACGCCCGCGACTGACGAGCCCACCCGGCTGCCGAGCTGCTCCGTCGCGCCGCCGACGAGTCGGGCTAGGACCGCGATCGCGAGTGCGGCGAGCGCAAAGGCGAGCACGGGCGTTGCATCGGCGAAGTGCGCCACGGCGGCCGCGGCGACCAGGACACCTGCGAGACCCAGCTCGATGACGTCGCGTCGAGTCACGTCCCTATCATCGAGCGGATGACGGGGGAAGAGCTGCGGGAAGCGATGCGACGCTTTCCGGCACCGGTAGCGGTCGTCACAACCGAGCTCGAAGGCGAGCGGTTCGGCCTCACCGTCGGCTCGCTCGTCTCACTCTCGCTCGAGCCACCCCTGGTGGGCATCTCGATCGGCAAGGAATCCTCCTCGCACGAGCCGATTCGCCGGGCGGGTGGCTGGGCCGCAAGCCTTCTATCCGGATCGCAGCAGGCGATTGCGCAGCACTTCGCGCGCCGCGGCATCCCGCCGGTCGCCCTCTGGGTCGGCGTCGACGTCCGCGACGGCCGGCGCGGACCGTTCGTGGAAGGCGCCCTGGGCTGGCTCGAATGCACCACCGTGTCCGAGCACGATGTCGGCGATCACACGATCTTCGTCGGGGCCGTCGAGTCGATCGAGCTCGGCGCTGCAGGGACCGGGCTCGTCTACCGCGCCGGCGGCTACTTCGGCGCGTGATCGAAGCAGTCATCTTCGACCTGGACGGAGTCCTGCTCGACACGGAGGAGCTCTGGGACGAGGTACGCGAGAGTCTCACCCGCGAGCGCGGCGGCAGCTGGAGCGACCGAGCGCAGGCCGACATGATGGGCATGAGCTCGACGGAGTGGTCGCGCTACATGCACGATGTGCTGGGACTCGCGGAGCCGCCCGAGGAGATCAGCCGCGAAGTCGTGCGTCGGATGCTGGACCGCTACGCGGAGCGGCTGCCGCTGATCGACGGCGCGATCGAGGCCGTCGAGCACGTTGCAGCCCGCTGGCCACTCGGGCTCGCCTCGTCCTCGAACCGGGAACTGATCGACCGCGCGCTCGAGGTCTCCGGTCTGGCGCGTTACTTCCGCGCCACGGTCTCTTCCGAGGAGGTCGAACGCGGCAAGCCTGCGCCCGATGTCTACCTGGACGCCGCACGGCGGCTGAGCGTCGAACCCGCGCGCTGCGCCGCCGTCGAGGACTCGGCGAGCGGCATCCGATCGGCGCGTGACGCCGGGATGCGGGTCGTGGCGATCCCGAACGCGGCCTTCCCGCCGCCTCGGGAGGCGCTGGCGCTCGCGGACGTCGTGCTCGACTCGATCGCCGAGCTCGGGCCCGACTCCGTCATCGAGACGGAGCGGCTCGAGGGCGAACAAGGTTCATCCCGTCACGCACCGTGAGGAGCACGTTCTCCACGCGCGGATCTTCGAGGACTCGCTCGTTGAGAGCCCGGATGGCTCGCGTCGTTTCCTCCTGATTGTCCGGGTCGGCGACGGTGCCCGACCAGAGCGTGTTGTCGACGATCATGAGGCCGTTGTCGGCGAGGAGAGGCAGGGTCGCCTCGTAGTAGTTGACGTAGTTCTCCTTGTCCGCGTCGATGAAGATCAGCTCGAACGGGCCGTCGAGCCCGGCGATGGTTTCCAGCGCAGGGCCGAGGCGGAAGTCGATGCGGTCGGCCACTTCGGCCTCCTCTGCATAGCGGCTCGCGATCGCGGTGGTCTCTTCGTTCACATCACAGGTGATGACCCGGCCGCCCGCCGGGAGCGCGAGGGCCATCGAGATCGAGGAGTAGCCGGTGAACGTTCCGAGCTCGAGCACGCGGCGAGCGCCGAGACCGCGGACGAGGAAGGCGAGGAACGCCCCTTCGAGCAGCCCGACCATCATTTGAGGCGCCGTCGTCTTCTCGCGCGTCTCGGCCGCGAGCCGTTCGAAGAGATCGCCGTTTGGCGTCGAATGCGCCTCGGCGTACTCCTCCACCTGAGGTTCGACAATGAAGCTCACGAGACGCGACCAAGGAGGACACAACCATTGTGCCCGCCGAGGCCCATCGCGTTCGACAATGCGACATCGATCTTGGCCTCCCGCGCCTCGTTCGGCACGTAGTCGAGATCGCACTCGGGATCGGGGTTCTCGTAGTTGATCGTCGGGGGGATCACACCTTCGTCGATGGCGAGCACGCACATCATCGCCTCGATCGCGCCCGCGGCGCCGAACGTGTGCCCCATCATCGACTTCGTCGACGAGACGGCCAGCTGGTAGGCGTGCTCCGCGAAGACGTCCTTGATCGCCTTCGTCTCTGCGAGGTCCCCCAGCGGCGTGGACGTTCCGTGGGCGTTGATGTACCCGACCCGCTCCGGCGCAACGTCTGCGCGCCGCAGCGCTGCGCGCATCATCTCCGCAACTCCGGTCGCCCCGGGCTCCGGCTGCGCCATGTGGTGAGCATCGTTGGAGGCGCCATAACCGAGGACCTCCGCGTAGACCTTGGCTCCTCGCGCGCGTGCGGCGTCGAGCTCCTCCAGCACGAAGACACAGGCACCCTCCCCCATCACGAATCCGGCGCGCGTTGCGTCGAACGGCCGCGAGGCGTGCGGCGGGTGCTCGTCCTCGACGGCAAGACCGCGCATGGCGGTAAAGCCCGCGAGGATCAACGGGTGCATGGCGGCCTCGGCGCCGCCGGCCAGCACCGCGTCGACATCCCCTCGCTTGACGAGTTCCGCCCCCTCGCCGATCGCGTGCGAGCCGGTCGCGCACGCAGATACCACGGCGTAGTTCGGCCCCTTGATCCCGAAGGACATCGCGAGCTGTCCGCTCGCGGAGTCGACCAGCACGTTGGGAAGGAAGTTCGGCGAGACCCGCTCGGAGCCGCGGGTCCGTCGCACCTCCTCCTGTTCGAGGATCCCGTTGACCCCACCGATTGCGGTGCCGAACACGATCCCGACCCGAAGCGGGTCAAAACCGTTCAGCCCCGCGTCGTCGATCGCCTCTCGTGCGGCGCCCATCGAAAGCAGCACGTTCCGCTCGAGCTTGCGTACCTCCTTCGGAGAAGCCACAGGGGACGGGTCGAAGTCCTTCACCTCGGCGGCTACCCGCACCGGAAGCTCGCTCGCATCGAAGGCGCGGATCCAGTCGATGCCGCTTTCGCCCGCAAGCGCGGCACGCCAGGTCGACCGTGCGTCGTTGCCGATCGGCGTGACCGCACCCAGACCAGTGACACCGACCCTCCTCATCGCGTGAGCTTAGACGCCGCCTCTCGGCGGGAGGTTACGAAGGTGCAGGTTTCGGGCATAGAATCCGCCAGTTCCTAGCAAAGGGCCAAGTCCTCGCCCTTCAGAACCATGGAGGTCGATATGGCAGTGGCCGCTCCCACGCTGGAGGCTCAACTCAGACTCGTCTTCTTCCACTCGAGTCTGTCGGGGCAGTGCCGCCGGGTGGAGGGTTTCCTCGCCCAGGTGCTGCAACGGCGCCAGAATCACGGGACGTTCCAGGTCGTGCGGGTCGCGGAGGAGGAGCGTCCGGACCTGCTCGAACGCTTCAAAATCGGGACGGTTCCAACCCTCGTCGTCGTGCAAGGCAAGTCCGTCGCCGGCCGCCTCGAGCGACCCCGCGGGTGCCGAGAGATCGAGGGGTTCCTGGCGCCCTGGCTGAACTAGTCCGCAGTGGCCATGGCCCGGTGTCGGACACCGGGCCATGGCCGGCTGTGACTAGACCGTTATGCCCTCCTCCTTGAGGGACAGCTCGGCGAACGTGTCCCAGTGCTCGGCGATCAAGTTCGCCATGTGCTTCTCCTCTTCGATGATCTCCTTCGCCACCTGCGCGGTGTCCGCGTCGCCGGCCTTCTCCGCGACGCGGCGCAGGAGCTCGTAGCTCGCGATCTCCAGGTGCTCCGTCGCGAAGCCGTCGCGGGCGTTGCGCCCCGCCTTCTCGCCGCGCACCAGATCGACCGGGATTTTGGCGAGCGCGCCGAGCACGCCACCGACCTGCTTGACCGCCGACGGCGACGCACCGTGCGCCCGTAGACGTGCGGCCATCTTGTCGGCGTGGCCGTGCGTCTGCATTCTGTGATGCTCGAGCGCATCGAGGATCTCCGGATCGTCGGTCGTGGAGATCATCCCGTCGAGCATGCGGAGCACGTTCTGCTCCATCGCATGCGCCTCGTCTATGTGCTTGATCAGCTGCTCCTCGAGAGCCTGTCCCATGTCCAACCTCCTCAGCGTGAATTGACCGAACTCGCGGCCCAGCAGGGTTGCCCGGCCGCTGTAGCCGCCGCTGCGGGGCTCGAGCGTGTCCACGAGCAGCCCGAACGGTGGGCGGTAGTGAAGCTCGAGGCCGCGCACTTCGAACGGCATCCCGGGGAGGTTCGGACACTCGGTCCTGCCTTTCGACCCATGGATGCGCTTCACGCATCCATGCAGGGGCGGCAGCGCGCCCGAGACACGCTCTATCGCCCAGACCCCGTCGAGCTCTCCCACGAGATTAGGGTTCCACGAGGTGCCCGGGCCAAACGTCCCCTTCCCGCCCATGGAGGCGCAGCTCGTGAAGGAGCTGCCTGAGCCCAATGGGTGGCAGTTCGAGCCCAAATGGGACGGCTTCCGCGGGGTGCTCGAGAACGACGGCGGAGAGCTCGCCCTGTGGTCGCGGAACGGCAGACCGCTGCTCCGGTACTTCCCGGAACTGCGCCCCCTCGGCGACCTGCTTCCTCCTCACTCGGCTCTCGACGGCGAGATCGTGATCGCCCGGGACGGCGTGCTCGACTTCGACTCGATGCAGATGCGACTCCATCCGGCGGAGTCGCGCGTGCGCAAGCTCTCCGCCGAGATTCCTGCCGACTTCGTCGTCTTCGATCTGCTGCTGTGGAAAGGGAAAGCTGTGCACAAGAAGCCGTTGGAGGGACGTCGCAAGGAGCTCGAGCGGCTCGCCGGCGGCTTCACGCTCTCGCCGACAACCGACGACACAGATGAGGCGCAGGAGTGGCTCAACAGTTTCGAGGCGGCGGGCCTGGACGGCGTGATCGCGAAGCGGCTCGGGCTTCCGTATCTTCCCGGCTCTCGCGACGGCGTCCTCAAAGTGAAGCCGCACAAGACAGCCGACTGCGTGATCGTCGGCGTGCGCTGGAAGGAAAAGCCGACGCGGATCGCGACGCTGCTGCTCGGCCTCTACGGCAAGGGCGGGAAGATGGACTACGTCGGTTCGGCTGCCGTCGCCGCGAGCCGGCACAAGGAGATCTTCGACCGCGTGAAGCCGCTGCTGAAAGGCGCTCCCGATCGGGGCTTCTCGGAGCCGAACCGCTGGGGAACGGGCGAACTCGAGGAGTCGGCCCTTCGCCCGGAGCTCGTGGCGGAGGTGCGCTACGACAAGGTGCAGGGCAACCGCTTCAGACACGGATCCCGTTTCATCCGCTTCCGCGACGACAAGGATCCCGAGCAGTGCACCTGGCGCGAGGTCAGGCCTCCTCGCCGCAAGGGCGACCCGACCTTCGAGAGCCTCCTAGCCGGGCGCGTCTAGTCCGAGCTTCCGGAACAGCGGCTCGAG